>Ga0209638_1002889_pt1 | contig 10433 bp, 5 predicted proteins | sample BarGraNGADG00211_FD_184490 | JGI IMG/M metagenome (GOLD analysis project Ga0209638, IMG submission 184490) | Arctic peat soil microbial communities from Barrow, Alaska - Barrow Graham LP Ref core NGADG0002-211 (SPAdes) (version 2) | ecosystem: Environmental > Terrestrial > Soil > Wetlands > Peat... | reverse complement strand
ATGCGTTGGCTGAGAGCATGAATGGTTCGGGGTTCCACGTTCGGGGGAACTTCGCCGGCAGTGGTAATGATAGCAACCCCATGTTCGAGCATATCAGAAATTGTACGGAGTATAACGTCATTTCCGCTTGCGAGGAGTTCCGGAGAGATGGCCCGGCCCGTGAACCCCGTGAACGCAGGGTTTTTCGGGAGAGTTGCCCGGTCTGATTGGAAGACGATGGCTGTGGGGCTCAACTCTTCGATCCCGGATGGAGCCGCTTCCTCATCCGGCGGCGCCTGCCTGATCAACAACACAGCCAATTCATAGAAGGCAAGGAGATTGAAAATCGCCCGGAGAGCCTGGCAGTAATCAGCAGAGAACTCCGTTGTATTAATCATGCTCTCATCGATGAAAACCGCAGTAAAAATGTTTGCCTCACCCAAGTGACGTATGAGGGAAAATACGGTATCACGACACCGCTCGAACCATGCAGTTTCTGTTAGTGAAGCCGGCCGGACAATCGCCCGGCTCAAGTTTCCCGGTCCGGGTATATACGAAAAAAGCCCGACCGCAGGTTCGATGATCCGGCTGAGCCCTCGATAAGCCTCCAGCATGACCTCGAAATCACTCCGAGGTTCAGTCATCTTCAATGGATCCGGACAGATGATCCGTTCCGTGGGCAGCTCGATGCAAATTGTGTTCAGGGCGAAGAGTTGCTGTGTCCGTCGGAGGGCCATGCACAGCCGTACCGGATTTTCGAAGATCTCCCGGGTAGGCCGCTGTTCTAACCGGCCGAGGTAGCTGCCCCAGCGCGGTATGAAGAGTGGACCATGGGCGATCAAGCCTTGGAAGCGGGCTTTTCCCATCGTTCGTGTTTCCTGTGAGATGGTTCTTAGAGACGCATGATCAGCCTGTTGGGTGAGGCATCGGGCCAGTTGCCATAAAAGCCTAGCATGTCCGCCGGCGGCTTGAGGGTGCTCCAGTCTTTCATAAACTCCTCGAAGGACATCCCCCGTGCCAGGCGGGCCTGACGCTCCTCCTCCCGCAGCCGTGCTGTTTGTTTCTGATCGACGAGGCCGGTTTTTTCATCGATGGCAACCCGGTAAACATTCTTGGCGGACCAGCGGGACACGCGACTGGAGCGGACATCTGCGGCGACCAATTCGGGATCCCTTTCAAGCATGTCGCCGTAGCCACTGCCGCCGGAACCGATGGCGGTGATCAAATCGCCCTTGGCCAACATGCGACTCGGCCTGGCAGTCCGCTCGAAGCTATACGTCCCCGCGATGCTGCGGGTAGCTGCCAGTTCCCTGCTGTCCCGAGGGAGTTCCGCTCCTGCATTCATCAGTTCCAGGGTATTGCTCCCTGCCACCTGTATGCCGGGCACGATATCCGGCGGATAGCCGCCGAAGAGACCCTGACCCACCGCGACCCGGGTCGTGATCCCCATGGTGCTTACGGCTACGCGTGGTGTGTGGTAGAGCAGGAGCATGGTCTGGACTGCCGTACCGCCCCGGAACTTGCCGATCCCGCCACTGTCAGGCATGATGTTCTGAAAGAGGTGGAGAAACATCGTCTCGTTTTCCACATCCTCCACGTCCGGCCCGCGGCCATAGTGGGCGTAAGGGAACCCGTAACAATCTACGCCGTCCATATCGGACCTGGCTCCGCCGCCCTCGGCGTTGAAGGGATAAGCCAGCAGGTCGGCTACCCTTGCCCCGTACTGGTTGATGCCGGCGTAGATGAAGGGGACTGTATGATTGTTGCCCGCTCCGGCCGTCACCAGATCGCGCTGCTTGCTCGCATACATCATCTTGCTGAAGACGATCGGGGCCAGTACGGTCACCTGGTAGCAGGCGTAGACCGATTGTGAGATGGCCGCCTCCGGACCGGCGTTGAGGAGCGACCCTGCAGGCACGATGAACTTCAGCGGGGCAAAGGTGCCGGAGCTGATCGGCAGATCATGAAAGGCATATGCGTACAGATAGATGGCCATGTGAGCCGCGGTGATGTGGGCAAAAGAGTTGACGGGCCCTTCGTTTTCCGGGGAAGTCCCGGTGAAGTCGAAGGTCAGCTCTTCACCCTTTTTAATTATGGTGAGCATTGTCCTGGTCAGCGATTCCACCGTCCCGAGAGTATCGGCGAACGAGACGGCCCGGTAGGTACCGTCACACCAGCCGCAAATTCGCTTGCGGGCTCCTTCCTCGGAGTTAATGAGCATCTGGCGGAACAGGCCGGTGAGCAGGCGGGCGCCCACTGTAGCCGCCAGTTCCTGCGTCCGAATCCTGATCCGGTCGGCGGCAGTTACCCGCGCCCGTACGTCGATGACCTGCATCCGCGGGGCCCGGGAGATCATGTTTTCCATCATCTCCATCAGATCCGCCCGCAACTGGTAGTTCTCGCCGATCCTGATGGGCGAGAGCTTCATGCCCTCATGGTGACGGCTCTTTGCCGACGCAGGCATGCCGCCGGGTTCGGTTGCCCCGGTCTCCGGCTGGTGGACCGCGGCACAGGACCAGGCGATCAGCACGTTTTCAAAGAAGATGGGCATAATGGCGATCTGGTCCGGGTTATGAATGCCCCCGTAAAGCCCGTCGTTGCAGTAGAAAATATCGCCCTCGCGGATGCCCACGCTGGGCTCGTTACGGAAGGCGTGAAGGATATACTTGATCGGCAACTGGGCAGTTACGGCGTGGAGATAAGTGCCGCACGAGGCGACAACCATGTTGCCCGCGGCCGTGTAAAGACCCACCACCAGGTCGCCGGAATGGAGCATGGAGGAAACACCGGTCTTAACGAATACCTCCGCCGCCTCATCAACGATCGTGCTCAGTTTCTCGGAGTAAACTTCATAATCACCGGGCTTCAGGGTCCGGAGACAATCGAGTTCCTCAACGGTCGGTTTTTCCGGCTTGATCCAGTCGAGCAGTTGCTGTCGGCTGACGGGCATGGCGGGATTCTCCTTTTACTCTTTCTTAATGATTCCGGCCCGGAACTCATTCATGGCATAGTTCCATCCGTGCGGGATGACCGTGGTCGTATCGGGGGCCTCGATAATTGCCGGGCCTGCGATGACATTGCCCGGTTTCAGTACACCCTCCTCATAGATCGGCGTTTGCCTGAAATCATCGATCTCGGGCCAGTATGCCGGCCGGGGTTTTTTTACCGCAGTTATAGACGGTGTTTGTCTGTGTAGCCGGTATCGTGGCAGCTCCGGTTTCGGCCGGGGAACGATGGCATGGAGGATGAAGTTGTGGATTTCCACACCGCCTGCCGGAAAAACAGAGATGGGGCTGTAGGCGCGGGAGTAGGCGGAGACAAACTTTTCATAAAGAGCCTTGACATCGTCATCTGACTGCAGCACGAGCCGGGGCGAGGCGGTCCGCTTGATGTTGAGCTGACCGCCGAACTTTATATCGAGTTCAAGCTCATAGAGGACCCGGTCGACAGGCAATCCCTCCCCGCGAATGTCCCGCTGGGCCAGTTCCCGGAGACGCTCGACCACCCTGTTGAAGGACGGGTAATCCTTCAGCCACTGTTTTCCACCCGCTTCGAGGAGCTGAATGCGGTAGGACTGTTCGTAGACATGTCTTATATCCATGGTCGAGGAGCCGAAGGCACAGAAAACGGGCGAGAAGGGAAAGGTAATAATGTGGGATAAGCGGGCTTCCGCTCCAAAGCCGCAACAGTGTGCTGGTCCGGCGCCTCCGCAGGCAAACAGGGTCAATTGCCGCGTGTCGTAACCGCGGAGCGCAGTTTCCTTGAAGAGGGTTGATCCCATCCGGGCATCGAGTACCTTCCTGATGAGGAGGGCAGCTTCCTCGACCGATAGTCCAAGCGGTCCGGCAATCCGCTCCTGGATAACCGACCGGGCCCTCTTCAGGTTGATCGGTATCCGGCCGCCGTGGAAATAATCCGGGTTGAGATAGCCGAGGACGAAATCGGCGTCAGTCACTGTTGCTTCCGAACCGCCCTGATCGTAGGCCGCAGGTCCGGGTATGGATCCGGCCGATTGCGGGCCGACTTCGAGACGGCGGCCTGCCGATTCATCGATCCAGGCGATCGAGCCGCCGCCGGCGCCGATGGACTTGGTTTCCACCATGGCTATCCCGACCTGCCAACGGTCGATAAGCGGCTGAGCCAGGTGGCTGACGGGACGGCCCTGCTCGACCAGGCTGACGTCGAAGCTTGTCCCGCCCATATCGGCGACGACGACAGTTTCAAAACCCATCTGCCCTGCCAGGAAGGATGCTCCCAGGCATCCGGCCACCGGCCCGCCATTGTAAGTCTGGACCGCCGAGGTTTTGAACGCAGTGGCCATGCCGCCGCTGTTATGCACCAGATAGAGCGAACGTCCGTACCCATTGGTGCGGACCTGCTCGCTGATACCCAGGGTTTCCTCCCAGAGTGACTGATGCAGGTAGGCGTTGAGGACGGTCGTCATCGTCCTGGTATACTCAAACCGCTTGGGTAAAACCTCGCTCGAGAGGAAGACCGGCATGCTTCCCAGGTAACAGTCCGGAAAGAGCTCCCGGATGATCTCGCGGATGCGGCGCTCATGGCCGGGGTTGAGATAGGACCACAGCAGGGCTACCACTATCCCCTGGGCGCCGCGATCCACCAGGCTGAGCACCTTATGCTGCACGTTCTCCTCGTCGAGCGGAGCGACAATCGCACCCTTCGAATCGATGCGTTCTTTAACCCCCTCGATCATGTCGCGTGAGATAAGCGGTTCGGGACGCACCGCCCGGGCGACATTGCGGCGTTCGCGGACCGGCAGCCCATCCGCCCACTGAGCCCCCTTGCCGACCAGGATGGTGTCCTCAAATCCCCGGGTAGTGAGCAAGCCGAGGCGGGGACCTTTCCGTTCCAGCAGCTTATTCATAGCAACAGTCGTAGAGTAGCGGATCATCTCCGTTTCCATAAGCAGGGTCTTTACATCTGTGCCGAGACCTTCGGCCGATTCCTGCAAGGCCCGCATAAATCCGACCGCAAGGTTGTAGCCGGTTGTCGGCGTCTTGACCGCTACCGTCTTGCCCCTCCAGGAAACCAGGGCATCGGTGAAGGTCCCGCCGATGTCAACATCGATGTTCGCCGCCGCGTCACGCCTGACCATAGTTCACCCTCTTTTTCAGAGCATCGATATCAATCTCGATGTCGTAGGATGGCGGATGCCCCGGAGGCAGCGCTTCCGTCTCTATGAGGGTACCGCAGCCGGGACAGTAAAATTCTACGAAAATGCATACCGATTTATCGGGAGCGAAGCTGTAGCGTTCCCCTTTTATCTGCGGATCGTAGACCGTCGCCGGATCGCGGGGATAGACCAGGCATCCCTCCTTGTAGTTTCGCCGGGCAGATATGAGGTTATAGCCGCACCTCCGACAGTGCCACCTATCCGTGGCCAGATCGATTTCCAGATATTCAGTGACAGTGACCCGCTTCATGCCGGCCTCCTTTCCATAATTTCATGACCTGCGGCATCGATGCGGTAGCACCAGCCATGGGGTGTCAGGATCGTGGTGTATGCAAGCTCGATGATTAGCGGCCCTTGCAGGGATGTTCCCGCCGGAAGCGACTCTCCCCGATAGATGGGTGTGTTCTCGGCGGCATTCGACCAGAAAACGGAACGTTCACCCATGGGTGCAGGCCGCGTTTCAGTCTTGATCATCGACGGCAATACTTCCAATAATGGAGTTGCCGTCGGGATGATCGCCTTGAGCCTGGCCATGATCACCGCCCCATTCGTCTCCGAAGTGCGGGGTGAGTCGAGCGATTCCTGGTTTTGGGTGACATCTGTCTCGAACACAGTCGTTATACCCTTGTCATCGGCCACCTCTATTTGGAGCCTGAAGCGAAGATGGTCCGTCCCCAGGGCTTCGCCAACGATGTCCTTTCTGGCATGGTCAAGGAGTTCTCGGAACCATCCACCGAGCGCGAGCCTTCCGTTTGTGAGATGCGCCTGACCGGCAAGGCAGTATTCATAGACATGTACTACCTCCAGGAGGGAAGAACCGAAAGCGGAAAAGACCGACCCAACCGGGAAGGTATAAACTTGCCTGATGCCCAGAGTTTCCGCGAGCATTGCCGCATAGAGGCCCCCTGCCCCGCCAAAGGTGAAAAGGGTCCAGTCTGCCGGATTTTCATCCTTGAGCTGGTTTGTAATAGCCGCAGCCAGGGTGTCTTTGAGGCAATCAACGACACGACGGGCCAAGTACGGCAGGGATTCGGACGGGGTACGGCGAAGCGTCTCCAGGGCCTGTTTCGCCCGTTCCGGGTGCAAGAGACGGCTGCCGCCGAGGAAGTAATCCGGATCAAGAAATCCTGCTATCAGGAAGGCATCGGTTACAGTGGGTTCCAGCCCGCCGAGATCAAAGCAGGCCGGTCCGGGTAGGGCCCCGGCAGAGTCCGGGCCAACTGTTATACTCTCTCCGTTCCTGCGTGCGATGGAACCGCCACCGCCACCCAGGCTCTCGATCCGGCAGGCAGTAATGCCCGCATCGAGACCGGCGATCCGTTGCTGTGTTGCAAGATGCACGATTCCATTTCTGATCAGGCTGATCTCGGTGCTAGTCCCGCCGATGTCCAGGGCGATCACCCGCGGGAGCGATAGCCGCCGGGCCATGCCGGCTGCCCCATGCATAGCTGCCGCCGGTCCGGAGTTGACCGTGTCGAGTGCCCTTGTCTGGCTCACCCGGGCGATGCCGGCATTGCCGTGGACAATAAAAAGAGTCCGCCGGAAACCTTGCTGCCTGATAATCTCTTCCGCCCGGTAGAGCGACCGGCCCAGTTCCCCATGCAGGTAGGCGTTGAGCATCCCCGCAGTCGTCCGCAGTGCGTCTTCCGGTCTTCGGGAAACCTGGTGCGAAAGAAGCACCGGCACGTACCCCAGGTAGTGAGGCGGATATTCAAGATCCAAGGTCTGCCGGACCCGCTTTTCGTTTGCCGGATTGAATGACGCCCGCCGCAGGGAAACCACGATCATCCGCACACCCTGTTCCAGCAGATGGCGGGTTTTACTGACTACTTCGGTCTCATTTGGTTCGCTGATGACGCGGCCGTCAGCGGCCGTCTCTTCGTCGATACCAACAACGCAGGATGGATCGATCAGGAAATCAAAGGGGTTGACACCTTCGCGGGGAGTATTACTGTAAAGCATCCGCTCATGGCCGGCGGTGACTATCAAACCAAGCCGCAGACCCTTCCGCTGAATCAGCAGGTTGTTACACAGAGTCGTCGAGAAACGGATTATGTCCGTCTCGCGGAGCAGTTCCTGCAGTCCGGAAAGCGCTAGCTGCTTGGCCCCCAGCTCGATACACTCCAGAAAGCCCAGGGTCAGGTCGTGCGGCGTCGTATCCACCTTGACCGCCGCAAACCGCTGCCCGTCGCTGAAGAATCCGTCGGTATATGTCCCGCCGATATCAATGTCGACTGTATAACTCACTGTGCCTTTGCCTTTGATTTTATTTTGATAAGGGATCCCTACTATGGGAGTCCTAGGGAAGTCAAGTATAAGTAATAAGGCACTCATATGTCAAGAAAAAGGCTATTGATTTTGTTTTTACCACAGTATGGAATAAAAGGCAGGAGGGAATTTTTCATAATGCATCGTCCAGGTAATTTCCAAGAACGGCCGGTATGCTTTTGATGAGGACGGCATTTATCAAAATTCTTTGCAGAATACCCCGCGGCTTGCCGCGGGGATGAATGTATGCCTTACCGAAGGGGTTATAAGAGGAAGTGGAGCGTTCCCCTTATCCACAGAGGCGCTTGCGGATTTTCGCAAGAGCCTGCGCAGCAAACAAGCTGCGCTAAAGATGCCCCGTGGCTTGCCACGGGGAGATTTACTCAATCAACACAGAAAAATCCAACTTACATTCGGTTAGGGAAGGACGGACCACAAGAGAACCAAAAGTATCAGGACATGGGCAGTGATGATCCCGAATTTGTGGTGATGATAAAATTCGTTCATCTTCTGAATCCGCTCAAGCCCGCCGCAACAACGTCTTAACAGTTTAAGGTGCCGATATTTATCATTGTTTGACGGTAAATTGTTTTGAAAGGCAAACATGGGATAAGCGGTATAAATGTGGTCGGTCAGAGGCCGAAACAAGGTGTCGATAATAATACCCTGCCAGGACGTATAAGCCAGGGTTTCCGCGTAGGGGCGGTTTACGGCATAGGCATGGGCCAGGCTTTGATACTGGACTTTTTGTACACAAGGATCGGTTGTTTTTTGACTGGAGCGTATAAGACCGCCCAAAAGCAGGACCTGCCAATCCGGATGGGCGGATAAAAATCGTGTGCATTGGTTGAAGCGACCGGCATCAAAACGATCAAAGAGGACGTCATCTTCAAATACGACGATGCGCCCTGCACCGGCCTCCAAGCCTTAACACAGACAGGTTATGTGGGATTCATACATGCCTTGCTCGACATTCTGGGGATGACGTTTGACGATGACAAATTCAACCCTGCCGGCCAGACCGACTTTATTGAACTGACTCGTCGCCGCCTGCCGCCGGTCTTTACGTTCTTCGACCGAAATGCAGTAAATGCGATCGAAAAAATCCCAACCACTGGCTTGTTTCGTCACTTCATAACCTGATACGTATTATATTCTGAGGATTCAGGACGGACCTCCTCAACATGAACGAAGTGAGGGATTTTACGAAGCAAGGGGGATGACGTCATCTGCCAGGATGACTTTATCGTTCTCCAGGGTAACAGTATAAGCGCTGTGCTCGACAAGTTCGTACAGATGGAGATACTTGGCCACTTCCACAGGCTCACTGGTTTTTCTGCCGAAGTATTTCCCCGGTTTGCTGAAGACATCGGTAATCACTCGGTCGTCGTAGATGGCAAAATCAAAGGAGCTGTCGGTATCCCGGTTGCTGATGTTGGCTGTCGACGGCAGTTCATCGTGGAAGGCAATGCGCACGTCAATGTCGTTGCGGTACTGGGCAAGGAGGACATTCTGGAAATCTGTCTCGGCCAGGTTCTCGCGGTTGACGACAAAAATGCGGATGATCTTCACACCGCGTTCAATGGCGCGCAGATTGGCCTGGTAGAAATTGTGCAGGGCGCCGCGGGAATCCCATCCCGTGGTTATCCGGTCCACCATCTTGGCATGGTGGACCGCCTGTTCCATCTGTTTGGCCCCTTCCAGGTTGAATTCCGTCTCGTCCATGGGGATATATCCCTGCTGCAAAAGCGAAATAGTCCGCATTGCGGACGCCATCAACTCGTGGGCCTTGCTCTGGCATTCGTGGTCGCTGATCCGGGCGATGGCGAAGATGAGCTCATGGGCTTGGTGATACTGTTCAAGCAGTTCTGCCCGGGTCTTTTCGATGTCTTCCCGCAACAGATAGGTGACCAGTGACAGGAGAATGCCGATGCCGAAGATGGTATAGGCAGCTTCCGGATACCGGAGCACCTGGTGGAAAAAGATGGCAAGGCCTGATCCCGCGATAAATTCGATCAGGACCGCTATATTCTGCAGCTTTTTATTCATGATTGACTACCTCGGTATAGGTTTTGTTATTGAAGAACGTATGGGTAAATCCGTGCTTCTGACAACGTTCTCCGCCTCGACACACCTGCCTGTCAACCCCTTCCCTCCATCGGCATTACCCGGTTTCAACGGTACTATGAGTTGATCCGACTACCTGTCCCTCATCCTCAACCCTCGTTTCCTCGGTTATGAGTAGCCCTTTATCAGAGGAAGGCACAGGTCCTCCCAGGTTCCTGACGAATCCCTTGGACAACATGCCGTGGACTATGACCCCGGTGGAGTATCCGCCATCTCGCCTGTAACGATGGCATCGTTGCTGCCTTCAGTGGTCTTAAGCACTTGGGCTCGCTCCACAACATAAGCATTTTCGAGACTGAACACCTTCACGCTTTCGCATTACGGCCTGCAGTCACCCTGGTTACGCTTCACTCATACGATTACCCGTATAAATGCAAAACTCGGTTCTGACGGTCGGCTATCTTTGTCAGGATGGCTTCTCAACCAACTGGATTCGCCAAGCTTTGCCTGGTGCACTAAGACATTGCTTTCGACGGGTCGATGTATTAGGTGTTTTCGGTTAGAGGAAGCATAGGTGTTTTCGGTTATAGGATAATGCATCTCCTGTGCCAGCGGCGCGAAAAATTCGTAACACATCGGAATCGAATAATATTATCAAGTCGGGCTGTTTCGGCGGCCTCTCCGAAGGCGGAAAACGCGCGGCAAGAATTGTCGCCATCCCCCGAAGCTATCGACAAAATCAATTTAAAAACATGTCCTTGCATGCATAAGCCGGTTGTGGCCGGCAATCGACAAAAATGTCGAAATGCCCGCCGGAACGGTTCCGGATTGATAAGGCATTGCTTTTTCACGGCGGGAGTATATGAAGAATGATCTTGTGTGTCACTGGAATACAGGAGAGAATATGCCTGCAAGGGCTTCGCCG
>Ga0209638_1002888_pt1 | contig 10434 bp, 12 predicted proteins | sample BarGraNGADG00211_FD_184490 | JGI IMG/M metagenome (GOLD analysis project Ga0209638, IMG submission 184490) | Arctic peat soil microbial communities from Barrow, Alaska - Barrow Graham LP Ref core NGADG0002-211 (SPAdes) (version 2) | ecosystem: Environmental > Terrestrial > Soil > Wetlands > Peat... | reverse complement strand
CGCTCACACGAGGATGTCCTTGCGCCGGAACTTGTACCAGGCCACCACTAGGAGGGCCGCCGTGTAGATCGCGAACACGAGGACGCCCTTCACGATGGGACTCCACTCCACGGGTTGGCTGAAGAGGCTCTGCCAGGCGTCGACGCGGCTCGTGAAGAGGTAGGGCTTGAGGAAGTCGAAGTAGCTGAAGGCGCCGAGGATGTTCATCACGATGACCACGACCAGGGCGGCGATGGCCGCCGTCAGGCTGGAGTTGGTGAAGGTCGCGAACAGCAGCGCGAGCGAGAGCACGCAGATCACTCCGGCCAGCACGTAGAGGTAGGAGAGCAGGGTCAGCCAGAGCCCGTGGCCCATGCTCACGGTCTGGCCGGAGAGCAGCGTCGGGGCATGCAGGCCGAAAGCCAAGGCGCCGGCCACGAAGGCGCCGGCGGCCACGATCGCCAAGCCGATGGCGACGTAGATCACGGCCACACCCCACTTCGAGACGATCACGCCGCCGCGGCTGATGGAGTGCATCAGCCAGGTCTTGATGGTGCCGGTCTCGGCCTCGCCGGCGAGCTGGTAGCTGCCCACCATCGAGGCGAGCAGCGGCAGCAGGAAGCCGGAGAGCAGGGTGATCGCCGCAATCGGCATGAGCAGGCCGTTGTGCATGGCCAGGCTGATCATGCCTCCAGGGCCGTTGTCGTGATGGGCGTTGTTGCGGTTCAAGTAGAGCGCCAGCGTCATCAGCAGGGGCACGGCCAGCAGGGCGGCCCAGCCGACGTAGCTGCGCCGCTGCGCGAAGAGCTTGGTGAGCTCAAGTCGGAGGAGCCTCATCGGGACTCACCTACCTCGGAAGGGCGGGTTCGGCTGGAGTCGACGTCGGAGCTCTGCGTGAGCCCGAGGAAATAGTCCTCGAGCCCCTGCTCGTGCGCGGGGATGACCGCGTCGACGCCGATCCCGGCCGTCACCAGCTGCTTCACGAGCTCGCGCACCGACCCATCGCTGGACTCGACGATCAGGTACTCTTCATCGAGGCGCACCTGGTCCGGGCCGAGGAGCGCGGCGATGACCTCGCGCGCCCGGGCCTGATCGGAGGTCAGCACCTTGACCGCTTGGTGCTCCGGGCGCAGCTCGCTGACCGGGCCCTCGACCACGACCCGGCCCTTGTCGATGATCGCGGCGCGGTTGCAGACCTGCTCGACCTCGTTGAGTAGGTGCGAAGAGAGGAACACGGTGGTGCCGCCGGCGCCGAGCTCGCGCACGAGCTCGCGCACGTCCTTCATGCCCTGCGGGTCAAGGCCGCTCGTGGGCTCGTCGAGGATCACGAGCTCGGGCTCGTTGATGAGCGCGTTGGCGATGCCGAGGCGCTGCTTCATGCCGTGCGAGTAGTCGCCGACCTTGGAGTCGGCGCGTTCGCGCAGACCGACGATGTCGAGGACCTCCGCGATGCGCGCTTCCTCGATCTCGCCGTTCAGGCTGCCCAAGAGCCGCAGGTTGCGACGGGCGCTCATGTTGCCGTAGAAGGCCGGCACCTCGACGAACCCGCCGATGTGGCGCAGGGCCGCCTCCTTGTCGCGCGGCACCTGATGGTCGAGCACCTCAGCGTAGCCGCTCGTCGGGTAGATGAGGCCGACGATCATGCGGATCGTCGTCGTCTTGCCGGCGCCGTTGGGTCCGAGGAAGCCGAAGACGTCGCCGCGGCGGACGGAGAGGCTGAGATGGTCGACGGCCAGGGTGCCGCCGAAGCTCTTGGTGAGCTCGTGCGTGGCGAGCACGACCGGCGATTCGTCAGCGGCTGCTGACGCGGGCGGTCCGCCGCTCATCGCCGTGTTGATCGGCACTGCGAAACCAAGCCCTTGGTTGCCGCCCGACTGCGAGGCGATCTGCTCGTTGATGCCGACGACCTGGCCGGACGCGTCGATCAGAGGGCCGCCGGAGTTGCCCTCGTTGATGGCCGCGTCGGTCTGGATACCGTCGGGGATCACGGAGCCGTTGGGCGACTGCAGGTTGCGGTTGGTGGCCGAGACGATGCCGGAGGTCACGGAGAAGTCGTAGCCCAAGGGGTTACCGATGGCGACCACCGCCTCGTCGACCTGGACGGCGCTCGAATCTCCAAGAGGGACACGGCCGAGCGCCGGGGCCTTGGCCGGGTCGACCTTGAGCAGCGCGACATCGCTGGTCTCGTCGACGCCGACGACGGTCGCGGCGCCGGTCGTCGTGTCGGTGCCGCCGCCGCTCTGCGTCTTGAACACGACCTTCACGGAGTCGGCCTTGGCGCCATTGTTGGAGACCACATGCGCGTTGGTGAGGATTGAACCGTCGGCAGCCACGACGAAGCCCGAGCCCAGCGACTGCGCGGTCGACGAGCTGTGGCCGTACGGGCTCATGCTCGAGACGTTGTTGAAGGTCGCGAGCACCTCGACGACGCCGGCGGAGTATTTGTTGTAGATCTGCGCCGGCGTCATGTCTTTGCTCGTCATGGCGGCCGTGGTCGTCGACGCCGCGGACGTATCGCGCACCACCGTGGTCTTCTCAGTCTTCACCGGCAGCACGCCGGTGGCCATGAGCACCACGATGACGAGCAGCGTGACGGCGCTCCCGGTGGCAAGGGCCCATCTGCTGGACCAAAGGCTCTTCATGACGGACCTCGCAGCGGTGGTTCAGCGGTTCTCGTCTACCCTTATAGCGCGTCGACCTTGGTGTCCGCTGGGACGTGGCTGAGAGAAAGCTGTGAATCTGCTTTCTTACACTGCTCGGTCCCTGGGCTCAGTCCCGGGCTCAGCGCAGCGACCAGCACGATTCCGCTGACCAGGGCGGCCATCCACAGCGCCCAGACGTGCACGCTGAACCGGTGAAAGCTCCGAAGCACGCGCTCCTGCTTGAAGGTCACAGCGATCCTCGCCCACACCGAGTGGATCAGCATCAGCGCGAAGGCGAGGATGCCCACGACCCCGTGCAGGTCCCATTTCTAGCCGCCGGCGATGTGGGACATCAGTGTCGTTCCGGTGGTGTCGAAGGCCAGACCGAGCCAGAGCAGGGCCAGGTGCCAGGGCTTGAGGATCCTTGCGGCGAGTTCGCCGAAGACAGCGATCGTGTAAAGCACGGCAGCGAGCAGCATCGCGATGATCGCGAAGATGAGCGTTGCCGTCACGAGTCAGCTTCTTCGCAGATGACGGAAGAAATGGCGGTAATAGCCCAAGCTTGAGAGGAACAGGGCCCCGCCGATGGTCGAGTACACCACCGCCAGCCAAGGCTTGGGGATCGCCGAGTGGCGCAAGACGAGGCCGAGAGCGATCATCGAGGCCATGATCAGGTAGCTCTTCCACGCCTGGAACGAGAAGAGGCAGGCGCGCACGGGCAAACGCTCGATGCGCTCAATATTGGCGTTCGACAGACGCGAGAACCCGAAGCGCCAGGCGACGAGAGCGCAGGCGACGCCTGCCGCGCCCAAGATCATGGCTGCGCTCGGTGAAGCCGCCGTCAGCCACACGACGGCCCATGTGCCGAGCATGATGCCGACGCCGCTCCATACAAGGCCAGCAACCAGCAGCAGCACTTCCCGTGCGACCTCGGGCTTGAGGGCGTGGATGTTCAACGGTCGACCATAGTCTGAGCCGGTCCAAAGACTGGCTTCAGCGCGGCCCAGCCGGTGCGCTCGACCTCGGCCGTGATGGCCCTGAGCCACTCGAGTTCGTCCGAGAGTCTCTCGGTGACCCTCGTCAGGATGATCCTTGGGAAGCCGCCGACCGCAGAATCGCCGGCCGTTTGGGCCAAGTCCTCGAGCAGCGACTCGAGCGCCTCCTGGCGTTTCAGCAGGATCGTGCTTTTGGCCGTCTCGTCGAGTGAGTCGGTGTAGCACAACATGCCCAGCAGAACGTCGAACTCCGAATACTCAATCGCTCGGGCGAGGCTGTCGGCTGCCATCATCTCAGACAGCGCGGCGCGGCCCGCATCGGTGATCGTGTACACCTTTCTTTTCGGAAGGTTGCCCGTGCGCTCTTCGGTCGCCGTGACGAGACCCTCGCGATCGAACTTGCGCAGGATGTAGTAGACATGCTTGTCCGAGAGTTCGATCCACAGGTCGGCGCGAGACTCACGCAGGGTGCGCATGATCTCATGGCCGTGCGTGGGTCGCAGCGACACGCGTCCCAGGACAAACAACTCCTTGGCGCTCGCGCTATCCATCTGACCGTGCCCTTTTTTGCGTGAGTAGTACGATTCGGACTATCTAGGCATCGTAGCGCGGTGCGCTCTTCTTGGCAAGCGCGAACGGACAGACGGTTCCGTGCAGATGCACACCCTGTCACCGCCCACGGTGACAGTGTAAGGAGCCAACTCCTCTGGACGCTTTGCCGCGAAATGGGTGTGGATCCGCGCGGTGCACGACGAGCGGTCGCCTCTGCCCCAGCGTCGGATGTGGCCTGACCTCGTTGTAGAGCGAGAGGCAGCTCACGACCTCGCCGTCGTGGACTGCTTCGTGGTTGATCTCGCGCGTGCGAAGGTACTCGGGCACCCCTGATTCGGCGCACCATTGCCGACATCTTGCCGACAAGACGCATCACCACGGCCCATCACGGCGGGACACCATCGAGCATCGATGTCGCGCACAACCTTGGACCGTGCAGCACCTTTGCCCATGAGGCACTACGCGCGACCACGTCTTCCTCAGGTTTCCTAAACCTGGTGTCGCTGGTTCGATTCCAGCCGGGGGCACCAATTGTGCCTGCATATGGCGATTTCTGTTTCGGCCAGTCGGTCGAATCCCTTCCGAAGCGGCAAGACTGCCGACATTCTGCCGCCGAGACTCAGCAGCACCTCGGCGCACCGCCGAGCACGCGCCAGCACCGTCCGGCGCTCGTAGCCTGGGTCTGCCGCATCGAGTGACTGCAGTCGCACTTTCACCGCGGGTGCTGGGGCATCCGCTACGCGCAGGTGATAGCCGTCGGCCGAAGAACTCGTGGGGAGGGTGACGACGCGGCGCGTGGTGCTGTGCGGCGTGATCGAGCCGGGCCCACTCGTGGCCGAGCGGGGCGAAGGGAGAGGAGCAGAGCATGCGCGGCCGACTGAGCACTTATACCGCCTACAGCATCGGGTGCTTCGTCGTCTGGGGCCTGATCTTCGCCATCGGCGCGGTACACCCCAAGAACACCGGTCATACGATCGTATTGGTCTTCGGCGGCTGGGCCCTGGGATGGCTGTCGGCGACCATCGCCCGCTATGTCTACCCACCACCGGCGCGCTGGCGTCGGGAGGGCGCGGGGTCTCGGCGTCCTTCGTGACCCGGCGAGGCCGCCTGGCCGCGCCGCTTGAGCGAGCGCGGCGAGAGTCGCTCAGCTCTCTGCAAACGCCAGCCCCGCGATCAGCGCCGCCGCTTCCTCCTGCATCGCCGGGATGGCGTGCGAGTAGGTGTCGAGGGTGATCGAGATGGTGGCGTGCCCGAGACGCTCTGACACGACCTTGGGGTGGATGCCGGCCTGGAGCGCCAGGGTAGCATGTGTGTGGCGCAGGTCGTGCAGGCGGATCGGCGGCAGCATCGACATCTTCACCGCCTGGCGGAAGTAGCGGCTCACACTCTCGGGGTCGAGAGCCTTTCCGTTCTCCAGTGTGAACACGAGGCCAGTCTCGACCCACGTCTCGTCCCAGTCGTTCTGTTCGTCTAGCTGCCTGGCTGCCTGCGCCTTGAGCACTTCGACGGTGCCCGGGTCGATGGCGATGACGCGGCGTCCCTTGATGGTCTTGGGCTCGCTCACGACTACGTCACGACCATTGGGGATGAGGGCGCGGCGCACCGCGAGGCGCCCGGCCTCGAGATCGACGTCACTCCAGCGCAGGCCGATGGCCTCGCCTCTGCGCATGCCGGTCATAGCGATCGTGTGCCAGAGGGCGTAGAGGCGCTCGTCCCTCATCGCCGCGAGGAACGCCTTCAGCTGTTCCTTCGTCCAGGTCTGCATCTCCTTGATGCCGTCGCCCTTCTTGCGAGGCGGGTCGGCGGCATCCAAGGGGTTCCTCGAGATGTGCCCCCACCGCACGGCGTCCTTGCAGGCTTTGTGCAGGCAGGCGTGGACGTGGTGGATGGTCATCGCGGAGAGGCCCTTCTTGCCATCTTTCTTTCCAGACTCAGCCAGCTTCGCGTACAGGGCATTGACCTGAGAGCCACTGAGCTTCTGCAGCTTGACTGTGCCGATGTGGGGCGCGATGTGGCACTCGACGTGCTGCACGTAGGAGCCGTACGTCGAGGGCCTGATCGTCGCCTTCACCGCCGGCAGCCATTCCTTCTTCAGGTACGCCTTGACTGAGGCCTTGGTCGGCGTGGTGTAATTGTGCTGCTCGACCGCGACGAGCAGCTTGTTCGTCGCCGACTGGCACTCCTTGCGCGTCGGAAAGCCGCTCTTGGTCTCGCGGCGGCGCGCTTCGGTCTCATGCAGGGCCCCGCCGCACCTCGGGCACTTCTCCTTCGGCCTTCTCTCGACCCACAGCCTCCTGCCGCAGATCTCACATCTCTGCGCCGCCGCCATGCCGATGTCGACGATGTACTCCCAGCTGCCGGGCTCGCCGCGCTTCCTCACGTGACCTCTCATGTTCCTCCCCCAGACGCGCGTCTATTGTGCAACAGCAGCTTCGCTCGGGGGTACGGCACGAGCAACGAGGGGTGGCGCACCGTAAGCACGGAATGCCTGCCGGCGAGCAACCTGTTCGGTGCGCTCGGCGTCGGCCGCGCGCCGGCGGGGTGGCCCTGTGCAGCAGGTTCTTGCCGCGCACAGGAACGGGTGATCTGTTTCCACAGCTGCCGACCAGTCAACACCAATTGCCCGCGAACCATTCCTTGTCCGACACGTCATCGCTGGCAACCACATACTCGTCTGCAAAGTGGCAAACGCGCCGATTGAAATGGGCGACGAGTGGATCATCCGGCTTCAGGCTCATGTACCGGCCGCTGAGAATCAACTTATGGCCAAACAGGATGCATTGACGAGGCGATAGCGGCATCGAAATCTCGATGCTCGGCGATATTAGCCCCCCCGCCCCGAACTGCGGTGACTTCTTGATCAGCTCTGGGTCAAACCAGACACAGGGGGCGTCGGAAGTCACGAAACCGGGCGACTCTGCGGTCTCGACGATTGCGAATGTCATTCGCGCGAGGACGGGTGTGACGAACTGCACCTCGGAGGCCAGAAACGATTGAACGGGCTGCTCGACAATGCCGCGGACATCGTCCATCGTCATGCTGTCGCCGTCGCCTCCAGGCATCGGTTCGAGAGCGACACTCATCTTCTCGAGGTCACCGGGAGGAGTCTTCTTCATCGACTCCTCCACACGCTCCGCCATGTCCAGCAGACGTTGCCATTGTTCTCGCAGGAAGTCGTTTCTCGACTTCGTTCTTGCCGACATTGCGGCCACGAAGGCGCAAAGATTGACGAAATCATGCTTGCCAAGTGGTAGTCGCTTGTCAAGCCTATTCCGCCTGAGCGCGGCGAATCGCGCCTCGAGCTGGGAGAGCCCGTGTTCGAGGACTAGGTCGCGTTCCCCGTCAGCGTCTTTGATCGTGTAGAAGTCGTTCTGCGTGAATACCTTGGCGGGCGCCCTCTTCTTGGCGCCGCCTCCTCGCTTGTCGCACAACCAGATGTATGGCTCATGGCCCTCTGGCGTCTGCGGATCGCACCACGCTCTGAGATACGACTGCGGCACGAAATGCTGTCTCTTGTACTTCATGCCGCCATTCTCGCAGACGTAGAGCGGAAGTCATGAGCCGAGGGGGGAACAAACCCCGCGGCGGGCATGGCGAAACGTTACCAGGGGCAAAGCGACAAGCGCCAAGCTGATGAGGAGGATTCGGTAGGCGGCACCCGATTGAGCGCGACTCCTCTCGCCCGCGTTTGTCCGCGCCGCCAAGCTGACTCAACTGGTTGCCGGCCCAACGCCGGCGTCAGGCCCACATGCAGGCAACTAGCTGTCTCCACAGAATCGCGTGTGATGTGCGTGATGGCAGCCAGCGCGCCCTCGGCTTGCGGCGGAAAAGGTGTTCGCCTTCAGCGGAATACGCAGCTGCGCGCGTTGCCGGTTGCCCTGGGCGCGCTCCGGCAAGATCTCTCCCTGCTGAGCGGGATCGGCTCTCTTGCCCCAGGCCGTCGGCGGCGAGGAGGTTCCGGACCTGCTCAGAGTGAGGCAGCGCACGGCGAAGAGGGCGGCCACAGTGAGCGCCAGGATAGCCAGCGCCGCCGCGCCGAGGGCAAGCAGCCAAAGTCCGTCGTGGGAGTGAAGGTGACGGCCGGCTGCCGACAGCGACGCGATGAGGAGGGGCGCCAGGACGACGCTGCTGGCAAGGACCGCAATCGCACCGCGCCGCACGCGGGCCAGGAGGGCGCGCGACTCCCTGTGCGTGCGCTGGCAGGAGCGCAAGAACTCAAGCCCCATCGTGCCTTCTGGGCTCAGGCGCGGGCGTGAGCGGCCCGCGGCGTCTGGCCGCAGACCGAAGCTGCGCAGGAGAGCTGGTAGCGGGATGCGCCCCTGCCGCCAGAGGTTACGCGCCAGCTGCAGTGTTCTCACGCCGGGGCGATGATCACCGTGATCGTCTCCGGATCCTCGAGGCGCTGGGCGGCCCACTTCTGCACGTAGAGCGTGCCGATCACGATCGGCTGGTCGCTCTCGGGCTCCTCGTAACGCACCGTGTTCTTGGTCTCCTTGGTGCGGCGCAGCGTCACCTGCAGTGGTTCCATGTTTTCTCCCCTCTAAGAAATGTGTGGCCTGGGCGGCGAGCCTATCACTAGCCTCTGTGAGGCCGCGGCTGTCGGTAAGGACCGTGCCTGATCACGTCCGGGCAACATGGCGAATGACCCCCCGGCATCGTGCGTGTGGAGCACTGCGCGCGTGTGGCGACGCGCCGCTGCTAGAGTGAGCTTCGCACACGACTCCTCATGACCGATCGGAGGCACAGAGTGAGCTACGCGGTGATCGACGTCAAGGACTTTGAGGGCCGACGCACGCCGGTTGCGCGGGCTCTCGGCGCGCTCGCCATCAAGGCCAATCAGTTCGACTCACAGCCTGATCAGGTCGGCCACGAGCACGACGAGCTGGCGTCGGGGCAAGAGGAGATCTACGTGCCACTGCGCGGCGCGGGCCACCTGCAGATCGACGGCGAGAAGGTGGAGCTCGAGCCGGGGCGCTACGTGCTCGTGGGGCCCTCCGCACGGCGCGTCGTGGTGGCGGGGCCTGAGGGTCTCTCGTATCTCGTGATCGGCGCGCGCGTGGAAGGCGAGACTGGCTGATCGGCCGCTCGGCTACTCCGACGGCTCCTGCCGGAGCAGCTGGGCTGTCGGCAGTCCGGCGGCAGGGCCGAGAGAGTAGCTGCACGTGGCGAACTTCTGCGCGAGGGACATGACGTGCACACATGTGCCGCACACCCCGGGCTCTGCACCTGGCTCCGCGCTGCGGCGAGCTGAAGGGCAAAAGAGGCTGACATGCGAGGGACAGTCGCGGGGTCTCCGCAGGCGTCCGCCCCCACGGTTAGAATAGGAGCACCTTGGACGCCCTCGAAGCCTACCTGGTTGAGCTTTCCGCCATCCGCGTTGCCGGCGGAGTGCCCGAGGCCTCCGGCTACGGCCCCCTCGCAACCCTCCTCAACGACGTCGGTCATCACCTCAAGCCCAAGGTGCGCTGCGTCGTCAATCCCGCGAACCGCGGCGCCGGCATCCCCGACGGTGGCCTCTTCGTCGCCAGTCAGTTCGAGAAGGGTAAGGCCGAGCCGCTGTCCGGCCAGCTGCCGGCGCGCGGCGCCCTCGAGGTGAAGGGCGTCGCCGAAGACGCCCACGCTGTCGCCGAGCGCGCGTTCTCTGACGATCCCGAGGAGCAGCTGCGTCGCTACCTCGAGAAGTACCGCCAGGTGCTGGTCACGACCTACCGCGAGTTCGTGCTGGTCGGCTACGACGCCGACGGTGCTCCCACATTGCTCGAGAGCTACTCGCTGTCCCCGACTGAGGTCGGCTTTTGGGCGCTCGCAACGACACCACGTAAGACCGCCGCTGAGCACGGCGAGCGCTTGTCTGAGTTCCTCAAGCGCTGCCTGCTGCGCCAGACGCAGATCGCCAGCCCACAGGACCTCGCCTGGTTCCTGGCCAGCTACGCCCGCGAGGCGCGGGCCCGCGCCGAGGAGCGCGACCTGCCGGCGCTGGCCAACACCCGCGCCGCCCTTGAAGAGGCGCTCGGCATGAGCTTCTCGGGCGAGAAGGGCGAGCACTTCTTCCGCTCCACCCTTGTGCAGACGCTGTTCTACGGGCTCTTCGCCGCCTGGGTGTTCTGGGCCGAGCATCATGAGCACGCAGACGCAACCGCACGCTTCCGTTGGCGCGAGGCAGCGAGCTACTTGCACATCCCCATTCTGCAGAAGCTCTTCTACGACTTCGCCAATCCGGCGCAGCTCGGGGCGCTCAAGCTCGACGAGGTCCTCGACTGGGCCGC
>Ga0209638_1002886_pt1 | contig 10435 bp, 10 predicted proteins | sample BarGraNGADG00211_FD_184490 | JGI IMG/M metagenome (GOLD analysis project Ga0209638, IMG submission 184490) | Arctic peat soil microbial communities from Barrow, Alaska - Barrow Graham LP Ref core NGADG0002-211 (SPAdes) (version 2) | ecosystem: Environmental > Terrestrial > Soil > Wetlands > Peat... | reverse complement strand
ACACATTCCGGCACGTCAACATCGCCCTGGTAAACGAACTGGCGATCTTCGCGCACGAACTCGGCATTGACGTGTGGGAAGCGATTGATGCGGCGTCGACCAAGCCTTTCGGCTATCTCCGCTTCACGCCTGGCCCCGGAGTTGGCGGTCACTGCCTGCCAATCGACCCGTCCTATCTCTCCTGGCGGGTCAAACGGCAGCTGGGGCGCAGCTTTCGTTTCGTTGAGCTGGCGAACGACGTGAACGAGCACATGCCCGACCATGTCGTGCAGCGTGCCGTCCTGGCCCTCAACCGAGAGCGGAAGGCGCTCAACGGGGCACGAGTGCTGCTGCTCGGCCTGGCGTACAAGCGCAACACCAGCGACGCGCGCGAGTCACCGGCCGTTCGGGTCGCCCAGCTGCTCTCTGCACTAGGTGCTGACGTCCGCGTTGCCGACTCGCACGTGGACCTCGACGGCCCCGGCATCGCGGATCATCTTGATGGTTGGCCCTATGGTCGTGCCGCGGACGATGCTGTCATCCACCATCACCACCCGGCGGCCGGCAAGACTCTCCTTGAGCGGAGTCAGCTTCATCTTGACGCCCATCTCCCGCATACGCTGGTCGGGCTGGATAAACGTGCGATGGATGTAGTGGTTCTTGATAACGCCCTCGGCGTAGGGTATGCGCGAGGCCTCCGCAAGGCCGATCGCGGCGGGAGTGCCTGTGTTAGGGAGCGGGAAGACTATGTGCGCGCCGGGCGCGGGATGCTCTTTTGCAAGCTCATGCCCCATCCGCCTGCGGGCCTCGTGCATGCTCCGGCCATACATCCGGCTGTCGGGTCGGGCAAAGTAAACATACTCAAAGATGCACAGCGCGCGGCCTTCCAGTGGCACCGCCTGGCGCTCCCACAGGCCGCTTTCATCGATAATGACCATCTCGCCGGGCTCGACTTCGCGCACGAAATCCGCGCCGATGGTGTTGAAAGCGCAGGTTTCCGACGCAACCACGTAGTGCGTGCCGTTGAGCCTGCCTATCGAAAGCGGGCGGATGCCGTGAGGGTCGCGGAAGGCGATCAGCTTGTCCCGGGTCATCACCAGAACTGAGTAAGCGCCCCTGATCTTGCCCATAGCGTAGGCGACTGCGTCCTCGATGGTGGATTCGCCGGAATTGGCGATCAGTTTGATGATGACTTCGCTGTCGTTGGTGGTTTCGAGGTCGATCCCAGCGTCCATCAGCTCCTCGCGGAGTGGGCCGGCGTTGATCAGGTCGCCGTTGTGCGCGAGGGCAATGGGGCCGAAATCGCAGTCGCACATCATGGGCTGCACGTTGCGCAGAATGCTCGATCCGGTGGTAGAATAGCGGGTGTGACCGATGCCGAGGTGGCCGTGAAGCGCGTCCAGGGCCGTCGGATGGAAGACCTGGGTCACAAGGCCCATGTCGCGGTGCATTCGGACGCACTTGCCATCAGATATGGCTATGCCCGCGCTCTCCTGCCCGCGGTGCTGCAGAGAGAACAAACCGAAGAAAGTAAGCTTCGATACGTCCTCGCCTGAGCAGCCATAGACTCCGAATACGCCGCACTCTTCAGCCATTTCCGGCCGGTCGATGTAGATCATAAAACCTCTCTACAGGCAATAGGCAATAGGCAACAGGCAATAGGGCAGGGGACCAAGCCGAAACGCCCTATGCCATCATGTTCGGAATGGAATTCTGATAGCAGGATTCCAGGTCGGTTACAGGCACATTAACTACTTCTACGTCGTTGATGGTAATCCTCATGTCGTGCCCGCCTGTTTTGCCGAGAACCGTGCATTCGGCTTTGCAGTCGTCAACGATCTCGCGCAGCGCGCCGAGATTGTCAGGCGTTGCACTTACTATTATACGGGACTGGGTCTCGGCGAACAACGAGGCGGCCGGGGCGCAGTTGGCCGTCAGCTTCACGTCAGCGCCGATACCCCCTTGTATACAGCTTTCCGCGAGGGCGATTGCGAGACCGCCGTCCGCGCAATCGTGAGCGGATTTGATGACCCCCTTGTCGATTCCCTTGAGCACTGCATCGTGAACGTGCTTCTCGCGGGACATATCGAGCATTGGCGGGCGACCGGCTACGATACCGTGGATGGTTTTGAGATACTCGCTGCCGCCGATGGATTCCAGCTCGCAGACGGAATGCTTTTCGCCGGAGTCGTATCTCAGCCCGGAGATGAGAATAATCACGTCGCCGGCGTCTTTGAACTCGGAGGTGCAGCGCTTCTCGGCGTCGTCGATTATTCCAAGCATGCCTATCGCTGGGGTAGGGTAGATCGAACCATCGGGAGTCTCGTTGTAGAGGCTTACGTTGCCGCTGATGACCGGCGCATTGAATAACTCGCAGGCTTCCGCGAGACCCTCGACCGCGCGCTTGAACTGCCAGAAGCATTCGGGCTTCTCAGGGTTACCGAAGTTGAGGCAGTCTGTCGTGCCTGCAGGTCTTGCGCCGGAGCAGGCCAGATTTCTCGCGGCCTCGGCGACGGCGATCTGAGCGCCCACGAACGGGTCGAGATAGCAATAGCGCCCGTTGCAGTCGGTGACAACGGCGACGGCTTTTTTCGAGCCGCGAATGCGCAGGACAGCCGCGTCGGAGCCCGGCAGCACGGCCGTGTTGGTCTGGACCATGTGGTCGTATTGCTCGTAGACCCATCGCTTGCTTGCGATTGTCGGAGCGCCCAGAATCTTCAACAGCGCTTCGTTGTAGTCCGTGGGCTCGGGGATGTTGGAGAGATCGTAGTTCTGGAGTCCGGCGAGATACGCAGGCTCCTCGGTTTCCAGGTAGTAGGTCGGAGCCTCGTCTGCAAGCGACTTCGCGGGGACCTGGGCCACCAGATCATCGCCATCATACACGTGCACCAAGCCGTCATCGGTCACTTCTCCAACCACGACCGCCTGCAGGCCCCACTTCTTGAAGACCGCCATGACCTCGTCCTCGTGGCCCTTGTCTACAATCGCGAGCATGCGCTCCTGGCTTTCGGAAAGCATGATCTCGTACGGGGTCATGTGAGTCTCGCGCACGGGGACCTTCTTGACGTCGATCCTCATGCCCGTGCCGGCCTTGGCGCTGGTCTCGCAGGTGGAGCAAGTAATGCCCGCCGCGCCCATGTCCTGGATGCCGACCACGTGGCCGGTCTTGAGCGCTTCAAGTGTAGCCTCGATAAGCAGCTTCTCGCAGAACGGGTCGCCCATTTGGACGTTGGACTTGCGGTTCTCGGACTCCTCGGTAAGCTCCACTGAGGCGAATGTAGCGCCGTGGATGCCGTCGCGGCCTGTTCGGGAGCCGACCAGCAGGACAGGGTTGCCGGGGCCGTGGGCGGCAGCGTATGCGACGTCCTCGTGCTTCATGATCCCAATCGCCATCGCGTTTACAAGGCAATTGCCGGAGTAGCAGTCCTCGAAATAGACCTCGCCGCCGACAGTCGGAACGCCCACGCAGTTGCCGTAGAAGCCGATCCCGCCGACTACGTGCTCGAAGAGGTAACGGTTGCGCGGATCGTCGAGCGGGCCGAAGCGAAGGCTGTTGAGGCAGGCGATGGGCCTTGCGCCCATGGTGAAGATGTCGCGCAGGATACCACCGACGCCGGTCGCCGCGCCCTGGAATGGCTCGACCGCGGATGGGTGGTTGTGGCTTTCCATCTTCATCACGATGCCGAGGCCGTCGCCGATGTCGATTATGCCCGCGTTCTCCAAGCCCGCGCCGTCGATGGCCTCGCGATACTTCTTGAAGAGCCTCAGTATCGGCCGAGAGTATTTGTAGCCGCAGTGCTCGCTCCACATGACCGCGTACATCCCGACCTCGGTGTAGGTGGGGTGCCGCCCGAGCACGCGGGTGATCTCTTTGTATTCCTCATCATTCAGGCCCATCTCGTGGTAGACCTTAGGGTCGATGGGCTCCGTGTTGGTTATTGGCATAATATCTCCGTTGGAACGTTGCAAGGTTGGAACGTTTGAACGTTAGGGACTTCCGGAACGTTCCAACGTTCTAACTTTCTAACCTTTCAACGATTGATCCGAGTATGAAAACGCCGTCGGCGCTGCCGAGGATTGGCTCGACTGCGCGTTCGGGATGGGGCATCATTCCCGCGACGTTGCCCCGATCGTTAAGGATTCCGGCGATGTTGTTCAAGGAGCCGTTCGGGTTGGCTTCCTCGGTGACGTTGCCCTTGGCATCGCAGTAGCGCAGCAGGACCCGATTGTTATCCTCAAGCGCCTTGAGCGTGTCTGAGTCGCAATAGTAGTTGCCGCCGTGGTGGGCGATCGGAATCGAGAGCACCTGCCCGGGTTTGCACTTGCTCGAAAAGTCGCTGGTGTTGTTGGCGACCTTGACGTTCACATACTTGCACTTGAAGCGCAGGGTGTTGTTCGGGATCAGCGCGCCGGGGACGAGCTGGGCCTCGCAGAGGATCTGGAAGCCGTTGCATATCCCGATCAGCCGACCGCCCTTGTCCGCGAACTCCTGCACGGCGTTCATGACTGGGCTGAAGCGCGCGACCGCGCCCGTGCGAAGGTAATCGCCATAGGAAAACCCGCCGGGCAGGATGATGCAATCGAACCCGCTCACATCAGTTGACTGGTGCCAGATATACTCCACCGGCTGCTTGAGCACGTCGCGCACCGCGAAGTACGCGTCCTGATCGCAGTTCGAACCGGGGAATTGAACTACTCCGAATTTCATAAGCTAGTTGTCCTCAGTATCCAGGAGCCATCAGCTATCAGCTATCAGCCCTCAGCCCGGATGGCTGAAAGCTGACGGCTGAAAGCTACTCTGCTATCTCAAACCGATAGTTCTCAATATTGGGATTCGCCAGGAGCTTGCGGCACATTTCGTCTATTGCCTGCTCCAGCGCGACGCCGTTCTCGGCGAGTTCGATCTCGATGAACTTGCCCATGCGGACGCTCTCGATGGTCGAATAGCCCAGGTTCTCAAGCGCCCCCTGGACGACCTTGCCCTGCGCATCCAAGAGCGAGGGCTTCAGAGTTACATATACGTTTACTTTGGCCATTGTATGTCCTTGGTTGTTAGTTGTCGGTTAGTGTTCTGCGTATGGCAGTGGTCGCTGTACCAGGCGCCTCGCCGAAGTATCTCCACTCTTCCACTTGTCGATTGGGTAATCCAGGCATTGCAGGCGCGTCAGGACCTCCTGCAACTCCTGACCGGGCAGGCTATCGTGGAATCTACCAAGCAACCGCCCCGTTCGCATTGCAGTCATAGTTATCACGTGTTCCCGCACGGCTTCGTCCAGGTGTAGCTCAACGCTAAGCACCAAGCCTTGTAAGGTATCTTTTTCTGCGCTACGCCATCCTGCAAAGGTGGCATTTACAGTGCATATAGATCTGTCACACTGTTGAAGACGGGATAGTGCTTGTGCGTATTTTACAGGCACGCACTTTTCATCAGGCATTGCCTCAACCATGCTGCTGGAGAGCTTCAACTCCATGAACATATTAGCCTTGTAAACGCTTAGCGCTTCCTCTACATCAAACACTGTGGTGGTACCAGGTTGCGGAGCAATGTAAGACGCACACCACTCCAAAGCGTTCAGGTTTGAGCCAAGGATCATGTAGACATTCAGCATATAGCTTTCCCACCGATGGTCGCGCGTAAGGCGCGATTGTGCGGCGTCCCAGAGCCGGTTGCCGAACTGGGAAAACACACCTATTCCACCGCCTATTGCGGCCCCCAATATCGCTGCTACAGCCTCTTTATCCATGCTCCACCTGTACAACTAGCCCGATCAGCGATCTGTGTGCCTATTGGATGTAGTACGACTCAGGATACTGAGTGTATACCGTGTGTTGCTTGCCAGCGTACTCGATTTGCACTCCAACCCCGATGACGACTCTGCCCTTTGACCAGTCGGCGCGCAATATGTCCTGGGTCAGTCCCGCTTTTTCCGTCAGGTCTAAAACCAGCACACGTACCAAATCACGTGCTTCAGACGCGCGATATTTCCCGCCTTCCTTGAGAAGCGCAGCGGTATAATTGATGCTCAGTGTGACTTGGGCAATCGGTGGAGCGCCGGATGTGGTTATTGTGACGGCGGGCGGGGGAGTTGCGGGTAGCTTAGAGATGGCATCCGTGATCCGTGCAGCGAGCGCATCACGCGCAGCCTGCTCCTTTGCCTCCAACTCAACAGCGTCCAAATCCACAAGACCATCCTGCATAGCCTGAGCCGCCCGCGCAGCTTCCTCCTCACGAAGGCGGCGGGCGTCTTCTGCTACTAGCGCCGCCTCCTTTGCAGACCTAGTTGCGTCGAACGGGCGCTTCATGATGAACTCCTGGTCGCCGCCAATTACGCCCACAGCACACACCAATTCCCATCCGTAATGCCCCAGCTTGTCCAAATCGCCCTGAATACTGGTGGCCTCTTGTGCGAACAGTCCTACCTCGGAGAATGCACGCAGTTTCGCTGACCCACTCTTACCACTGGCGGTGAGCGGACCTGCGAAATACGCCTTGCCGAACGAGACAACCAGATACTCCCACTCCACTCCCTGACTGCGCGCCTCCAGTGGGGCTTGCGTTTTGGAGGGCTGAGACTTAACCGGAGGCGAAGCCAGCGGAGTGGCCCTGCTCGCGGAGGTGAGAAGCAATACTGCAAACAATGGAACGATACAGGCCATTCGGTTCTTCATGTGATCTTTCTGCTCCTAACGGGTCACCCTCGGTTTCGGTGTCTTGGATATCCGTTTAGTGTGTTTCGGGATTTGAGCGTAGCGGAAACCCCGAAACAAATAACAGCATTGCACCTACGCTGCATTCAGCGGCACTTCAGTCTGGTCTCCTGTAGACTCGTTGACTATAAGCAAATTGCCAAGGTCACCGCGTCTAAGCTGCTCGTTGGCGTTGAGAAGTTCAATGCCGCAAATGCTTCCATCAGGCGCGATATCGATATTGATCTCATCACTGATCCGGACTGTGTCCACTTCACTGCACTTCTCACGGAAGCGGATGTATCCTACGTTGTACCTAGGGTCGTAAGTCAGCTTCATACTAGTGCGCCTCCTGTATCAGAAGAAACGAGTGACTACGGTTATCACGAGCCAATCCGCGCCTTCGCTAACGGCATAAGCCTCTATCTGTTTCGTCGGGTACTTCTTCCCGCGCCACTCACTGTCGAACGAGAAGTTGCGTCGAAAACCGGTGCGGCCATACTTGGCAGGGAACTGCTCACCGTGTTCCACGGTCTCCACAATCTCCCGCTCCTGTGCGCCCCGTTCCATTGAACGCTCAAGGGCATGTGGATGCAACTTTACAGTCATCTTCGCCTCTGCTCCCCGATGTCAGCGTTCCCTTTCGCGATTAAGTAAGCCCCAGCCTCTCGAATATCTTGTCGATGTTCCTCAGATGATGCGCGAGGTCAAAGCAGCTATCCAAATCTTCCTTGGTGAGCAGCCTCTGAACGTCCGGGTCCTGCTCAAGCGCCTGGCGGAAGGAGACTTGCTCGTCCCAGCACTTCGCGGCGTTGCGCTGGCAGATTTTGTAGCCGTCCTCGCGCGTGAGGCCCCGCTTGATCAGCGCAAGCAGCACGTGCTCGCTGAAAACGAGCTGGCCCATCATTTCCAGGTTGCGCGTCATGTTGTGTTCGTTCACTTCCAGCCGGTCGAGGAGTTTCGTCAGCGACTGGAGCATGAAGTCAACCATAAAGCAGCTATCCGGGATGATAATGCGCTCGGCTGCCGAGTTCGTTAGGTCGCGCTCGTGCCAGGAAACGATGTTCTCCATCGCCGGTATCGCGTTGGACCGCACCACCCTCGCAAGCCCGCAGATCGACTCGAACCGCCACGGGTTGCGCTTGTGCGGCATCGCCGAGGAGCCGCGCTGGCCGGGCAGGAACATTTCCTGCACTTCGAGAATCTCCGTCCGCTGCAGGTTGCGCATCTCGGTTGCGATGTTTTCGCAGGTCGAGGCCAGTATCGCCAGCCGCGCTATCACGGCCGCGTGCCTGTCGCGCTGGATGATCTGGGTCGAAATCGGCGCCGCTTCAAGCCCGAGCGCTTTGCAGACCATTTCCTCCTGCTCGGGCCCGATGTTGCCGAAGACTCCGACCGCGCCCGATATTTTGCCGACGCTGATCTGTTCCCGCGCGTCCTTCATGCGCAGCAGGTCGCGTTGGAGCTGCGAGTAGTGGACCGCCATCTTGAACCCGAAAGTGATCGGCTCCGCCTGAACTCCGTGCGTGCGGCCGATCATTGGCGTCATTTTGTGAGCTTTCGCGAGCTTTGCGACGACCTCAAGCAGCTTTTCGAGGTCCTCGACGATGATGTCCAGCGCCTGGCGGATACGCAGCGCGGTCGCGGTGTCCTCGATATCGTAGCTGGTGACGCCGTAGTGGACGTACTTGCCCTCATCGCCGAGGTTCTCGGTCACGCACTTCACGAAGGCGATAAGGTCGTGCGCGGTCTCGCGCTCGATCTCCTCGATGCGCTCGACGGAGAACTTCGCCCCGGCCCGTATCTTCTCAGTCACGCCCGCCGGGATGGCGCCGAACTTCTCCTGAGCCTCGCAAACCGCGATCTCAACAGCCAGCCAACACGCAAACTTGTTCTCTTCGCTCCAGATGGCCTTCATGCCCGGGAGGGAGTATCTTTCTATCATCCTGACCTCTCTGAACCACTGAGGCACTGAATGGAGATGAAATACTGAACGGATGCGCGTCCCTTCAGTGCTTCATTGAGTTCATCCCTTCAGTGATTCTTTATGCTTCCGAACTGCCTCGCGCAGGTCGGGGTATTTCACGCTCAGTATCTGTGCTGCAAGAATTCCGGCGTTCTTGGCGCCGTCTATGGCGACCGTTGCCACGGGCACGCCTGGGGGCATTTGGACTATCGAGAGCAGGGAGTCCATGCCCGATAGCGCCGCTGAGTTGGTCGGGACGCCGATGACGGGTAGGGGGGTCAGTCCCGCGATCACGCCCGGCAGGTGCGCCGCCATCCCAGCGCCCGCGATTATGACCTCGAAGCCCTTTGCCTCGGCGGTCGTCGCGAACTCGAACACCCCGTGCGGATTCCTGTGAGCGGAGATCACGAAGGTCTCGTTCTCGACGCCGAAGCTTGTCAGAGCCTCCGACGCGCCCTTCATGACCTCGGCGTCGGACTTACTGCCCATTATGATTGCGACTTTGCCAGCCATGCTCTAGAACTCCGCTCTGGTTGATGGTTGATGGTTTATGGTTGACGGTGACCATCAACTATCAACCGTTTCCCAATGTCTCGCCTATAGTGTGCGCCGTCGAAGGTGATCTTTGCGACGCCGGCGTATGCCTTGTCGATGCAGTCCTTGTAGGACTCTCCAACGGCAGTCACGCCAAGCACGCGACCACCTGAGGTGACGGTTTCGCCGTCCTTTGTCTCGGTGCCCGCGTGGAAGACAATCGCGCCCGCATTTTCGGCCTCATCGATACCCCGGATCACCTTGCCCTTCGCGTAATCCGAGGGGTAGCCGCCCGAGGCCATAACCACGCACAAAGCCTTCTTATTGTACCAGTTAACTGGCACGGTGTCGAGCTTTCCAAGCGCCACAGCGAGCGTGATTTCGGCCAAATCGGTCTGCAGCAGAGGCAGCACGACCTGCGTTTCCGGGTCGCCAAATCGAGCGTTAAACTCTATTACCTTCGGCCCCTTGCTCGTCAGCGCCAGCCCGCAGTAGAGCACTCCCTTGTAGTGAATGCCCTTGGCCCTAAGCGCCTTCAAGGTGGGCTTGATAATGGTGTCGATGACGGCCGCCTGCAGCTCGTCGGATAGCATCGGGACTGGAGAATAGCAGCCCATTCCGCCTGTGTTCAGGCCCTCGTCGTTATCGTAGGCCCGCTTGTAGTCCTGCGCCGGGACCATCGGCACGAAGAACTCGCCGTCCACGAAGAACATGAATGACGCTTCTTGCCCATCGAGATATTCCTCGACTATCAACCGATCCCCCGACGCGCCAAATGCCCGCTCGCGCATGATGATGTCCACGCCGCGGAGCGCGTCGGCCTTGGTCTTTGCGACAAAGACGCCCTTGCCCGCAGCCTCGCCATCGGCCTTGACGATGATCGGATCGGTCGTCTTTGCCGCGACGGACTCGATATAGGCGCCTGCCTTGTCAGGGTCGTCGAACGTCTCAAATGCGCCGGTCGGGATAGCGTTATCGATCATCAGGCTCTTGGAAAAGACCTTGCTGACCTCCATCTGAGCGGCTTCCCTGTTGGGGCCGAAAACGGGGAGCTTGCGGCGCTCGAACTCGTCCACAATGCCGATTCCCAGAGGCGATTCGGGGCCGATGATGGTGAGGTCGATCGATTGCTTTTCGGCGAAGTCGGCGATGGCGCTGATGTCCATCACGCTGATGTTGACCCGCTCCGCAACGCGGCCGATGCCCGCATTGCCGGGCGCCGCGTAGATCTTCTTCACGTTCTCGCTCTGCGCGAGCTTCCATGCAAGC
>Ga0209638_1002885_pt1 | contig 10444 bp, 7 predicted proteins | sample BarGraNGADG00211_FD_184490 | JGI IMG/M metagenome (GOLD analysis project Ga0209638, IMG submission 184490) | Arctic peat soil microbial communities from Barrow, Alaska - Barrow Graham LP Ref core NGADG0002-211 (SPAdes) (version 2) | ecosystem: Environmental > Terrestrial > Soil > Wetlands > Peat... | reverse complement strand
CGCGGCCTGGGACCTCGCGTTCCATGCCGTCACCTTGGCTTACGTGGACCCGGCCCTGGCCAAGCAACAGCTGCTGCTGCTGTGCAGGGAGTGGGCCCAGAATCCGTCGGGTCAGCTTCCTGCGTACGAGTGGTCGTTCTCCGATGTGAACCCTCCGGTACACGCGTGGGCGACCTGGCTGGTATATGTCATCGACGGAGCGCGCGACCGGGCGTTCCTGGCACGCATGGTCAGCAAGCTGCTGCTCAATATGGGGTGGTGGACCAACGTCAAGGACGAGAACGGTACGGACCTGTTCGGCGGCGGGTTCCTGGGAATGGACAACATCTCGGTCTTCGACCGGTCCCGTGACGTCCCCGCCGGTCACCACCTGGAGCAGTCAGACGCCACCAGCTGGGTCGCGTTCGCATTCCTGGGAATGTTGCGCATGGCTCAGGAACTGGCCAGGGACGACCCCGGCTGGAGTGAGCTGCCGACCACCTTCCTCGAACGGTTCCTGTCGATCGCCGAAGCAAGCGAGGCGTTCGGCTCGGCGAGGGTCAGCCTGTGGGACGAGGACGACGGCTTCTGCTACGACCTCCTGGTGGACGACCGCGGTCACGCCGAGCCGGTACGCGTCCGTTCCTACGTGGGGCTGGTCCCACTGCTGGCGGTCGCCGTGACTCCTGAATGGGTCGACGAGCTCGATTCGTACGTCCAGCGCCGGGGCTGGCTGGAGCAGCATCGTGGGGATCTGCTCGAGCGTCGAGTGATCGTCCACCCCGATCGCGGCCGCGAGGGCGGCCTCGGACTAATACCGCCGGAGCGCTACGCCCGCGTCCTGAAGCGCATGCTCGACACCGCCGAGTTCCTGTCCCCCTACGGAATCCGATCACTGTCCGCGGCGTACCGTGACTCAACCACGGTGCACGTGGGGGAGCAGGAGCTGTCGATCCAGTACGCCCCGGGGGAGTCGGACTCCGGCCTCTTCGGGGGCAACTCCAACTGGCGCGGGCCCATCTGGCTACCGATCAACGTGCTCCTGGTGGATGCGATGCGCACGTACTCCGACGGTGCCTGGAACGAACTGGAGGTAGAGCTACCCACCGGGTCAGGCCGGCGGGTCAGCCTGCACGAAGCCGCGGACGACCTAGCAGAACGGCTGATCGGGCTCTTCCGGACCGGTCCCAACGGTCGCCGTCCCAGCCAGCCCCACGACCACCCCGACGATCCGTTGTGGAACGCCCACCCGACCTTCAGCGAGTACTTCCACGGCGACACCGGCGAAGGACTGGGTGCCTCTCACCAAACAGGCTGGACATCCCTCGTCGCCCACCTGATCTGCACCCGCAGGGCGCTGTGACCCCAACCCTCATGCGAGGTCACTTCAGCCGGTCGTCGCCTCGTCGGCGTTCTGCTTCGCCGCGTTGGCGGCGCGTGTCGTCAGCGCGTCATAGATCGGTTGGCTGCGGAGCATCATGGCGACGAGCATCGCTATCGCGCAGGCACCGAGGATCGGTGGCAGTTGGTTGGTGACGCCCGTGAGCTCCGTGGCGAGAACGATGCCGGTGATCGGGGCTCGTACGGTCGCGGTGAAGAACGCGGCCATGCCGATGAGCGCCAGGGCGGCGGGATCCGGAGTGAAGGATGGCGCGAGGGCCTGTCCGATCAGGCCCACGAGCAATCCGATGTGGCTTCCGATGACGAGCATCGGGGCGAAGATGCCGCCGGGGGTTCCGGCTGCGTACGAGATGACGCTGAGCGCGAACCGTGCCACCAGCACGCCCGCGACCACAGCGATGGTGCCGGTGCCGAGCAGGGCGCGCTGGGTCAGTGGGTCACCACCGCCGATGAGGCTGGGGGAGAGGAATCCCACGAGCCCGACGACCGCGCCGATGAGTCCTGCCCGTACCTCTCGGGGGAGTCGACTGGAGTCGACCATGCGGAGGCTGGAGAGGATGGCTTTGTTGTAGACGACGCCCACGAGTCCTGTGAGCAGACCGACCAGGAGGATGATCGGCGCCTGACTGATTCTGGGGGCGTGCATCGGCGCCACGTCGAAGATCTGGGACGACCCGCCGAGCAGCAGGTCGGCGCTCATGAAGCCGGCCGCCGACGCCAGCAGCGTGGCGACGGCCGTCCGCGGGTGGAAGCGTTTCGTGAGCTCCTCGAGGACGAACACGCCGCCCGCGATGGGTGCGCTGAACGCCGTCGCGAGTCCCGCCGCCGCGCCGGCGGCCACCAGCATCCGAAGGTCGTACCGGTTCCGGCGAAGGACCCGGCTCACGATGATCGCGATGTTGCCGCCCATCTGCACAGATGGCCCCTCGCGGCCCAGGGCTAGTCCGGCGCCCATGCCCAGGAGTCCGCCCAGGTACTTCACCGGCAGGATCCGAGCGCTTCCGGGCTGGGCCCTTCCCTCGACGACAGCCTCGACCCGAGGGATGCCGCTGCCCTCCGCGTGTGGCTCGATGCGGTGGACCAGCGCCGCCGCCCCCGCTGCCGCGGCTCCGCACACGACCACCGCTCCCAGCAGACCTGGGATCGGGTTGCCCTGCGCCTGGACGAGCAGCTGCCGCCGGACCCAGGTCAGCCAGTCCAGCGCCAGCCGGAACGACCCGGCCATGAGGCCTGTGAGGATGCCGACGACGATGGCTGTCAGTACGAAGCCGAACAGCCTTCCTGGCTGCTCGGACGGCGCGGATGGCCGGTACACAGCCTGTCGGATTCGGCCCATCACGCGCGGTCACACCTATCCTGGACCACCTGGTCCACAAACGATAGGTTACTGCACATGCCCCGAACGGCCGTGCCGCTAGAACCGGCACGCGAGATGCGCTTGATCGACGCAGCGGCCACGGCATTCACCGATGTCGGGTACGAGCTCGCGTCGCTCAACCACATCATCGCCGCGGCGGGCCTCTCGAAGAGCTCCTTCTATCACTACTTCCCCGACAAGCAGCGGCTGCACGACCACGTCGTGCTCACCCTTCGCGGTCGGCTGAGCCGTGGCCTCCAACTGCCCGACCTCGACGGCCTCGACACCGCCTCCTACTGGCCAGCCTTGACCACCGTGTTCTCGTCGATGGCCGGCACGCTGACGGCAGATCCTCAGACCCGACTCCTCGTCCGCATGTTCCATAACCCGTTGGCAGCGCGCGGGCCCGGCGGCCAGCTGACCAGGTTGCGGGCCGAGGTCGCCGCCTGGGTATCTCAAGCCGTCGCTGCCGGCCAACGGCTCGGCGTTCTGCGCCGGGACGTCCCGGACAGTCTCCTGGCCAACCTTGCAGTCGGCATCCTCACGGTGCTTACGGAGTGGGCGCCGGAACATCCCGGGGAGTTCGACCACTGGCCGGAGCTAGCGACTCAGCTGCTCCTCGACACGCTGTCCCAGGCGCGCGAATGTGGTGGGACGTCACTTGACGGGTGACTGAACAGATGTTTAGTCTACTGAACATGAGTTCAGTGATCGAAGGCGGCGACTTCACCGGCCGCGCTGCCATCCGGAACGCCGCGCTGCGGCTTTTCGCCGACCGTGGCCCTGACGCGGTGACCGTGCGCGAGATCGCCACTCAGGCCGGCGTGTCCCCGGCCCTGATCGTCCATCACTTCGGGAGCAAGGACGGCCTGCGCGCCGAGGTCGACGCGTTCGCCGCGCGGGCGTTCGACGCGATCTTTGAGGCCCTGCCGACCGAGGAGCTCGCGGAGGTGCTCGCCGGCGGGGGTGCGACGGGCTCGCTCGCGGAGGCTTTCACCCGCGGATTCCCCCCGGGCTCGCCGTTGCCGGCCTACCTGCGTCGGCTGCTGCTGACGAACGACCCGGCAGGAGCCGCCCTGTTCGGACGGTGGTTTGCCGCGACCCGTCGCATCCTCGACGTGATGGTCGAGATGGGCGTCGCCCGGCCGAGCGAGGACCCCGCCGTCCGGGCTGCGTTCTTCCTGGTCAACGACCTCGCACTCATCCTCCTGAGGAACCCGATCGCCATCGCGATCGGAGCCGACCCACTGACCCCCGAAGGGATCGAGCGGTGGGCGCGGGAGGGCAGCATCGTCTACGCCGAGGGCGCGTTCATTGCCCCGGGAAAGGAGTAACGACCATGAGCACGACTCACCCGGTTATCCGCACGGAGGGGCTGACCAAGACCTTCGGCCCGGTCCGTGCCCTCGACGGACTCGACCTCGAGGTGGCCCCGGGAGAGGTCCACGGCTTCCTCGGCCCCAACGGAGCGGGTAAGTCGACGACGATCCGTGTCGTCCTCGGGCTCATCCGCGCCAGCGGGGGCCACGTCGAGCTCTTCGGCGGCGACCCCTGGCGCCAAGCCGCCAGGCTCCACGAACGGCTCGCCTATGTCGCCGGCGACGTCGCTCTCTGGCCGGGCCTCACTGGCGGGCAGTGCCTCGATGTCCTCGGGGCGACTCAGGGCGGACTCGACGAGACCCGCCGCGCAGCACTGATCGATCGGTTCGACCTCGACCCGACCAAGCGGGTCCGGGACTACTCCAAAGGCAACCGGCAGAAGGTCGCCCTCATCGCCGCCCTCGCCGCCGAGGCTGACCTGCTCGTGCTGGACGAACCCACGTCCGGGCTGGACCCGCTCATGGAACAGGCCTTCCAAGTGGTCGTCCGTGAGCGGCGCGAGCAGGGCTGCACTGTGCTGCTGTCGAGCCACATCATGGATGAGGTCGAGTCGCTCGCCGACCGCGTGAGCATCATCCGCCGGGGCCGGACCGTGACGACTGGAACCCTTGCCGAGCTGCGACGTCACACTCGTACGCATGTTCATGCGGTCACGGTCGACGTGCCTGTCGGCCTCGCCGACGCGCTGGGCGTCGCGGACTACGGCTCCGAGCGGCTCGACGGCCACACCGACATCCGGTTCACGATCGACGCCGAGCACCTCGACGCCGTCGTCGGCCAGCTGCACGCAGCACAGATCCACACACTCACCGTCACCCCGCCGAGCCTGGACGAGCTCTTCCTGCGCACCTATGACGGGGAGAGCGGGCCTCTTGATCGCTCCGAGCTCGCACAGCCGGAGGGGGTCCGCCGATGAGCGCGACCGGCCTGAGGGCCATGCTCGGAGTTCAATGGCGGACACACCGCCGCGGCACGCTCGTCTGGATAGTCGCGCTCGTCGCCACTCTCGTCGGGACGGCGGGAGCAGTCGCCGGGCTCTACACCACCCCTGAGAAGATCCACACCTACGCGCAGGCCGTCACCGCCGGCAACGCCCTCGCGGCGATCAACGGCAAGGTCGAGGGCATCGACAGTCTCGGCGGGGTCATCCAGGACGAGTCCGGCTTCCTGTTCGCTTTCCTCCTCCCGCTGCTCGGGATCAGCCTCGTCGCGCAGGTCACGAGGCGTGAAGAGGAGGCTGGACGGCTGGAGGCGCTCCTCGGTGGCCGGGTCGCCCGCCACGTCCCGGTGCTGGCCGGACTCATCGGCGCCTCGGTCGCCATCGTCGTCACCGCCGTCGGGTTCGCCCTCGGGCTCACCGCCTTCGGGGTACCGGCCGCCCGGTCGGTCCTGTACGCCGCATCCCTTGGCGCACTCGCCTTCGTCTTCGCCGGGCTCGCGTCGCTGCTCGCCCAGGTCACACTGCACTCCCGTGGCGTCTACGTGTGGAGCCTGCTCGTCCTCGCGGTGTCCTACTTGCTGCGGGGCGTCGGCGATGTCACCAAGACGTGGGTGACCTGGCTGTCACCGCTCGGCTGGGCCGAGAAGGCCGCCCCGTTCGGGGCGATGCGGTGGTGGACGCTGGTCATTGCTCTCGCGCTGGGCGGGCTGCTCGCCACAGTCGCCGTAGTCATCGCCGGACGCCGCGACCTCGGCAGCTCTCTCGTCCGCGGTGGCGCGGGGTCGGCGCGGGCTTCCGCCTGGCTGCGCACCCCACTCGGGCTGGCGACCATGATTCACCGTCCGGCCGTCCTCGGTTGGCTCGCAGGTGCGCTGGTCATCGCGGGCATGATGGGCGCGCTCGCGCAGCCGTTTGTGAACGCTGTCACCGGCAACCCAGCGATGGGAGAGGCCATCGGGATGTCCGGGGCACAACCCGAGGCCGGGTTCCTCGCCGTCACCCAGTTGTACGTTGCCATCATCGCCATGGGGTATGCCGTTCAGGCCGTCGGCAGTTTGCGCGGCGAGGAGACCGCCGGACGCCTCGAGCCCCGGCTGTCCGGCACTTTGTCCCGGATGCGATGGCTCGCCGTCCACGGGCTCGTCGTCATCACTGGCCTCGTCGTAATCGTCCTTGTCTCGTCGGTCGTGCTGGCTATTGCGACGGCGTGGTCGATGGGCACCGCAGTGCACCTGTGGAGCGTCGTTGGGGCCGGGGCTGCTTACCTGCCGTCCGAGCTCCTCATCGGCGCGCTGGCGCTCGCGATCTTCGGACTGCGTCCCAGGGCGTTCCCGGCGGCCTGGGCGGCCTTCGCCGTAGTCGCCTTCATCGCTTTCCTCGGCCCGGGCCTCAAGCTGGCCGGATGGGTGCTCGACCTCGCGCCGACGACCCATGTCGGCGACCCCCCGCTGGGCACCGTCAAGGCGCTGCCGCTCGTCGTGCTGTGTGCAATCGCCGCGGCCCTGGGCGCGGCCGCGGCAGTCGGCTTCCGCCGTCGGGGGGTGCCACAGGGCTGAGCTGTCGTCGGCCCCGGAAGAGTTTCAACCGAAGCCCTCGACCACATCGACGAGATCGTGAAGCCCGGTCCGCTGCCGAGCCGCGTTCGACAGCGCGCACGTGAACCTGGCCCTCAGGAGTCGCGCCGGCGATGAGCGCCCACAACTGGGCAAGAAGGTGGGTTAGGGATGACGAGATTCGGATCTTTCGGTGCTGGACGACTTTGGGATCAGCAGCTCAGTTGTGGGCTCGGCCGCTCAGCTCACGCGTTTGTGGATTGGCAAGCGGGGTATCGTGTCAACTGCTGGCTGCTTCGGCTTCGACGTGCGTCACCTATGCGCGCTTGCCGATAGAGGCGCCTGGTGGCAACCCCACGTCGGCGGCGAAGCTTACTCCATATGCGCCCGGGGCCGGAATACTCGGGTTGTGCCCGTGGCGAGAGCAGCGTGCCACTCAGGGACCTGGAGAGCTGTCCTGCGTGGGCACCCGACGGGCGCGGGTGGTCCACTGTGCTGGTTGCGCCGGGACCGAGCCCAGGGCAGGTTCGCTCCCGGGTTCGCGTGAAACCTGATCAATGAGGAGGTGGCGGCAGGTGTTTACTACAGAAGATGACTGTCAGGTGAGTTCGGGTGTGCCCGAGTGCGGCACCGGCCCGTTGGGACGTGTGCGCTTCGTCGGTTGGGAGTTGCGCGACGTCTGGCGAGAGCTGCGTGAACACCTGCACCGCGCGGCCCCTTCGCGAACTTCGCCGGACGTCGTCCAGCCAGGCTCAGTCAATCAGCGGAGCAGTTGAGGTGGGAGTTCTCGGAACGATCGGGTCGAGCTTGGCCGAGGGCTTCTGGATGTTCTACGACACTTTGTGGGCTCTGGTGTTGGGTTTTGCGCTCTCCGGCGCGGTGCAGGCGTTCGTGTCGAAAGGGGAGATGCAGCGCGTCCTGGGTGATCACCGACCGAAGACCATTGTGCGGGCCAGCTTCTTCGGCATGGTCAGTTCGTCGTGTTCCTACGCGGCGAGCGCACTGGCTAAGAGCCTGTTTGTGCGCGGGGCTGACTTCACCTCCGCGATGGTCTTCATGTTCGCCAGCACGAACCTGGTGTTGGAGCTCGGGGCTGTGCTGTGGCTGCTGGTCGGCTGGCAGTTCGCCGTCGCCGAGTTCATCGGCGGGTTCATCATGATCGCGCTGCTGGCTCTGATCCTGCCGCGTGTGATCGACGTCGCCGCGCTCGACGCCGCACGAGACCGCCTACGCGCCGGCTCGGCAGGCGGTAGCGGACATGAGCAGCACGCCGCCCAGGACGCTCATACGTCCACGCCGTGGCGACGGAGAATCCGGTCCTGGGCGGGCTGGTCGGACGCAGCGGGCTACACGATCAGTGATGTCACGATGCTGCGCAAGGAGCTCGTGATCGGCTTCGTGGTGGCCGGGTTCGCCTCGGTGGCAGTACCGACGAGTGTCTGGAAGGCCCTGTTCCTGACCGGGCACGGCATGTGGTCCGCGATAGAGAACGTCATCGTGGGCCCAGTCCTGGCGTTCATCAGCTTCGTCTGCTCCGTGGGCAACGTGCCCCTGGCCGCCGCACTGTGGAAGGGCGGCATCAGCTTCGGCGGGGTCATCGCATTCGTGTTCGCCGACCTGCTTGCCCTTCCACTCGTGCTCATCTATCGAAAGTTCTACGGCACCCGTCTTGCCATCAGGCTGGCGCTGGTGTTCTGGGCAGTGATGAGCCTGGCAGGGCTGATCACCGAAGGGATCTTTACTGTCCTGGGACTCGTCCCTGGGACCCTCACCGGCGACATCGCCACGGTCCATTTCGGTCTCAACTACACGACCGTCCTCGACGTCATTGCGGTGGTGGCCTTCGGGTTCCTGTACTACCTCTACCGCAACGCCGCGAAGTTCGGTGGCGGTGGCGGCTATGCCAAGGACGCGGTGTGCGGCATGCAGGTCCGCACCGCCGACGCACCGGCCCACACCATCCACCAGGGCCAGGACTACTACTTCTGCTCCGACAAGTGCCACGCCAAGTTCGAAGCCGACCCTGCCAACTACACCAGCGGCCAGCCCGCCGAGGCCATGGACGAGACGGCGGACGACGCGGCGTCCCGTGCAGATGCGGGCGCCACGGTCAGGGACCCGGTGTGTGGGATGAACATCGATCCGCACACGGCCGCTGGCCACGCCACACACGACGGAGTCGACTACTCATTCTGCTCGGATGGCTGCCGGGAGAACTTCCTCGCCGACCCAGCCCGCCACCTGACGTCGACGCCGGCGCTGTCCATGGTGGCCGACGCACACCGGCTCCGCGGTACCCGGCAAGGGGCCGACCCAGACGACACCCGCGCTCCCGCCGCCGACCCGGTGGTGGGAGCCGAGCGCGATGAGAACAAGGAGAACAACATGGTCGAGAGCTCACAGCAGACGACAGATCCCGTGTGCGGCATGGGGGTGGACCCGGCCACGGCGGCCGCGAACGTCGAGCACGAGGGCGCCACGTACTACTTCTGCTCCACGCACTGCGCAACGACATTCAAGGCGAACCCGCACAAGTACACCAGCCCTACGACGTCCTGACGATCACCCGCCTGGGGCAGAACACATCGAACGCGGCGGCCGCGACCCACTATGACGCGTTCCTCGCCGCGGACACAGCGCCGAGGCGAGACGCTGGAGGTTTCCGGGACGAACCGGGCGGCAAGGAGCTCGCGGCTGCAAGGCAGCGCTGAGATCGAGACCGAGTTGCAGGTGCTCGCCGCGCGGTCGAGACCCTCAAGGAGGACACCAGCCCCAGAGGGAGGTGTGTGGCGGTCGAGGTGATCGCCGCGCACGGTGCCTCGGGCGCCCAGAGACTGACGCCGCGAATGGGCTGAACTTGCTGGCCGAACATGGCCTGGGCTTGGTTCGGTTGGACGATTTCCCAGTCGCTGTTCATGCGTGACTTGGCCGGGCGCAGCTACACGCGGAGTCTTCGGAGGACCTTCCTGCCGAGTTCGTCTCCATGAACGGTGTCATGACGGACATGGTGGCGCTCAGCCGGCCGAGCACGCCCATGACGTACCCGTCGAAGCTGGCATGCGGCACCGGCACTCCACGTGCACCAGCCCATCACCCACGAGCACGCGCACATCACCGACAATTCACCACCGGCATCGGCACAAGCCTCTATAGGCGTTCTTTACTTTCGCCGCGGGGTCACCCTTATGCGCCTCTGTGAGGCTCGAGGCATCGGGTTGCTACAGGGCCCCGGGCGACGAAAGGCACACAGATGATGGGTTACGGCAGTTATGGTTGGGGCGGGATTGGCGTGGGCGGCGGGATCGGGATGGTCGTGTTCGGGCTGCTGCTGCTCGCCGCGATCGGGTGGAGGGTGAGCCGGCTGCTCCCTGGACGTCAGGCGCGGCAGAGCCATTCGGAGCCGGGCCAGGAGACTCCGGAAGAGATCCTAGATCGTCGCTTCGCGCGGGGCGAGGTCGACGTGGAGACGTACCAGATGCAGCGCCCGGCGCTGGTATCCGCCCGTGAACAGGGCCAGCGATGAAGAGCCGCTTACTTAGTAGGCTCCGTCCGCACTGGCTAACTTGGACGGTGCTGACGACCGCGAGCCTGCTTCTGGGCGGCACGGCCGCCTACGCCGCGTCCGGCTCGTGGCAGTCAACCGCGGTTCCGGCGGGTGTCGCGGCGCGACCGACCACAGCTCGTACCGCCGGGGCGTGGCCGACTGCGGGCCGGCCGACCTCGTACACGGTCCCGTCGACCGCCCCGGGCGCAGCCCGGACCGGCGGCCGAGGCGGCATGATGGGCTCCAACCGCGGCGGCGGCTCGATGATGGACACGCGGACCTGGCTGGCC
>Ga0209638_1002884_pt1 | contig 10444 bp, 11 predicted proteins | sample BarGraNGADG00211_FD_184490 | JGI IMG/M metagenome (GOLD analysis project Ga0209638, IMG submission 184490) | Arctic peat soil microbial communities from Barrow, Alaska - Barrow Graham LP Ref core NGADG0002-211 (SPAdes) (version 2) | ecosystem: Environmental > Terrestrial > Soil > Wetlands > Peat... | reverse complement strand
ACGGCGTTCTCGTACACTGGCTCCAAAAGCCGTCCCCGGCGATCAGTCCTGGTTAAGTCCCCGTCACGAAATCAGCGGGTGGGCCACCAGATCCCCCCTGACGCCGTAGCGTAGACCGATCTCCTCAATCCCCGGAGTTCGTCCACTCGGGAAGCCGCCCAAAACGGCGACTTGGAGAACGGCGAAAGTCGCCATTGGAGAAATCCGCTCCTACGGTTGTTCCTGCTCCACGATGGCCACGCCCCAGGGATCGAGCGCCAGCGCCCCGCCTCTGGCCACCGGACGGTTCAAGAGCAGTTCCGTACCGCCGGCATAAGCATAGACCACCCGCCGCGGCGTCGCCGAGAAATTGAAGTAATAGTGGAACGGTTTGCCGGCGCGGCCGGTTCCGTGTTTCACGCGGACGCCGGCGGGCAGTTTCTGGTCGGGCCCCAGCAGTTGCGCCTGGTCGAGGACCTGTTCCAGCACCTTCTGCTGCAGCGCGTCGCTGAGCACCGTGCCCTGGTAGGTCACCGTGCCCTTGCCGAAGCGGTTCTGAGTGATGGCGGGATATTTTCCGAAAAACGGGTGGTCGTACCAGGCCAGCGGTTTGGCGGTATCGAGCAGAAGCATGTCGGCCCAATCGCTCACCTGGTTTTCGGCGCCGGCCTGGAACGGGTCGTCCTTGAGCGGCAGGGGCTTGGCCAGATTGGAAAACTCCTGGTAATGGAAGCCGGCGGCCTCGCGCAGCGGTCCCGGGGCCATGACTGAGCGAACCGTCGAATACTCGTCGCAGAAACCGCTTTTCAGAGTCAGCACCAGGTGGCCGCCCGCGCGCACGTAATCCACCAGCCGCGTGAGCAGCGCGTCGCTCGCGACATACAGCGGCGGAACCACCACTACCTTGTACTCGCTCAGGTCCGCGGTCTCGGGGAAAACGAAATCCACGCCGACATTCATGCGGTAGAGCGCCCGGTAGAGCCGCCGCATCTCCAGCTCGTACCCTCCCGGATGACTCCAGGGCATGTCGCCCGGCGGCTGGGCGATCAGGAACGGCATGTACTCGGTGCCGCGGCGCGAATCGTTGCTGTAGAGCAGGGCCACCGGGTGGGACGCCTTCAAGTTGACGATCCGCGAACCGATGCGCGCGAGCTCATGCGCGGTTCGCGCCACCTCGGCATAGGCGCGGCCGACTTCGAGATCGTGCGAGAGCACGCCCTTCCAATACGTCTCCTGGCCGTAGTGCAGCGAGTGCCAGTGCCAGTACTCGACCATGTTGGCGCCGGTGGCGGCCATCAGGTAGACATCCTGGCGAATCTGCCCGTCGTAGGGTGGAAACTGCGAGCGCGAATCCCAGCCGATGGTCTGGGCGTTGGTTTCGGTCACCAGGTAGTTGGTGCGTTTGAGCGAGCGCGCAAAGTCGCCGCCGTAACTCGATCCTTCGCCGTCGTACAAATCCTGGGTCGGGTGGTAGGGGTTGATGGCCGCGATGTCCATGTGCTTCGCAATGGCGTATTCGTTGATATCGGAACGCGTGGCGCCGCCGAAATCCTGCATCACAAACTGATCCGGACGAAGTTGCTCGCGCACGAGCGCGGCCTGCCAGGCCAGGAAGTTGGTCGCGAGCGAGTCCTGGTAGCGGTCCCACTCCAGTTTCCAGCCCGGGTTCACGATGCCGTCGCGCGGAGGGACCTCGGACCAGTCATGCAGGCTCTGGCCCCAGTAGACCAGGCCCCAGAGTTTGTTGAGGCTCTCGACACTGGAAAACTTCTCCCGCAGGTAGCCTACGAAACCGGTCTGCACATTGGCTCCAGCCGTGCCGTTGGAAGTGGTCTCGTTGTCGACCTGGTAACCGATGACGGCGCGATGGTCGCGATAGTGTTCGGTAATCTTGCGAATGACGCGCTCGGAATAGCGCAGAAAATCGGGGTTGGTGATGTCCATGTTCTGGCGCAAGCCGTAAGTGGCCTTGCGGCCATCGAGGCGGGTCACCAGGATTTCCGGATGCTTTTTAAACATCCAAGGTGGAATCGAGTAGGTGGGCGTGCCCAGGACTACGCGGATGTGGGCGCGCGCCAGGCGTTCGATAATCCGGTCCATCCAGGCGAACTCGAACCGGCCGTCCTCGGGCTCCCAGAGACTCCAGGTGGATTCGCCCACGCGAACCACGTTGATACCGGCCTGTTCCATCAACGCGACGTCCTTCTCCAGGCGGTCCTGGGGCATGTACTCCGCATAGAAGGCGGCGCCATAAAGGAAGGTGTCCATCCGATCGGCAGCGAAGCGCGTCTGCGCCAGTCCCTGTGCACGGGTTCCCATAGTGGCGAGGGCGGCGGCGAGCGCCACGGCCAGCGTCACGGGCAGGCACAGCGCGAGGAGGCGAAAGGGTGGGATCTTCATATTTGCATATCCTATCAAGACACGGATGTCCGATCTAGCGGGCTTGTGCTAGGCTAGCGTTCGATGGCGACCAAGGACAACAAACATCAAGTGGACCGGCGGATGTTCATCCTCGGTTCCGCCGCAGCGGGCGCGCTGGCGGCACAGGCACAGCCGGCCCCGCCGAAAGCCGACCCACACCGCCGTTGGTACGACCTGAACCAGAAATGGTTGTTTGGCGGCAAGACACGCGCCGGAGTGTCGTCCCCGGGCTTCAACGATTCCCAATGGCGAAAGATCGTGCTTCCGCATACCAACGCGATCCTGCCGTGGCACAGTTTCGATGAAAGCGCCTTCCAATACGTGTCCGCCTACCGCCGCCACTTCAGGGCTCTGCCGGAATGGAGGGGCAAACGCGTTTTCCTGGATTTCGGTGGGGCCATGACCGCCTCCACGGTTACCGTGAACGGGCACCGGTTCGACGAGTACAAAGGCGGCTATACACCATTCAGCTTCGAGATCACACCGCATATCAGGTTCGGCGCCGACAACGTCATCGCCGTGGAACTGGACTCGACGGAGCGAAGTGACATTCCGCCCTTCGGACAAGACATCGACTACCTGACCTTCGGCGGCATTTACCGAGATGTCCAGCTTCGGGTGGTTCCGAAAACGTTCATCGACAACGTGTACGCGAAGGTAGAGCGGCCGCTGGCCGGCGGCCGGTCAATCGGCGTGCGCTGCTATTTGCAGGGCGCGGTGAGCGGCCGTGCCACGCTCACGGCGGAGCTGCGCGACGGAACGAAGGTGCTGAAAACGGCCAGCACGCCGGTCTCGGGCGAGGCCGAATTTCACGAGGTCCGGCTGGAGTCGCTCCCCGAAATCGACCTGTGGAGCCTGAAGAATCCGAAGCTGTACGACGTGGTGGTGCGGCTGGTGGACGCAGTGGATGGGGAAGCCTCGCGGGACGAGTATGGCACGCGAATCGGTTTCCGCGAGGCCCGGTACACGCCCACCGGCTTCATGCTCAACGGCGAGCGCGTGAAGCTGCGCGGCCTGAACCGGCACCAGACGTTTCCGTATGTGGGCGGCGCCATGCCGGCGCGGGTGCAGCGCAAGGACGCCTGGATCCTGCGACGGGAGCTCCACTGCAATATCGTGCGGACTTCGCATTATCCCCAGTCGCCCGCGTTTCTGGACGCTTGCGACGAACTCGGACTGCTGGTGCTCGAAGAGATACCGGGCTGGCAACACATTGGCGACAAGGCGTGGCAGGACATCGCGGTCCGCAACGTGGGCGAGATGATCCGCCGGGATTGGAACCACCCTTCGATTGTGCTGTGGGGCGTGCGCATCAACGAATCCCAGGACAATCACGATTTCTACACGCGGACGAACGCGCTGGCTCACGCGCTGGACGACGCCCGCCAAACCGGCGGCATACGCTACAATTACGCCTCGGAATTGCTCGAGGATGTGTTCACCATGAACGATTTCGGTTTCCCGCTGCGGCCGCCGAACCATCCCCTGTACATGAACACCGAGTTCAACGGGCACATGTTCTCCACCAAGCGTTTCGACAACGTGGAGCGGGTCGCCGAGCACGTGCTGCGGCACGCGCGCGTCCACGATCAACTCGCCTCCCTGGATCGCTATGCCGGCGGCACGGGTTGGTGCGCCTTCGACTACAACACGCACAGGAACTTCGGTTCCGGCGATCACATCTGCTACCACGGCGTCTCGGATATCTTTCGCATTCCGAAGCCGGCCGCCTATTTCTACGCGTCGCAGTGCGATCCCGCGGAGCAGGTGGTGCTGGAGGCGGGCTTCTTCTGGTCTCAGGGAGACCGGTCGGAGGCTGGCGGTACCCGTAGGGTGCCGATCCTTTCCAACTGCGACCATCTGAAGATCTACTGGGTCGGAGAGTTGAAGCAGGAGCTCGGCCCGGACCGACAGACGTTTGCCCATCTCAAGTACCCGCCGTTTCTGATGGACTTGGGCAATCTGCCGCTGACTCCATGGGGCGATTTAAAGATCGAAGGCTATATCGGCGGCAAGCTGGTGAAGACCCTGGTGCTTTCCGGCAGTGGAAAAGACGCCGATGTCAAAATCATCGCGGACGATAAGGAACTCGCCGGGGACGGGCGGGATGCCACGCGCGTCGTTCTGATGGTTACCGACGAATACGGCAACATCCGGCCGTTTAGCACGGCAGCCATCTCGTTTTCGCTGACGGGGCCCGGGGAACTCATCGGCGAGAATCCGCTGGTGCTGGCAGGCGGAGCGGCCGCGGTGTGGGTGAGGGCGAAGGAGAGTCCCGGCGTCGTGAACCTGACCGCGACGCACCCGAGCCTCGGCAGCCGCTCCATTGCGATTCGAGTGAAGCCGGCTGAACCGGAGGCGATTTAGAACCTGAGGGACTCTCTCGCTCCCGACCCAGAGGGTACCCCGGTCGCGGCTCCGATAAGTCATCGGAGCCGCGACCGTTTGGGAGCGTTGTGCACAGCCAGCCGCCGGCCTCTTGACAATAGTACGCAACGTATTATAATAGTACGTAGCATACTATGAAAGTCCCGGAAGCCACCGTTCTTGGTTATGCTCTCATGGGCCTGCTCCATCAGAAGGCCCAGTCCGGCTACGAGTTGCGCAAGGTCTTCGCCACTACGCCGATCGGCAGCTTCAGCGACAGCCCGGGCTCCATCTACCCGGCGCTGGCCCGGCTGGAGAAGCGGCGCTGGATTCGCGCGGCCGGCGAAACCGGCGACAACCCGAGACAAAGAAAACGCTGCTCGCTCACCCCGGCCGGGCTGGCGGAACTGAGGCGGTGGCTGGCTCTGCCGGTGACGTGCCAGGAGGTGTCCTCCTCGACGGACAGGTTCTGGCTCCGCTGCGCTTTCGTCCAACAGGTTCTCGGCATTGACGAGACACTGCGCTTTCTGCGCGAGGCCGACCGGGAAACGACCACGTACCTGGCCGGCCTGCGCGAGTATCAAAAGAAATTCATGACCAGTGTTGAATTCAATTCCGGCCAGTTCGCTTTCGAATGCGGCCTGGCCGGAGTGGCCGTCAGTCTGCGCGGCATTCGCCGCGCCATCCTACAGATAGAAAGGAACCCGTTATGAAGAACGTCGTTCTTGCCGCCGTCGCGTGGCTCGCCGGAACCATGTTCAGCGGAGCGCTGGCCAGCGCCCTGCATCTCCCGCTACCTTCGTTTCCGCAAAACGCCAGCCCTGCCGAAGGCTTCGCGTGGTTTGTATTGGCGAGCCTTCTGCTGGCCGCCGGCACGGCGCCGGCCGCCGCCAGCCTGCGCGGCGGATTCAAGACCCCCTGACTGGCGCTGAGCGCACTGCTGTTCATCTGCATCGGCGTGAACACGGCCATCGAAGCCGTAGTCTTCAGCAGCACGATTCAGCCGCTCGCAGGCGTCACGCTGGCTTGCGTGAGCATGATTCCCTCCGTGCTGGCCGCCGCGATTCTTGCCCGCCGGCCGCAGCGCCTTGCGGCCGATCGGGCCACGATGCCTGCGTTCGGCGGCCTGGGCTGGAGTTGGCGGCTGATGGCGGCCTGACTGGCCTTTCCCGTCTTTTACTTCATCTTCGGCTCGATCATCGCTCCCCTTGTCCTGGACGCTTACAGGCAGGGGATCGCCGGACTCCGCATCCCGTCGTTTGCCGAGACGCTCACGACGCAACTGGTGCGCAGCCCGATCTTGCTGGCGGTGGTGTTGCCTTGCGTCCTGCTTGGGGACGGTTCGAGGCGCAAGCTCGGGTTCCAGTTGGGTCTCGCGCTGGCGATTCTGGTGGGCGCGTATGGACTGGTGCAGGCCACGTTCTTCCCCGTGCACCTGAGGATCATCCACACGCTCGAGATCGCGGCCGACGAAGTGGCCTATGCGTTCGTCCTGGCGTGGCTCTTTCGGCCTGCCGAATCCAAGGCCGCGGCGCCTTTCGCGCTGGGCGTACAGCCAACGTCGTCATAGTGGCCGCTGCGCGACTGTGCGAAGCGGGCGAAGCCCTTGCCTGGCGTTCAGGCGACGGGCGTGAGCCAGCGCAGTGCGAGGGCGGTAAGGTCTTGCGGGGCCGTGGGTGCGTTCTGGAACGCCGAGTTCTGAAACCCCGCCGCTTGTGGGGAGAGGACCAGGACGCGGTTGGAGTCGAATGCCGCCATGACCGTAACCGTGTGACCGGGATAGCAGGCTACCCGCTGAGCCCCGAGGCAAACATATCGCGACAGCACCCCAGCGTCGACCAGTGAGCCAGCCGGGTCGTCTTCATCCGGCACCGGATTGGAGCGGCCCTGGTCTTCGAATAGGGCGACGCTGCTGAACGGCTTCAGCTTCTTCCGGACACCAAAAGCCGGCCCTCACCCCCGCCACGCCCGACAGCCCCGCGGTTCGATCCGTCGTCAACGCCGCATCCTACTCCGGCGTCACCGTCGCCCCCGGCGAGATCGTCACCCTGTTCGGTACCCAAATGGGGCCCGCCACGTTAGCCTATTTCAGCCCCGACGCAACCGGCAAAATCGCCACAGCCCTCGCCGGAACCACAGTCCCCTTCGACGGAGTCGCCGCGCCGCTCATATATAGTCAGGCGGGACAGGTAAGTGCGATCGTCCCCTTCGGCCTCAAGAGCAGCACCGTCACAACCAACGTTCAGGTGGCCTACCAGGGAAAGTCCTCGCCCGTCCTGCAGGTCGCCGTCACCGATACCACGCCTGGCATCTTTACCGCCGATTCCAGCGGCGCCGGGCAAGCCGCCGCCCTCAACCAGGACAACACGTTCAATTCCGCCGCCAATCCGGCCGCCCGCGGCACGGTGCTCGTCCTCTTTCTCACCGGCCACGGACAGGTCACTCCCGCCGGTGTGGATGGCGCCATCGTGGCAGGCACGCCGCCCAAGCCGCTCGCCGGGGTGGAAGTGTGGGTCGGCCATGTCCCCGCGCAGATCCTATACGCCGGTGTGGCCCCACAGTCCACCAACGGACTGATGCAGTTGAATATCGTGGTCCCGCCCGGCGCGCCGACTGGTGGAGACGTTCCCATCCTTGTTGGCATGGGCCATTACGTAACTCAGCCAGGAGTGACCGTGGCCATCAAGTAGCGCACGAGAGTAGTACGTTGGCGGGCAGACCGCAAAAGTTCGAAACGTGTCCACGACGGGAGCCGGTATTTCATAGTCCAACACGGAAAGGGCGGTTCCGGAAGGCTCCTACAGACTCCTGTCAACGCGCGTGCTTTGCTCCGATCGCTTCGGCGATGATTGCCGTCACCAGACTATTGATACTGACGCCCTCGGTTTCGGCCTGTTTCGTTAGCTTTGAGTAGAGGGTTCGGGGCAGGCGCTGGCGCCATTGAGCGGCTTCGATGACGGGTTTTGGTATCTTTCGGCCCGACTCCTTAAACACCTCCAAACAATCGAGGAGGGCTTCGCGGCCATTGGTGATCGCTTCTTCAATGGTCTCGCCGTCGGACATGCATCCAGGAATATCCGGATACTCCACCAAGTAGCCGCCACCCTCTTCCGTGGAGAGGGGCCGAACCGTAAACTGGTACTGATCGAGATTTCGATTCCAAGTTGTTCTCACTTTGTCCTGATTCCTCCCGCAGCGTCTATCAGCGCCACAAATTGCTTGATGTAGACCGGCTTAATGGGACGCTTTGCTGGCACCGATACAATCTCCCGGACGCCCGGCGCGCTGAAAATCACGTGGCTGCCGCCACGGCCGGGTCTGCGCCACGCAACAAGATTCTCCTCCGCGACTGCCTGCAGTTCCTCGATGCGCCACCCCATTCGATTCTTGCGCATCTTCTGTAGAGTTTTGCCGCCAGCCACAATCACAATGATACCGCATTCGGTATCATTGTGATCTCCCCCCTCCGCGTCCGTAGCGCCGCACAGAAAGGCCACCATGTGATGCCCCTCCGGACTCCCCGCGAGGTCTTCAACAAGCTCCATTCCGAGAATTCAAGCAGCCAGTTCTCGAATCTGTCGGAATGCCAACCCTATCTCCGTCGGCGGGCAAACCACCAGAGTTCGAAACGCGTCCACGATGGGGAGGCAACTCCAGTGGAGGAATCTCATTCTGCGAACACCTCTTGCAGCGTCCTCAACGTGGCGGTAAGCGTCTTTGCCGAGACCACTCCCAGTTTCTTCGCCAGTCGGGTCTTATCCACCGCGCGAATCTGATCGAGCAAAATCAAACCCTTTCGGCCACCATGATTGACACCGATCCGAAACGGCGCCTCGTGACCCGCCGTGGTCATGGGTGCGACGAGTACTGTGCGCAAATGATCGTGCATTTCGCCCGGTGACACCACGACGCACGGGCGTGTCTTGCTGATTTCGCTCCCGATAGTAGGATCAAGATTTACGAGCCAAATCTCTCCACGCGTCACCAGACCAACTCCGAATCCTCCGCATTACCAAATTCGCCCATCACGAGTTCGTCGTCACCAGCTTCGGCTATTCTCCTTGCGGCCTCAGCCCAACCCGTGCGCGCCGGACTCGCGGGCCTGCGCAACACAAGTGCACCATCCTCGATCGTCATTTCCACTCCAGCCTTGGCGTCCAGACCCAGTTGCGCAAGTACCGGTTTGGGGATGACGACTCCCTGGGAGTTGCCTATCTGTCGAATGTTCATGTGCATGGCTCGCATAGTAATAACAATGTTATTCCGGCGCGCTTGGAGTGTCAAGCAGGCGCAGCACTTCCCATTCATGCGACCAGCGGCTCAGAAATAAGCTGCCGTAAAGATCTGGGTCTCCCCAGACGTACTCACGCAGCCGTAAGTCGTTGAATCTGCTGAAAGGCAACCCGAACCGCCAGCGACGGACAAACCACCAAAGTTCGAAACGCATCCTCGCCGGGGAGCCAATACTCGGGCCCCCAGGAACGCTACCGTCAGACTCGATTGAGGGCCCACCGCGCTCGGGCCCTGCGCTGAGCAGGTGGGGCACTGGATGCCCCTTCTGTGCTATCCTGGACTTTGGGCAGGAAACGGACAGGCGCACCGCCCATCCAAAAGGTCGTCGATGAGACGATCTATTTGAAGCGGCCCCGACGTGGCGCAAAGCTGAAAGAAGAAGTGTGGCAAACCGGGGAAGGAGAGGTCGTGAGGTACAGTCTTGCATACGTCAACCCAAGCCTCTGCGGAGCGGATAACGGGCGGGTGCTCGGGTACGACAATAGCCACAGTCACCATCACAGGCACTTTATGGGAAGGCAAGAATCGTTCGAATTCGGAGGGTATGAATCTCTGGCCGCGCGGTTCTACGAGGAAGTACGAGAGCTTTGGAGAAAAGAAGATGAACAACGCCGCGAAGGTCGTTAAGAAAATGCCACGACGTGTAACGGTGGCGTCTGGAACCGTTGAGGCGTTCATCGAGCGATCGCTGGAACGCGCTCGAAAAATGGATTGCGCTGAGCGGCTTCCATCCGAGATCACGATGACGTTTGAAGATCCTTCCGATCTGTTGCGGGTGCTTTCAGCGCAACGAGTGCGAGTGCTGCACGCTGTTCGTGCGAGGCCGACGTCCGTCTCGGAGCTTGCCGGGACACTCAGGCGCGATCGCAAAGCAGTGAGGCGAGATGTATCCCTTTTGGAATCCTTTGGACTCGTAAAGACTCGTGAAGAGCCAAATCCCGGCCACGGCCGCAGGAGAGTTGTTGAGCCTCGCGCCGCGAAGTATCGACTCGTGGCGACGATCTGAAGTAGCCGGCGGCCACCAGTGCCGTTACCCGGGAGCCGAGCGCCGTTCCTCTCAGGAGCGCGCACAAGAACAGGTTCCACGAACATCGGGGCCGCTTCTCTCCAACGGGGCTTCCGCTTTCCGCATCGAATTCCCGCGGCGTGTGGCCCGGAGAGGTCGTTCTATACCGGGTTTCCTGGGGAACCAATACTTAGGTTTGGCCTTTCTCGCTCTACTCTCCCGCTGAAGCACTCCGGCTTCCTGGCGCCCATCCCCAATAAGTCAAACGGTTTGGCGGCGCCCTCTGTGCCAAGATCAGTGAGACGCCTTCCCGCCCGGCATTTAGTGTAGGGGGCGGAGAAGGAAACGCTCATGAAGATGAAGGTGAATGGTGTTGCA
>Ga0209638_1002882_pt1 | contig 10447 bp, 7 predicted proteins | sample BarGraNGADG00211_FD_184490 | JGI IMG/M metagenome (GOLD analysis project Ga0209638, IMG submission 184490) | Arctic peat soil microbial communities from Barrow, Alaska - Barrow Graham LP Ref core NGADG0002-211 (SPAdes) (version 2) | ecosystem: Environmental > Terrestrial > Soil > Wetlands > Peat... | reverse complement strand
GAACTGCCCATTGACATTACCCGCCCGCAGGCGGTATAAACTGAACGTATACGCGTGATCGGGGAGGGGGAAACGTATGTCAGTCGCTCCACAGCCACAGCAGGAGGAACGCACCTGGGCGGCGCTTTGTCACGCCGCGGCGTTCGCCACGTTCGTACTGCCGACACTCGGGAGCATCATAGGCCCGTTGGTGGTCTGGCTCGTGAAGAAGGATGTCAGTCCGTTCGTCAACGACCAAGGGCGGGAGGCGATCAACTTCCAGATTAGCTTCCTCATCTACGCTGTCGTCTCATTAGTACTTTGCTTCGTTCTGATCGGCATCCCACTGCTCATAGCTCTGGGCATTTTCTGGCTGATAGAGGTGATCGTGGCGTCAGTGAACGCAAGCAATGGCATCGCGCATCGCTACCCGCTGAGCATACCGTTCATTAAGTAGAGGCGAGGCGAGTATACTGAGCGTGCCAAGGGCATAGGAGGTGATCGATATGAGAAGCAGCGTAACAGTTGCCGTGTTTGCCGGACTCGGACTCTCACTTCTGTGCGGGTGCGGGCGAGCGCCTGTCCCCGGCCAGAATGCTGGCACTGTCACGACGTTCTCGCTCGGATCGGCACACTTCACTCCGTTCACGACGCGACCGACTGCGCGTCAACTCTACGATACTGCCGTGCACCTGTACGATTCCTTCCATAGCGTGGCGCTGTCACGGGAATCGACATCCCTAGGCGTGTTCGACCCTTACGGCAAAGGAGACTGGACGGTGCCCACCCCAGCAAGGGACAAGGTCGAGTATCGGTTGGTCCAGCCGGACAAGTTCGTGCAAGTGACGGTGATTCAGGGCAGAAAGGGTGTGGCTGTGGCGAATGGAAAGCAATCCCTTTTCTACCGTCCCTGGAACAACACCTACAAGCGAACCCGGTTCTTGCCCGAGCAGGTCTGGCAGCACATGGGTTTGCTGCGGGGCCACCTCACAGATGTGGAGCTTCTGCCGGACACCCGAATGGGCGGAGCTGAGGTCTATGCTCTGCGGATGAGGGCTGAACAGGCCATCCCCAAGATGGGCGGGACGTTCAAGTACGCAAACACTCTGTACTTGGGCAAGAGCGATCTGCTACCTCGCAAGCTCGTGGAAATCTACGAGAGGCCGCCAGCCGATAACGGACGGCACGTCCCGCCGAGCATAGGCACGACAGTTTTCCACGGGGTGAATGCTAACGCCAACTTGCCCGCCAGTCTGTTTATAGCCGAACCGCCGGACGACGCGAAACCCTACTGATCGGGGAATAGCCCGCGGCGAAGATCATAACGCGAATCAGATGTGTTCTCATCGAATGTCCACCTCTACTCGAACTTCGCATCCGGCGCCTCGCGTTCGGTTGCGAACTCGATTTCGAAGAACTCAGCCTGCTGGAATCCGAAGAGCTTTGCGAACAAGACGCCCGGGAATGATTGCACGCGGATGTTGTAGTCGCGGACCGTGGCATTGTAGTATCTGCGGGCGTACTGGATCTGATCCTCTATCTCCACAAGGCCTTTCTGCAGTGATAGGAAGTTGGCGCTGGCCTTGAGGTCGGGATAGGCCTCTGCTATGGCTAGCAATGTCTTGAGCTGGCCCGAGAGCTCGTTTTCCACAGCGCCCTTCGCGGGGATGCCGTCCGTGGTCATACTCTTGGAGCGGGTTTCGGCGATGTTCTCGAAGAGGTCGCTCTCATGGGAGCTGTAGGCCTTCACGGACTCGATGAGGTTGGGGATCAGATCGTGACGGCGCTTGAGCTGGACGTCGATCCCGCTCCAAGCCTCGCTGACCATGTTGCGAGCGCGCACGAGCAGGTTGTAGTTGATCATGACCAGCACAAGCACAAAAACGATGCCGATTGGAATCCACATAAGACACGACTCCTCCGGGACTATCTTAACCGCCTACAGGCTAAGATAGCTCAGGAAACCAGAGTTTGATCTCACTTGCAGCGGCTTCGGGCGCATCGGAGCCGTGAATGAGGTTCTCGCGCATGCTGATTGTCAGGTCTCCGCGAATTGTGCCCGGTGCGGCATTGAGGGGGTTGGTCGCGCCCATCATTGTTCGCATCAACTGGATCGCGTTCTCTCCCTCTACGACCATCGCGACCACCGGCCCGGAGGTGATGAACTTGACAGTGGGCTCGAAGAAGTCCTTGCCCCTGTGGACGGCGTAGTGGGTCTCGGCAAGCTCGCGCGAGGGCTTGAGCATCTTCATTGCGACTATCTCGAAGTTGCGATCCTCTATCCGCCGGACAGTCTTGCCCACCAGCTTCCGCCGAACGGCGTCCGGCTTTATCATAACGAATGTTCGTTCCATCGATTGCTCCAATGCAGTAAGAAGTTGACAGTAGAGAGTAACACAGGCAACAGGCAACAGGCAACAGGCAGTGGGAGTCCAGAATAGGGAATAGGGTACGCACGGTCGGGCAGCGCATACGCGCTGCCCGACCGGATTCAGAGAGGACTCTTGGCTGCAGCAGCCCTATCAGTACTTTACTATCAGTCCCAGCTCGCTCTCGATCCATCTCGCGCTGCCGGCGATGTTGAGAATGCCTCGCGCGGAGGCGTGATCGCCCGTGGCGACCTTGGTCTTGTAGCCGGGCGCGTGAACCGTGATCGGCACGGGCGACCCATCGCTGAGGGTGAAGTTGTTATCATCAACCTCGGTTACCGTGCCCCAGAACTTGAACAGATATATCCCGCGCGCGCTTTCCATAATCGCTTGCCATGCGGCTCTGCTCGACGTACCAACGACCTGCGCGGTTTTGTATGTGGCGGATGTGTCGGTTGCGGAGTTGCCTCCCGCGTCACTGGCGACAATCGTCACACCCTGAACCCCGAGTGGGCCAACCGCGAATATGTCCCCGGCCCAAGTGTTTCCGGAAGACTTGGCAAGCGGCGTTAAGTTTGCCGTGACGCCCGTCACGCCTGTTTCGTCGGAAACATCAACGACCACGTGAACCGTGTCTCCGATGGCGGCCATAGGCGGGCTGACTGCGACCGAGTTGAACTCCGGAGCAGTGTTGTCTACGGCGAAGGTCGTGCTCGGCCCGGCTGCGGCAGCCAAGTTGTCGGCGGCATCAGTCGCCGTGCCGGCTGCTATGGATATGCCGAGTGTGCCACTGCCGGTGATCGAGGATATGGTCACGGTGCGAGTCGTCGTGCCGGTCCCGGATACGACCACTGTTCCATCTGCGGTGCCGGTGTTGTTGAGCGTGATGTCTGCCTCGTCAAGGGTTATGTCGTCCGCCTCGCCGTAGGTGACTGTGAAGCTCACTGGACCGGTCGTTGTCGATTCCACTGACGGTTCACCGAGCGAGATAGATGGAGCCGAGTTGTCCACGCTGAATGTCGCGCTGGCTCCCGACGCGGGAGCAATGTTGCCCGTGATGTCGCTTGCCGTCCCGGAGGCAATGGATATGCCGAGAGTGCCATCTCCCGTGATAGAGGAAACGGTCACCGTTCTGCTTGACGTTCCCCCGCCCATAACGCTTATTGCTGCGTCCGCCGAGCCGGTCTTGACGAGCGTGATATTCGCCGGCATGAGAGTCACCGCATCAGCGCCGCTGTATGAGACGGTGTAGTCGACAGGGCCGTCAGCGGTAGATGTCACGGACGGTGCGCCGACCGAGATGGTTGGAGCGGTATTGTCAACACTGAACGTTGTGCTGGGTCCCGCGGCGAGGGCCATATTCGCGGCGTTGTCGCTTGCGGTTCCAGCCGCGAGCGATATTCCGAGGGTGCCCGTGCCGGTGATGGACGAAAGCGTCACCGTGGGCGCTGATGTACCGCTGCCCGTCACCGATACCAGCGCACTTGCCGTGCCGCTTGTGTTAAGAGTGATATTCCCGACAGCCAGGGTCACATAGTCCGCGCCATCGTAGTAGACGGTGTAGCTGACCGGGCCGGTATTAGTAAGGCTCACGGACGGCGCGCCGATGGTCACCCCAGGTGGCGTCAGGTCGAGCGCGGACTTATACACCCACTTCACGGCGTCCCCGCCGACTTTATTCACTGTGTCGGTTGACAGATTGGTAAGTTCAACGTAGCCCGTGGTTCCCGCATTGAACGGTAGGTTTTCGCCGATCAGGAACCAGTCGCCAGTTCCAGTTGGGGACAAGGAGTGCTGGTTCTGCACGCTCGTTGACTGACCACCATAGTGGTACACCGTATATGTCGCAGCCGTGTTGCGATCATCACGCGTCTGATAGTAGGCGTAGACGTCATACAGGCCAGCTTGCGGGAGATCCGGTGTCCATGTGCACTTGCGGGTGGCGGTGGCTGCGCCGGGGTAGTAGAAGTAGTTGACGCCGATCTTCGGCATGCTGCCGGCGTAGACCGTCCACGGATTCCCGTTTGGTGACGTGTTCGCCCAGCCCGGAACATCGGTATTGTCTACGATGATCTCCGCCGGGATGGCCGCGGTCGTAAAGGTATAGTCCGCTGAGGTGTCGGTTGCGTAGGTGTTGGTAGATACGCATTGGTAATGATAGAGTGTGGTTGCGGCGAGGCCGCTGATCGTGATCGAATGGCTCGTTATCTGCCCGGAATTGGTTGGGTGGGCGCTATAGCTGGTGGTCAAGCCGTAGTTGACCGTGCTGTCCGCAGCGTTTTCAGTCGTCCACGCAATCGTCGCGGCACCCGATGTGATGTTAGTAGCATGGACGTTCGAGATCGTAGGCGGACCGTTTGTCTTGAACGTATAGTTCCCGCTGGTTGCCGTGCCGCCTGCGGCGGTCGACACGACGCGGTAGTTGTAGGTCGTATTCGCGGCCAGGCCGGTGATGCCCACGGAGTGCGCCACGACCGGGTTGCTGTCGAGCGTGGTCGCGGACCCGTAGCTGGGTGTCAGGCCGTATTCGACCTGCGAAGTCGTGGCCATATCGGTGTTCCAAGTGATCGTCGCCCCGATATCGGTTATGTTAGTCGACTGGACGTTGGTGATCGTCGGCATTCCCGAAGTCGTGAACGTGCGGTCGTAATAGGTCACGGTCCCATTGGCATTGCCGGAGACCACGTGGTAGTGATATAGAGTGTTTGTATCGAGGCCGGTGAGAGTCATCGAGTGCGCGGTGACCGGGGTGCTGTCAGGACCTATCGATGAGCCGTAGCTGTTTGTCAGACCGTAATCGACCTTGGAAGACGAGGCCTGATCCGTGGTCCAAATGATAGTCGCTGTCGTGCCGGCAATACCCGTTACCTGCACATTCGTGATCTTGAGTGGAGTCAAGGTATTGAATGTATAGTCACCGGAAACAGCGTCTCCGCTGCCATTCGTTGACAGAGGTTTGTAGTGATATGTTGTCCCGAACGAGAGTCCGCTCAGATTGACAGTATGCGACGTTACATTACTGGGGTCCGGTGCGGTCATAAAGCCGTAACTGGCCGTCTTCCCGAACAATATCTGTGTTGTGGCCGCCTGATCCGTATCCCACGTGATTCTCGCGCTGCTGCTTGTCACGTCATGTGAGACAACATTGGTGATGACTGGCACCGGCGGAGCAGGGGCGAGCGAGAAGTCATTCACGTACATATTGCCGGTCACGCTGCCGATTGCCACGGTGACGGGCCTAACGATGTTCGGATAGCCGGGCTTGCTGACAGTCATCGTGTAAGTTCCTGTTGGCAGATCGATGAACGCGTAGAAACCGGTGCCGTCGCAGGGCATCGGGACGTTGTAGGGCACAGGTCGAGGGTCGGGGGCGATGCTTACAGTTGCTCCATCTGCCCACGCCCCACCGACCAGATAGGTGACTCTTCCGCTTATGTGTCCCTTAGTCGGCGATGTTTTCCAGGGTCTAACCGGGATGGACACGGTCGAGTTGGCTACCTGCGACACAAACGTAGGGCTGAACCCCGACCATGTCCCGCCTACATACGGTACTCTATGGGAAAAACCGGAGAAGCCTTGAGCATAGTTGCCGGCGGGCGAGGGGTCACGGGTCCTTTGGAGCTCAGTAATCGAGTTGGCAAGCGAGTTCATGTAAAGACCGGGACCGACAATCATGTGCCGGTTTGCTTTCCGGTCTTTCTCGAAGTTCATCCACTTGCCATAGTCGGCCGCGTATGTGTCCGACAAATCGAAGTAGGTCATGGGCACAGCCATGTCTACTATGCCTTCCTGTACCCAGCTATCCCAGTCGGAGTAGAAGTTCTTGTAGGCCTGGGTGGCCTTGAAAGAATTGTGTGTCGAGTCTGCCGGCGCAGGGTCACCGCAGTAAAACGAGCCAGATACCAGGACCGACGGTTTCTCGTGTTGAACCCTTGCATACACCTGCCGGACAACAGCAGTTATCTGATCGCGCCGCCAGTCCTGCCACTGTGGGTCGGTGGAAGACGGCTGGTTGTGCGTGCCATAGCGCGCGTTGTAGCGGGCTACGCTCGTTGGGTTATATCCATCAGTGCTGGCTGTGAAACGGACATAGTCGAAATGGATGCCGTCGATCAGTAACAGGGGGTTGTTGACCAAATCCATCGCGACATTGACGGTATATTGTTCGGCGAGAGGGTGTCCGGGATCGAAAGCCTTATCAGAAGCTTCGACGCCGCCACTGTCGCAGGTAGGCCAATAGTTGTCGAGGTTTGTCAGACTGCCGGTTGAAGTATCGTGATGCAAGCCGTAGACTGTGCCCCCGCCGGTTCGGAAGGGTACGATCCAGGCATGGACTTCGACCCGCTGCTTGCCGCCCGTAGTGTCGTGGGCAGCATTGATGAGGGCTTGAAGAGCATTGAAATTGCCGGAGGTGAAGTACGGCTCCGGCGGGGTCATTCCGGATGGATAGCACACGTCGGCGTTGCGGCGCACTTCGACGAAAATCGCGTTGCAATTCGCATCACGTATATCGCCTTTGGCCGAGGTGCCAACTTGCCCAAGGAGGCCATTAATCCCAGACTGACTGAGCATCGAAGGATCCCAGCCATCCACCCAGAACGCCCTGAACTCATCCGCAAAACAAGCCTGTGTGCAGCATAGGACGAAAACCAATAGCGCTGCAAGCAAAATGCCTCGTAGCGCGCCAGCGGTCTTATATTCCCCCAAAGTAATACCTCCGATATCCATTCGGACACTCTCTCTACCCTCTCAGGTTAACCCCAAAGTGGCGACCTGTCAACTGGTAACACTACTAGATTATGATAAATAGATGTCATCAGTCTGTTTGGGCGTCATTCTCCCGCTTGATGCGTTGCCTTGCGGAGGCCACGCTGGTATACTGCTTATCGAGTCCGCATTATTCATGATGAGATGCAGATACCGCGGTAGTGCTCGCGGTATCTGGCTCAGGTCAATAAAGCGGACGAGGTGGGCGATGGAAAACGAGCCAGCAGACATAAAGAAGGTTTCCATATCCAGCGTTGGTATTGATACGGAGGTCGTAGATGCGACCGCTAATGCCTGGATTACCGTACACGTGGCGAACCACACCAGCCAGGAGCAGTCAGTGCTTGCCTCAGTGGTTGTTGCTCAGGGCGAGTGTCGCGAGCAGGTGGAAATCGCCGAGAACGTGACTCCGTTCGGAGGAGTCATCGAGGCCGTTATTCGCATCACGGACCCTACCATGTGGCAGCCTGATGAGAGCGGGGTGCTGCCGCTTTTCGACTGCCTCGTCGGCATCGAAGTCATGGGCGAGGTCATGGATGTCACCGCTGTGAAGTTCGACGTGGATCAGCAGATAGGTCTGTCCGACCTCTAGCCTCCGCAACCCCTCACAGCAATGCGCTATCCGGCCAGAATGCGTGCACGCCGACGATTGGGTTCACGAGCTGTGTGATGCGGAGGTCCACGAGCATACTGGCTAGCATCGATGCCTCCACGCGAGAGACGCCGAGCTTGGAGGTCATCAGGTCGAGCATTCCGTTGATAGCGATGAACATCGCGTCATCGACCTTCTCCGCGAAGCCGAATGCGATCCAAGCCTCGGGTGTCTTCGCGACAGGCCACTTCAAAGGCATATCGTCGAGAACGTTCACTGTAAGGGTCACGTCGGTCATCGGGCACTCTATCGCCGCCCCGCCGATCTCGCCATCGCCCTGCGCCGCGTGCCCATCCCCGAATGAAAGCAGCGCCCCCGGCGCTTGCACGGGCAGGTAGAGCTTACTGCCGATCACGAGGTCCTTGCAGTCCATGTTGCCGCCGGACGGATACGGCGCCATGTTGCGATGGTAACCCGGCATCTCCGGCGCGAGGCCGATGGAGCCCAGGAACGGGCGCATTCTGACGGTGTGCCCCAGGTTGTTGGTCGCGGTGCTTTTGTCGCTATCCAGCGCCCAATGGAGCCAGGCGAACTCATCGTTAAGACCCAGCCGAGTGTAGCGCTCCTGCGGGCTGCCCCCTCGCATGGAGATCCCGTAGGACGCGACCCTCATATCGTCGATGCAGACTTCGAGGGTCTGCCCTGGCTTAGCCCCTCGTACGGCGATGGGTCCGATAAGGCAGTTGCCGACATCGTTTGCAGGGTCCTTGCGATCCTCGCGCTTGAGAAGATCGGGGTAGACGTCAGGGCTCGGAGGCGCTTCCCAGCCCCAACTGCAGAACCGGGTTCCCGCGACAATCGTATCGCCGGGGTCGATCGTTAGTATGGGCTGCTTCTCCCGTGAGATATTGCCCTGCAGGTTGTCGGGCGTGGGTTCGATGCGATGGATCATTGGGTTCCTCCAGGTACAATCAGCTTCGCTTCCGCCTTACCGTTCTCCTCGGAAACAACTGCGAACCTGCCGGAGATGTCCACGCCAGCGATTTTGGTCTTGATCGGCTTCAAGGCGCTCACTATCGTATCGACTCGACCCGATGCTGTTGTGACTGTGATCGTGACCGTGTCGCCATCATCTTTGCGCTCGATCTTGGAGATCGTCCGAGCGCCCACATAGGGTTCGAGCACGCTGACGAAGGTCGATTTGCTTGCCTTGTTCGGCAGTAGGATGTATTGCAGCCGCCTCGGGTTGCCGACCTTGTTCTGGGGCGGGTCGCCATGCGCGAGTATCACTTCGCCGGGCGGCGAGAGAATGTTGACCCGAAAGCGAACGTCCTTCGGTTCTTTCAACAGGTGCCAGGTATCAACGACCTTGTATGTGATGGACGGTTGAGCCGACGGATGCGCGTCCCGCCGAACGTCGTAGAGATACTGGTAGCCGGTCGCGTTCACGCCATAGTCTTTGGCCAGCCCCAGGTCGGCGAATGGTTCTACATTCTCCCCCGCAAGAGTGCCCTTGGGCTGGGTCACGAGGTTGAGTCCCTCGGTCTCGACATCGCCTTCCGGGCCGTGAATGCTGCACATGTGCTCCTTGCCGCCTTTGACGCGGAAGATGTCCACGAGGTAGCTGTCCTTGTCCGATAGGTCGATCAGGGCAACCGTGCGCTGATAGAGCGAGGTCTGCGGATAAGGCTTGTCGGCGGATACCTCGGCTGCGCTGACGCCCTTGCCTTCGGCGACGAAATGCGGGTCACCTATAACCGAGTCTTTCTGCTTCTTCCGGTCAACGACGACCGTGTTGTGGCTGATTGTGTGGCTGGACCACTCGTAGCGGGAGGGCCAGTCGGTCGCGTGTTCCGGGTAGCCCAAATCCGGCATCAGGTCGAGTCCCTGCGCGAACAGCTCTATATTGAGAGTATCCTTGTGCCCGTGGCCCAGGTTGCGGCCGTAGTAGAGTGACAAAGCGCGGGAGTTCGGCGCGCCGCCCGAACGCAGGATCGCACAGCCGTAGCTGGGAAGATTGTCGGTCTTGAACACATACTGGCCGCGTTCTTTGATAACCGCCCCGATCTGCTTTGCCACCGCCTCAGGCTCCGGGTCGAAGATGTCCGTGCGAATACCATCGACCTTGTTGCCATTGACGAAGTAGGCCATCTGGGCGAACTTGGGGTCCTCGAACTCACGAAACGCGTAGACGAGATCATCGGTCTGTATGCTCGCCAGACCCGGCGCGCCGGTCATTCTGAAATCCCCGATAATGGGCGTGAACTGGTCGGCACAGGTCAAGCGCACCGGCGCCTCGAACATCTTGCGGTATACCGGGTTGTCAACGAGGCGGTGCTTTTTGTATTTGGGATAGAGATCAAGCATGTCGGAGATTGCCTGGAATGTATTCCGCCAGATCGAGTTGTAACTTGGCGATGCCTCATCGCCCATCCCATCCGCGTCGACCTTCTGGCTGAATATGCGGACCATATTCCCGCCGGAAACGTCGCCATGCCGCGCATCGCCGTCTGCGAACACCCAGTCCAGCCATTCCTCCGACGTGCCGGGCTCATCAAGGACAATTGCGGCGGTAGCCATGGTCTTCTGATACATCCCCTCGTTGCCGTTGATCTGACGGGAGAGCACGCCGTCGTGGGCCTGGTGGACGATGTTCTTCTCGACAAACGCGCGCAGGCTGGCAGCGGTGACGGTCTTGCCAGTCTTCTTGGATAGCTCCGCGAGAAGCTGCGGGTCGTCC
>Ga0209638_1002881_pt1 | contig 10452 bp, 11 predicted proteins | sample BarGraNGADG00211_FD_184490 | JGI IMG/M metagenome (GOLD analysis project Ga0209638, IMG submission 184490) | Arctic peat soil microbial communities from Barrow, Alaska - Barrow Graham LP Ref core NGADG0002-211 (SPAdes) (version 2) | ecosystem: Environmental > Terrestrial > Soil > Wetlands > Peat... | reverse complement strand
CCCGCTCAGGAACTAACAGAACGAGTCCCAAATGTACGAAAACCCGTCCATCCAAAAGTTGGTGGTGGATTGCGGCTCCAATCATTAGTGTCCGGTTAATTGAAAATGTGCGCGTCAGAAAACAAATATTAACAGATAATTAAGCATGTTTTTTCCTTTTATCGACTTGAATTCTTTTCTGCCGTATAGCCACTCCAAAACGATCAGAGGGGTGGCTCATGTACACGGGGCAAACTGTGTTCTCGCAACTCATGGACTTTCTGCCAATGTATGAATTCCGAAAGTGCGTTGATCGATATGGTGGTAACTATCATATGAGCAGTTTCTCCTGTATGGACCAATATCTATGTATGGGCTTCGCCCAGCTATAGCAAACGACCTAAATAAGTGGACATAGTTCTTTTATCCTTTTTTGTTTCCAGCGTTGCGATCGTTTGAAAATGGCATGATCGAGGTCGAAGATCGTTTCGAAATAGACATTGGTCGTTTCCTCATATCTCATGGCGTGCCATAGGCGCTCCTGATAATTCAGTTCGGGATGATAGGGTGGCAAGTAATGGATATGCAAGAAAGAATGTTCAATAACAAACTCCGCTAACGCTTTGCCCCAATCTCTGGCGGGCATTGTCCATTTTTTCTGAATATTTCTCAACGACAAATATAAAAGTTTAATGGCGGCCTCGTCATTCGAGAAAGAACCCCTGTTTTTTATTGTCTTTTTCAGGATTTTATTTACATTATATTGGATTATTGTACTTCCATGCAATTCTATTTTGGGGGCGACTCCATGCCTATTCCTTACCCTCTCGACTCACCTTCGGGGGTTAATGTCTTTGACCTTGATATTGCTCCTGATAAAGATCGAGAAGGTTCAGCCTTTTGAGAACAGCCGACGGCGTCAACATGGTTACTTGCACGACCCCCGGCAACCTGCCGATCTGAACATCACCCGTAATCGTGGCGCGGTTCTTGACTTCAGCGATGGAATATTCCGTAAGAGCGGCCATTCTTGTTAATCCATTGGCTGTAGCTGTATTCAGATCCACACCGGAACCCACCACCTGCACAGGATACATATCTGTTTCTACCGGGAAGCCGTAATTCTGGGAAAACCGAGCCGCCTCATTCTTTTCCTCATCTGTATAAGGGCGGGCCAGCAAAGGTAGATTCTCGCAGCGAGGTAAAACGATGGGACCATCGATGGCGAGGCCTTTAATAACGTTAACTTCTATAATGACTTCGGCAGAAACGTCTGTTGTGTGGCCGGCTACTTCGCCGTCGCCCATCATGGCGTGTACATCGCCCACATATATTCCTGCCTGAGCGACCTTTACCGGGACAATAACCATAGCCCCTTCGCCGACCTCATTAATGTCCATATGGCCATCGGTACGCTGCAAAAGCTGTTCCGGGGTAAGGGCGTATTTATGGGGGGCATTGATCAGGAAAGAGCCAAAATCACCGGCATTGTGTGATGACGGTAGAGCCACTGACGGACAGGACCCGATATTACCCACCATGGGACGAACGCGGGTCATGACGCCCCACAAATCACCTTTAGCCAGAAGGTTGGAGGAATACTGGCATGATCCGGTAGGAATGGCGCTGAATTGCTGGGACTGATGGGCAATCTCCTCTGACATCTTTGGCGGAATGGTTACCCCCATGGTCCTTTCGGGATTAAACAACATGGTATAGCCATTGTCCAGATGAAAGGGCTTAACCGAAGTTTTACAGGCACTGCATTTGATGGCGTCTTCGCCAATACCTTCAAGATAAGTCTTCGGGTTGATCAGGCCGCAGCCGGGACACTGCTTGGCGACGAAGGGGTCGCCAACAAAATTTCCCTCAACAAAGCTATCGGTCCCGGAGGTCGTTGCAATGGACAAAATATTGATTTTTTTAATCTTGAGACAGACGCTGTCGCCGATTTCGGCCCCTTCGACGGCAATGGGGTGGGTAACTTCATGCCCGCTCGCATAGTCCGGTGTAATCATCGCTCCCCAGCACCCGGGCGAGACGCGGGCCACGATAATGCCGCCATCCGCGACCAAGCCGGCCATCGGTTCTTTCGGGTCCAATACCCAAGCCATCTTTGATGTGTGCACAATACGGTTAGCCATCTCCAGTCCTCCTTTTTTTGTTAAAATAAAACTCTCTGCGACTGTCCAATCAGCAATAAAAAACCCCGCTCCTTTGTTAGAAACGAGGTCTTTGTCAGCCAATCCATACTTCCCTCCAGCATAGTCATACGGGATGGAACTAACTAACGGCCTTTGGATGTTCAAAAATTCATTATCATGATTTTCATTTAAAATCTACTACATCAATGAACTTCTCAACACACACTCCAGGAAGACGCAAATACCACTTCACACTGAAAAAAGCACGCTCGATAATCTGAACGTTTCAAACCGTTATCATTGATCCGGACCACCCTCCCAATCTCACGACTTGTAGGTGGAGACAGTTTTTTACATACCCCTATTTTCCTTGATAACGTATCGCTGATTGCCAAGAGAAAGCTGGTAAAGAATAGCATCTAAAACCGTCCGCTGTCAGAACTGAATGCTTGCTCCGTACCGGATCGCGATGCCGTCTCCCGAAGGGGTCTCCCACCCCCACGCCTCGATAATCGCGCCGGGAGTCCTCATTGCATAGAAAAACCACCCTCCCATGAAAGGGAATTGAAGAACTGTTCAGAAATATGAAAATATGTCTCGAAAAATTGTCTTGACAAGGGGGTCCACCCTATATATCGCTACATACCGATTATACATCATCCTATATAAATTCATGGTAAGAGGAGGCAGTTATGGATTTTTATGAATTGGCAGCGGCACGCTACTCAGTCCGCAAGTTTGCAGAGAAACCCTTGGAGGACGAAAAGCTGAACCAGATTTTGGAGTGTGGCCGCATTGCGCCTACCGCCCACAACAACCAGCCCCAGCGCATCTATGTCCTGAAAAGCGAAGAGGCCCTTGCAAAAATCCGCGCCATCACGCCCTGCGCGTTTAATGCGCCTGTTGTGCTTCTGGTGTGTGGCAATGTGAACGAGGGTTGGACAAACCCCTTCAATGACCGCAACGCAACACAGATGGACGCGAGCATAGTGACCACCCACATGATGTTACAAGCCAAAGAGCTGGGCATTGGTTCCACCTGGGTGTGCTGGTTCGACACCGAAAAGGTAAAGCAAGAGTTTTCTCTGCCCCAGGGCATTGAGCCGTTCTGCCTACTGCCTCTTGGCTACCCAGCCGAGAGCGCAGCACCCACCGCCAACCACACCACCCGAAAGTTGCTGGCCAAAACAGTCACAGAGCTGTAAGAAAGATTTGGCGCCACAGCAAAGACCGTCCCGATGGCATCTGTCATTGGAACGCTCTTCCTTTTTACCAATAGGATGAAAGATCGTGATGACCTAAAATCAAAGATCCCTTTGGGACATGCCCAGAGTAGGGGTACGGGCAGATCGTGGCTTCTGGGCGAATCTGATAAGCCACACGGGCGGAAGATTGATGGCATCATGATTCGGACGACGACCGTGAGCGCCGGTAATCTCCATCAGACCGATAGTGGATCGCTCAATCTGGGGGATCGTAGGAAGGTGCAGCCGGGTAAACGAACAATAAGCCGGGTGGCCATGATGCGGAGATGAACGACAACCGGCAGGATGAAAATCTACGGCTGCAGCCTGCCCGGGGGACGTAATCAGGATCATCCCAAAGAGCAAAAAACGACCTGTGGAAATAAAAAAAGCGGGACTATAGCGGGATAAAATGACCGATAAAGAAAAAGGGCTACAGACTTTCATCTGTAACCCCTTGATTCTTATGGTGGGCCAGGACAGAATTGAACTGTCGACACACGGATTTTCAGTCCGTTGCTCTACCGACTGAGCTACCGGCCCCCGTTCGGCGGACGATCGCCGAAATGGAAGGTCTCTCTATAAAATATGTCCTCGTTTGTCAAGCCATTTTTCCGGCAGGGTCGCGGTCCGTTACGGGCGGGGCAACACGCCGTCGGTGCATGGCTTTTCCGGCTGTTGTTCCGGAAGTGGAATGAAAGCATTTTCCGCTCCGGCGGATGGGGGTATTCCGGCGGCTGCGAACGCGGTGGGCGCCTCTTCAGCGTCCATCGGATCGGAATCACCTCGCCGGTGGATGACGAGGGTTGCGGCGATCTTGTCGTGCCACCCCTGCTTCCTGCCGTCAAAGGCGACCCAGAGGAAGCCGAGGCCAAAGAGGGGTCCGGAGATCAGGTAGCCCACCCACCGCAGGAAGGCGATGCCCGGGGTGATCGGGTCGCCCGACGTCTGGATCACGCGGAGGCCGAGGAGCATCTTTCCCGGCGTCCGGCCCGCGATCCCGTGGAATCCGGTGAAGTAGATCATACCGGCGAGGAGGGAAGCGGCGATGTAGAGGAGCGCGAAGACGCCTATTCCGTGTGCCGGATCCCCGAGGGAGGAGAGAACGCGGTCCGTCATGTTCCCCTTCAGTCTGAGGGCGAGCAGGCCGATCAGAAATAGAATCAGCGTTACGAAGTAGAGGATGACCTTGTCGATGAGAAAGGCGAAAAGTCGCCGCCAGAAACCGCCGTACCGTCTGCCCATCATGGTTCCTCTCCTTCATGGTCCCGGGTGAATTCCCTTTGGCTTGCCGGGGAGTTGCAAACCGCAGGCTTCCTTAAGGTCATCCCATGGACTCCGTTTCCCGTGCTCCAATCTCGTACTGGAGGATGGCGAGGAGCGCGAGTGACGCCGTCTCCACGCGGAGCACCCTCTTTCCGAGGCTGACGGACAGGAAACCCGCCCGCCGGGCCAGTTCGATCTCTTCCGCGCTGAAGCCTCCCTCCGGACCGATCACCAGGATGAACTCCTTCATCCCCGACCATGCCGGGTCCCTAAGGACCATGCTGATCCCCGTCGTCGTCTCCTCTTCCCAGGGGATCAGTCTGAGGCCGCTTTCGGGAACGGTGTGAAGCATCCGCTCAAACGTCACGATCTCCCCGATCTCCGGGATATCGGACCGGCCGCACTGGCGGGAGGCCTCGACAGCGATCTTCTGCCACCGCTCCCGTTTGCGCGGAAGCCGCCCCGGCTCCCAGCGGGGGACGGACCGCTCCGCGAAGAAAGGGATGATCCGTTCCACGCCCAGTTCCGTCGCGTGCCGGATGATTCCGTCCATCTTCTCCGCCTTGGGGACGGCCTGGCAGAGGGTGATATGAATTTCGGCGGCGGGCGCCGCAACCCGGGCGGTGATCTCCAGATCGATCCCTTCCGCCGTCTGCCGCCGGATGAGCGCCTTGTATTCCCAACCCGTGCCGTTGAAAATCCGAAGCGGGTCGCCCTGCTTCATCCGGAGGACCGTGTTCAGGTAACGCGCCTGATCCGCGGTCACTTTGCAGAGCGCGCCCGTCTCGATGGTGCGCGGTAGGTAGATTCGGGGAATCGTCACGGACGGTCGCCTGCTTTCTTCAGGAGATAACAGACCCACTCCTTTTCGGTGATGAGGCGGTGGATCGGGAAGGAGTCGCCCGGGAAACGGGCCTCGATGTCCGGTTTGTTCTCTTCGATGATTCCCGAGATGACAAGGTAGCCGCCGGAGCTGACGAGGCGAACGAGATGGGGATAAAGTTCGATTAGGAGCTTCGCCGTCAGGTTCGCCACGATCAGGTGAAAGGGTTCCGTCAGTTCGGCGACGTCCCGGCCGGTGACCGTGACGCGGTCTTCGACCCGATTGATCCGAACATTCTCCCGTGCGATCTCCGTCGCCTGCTCGTCGTTGTCCACGCAGAGGACACGCCCGGCGCCAAGCTTCGCGCACGCGATGCCGAGGATGCCCGTTCCCGTTCCGACGTCGAGGACGCGCCACGGCTCGACCGGCCGCTCCTTGAGAAGGATCTCATCGATCGCCTCCAGACACATCCTCGTGGAGGGGTGCTGGCCGGTGCCGAAGGCCATGCCGGGGTCAATCTCAATGACGATGTCCCGGCCGGCCGGGGAGAAGTGTTCCCAGGTCGGTTTGATGACGATGTTCCGGCTCACCCGGAGGGGCTTGAAGTATTTCTTCCACGCCTCCCCCCAATCGGGATCGCGGATGATCTCTGTCTTGAAGCCGGGTTTCTCAAGCTCCGGGAAGATCTCCGTCAGGCTGTCGATGTAGACCTGAAGCGCGGCAAGACGCTGCTCCAGACGGACGTCGAACGGGAGAAAGGCTTTCAGGACTTCCCCGGAGAGGGGTTCGGGGGAACCGTTCGATGATAGCGGTTCCAGGTTTTCCTGGAAGGCGCCCTGGGCGCCGATCTCCGTCACGAAGTTGTTCAACGCGTCGATCATTTCCATCGGGGCGAAAAACTCGATTTTCAGCCAGTCGCCTATCTTCTCCTCCGCTTTTCCATGCTGTTTCGACATGATCCGCAGCCCCTTTAACCTGAAAAACTCCTCATTCCTTGGTTGTTCGTTGTGCATACCTATAGCTTTTTCGGGCGGATATTTCAAGCGGCTTGAATTTTGGGAATCTTCATGATAGCGTCTACGGCGCATCTGGGGACATGATGCCGCATCGTGTCCCCAGAAAAAGGTTTGGGAGCGGTTGTGAGATATTACCCCCTATTTCTTGATATTACCGGGCGTAAATGCGTCGTCGTCGGCGGCGGAAACGTCGCCGAACGGAAGGTCGAAAGGCTTCTCGCCTGCGGCGCCCGCGTGGAAGTTGTGGGGAAGAGCCTGACGCCGCTCCTCGTGGCGTGGAACGGGGAAGAAAAAGTCGTCCACCGCGACGCCGACTATGAGGATTCCTGTCTTGCCGACGCCTTTCTCGTGATCGGCGCGACGGACGACGAGGCCGTCAACGGGCGGATCGCAAGGGATGCCCGCGCCCTGGGGATTCCGGTCAACATCGTCGACGACCCCGCCCGGTGCGATTTCATCCTTCCTTCCATCGTGGAGCGGGGGGATCTGTTCATCGCCGTCTCCACCGGCGGCAGGAGCCCCGGCCTGGCCAAAAAAATCCGGAAAGAGCTGGAGGCCATGTACGGTCCCGAATACGCGATTCTGCTTGAGATCCTGGGCCAGCTCCGGAGAAAGGTCATCGCCGGGGGGCGCCCCTCCGACGAGAATCGTGCGTGTTTCGAGGCCGTTGTCTCTTCGGAGATCCTGGATCATATCCGCGCCAAGCGGTGGGGACATGTGAAGGATCTGATCCTGAGGCTGACGGGCATAGAGATGGAGGTGGAACCGCGATGATGGGAATTGTCCTGTTCAAGGTGGCTTTGGCCGTCTATCTGGCCTCCGCCGTCGTCTACGGAGGCTCGCTCTGGGGTAGAAAGGTCATGCCGGCGCGATTTGCCACGGGTCTGATGTTTGCGGCCCTCGTCATCCATACCTCCTCCTTTATTTCCCGCTGGCTGGCGGAGGGGGTGATCCCGGCCATGGGTCTTTACGATGTCCTCTCCTTCTTTGCCTGGGTCATGGCGGCGGCCTATCTTGCTTTGCAACTGAGGACCAAAACCCGGGTCCTGGGGGCGTTCGTCTCGCCCGTGATCTGTGTGATCATGGTTATCGCTTCCGTGGAGTTGGGGGGGAGGGTCGGCGCCTCCACCATGCTGAAAGGGTCTTTGGTCACGGCCCACGTGATGCTCTCCATCACCGGGGAGGCCCTGTTTGCGGTGGCTTCCTGCGCCGGCATCATGTATCTGCTCCAGGACAGTCTGATCCGGCGGAAGAAAGAGGGGAGCCTGATCCGGCTCTTCCCGTCGCTCCGTGATCTCGACCGGATCAATTATCTCTGCCTGTTCTGGGGATTTCCGCTGCTGACGCTTGGCATTCTGGCCGGTTCGTTCTGGGCGCGGATCGTCTGGGGAAGCCACTGGCAGTGGGATTCCAAACAGGTCTGGACGCTTCTGGCCTGGGGTCTCTATGCCTTCCTTCTCCATCAGCGGCTTGTCATCGGGTGGCAGGGACGCAAGGCGGCCCGCTGGTCGCTGATGGTGTTCACGGCGCTTGCCGTTCTGCTGATCGCCGGAAAACTTTTCTTCCGGACGGCCCACAATTTTATGTGAATCTATGCAACTTGTTCTCATTGGCATGAACCATAAGACGGCTCCTCTCGAGATCCGGGAGCGGCTTCAACTCTCCTGCGGGGAGGTGGACCGGACTCTCCCGGAGCTGATGCGCATGACGGAGATCCGTGAGGCGATCTGTCTTTCCACCTGCAACCGGGTTGAGGTCATCTCCCGCGTGACAGACAGCGAGCAGGCCGTCGCCGGGCTGAAGTCCTTCATATACGGTCAGGGGAATCTCGACATTGCCGAGATGGAGCGATGCCTGTACGTCTACCGGGATCTGGAGGCGGTCCGCCATTTCTTCCGCGTGACGTCGAGCCTCGATTCCATGGTCATGGGGGAGCCGCAGATCCTGGGGCAGATGAAGGAGGCCTACCGCATGGCGGTCGATCACCGGACGACGGGGGTCCTCCTGAACCGGCTGAGTCACCACGCCTTCCTGGTTGCCAAACGGGTTCGGACGGAGACGGGTATCGCCGGCAATGCCGTTTCCGTCAGTTATGCGGCGGTGGAACTGGCGAAAAAGATCTTCGGCAATCTCAAGGGGAAGTCGGTCCTTCTGATCGGCGCCGGAGAGATGTCGGAACTGGCGGCCCGCCACCTGCTCCGACAGGGGGTGGGCCGCATCCACATCGCGAACCGGACCTATGCCAGGGCCGAGGAGATGGCGGCTCTGTTCCAGGGGACGCCTGTGGCCTTCGACCGGTTTCCCGAGATCCTGCCGGAGGTGGATATCGTAATCGCCTCCACCGGCGCACCGGGCTACATTCTGACCAAGGAGATGGTGGCCACGGCGCTCCGGCGGAAGCGGGACCGCCTGCTCTTTCTGATCGACATCGCCGTCCCAAGGGACATCGATCCAGCGGCCGGCGAGATCGAAAATGTCTATCTTTACAATATCGACCACCTGCAGGACGTGGTCGATGCGAACCGGGAGGTGCGGAAGAGCGAGGCGATGAAGGCGGAAGAGATCATCGCCGAGGAGGTCACGGCCTTCGAGAAGTGGTTCAATACCCTTGCCGTCGTGCCCACGATCGTGGCGCTGCGCGGGAAGATGGAGGGGATCGTCCGGGGGGAAATGGAGAGATCCGCCCGCTGGCTCGGAGGGCTGGAAGCGGAGGAGCGGTCGCGGATCGAGTGGCTGGCCTCCTCCATCGTCAACAAGATCCTGCACGACCCGATCACCGGTCTCAAGGAGGAGAGCCGCGAGAAGGATGAACTCCCGTATGTCGCGGCCGTCCGGAGGTTGTTCAAGTTGTGACGGCTGGGGACACGATGCCGCTTTATGGACGGTTGGGGACATGATGCCGCATCGTGTCCCCATAAAGGGGTAAAGAGCGGGGGGCAAGGAGGATACCATTCAGAAGACATTCAGACTTGGAACGAGGGGGAGCGCCCTGGCGCTGACGCAGTCCGGGTGGGTTGCGGACCGTATCCGGGAGCGCCATCCGGGGGTTGCCGTGGAACTGGTCACCATCCGGACGAAGGGGGACATCATGCAGGACGTCTCCCTGGCCGCGATTGGCGGGAAGGGGCTCTTCATCAAGGAGATCGAAGAGGCGCTCCTCCGGGGTGACGTGGACCTGGCCGTCCACAGCATGAAAGATGTTCCGGCCGAGCTGCCGGAGCCCCTGGAGATCGCGGTGACGCCGCTCAGGGAAGATCCGCGGGACGTCCTGATTTCGCGCGGGGACCGCAAGCTGGAGGAGATGCCCCACGGGGCGAAGATCGGCACCGGCTCGCTCCGGCGCGCCTTTCAGCTCCGAAACCGGATGCCGGATCTCGAGATCGTTCCACTGCGCGGGAATCTCGATACGCGGATCCGGAAGCTGGAAACGGAGGGGCTGGACGGCGTGATCCTCGCGGCTGCCGGGATCCGGCGGATGGGGTGGGCCTCACGGGTCTCCCAGTTCATTCCGGTGGAGCTGATGCTTCCGGCCGTCGGCCAGGGGGCGATCGGCATCGAAACCCGGCGGGATGACGCCCGCTGCCGCGAAGTGGTTGCCTTCCTCAACGATCCGGTTACCTTCTGCGAGGTCGGCGCGGAGCGGGGCTTCCTGAAAAGGCTGGGCGGCGGTTGCCAGCTTCCGATTGCGGCCTTCGCGAAAAAGAACGGCGCGGAGATCGCTGTGGAGGGGCTGGTCGGGAGCCTCGACGGGCGGACGGTGATCAGCCATCGGGTGACGGGACCTGCCACGGCATTTGCAAAACTCGGAGAAAATCTGGCGGAGCACATCCTGGAGCAGGGCGGCCGCGCCCTGCTGGATGCGGTCTATTAAAGGGGACACGATGAATTTGATAACACTATGAGAAACAACTCATGACGAAATCGGGCAGGGTTTATATCATCGGCGCCGGGCCGGGTGATCCGGGGCTGATCACCCTCCG
>Ga0209638_1002880_pt1 | contig 10454 bp, 9 predicted proteins | sample BarGraNGADG00211_FD_184490 | JGI IMG/M metagenome (GOLD analysis project Ga0209638, IMG submission 184490) | Arctic peat soil microbial communities from Barrow, Alaska - Barrow Graham LP Ref core NGADG0002-211 (SPAdes) (version 2) | ecosystem: Environmental > Terrestrial > Soil > Wetlands > Peat... | reverse complement strand
TCTGCAAGTTTCGCGAGTTCATCAGCTACTGATGCTGGGGCCACGGGTTCCTGAGGTGCTGCATTTGGTCCGGTGGAGAATGGGTCGTCGAGAAACGGGACGCCCACCTTTCCGGACCGCAGCGACACCCCATGAACCCCGTTCTTACGCCTGGTACGACCTTCGGGTTCAGTGCGTTTCGGTGCCACTCACGACGGAGGCGTGAGGGCAGGCCAAGTAGTAAGCGCCGCCACGTAGCGAAGCCTCAGAGCCCCGTTCACCGTTTTTTTACCGCTACCAGGTCGATGTCCACCGCGCATTCACCGCCGGGCAGGTGATGCTGGCCTCATGGCTGATTTCCTCGTTGTTGTTGGCATCATCGCCTTCGTCGCCGCGATGTTGGCGTTGATCTGGGGGCTGGAGCGGATATGACGGTGGCCGACGGGCTGTTGCTCGCGTTATCCATCGCCGTGTTCATCTACCTCGGGTTCGCGCTGTTCAAGGCGGAGCGCTTCTAATGAGTTTCGCTTGGACCATCGTCGCGATGGTTATTGTCTTGGCCATCGCATGGCGCTTCTTGGGCGCCTACATGGTCTCGGTGTACGAGCGGCGCACGAGATGGCTCTCCTTCCTCGAACGCCCGATCTACCGGGTCATCGGGGTCGACCCCGAGGCTGAGCAATCGTGGCAGCGTTACGGGGCGTCGGTCATCGTCTTCTCGGGCGTCGTGCTGGCGGTCGGCTACGCGCTCCTCCGGCTGCAAGGGCACCTGCCCTTGAACCCCCAGCATCTGCCCGGCGTCACGCCGGCGCTGTCGTGGAACACGATCGTGTCGTTCGTGACCAACACGAACTGGCAGTCGTACTCGGGCGAGACGACCATGTCGTACCTGTCCCAGATGGGGACGCTGGCGCTCCAGAACTTCCTCAGTGCGTCGGTGGGTATCGCCGTGGCGGTGACGCTGATCCGTGGATTGTCCCGCAAGGGCTCCAAGACGATCGGAAACTTCTGGGTCGATCTGGTCCGGGGAACGCTCTACATCCTCCTGCCGATCGCCTTCATCTTCGCCATCGTCTTCATGGCCCAGGGGGCGATCCAAACCCTGAGCGGCCCGGCGCATATCCACGACGTGTTGAACGGGATACGCCAGACGATCCCCCGAGGCCCCGTCGCCTCCCAGGAAACCATCAAGCAGCTCGGCACCAACGGCGGCGGGTTCTTCAACGCCAATGGTGCCATGCCGTTCGAGAACCCCACCGGGCTCACCAATTTCTTCTCGATGGCGTTGATCCTGTGCATCCCGGTGTCGCTGACCTACACGTTCGGCAAGATGGTCGGCCACCTCCGCCAGGGTGTGGCCGTCCTCGGGGTCATGGTCATCATCTTCTTTGGCTGGCTTGCTATCGGCGCCACCGCCGAGCACCAGGCCAACCCAGCGGTCGCCGCGGCGGGGGTGACTCACCAGCCGACCGGCAACATGGAAGGCAAAGAAGGTCGCTTCGGTGACACCTCCTCAGCCTTCTACAACATCACGTCCACCCAGACCTCGACGGGCAGCGTCGACTCGGCTAACGACTCGTACACGCCGATGGGCGGGTTCGCCGTGTTGACGGGGATGATGCTCGGGGAGGTCAGCCCGGGAGGTGTCGGCAGCGGGCTGTACACGATCTTGCTGTTTGCCATCATCACCGTGTTCATCGGCGGTTTGATGGTGGGTCGAACGCCCGAGTATTTGGGCAAGAAAATACAGGCCAGGGAGGTGAAGCTCGCCACCTTTGGAGTTTTGGTCATGCCGATCACCGTTCTGGTCTTGACGGCCATCGCGGTGTCGCTCCATGCCGGGCGGGCCGGGCCGCTCAACGCCGGGCCCCACGGCTTCTCCGAGATCCTCTACACGTTCACCTCGGTCACTAACAACAACGGTTCCGCCTTCGCCGGCCTCAGCTCCAACACCGCCTTCTACAACATCACCGAGACGGTGGGCCTGCTCCTCGGGCGCTTCGCCATCATCGTGCCGGTACTGGCGATGGCCGGGACCCTGGCCGCCAAGAACGTCGTCCCAGCCTCGTCGGGGACGTTCCGCACCGACAAGCCAATGTTCATCGGGCTCCTCATCGGCGTGATCCTGGTCGTCGGTGCGTTGACATTCTTCCCGGCCGTGGCTCTCGGGCCGATCGCCGAGCAGCTCGTGCATGGGAAGTTCTTCTGATGCGCCAGCTCGCCCGGCCCGGCGTCTCCACCCCCGACAGCGACATGCTCGCCGGCGACTCGGGCGGCTCGTTCCGCCGGGCACTGGTCCCGGTCGACTCGTTCGGGGAGTCGATCAACGCACTGGCGATGGCAGCACGCATCGGTCAAACCACGGGCGGCCCGTTACGCCTCGTCCATGTACGGATGTGGGACCCGCCGGTCCCCAGGGGTGGCGGACGGTTCTACCCCGAGACGAGCGAAGAAGCCACGACGGTGCTCGACAACGCCATGAACTACGCGTGGGCTCGCGGGGTCGAGGCCAGCGGGGTCGTCATGGAAGCGCAACGGTCATGTATGGCCACCGCGATCGTCAGGGAGGCATCCCGGTGGGGCGCCGATGTGCTCGTGCTGACGGCCCGGCCTCGACGCTTCATCACCCTCGGGGTGTGGGACAAGGCCACCCGCCAGGTCATGCAGGCGGCGTCTTGCCCGGTCCTCATCGTGTACCCGAGCCGGCCATGACCGGCGTCGTAGCCCTCAGCCGTCGTCGGGCCGCCGGCAGCAGCCGACACGCCCCCGGTTCGACCGTCCTGGCTGATCGCGTGAGCAGTCAGATGGCCCGCACCGCCGGGAGCAATCGTCGGTCCTCGCGTCGTGATCGCAGCACCCGCCAGTTCGACGGAAGGGACCGGATGGCCCTGCTCGACACTCTGCTCGACACCCTTCCCGGCCCGCCGGTACGGAGAGGACGCATGGGCTTTCACCGGATCGTCGTTCCTGTCGATGCCGCCGGCCGGTCAAGCGACGCGTTGACAACCGCTCTGCGGGCCGCTGACCCCTTCGAGGGCCGGCTGCGGTTGGTTCATGTGCGGACCTGGCAGCCGTCGCCGCCCCCGTCCCGAGAGGACGGGTTCTTCCCGCCCGGCGGCGGGGAACTGTTCACCGAGACGCCCCAGCAGGCCGCCGACTTGATCGACGATGCCCTTCGCTATGTCCGGGACCGCGGGGTGGTCGCCGATGGCGTGGTGGTCGAAGCGCCGCGGCCGATGGTGGCGTCGGCCATTGTGGACGCCGCCTCGACGTGGGGCGCCGAGGTGATCGTCGTAGTCCGCCGACCGAGGCAGACGCTCAGCGTCTTGTTGTGGGGCAGCGTGTCCGAGCAGGTAACGCACGACGCGTTCTGCCCGGTGCTCGTCGTTCGACCGAGGCCGGCATGAGCGGCCCGGGCGCTCGGGCCGAACGAGCACTCGGCGGCTGTCGCCGGCAGGCGCCGGCGAGTCGTGGTTCGAGTCATAAGCGGACGTGTTCCGCCGTCTCCTGGGAGGTTCTGTTGCATGACTGGCGTTGACAACCTTGAACTGGCGGTGCCTGGTGGCCCGCCGCCGAGCCCGCAGGGCGCCGGTGGTATGAGCCGACGCCGCGGTTTGTTCGACCGGGCGATCCTGGCCCAGGCCGCCATCGACGCGCTCAAGAAGTTCGATCCTCGGGTGCAGGTACGCAACCCGGTGATGTTCGTGGTGCTGCTCGGCACGGTGGTCACCCTCATCGAGTCCGTCGCCCATCCGAGCCTCTTCGTCTGGCTAATTACGATCTGGTTGGCCCTGACCGTGTTCTTCGCCAACTTTGCTGAGGCCGTGGCCGAGGGGCGCGGTAAGGCCCAGGCCGACACCCTGCGGCGGCTGCGGGTCGAGACCGAGGCCCGCCGGCTCAGCCCCGCAGGCGTCGAGGAGCGGGTCGCCGCGGCTGATCTGACCAAGGGCGACCTGGTGGTCTGTGAGGTCGGCGACGTCATCCCCTCCGACGGTGAGATCACCGAAGGCGTCGCGTCGGTCGACGAGTCGGCGATCACCGGCGAGTCGGCCCCGGTCATCCGCGAGTCCGGCGGTGACCGCTCCGCGGTGACGGGGGGGACCACCGTCCTGTCGGACCGGATCGTGGTCCGCATCACCGCCGAGCGGGGCCACACCTTCATGGACCGCATGATCGCCCTGGTCGAGGGCGCCCAGCGCCAGAAGACCCCCAACGAGATCGCCCTGACGATCCTGCTGGCCGCCCTGACCATCATCTTCGTGCCCGTCGTGGTGGTCCTCCAACCCTACGCGTCGTTCTCCGGGGCGACCGTCTCGGTCGTGGTGCTCATCGCCTTGCTGGTATGCCTGATCCCCACCACCATCGGGGCGTTGCTCTCCGCCATCGGCATCGCCGGCATGGACCGCCTCGTCCAGCGCAACGTGCTCGCCATGTCGGGCCGGGCCGTCGAGGCGGCCGGCGACGTGCAGACGCTGCTGTTGGACAAGACCGGCACTATCACCCTCGGCAACCGCATGGCCTCGGCGTTCTACCCCGTCGACGGCCACTCCGAGGACGAGCTGGCCGCCGCCGCCCAGCTCGCCTCACTGGCCGACGAAACCCCCGAAGGACGCTCCATCGTCGTACTCGCCAAAGAACGATTCAACATCCGCGAACGCGACCTCGGCGCGGAGCACGTGTTCGTGCCCTTCAGCGCCCAGACCCGCATGTCCGGCCTCGACGTCGACGGCCGCCAGGTCCGCAAGGGCGCGGCCGAGGCCATCGGGCGCTGGGTGAGAGAGCAGGGCGGCGCCACGTCGGCCGACCTCGACGCCATCGTGGCGCGGGTCTCGCGGGCCGGGTCCACGCCCCTGGTGGTGACCGATGGTCGGGACATCCTCGGGGTCATCGAGCTGAAGGACGTGGTCAAGCAGGGCATCCGGGAGAAGTTCGACGAGATGCGCCGGATGGGCATCCGGACGGTGATGATCACCGGTGACAATCCCCTCACCGCGGCGGCCATTGCCCAAGAAGCCGGCGTCGACGACTTCCTGGCCGAGGCCACCCCCGAGGCCAAGATGGCCCTCATCAAGGCCGAGCAGGAGGGCGGCAAGCTCGTGGCCATGACCGGCGACGGCACCAACGACGCCCCCGCCCTGGCCCAGGCCGATGTGGGCGTGGCCATGAACACCGGGACGACGGCGGCCAAAGAGGCGGGCAACATGGTCGACCTCGACTCCAATCCGACCAAGCTCATCGACGTCGTGGAGATCGGCAAGCAGCTCCTCATCACCCGCGGCGCGCTCACCACCTTCTCCATCGCCAACGACGTCGCCAAATACTTCGCCATCATCCCCGCCCTGTTCGTCGCCACTTACCCGGGGCTCAAGACGCTCAACATCATGCGACTGCACAGCCCCGAGACCGCCGTGCTCTCGGCGGTGATCTTCAACGCCCTGGTCATTATCGCCCTCATCCCACTGGCGTTGCGAGGGGTGCGGTTCCGGCCGTCTGGGGCGGCGTCGATCCTGCGCCGAAACGTGTGGATCTACGGGGTGGGCGGGGTCATCGCGCCGTTCATCTTCATCAAGCTCATCGACCTCATCCTCACCGCGACTGGAGCCTTCTAATGCGCACTCAGCTCCTCCTCAACCTCCGCCGGGGCTTCCTAGTCACCGTCTGCTTCTTCGTCCTTCTCGGCCTGGCCTACCCCTTGGCCGAGACCGGCATAGGCCAGGCTTTCTTTTCCCATCAGGCCAACGGGTCACTCACCGCGAACGGCTCTACCCTCATCGGCCAGACCTGGAGCGGCCCCAAGTGGTTCCAGGGCCGGCCCGATGCCGACAACCCGATGGCCACCGGCGGGACCAACCTCGGCCCCCGCTCCAAGACCTTGGTCGAAGACACCAAGAAGGAGGTCGCCGAGCTGGAGAAGGAGGGCATCAACCCCACCCCCGACCTGGTCACCACGTCGGGCAGCGGCGTCGACCCCGATATCGCTCCGGTCGACGGCTACGCCCAGGTCGATGCGGTAGCCAAGGCCCGGGGGCTTCCGGTGGCGACGGTCCGCCATCTGGTGGCGACGCACATTCACGCCGCCGAGCTCGGGTTCCTCGGGTCGCCGTACATCGACGTGCTTCAACTCAACGAGGACCTCGCCAACCTGCGATGAGCACCGACCTGCCATGAGCACAGGCCTGCGATGAGCAGCTTCGAGCTCACCGAAGCCGCCACCTGGGCGGGCCGGCCAGTAGCTCGACAGGTGACCGACGCCCGCTCCCGCACCCGGGTTGTGGTCACTGGCACCATCCGTGCCGCCCAGGCCGTCACCCGCGGCACCAGCCCCGCCTACTGCTGCACCCTCGACGACGGCACCGGCCAGCTCGACCTGCTATTCCTGGGGCGCACCGCGATTCCCGGCCTTACCGTGGGCACGCGTTGCAGCGTCGAAGGCACCGCCCGGACCGAAGGCAACCGCATGGTGGTGTGGAACCCCCTCTACCGGCTCGAAGTGCTCGCCAGCATCACCGAGGACAGCCCCGCGGCCCGGGCGACCGCAGTGCCGGCCGCGGAACCCGCTCCGTCGCTCACCACTCCACGCGATTCGGCGACCGAGACCGTGGCCGAGTGGACGGACACTGGCGGCGAGGAAGACAGCGACATCGTGGAGGCGGCCGGCCACTTCCGTATCTACCTCGGAGCCGCCGCCGGTGTCGGCAAGACCCTCGCCATGCTCGACGAAGCCGGCCGCCGCCGTCAACGGGGCGCCGACGTCGCAATCGGGATCGTCGAATCTCACGGTCGCCCCGTCACCGAAGCACGGATGGCCGGCCTCGAAGTCGTCCCCCTCCACGCAGTCGAGTACCGCGGCGTGACATTCCAAGAGATGGACCTCGACGCCGTGCTCCGCCGGCATCCCAAGGTGGCCCTCGTCGACGAGCTGGCGCATACCAACGTGCCCGGCTCGGGTCGCCACGACAAGCGGTGGCAGGATGTCCTCGAGCTGCTCGAAGTCGGGATCGACGTCATCACCACCGTCAACATCCAACACCTCGAAAGCATCGCGGATGCCGTGGAGCGCATCGCGAAGGTGAAGGTCCGCGAGCGTGTCCCCGACTGGGTGGTGCGCCACGCCAACCAAATCGAGCTAGTCGACTCCTCCCCCGAACAGCTCCGTCGCCGGATGCTGCATGGCAACATCTACCCGCCCGACAAGGTGCCCCAGGCCCTCACCCACTTCTTCCGAGCCGACAACCTCACCGCCCTGCGCGAGCTGGCCCTGCGGTTCCTGGCCGACGAGACCGAGGAGGAACTCCTGGAACACCTCCGCCGTTACCAGACCGACGTCGTATGGGAGACCGCCGAGCGCATCATGGTCGGGGTCACCACGGCGCCCGGCACCGACGCCATGGTCCGCCGAGCCTCACGGATGGCCGCCCGCATCAAAGCCGACCTGCACGTCGTCCACGTCAACAGCGGTGACACGACACGCCGCACGGGCGGTGGTCGTCTCGATCAGCTCCGCCAGGTGGTCTCCGACGTCGGCGCCACCTGGAACGAGCTCGACGCCGACGACACCGTACAGGCCCTCATCGACTTCGCCCGCCACCAACAGATCACCCAAATCGTGATCGGCTCCAGCCAGCGCAGCCGCTGGCTGGAGATGATCGGCGGGGGCTCCATCGTAAATCGAGTCACCCGTCGGGCGGCCGGCGTGTCGGTCGACGTCCACATCATCGCCCGACGCCACACCGCCGAGGACAGTCGCTCCGACCAGCACCCGGGCACCAAGCATCGGGCCGCCACACCGCAGGCGCATGAGGGACAGTGATGGTCGTGGCCCAGCGGGTCCTCCTCGTCGAAGACGACCCCTCCCTCCGCCGGGTCATAGAACTCAATCTGGCCGCCAGTGGCTACCAGGTCGACGTCGCCGCCACCGGCACGGCCGCGCTGGACCTATCCGAACGCCACCCCGACCTCATCGTGGTCGATCTCGGGATTCCCGACATGGACGGCATCGACCTCATCACCCGACTCCGGGCGTCGTTGACAACGCCAATCCTCGTAGCCTCAGCCCGCGACGCCCGGACCGCCAAGGTCGCGGCCCTCGGGGCGGGAGCCGACGACTACATCGCCAAGCCGTTCGGCGCCGACCAGCTCATGAGCAGGGTTCGTGCCATCCTCCGCAGGCCGGAGCCGCCGAACGGCGAACCATCGCGGTTCTCGGCCTGAGCTGCCAACGCCGCCGGTCACGGCCTCGCCATCGGCGGCCCACGCCTTCGCCTTCCCCTGGGCGTTGACAGCGACCAAGCGGGTACCGGCCCCGAGCGCGACGATGGACCCGGAGGATAAGCAATGAGACGCAGCGTGATCGGGACGGTTGCCGCACTGGCCAGCATGGCGGCCCTCACCGCCGCCATGCTCCCGATAAGGAGCCACCTCAGCATCGCCACGACGGCGCTCGTCCTGATCGGGCCTGTCGTCATCGGCGTCATTGCCGGCGGGTTCAGCGCCGGCCTCATCAGCGTGGGCGCCGGGTTCTTGGTCTACGACTTCTTCTTCATTCCTCCCTACCTGACCCTGTGGGTCGGCGCCCCCCAGAACTGGGTGGCGCTCGGCGTCTACGTCGCGGTGATGCTCCCGGTCTCCCAGGTCGTCGCCGGGATGAACTCGGCCAAGGCCGAAGCCCGCCGTCAAGGTCGCGAGATCCGAGAGCTGTTCGAGCTCTCCCATCTCCTTGTCGAAGACAAGTCTCTTGACGTGCTGCTCTCCACGGTCGTCACATCGGTGGCCGAGGTGTTCGGTGGCCGACAGGTCGCGCTCCTCCTTCCCGAAGCGGGCCGACTGGAGATCGTGGCATCGGCCGGTGCGCCACTCACCGAAGCACAGCTCCTTCGCGTGTCGCCCGCGACGGGCGAGCTGGCGTCACTCGACGCCCGGCCCTTCGAGCGCGAGGGCCTGCTCGTCTTAGCCCTGGCCGCCGCCGGCCGTCCGGTTGGCTTGCTCGTCCTCTCGGCCGAGGCGGCGATCCACCACGAACGCGAACCGCTCCTGCTCTTCGCCAACCACATCGCCCTGGCCGTCGAACGCGTGCAACTACGCGACAAGGCCCTCCAGACCAGGCTGGCCGAGGAGGTGGCTCGTCTGGCCAAGACGCTCGTGAGCGCCGTCTCCCACGACCTCCGGGCACCACTCACCTCAATCAAGGCATCATCGTCCACCCTTGCCGACACGGAGCTCGCCATCAACCCGGAGACCACCTATGGACTCGCCAAGCTCATCGACGTCCAAGTCGACCGACTCGCCGACCTCGTGCAGAATCTCCTGGACATGAGCCGCATCCAAGCTGGGGTCCTCCAACCCCGCTACTCGGTCGCATCGCTCACCGACCTCGTGATCACTGTCGTCGACGATTTGGCCCCACGCGGCCATGTCATCTGTACCGAGATCGCTGACGACCTGCCACCCATCGACGCCGACCTCGTGCTCATCGCCCGGGTGTTGACGAACCTCTTGGAGAACGCGCTCCGACACAGCCCGAAGGCCACACCGATCACGGTTCGCGCCACTCTCGCCGCCCAGGACCGCATCGAGGTATCGGTCACCGATCACGGCCCGGGCGTCAGCCCCGAGCGACGAGATGAGGTCTTCGAGTTGTTCGCCCGCCGACACAACGATGCCGGCGCCGGGCTCGGGCTCACCATCGCCAAGACCTTCATCGAAGCGCACGGACAGCGCATCTGGGTGGACGAAGCCCCCACAGGTGGAGCCATGTTCTGCTTCACGCTGTCCGTCGCCGCGCCCATACCCGAGGAGCCCAAACTTGCCCCGTATCCTCATCATTGACGACGACCCAGACCTTCTCAGCGTGTGCCGAGTCGGCCTCGAGGCCCTCGGCCACGAGCTAAACACCGCCGAAACCGGGAAGGACGGCCTCACCGAAGCCGCCATCCGACCCCCAGACGTCATCGTCTTGGACCTCGGACTCCCCGACCTCGACGGCCTAGAGGTCTGCAAGCGCATCAGGACCTGGAGCCCGGTGCCCATCATCGTACTCTCCGCCGATGGATCAGAAGACCGGAAGGTCGACGCCCTCGACGAGGGTGCCGACGACTACATGACCAAGCCTTTCGGGATGCGCGAGCTCAACGCTCGGCTCAAAGTGGCGCTGCGTCATCGTCCCGCCGACGACAACGACCACCTAACCGAGCTGGTCGTCGGACCCCTTCACCTCGACCTCGTGCATCACGAAGCCACCCTCGACGGCCATTCCCTCGATCTCGCGCCCAAGGAGTTCGAGTTCCTCGCCTACCTCGCCCACCACGTTGGCAAAGTCTGTACCCGCCGCATGATCTTGGAGAACGTCTGGGGGCCTGGCTACGAAAAGGAACTCCACTACCTAAAGGTTTACGCCTACCGCATCAGGCGAAAACTCAACGATGAGAAAGGTCAACTCCTCCAGAGTGATCCGTCGGTCGGCTACCGGCTCGTACCGC
>Ga0209638_1002879_pt1 | contig 10455 bp, 7 predicted proteins | sample BarGraNGADG00211_FD_184490 | JGI IMG/M metagenome (GOLD analysis project Ga0209638, IMG submission 184490) | Arctic peat soil microbial communities from Barrow, Alaska - Barrow Graham LP Ref core NGADG0002-211 (SPAdes) (version 2) | ecosystem: Environmental > Terrestrial > Soil > Wetlands > Peat... | reverse complement strand
TTGCAAAACCTTACCAAATGTCATTGCGAGGAGCCCCTTGGGCGACGTGGCAATCTTAATGACAAAGTATTGGCTTTGCATAGGCCTTTGAATTTATATATGACTTCTAATAGATAAATGAACAGGAATCAACTCAATTTTTTTCTAATATTTGATTGCCGGTCATCGTCCTATAATAATTGATGATTCCAGCAAAAGGCGCTCATTTTTTTGTGGTTACGGCGAAAGCAGTCTTTATTCTTTAATCCCGAGTATTTTTTTATCTCTTACATTTGCAATCATGCTTTCCAACATCCCTCCCTTACTGGCAAAACCAATAACAACTTCATCCGCCAGTTCAATCATAAACTGATTTCTAATTTCGGCTGTTGCGGCGGTAATTTGTTTTACATCTTCAGCAAAAGGCGTAACCAACAACAATCTACCGTCGTCAATTGCTTTTTTGATTTCTGGTTCAATACTGTTTTTTATGCCTCGCGCTAACGCCATAATAATTGGCTGTTTGCCGGCAAGCAGATAATGGAATACGTCTTTTTCAATCTTGGAATGAAAGCCGCCAATGACACAATTACTCGAATTGCGCTGTTCGATTGCCCAGTCGTAACACTTCAGCACCACCGAAGCGGGAATGTCACGGCTACAAAGGAAGGCTGTTTTGCGCAGCTTTAATAATTCCGTATTGCCGAGCGATGTCTCAATCATGCTCCATCCTCGCCACTGTCCAGTTCCTTGCCCATCCTATATTTGATGTCGTAGTTGATGATGAAGTCCAGCTCTTTCAGAAGGCGCGCTTATTGTTCCATGGCAAAAGCGCGTAAATCATTTTTAATATAGTATTTTGCGCCATATTTCGTTAAAAGTGTTTCCGCATCATAAAGGAATTTACGCCAGTTCACTGTTTGTTCGTATTCTTTCATGTGGTTTAGTTTTCCTACTTTCCAGAATCTCACATACTTGTGTGCCTTTCTAATCACCGCCAGCGCTTGGACTGGATCAATAACCGGCTCAAGGCTAACCCAAGTAAAAACACCAGACTTATGTGCACTTTTGAGAATTGCCAGTCGATCATTTACTGATGATGCGTTAGGTTCCCATTCCTGCCGCTTCTCATCGTCTATGAAGCTAAGCGTAATACCAAGATGCGTGTCCGCCTTTTTCATAAGCTCTATGTCATCCTGGATAAGATCAGCACAGCCTTTGGTAAGTATCTGACTTTTTAACCCGTATTTATGAATAATCCCCAGCGCTTGTCTGGTTAAACGCTCTTTGCGTTCAAGTGGCTGGTATGGGTCACTCAGAAAGCAAAACAGAATACGCCTTTGGTCGCCGCGTAATTTCCTTGCGTCTTTTTCAAAAAGCTCAATGACTTTTTGGCGCGGTTCAGCTGCTGAGTGCCATTTTTCACCGGTTGTCCGCATGCAAGCCGGTGCGTAGCAATAGCGGCATCCATGGGTGCATCCACGATATAGATTGCACGCCAGTTCGGAGTATTCCCTTGCGCGACCTTTGGGTTCGTAGATGACATTCATTTGCCAACTCCATTAAAATGCATAATTGTCTCTGCATCCGGTTTCTTCCATGCACCGTATAAAACATGGAATTTTTGCTTTGGCAATTTTTCATTTTTGACTAACAAGTTCAAAGCGTCTTTCGCATGTGATGCCAACATACCATTTTGCAAGGCAAAAATGTAAATATCTTTATTTGTCTTTAAATGTCCATCAAGTATCTCTTTTTCGAGTGCCTTTTCAAAAACTTTTATTTTTTTCGGTTTGTCAAATTCGGAGAATAATGATGGTTGCTTAGGATCAATACCGTCATCATCAATATCGAAGTTCGCATCACCGCCGTGCTTCCATGCAACCTGCAAAAATTTATCTATGCCGAGCGGATGGCCAGAACCAAAAACTAGACCATATACATTGGCACCTTTTTCAATAGAGAATGAGCCTATGTAATACTTCAAACCTTCCGGTATCCAGCGCGGATAAGCATTTGCCAACAGGCGATGGACATTGGATCTATTCATTAAACCGAGATCCTCGTCTCTGATCGGCAGATTCTTTCGTATTTCAGGCTTCTTTTTAAATCTATTCGCCAAGGCCGATGAAATGAAAAAGATCATGTCTGTTTTAGGAAGTCGAACAATGACTTTAAAAACCGATTCCGTTATTTGCTGAACGCCGCTTTGATCGAGAAACAAAAGATTCGCTGTTTTGCCCTGCATCAGGGATTGCCATTGTTCAAATGAGGAATGAAAATCGTTGCGCATAGTAATAAAATCAACTTGCGGTAAAGATTTTTTTTGTTCATCAATACATTCTGATAATTGTTTAAATTTTGCTGCATTACATTCATTGAAATATACTTTAATTTTCGGGTGCTGTTTACCATGTTGACTCAATGCATTGCGTATTTCATCACAGGTAATAAGCGGGCTGCCTGGCGTGCCACTTATATCGATACCCGGCCCGGCAAAAAAATCAAAAATCTGCAATCTATCTATATATGATGCATGGATGAAAACAGGTAGCCACTCACGCAGATATTCTCTATATAGTTCCAGTTTGTCTCTTGTGCTTTCGTCAAATGGCTTTAGATGAAGATCGCGTCTAGGCATGGCATTGATCCTTTTCCCTTAATAAACCCTTGTCATAATAGTTAAATTATTTCTTTTGTCTGGCACAGTCATTATTCGTCATCCGCACCGCTGTCCAGTTCCTTGCCCATGCGGTATTTGATGTCGTAGTTGATGATGAAATCCAGTTCTTCATGGGTAAAGCCGTAATGCTGGGCGAGCAGGCAGTCAATCTGGTCAATGATTGGTTTGGACTTACTTATTATGAATGATTGGGTTTCTGCAGTACCCTTACTTTTTTGCTCCCGAACAAGTGGCCTGCTATTTATTTTAATGTTTTTAAGATAGTTTTCGCCCAGTTCTTGAACGATCTTGGATTTGACAGTCACCTCAGGAACATGAAAATTAGAAATATCTGATGGATTCAAATCCCGAAGATTGGAAGTAATGGAATACCAATACCAATAAATATCGGAGCTCAAGCAAGCAATAATTGCCTTGGCCTCATTAACCGATGCGACACAAAAATTTGTTTCTCTTGATGATGATCCTTTTTTGCCATTAAGCTTAAAGTATGGCGCAAAATCTGTAAACACCTTCCAATAAAGACCACCTGTTGTCCGGTAATAGATTTGACTGCCATTCTTGACTATTTTGTGAGCAAGAATTTTATGTGTCTGAATTTTATTCAGAATAGTCCATTCAGAACTGTTACCAATTTTCGGAATCCAAAACGCTACCCGTTTGCCTTTAACCTCTGCATAGTGGATTGGTTCCATTAATTGGTCTCTATTTTCACTTGTCCACTTTTGGTAATTGGTTGAATAAACCTTTTCCTGACCGTTAGAATTGCAGGCACAGAAAATTGTAAGCGCCCGATTAACCGTATCAAAAAGTTTCGCTGGTCTCCATGCATAGTTAGAATACCAAACAAACCGGCTCTGTTCAATTAACTTCTGAATCATTGCCATACGTTGTGTTGAAACAATAGCAAGAGGAACAATCATCGCGATATTCCCATAATTATTCAAAAGGCAAAGGCTTCGTTCGATACAATAAACATGCACAGCTTTACTTTCGAAGGTCTGATAGCCATAAGTCTGATAGCCAATTTGAGAATTCTCTAAATATGGCGGATTCCCAATCACCACATCAAACCCGCCTTTGCCATGGATAATCTCATAAAACTCGGCGAACCAATGGAAAGGCTGATGCGTGGCAAGCCACTTGTCGTATTTTACATTTGCGTAATGCTGTTTGTGCAGAAGTTGATTCAGTTCATTTCTCAATTTATCCAGCCGGTCGTTCAAATCGTCTTTGGCTGTTTTAAAATCCTCAAAATCGGAATGGCCTTGAAGCTGAATTTCCTTGTATCTGGCAAAAGCCCGCGCCACGATGTCGCACTGCTCTTCAATACGCGGCAGTTCCAAGTTGGCAATCAAGTCCGTCGCCAAGCTGTTTTTGAGAGCATCTTCCGTTGCATAACCAACCAACGTATTCCCGGCACGGATATTAAAATCAACGTCGGGAAGAGGTTCTAATCCCAAGTTTGGTTTGCGATAGTCAGCATCAACCGTGGCAACCAGTTTCAGGAACAAGCGCAGTTTGGCAATTTCCACCGCTTCGTTCATTATATCCACGCCGTAGAGGTTATTCAGAATGATGGACTTGTAAATAAAGTATTGCAGATTAGGATGTTCCGGCGCATTGACCTGCGCCAGCATTTCTTCAAAAAACCTGTGCTTTCCTTTGCCTGCTTCATCCACAAAGCTCCGCATCCTTTGGATGCAGGCTTCATAGAGCAATTCCAGTATATTGAGCGCGGCAAAAAGAAACGCGCCGGAGCCGCAGGTAGGGTCAAGAATCGTTATGCGCAATAATGCCTGGTAAAAGTGGCGGATAAACTCGGCATCATCGGTCGTTTCCAGCACATCCTGCACGAACTGGCGGATATTGAGATTACAGGTGATAAAGTCATTGATTTCTTTGAGTTCACCGTTGGCAATTTTACTTTTAATATCAGCATAGCGCTTGCGGCGTTCAATCACCTCGCGGTAAATCTCGGTAGGCAAGGCAATATCTGAAGGCGCTTGCTTATTCCAGCCTTGGCGCAGTTCCCAGAGCCAGGGACCGTTGCCGTCAACAACCTTCTTTCCCAGTTCAGGGGCAAATCCCTTCTGTATCTCTTCGGGCAGGTCATCCAGTAGGGGCGAATAATTATTCGCCCCTACATTCGCATTCGCTTCAGGAACACCGTATTTTACCGCGTCATAGATATACTCGTCTCCGCTTGTCTTCAGCATCTGCCAGAGCCATCCACCATTGGCAAAGGCTTTGGGATATTGCCGTTTTACCTCATCAAACAACCATGGGATGACACAATTCTTGCTGATGTAGTCGGTAATGTCTTCTTTGGTGTAATACGCGCCCATCTGAGCGCGGTCGTTGATGTATTTCTCAAAAATATAGCCGATTACATCAGGATTAACGTCTTTGCCGCTGGCGCTTTCGCGGGTGTCCAAATGCCATTCCCACTCGTCAAAAAAGTTAAACAACTGTTCAAATGCTTTATCGTCTATTTCAATCTTATTGAAAGTCTTTTCTATTTCATGCTCATCAAAAAGCCCGCCGTTGAGATAAGGAATCCGGCCAATTTCTACTTCCAGTTTTTTGTCATGCTCCGGCGCACCAAGCCCTTCGTGGAAAAGTGCCAGCAGAAAATCGCGGTAGAAAGAATAAAACTGGTTTTTGCCCTTTTTTTCTTTACAGGCTTTGAGCTTGTCTTGCAGGTAGTTTTTGTTTTTATCCAGAAACCCTTTTTTTTGAATGAAATAACAGAACATCAAACGGTTGAGCATCAGTGAGGCATACCAGTCCATGTTTAGCTGGTCGTCTATACCTTTTATGAATTTCAGGAATGCGGTGTGTTCTCTTTTAAAACTTTCGTAGAACTTCTTTGTAACGCGTTCGTTGTTCTGCTGGAAATTATCTGCAACCCGTTTGGTGACATCAATGATCGTGACCTTTTCTTCTTCATCTAATGTGAAAAACAAACCGCTCGCCCGCTGATAGAGTAGTTCGGGGTCTTGCGATAATGTAAAGCGTGTTTCGCTGATTTTTGTCGGAGTGCCAGCTTTTCGCACCGCCAACTGCCAGACCTGTTCACGCTTATACTCATCAATAAAAATGATGAGATGCTCTTGAAAAAGTTTGGTCACTTTACCTTCAATTTTCTTGCGCGTTGCCGAATCGGGCAGTTTTGACCCTCCGACAGGCTCGCAGATAAAAATTTTGAAGCCGCTTTTTTCCGCAATTCCAGAAAAATTGAAAGAAGCATCATCAACAACAACCAACTGTTTCGTGCGGTCATTGTTCCATCCCATTTCGTTAAAAAGTTCTCTGAACTGAAATGCCTTTATATATACGGAAAACTCAGTTTTAGTAATCGCCATGTTTTACTCTCCGTTCCTGATACCCATGGAGCAAATAATCTGCGGCAAACGGTTTGCTTGTTCTTCATTGTCAGTAATACACAATTTATCGTCGTCCCGAAGCGATACCACAAGGTTTGCCAGTCCATCATCCGATATGCCTGCTTTGAGCTGGCGGTTCAGTGTGTCCCGTGCAAATTCTTTCAGCGGATATTTGAAAATATCATCTACTGCTTTTTTCATCTCTTCGGTAACAAACAATGTTCCCTCATTTTCTTTAAAGTAACGGTCAAGGCGCATATAAACGCGATACTTGACGCCGGTCTTTTTACCGAGCGAGCTTCCCGCTGTTACCTCTTCTTTGCTGATGATATCCACCGCAGTTTTGACAATCTTGTGATGGTCGGGTAATTTATATTGCGCTTCGGTATTTTTACTACACTCCGCCGCCTTGAGTATTGTCAGTTGCGACTGGGTAATCATTTTCCCCTGTGCATCAAGCCATGCGAGGACATCGTTGTCATCCGAAGTTCGGGTATAAACAATTACACCTTCCTTCTCTTTTTCAAAGGTATTCTCTTTCGTTGCGTAAATGACGTTTGGCATGTCCGGGATGGTCTTGGCAAGGGAAGCGTCGCTGTCTAAAGCGTTTTTCCATATCTGATAGGCATACGATGCAAGGTCAACCTCTGTATCAGCCTCATCGTCAAATATGCCGGATTTTTCATTGTAGAGATCATGAAGATTCACCGGATCACCGTCAAAGAAGGTCTCGTCCGCACCAACCACTTCGGCATTCTGTTTGATACGCTCTTTCAAACGGGCGCGTAGTTTAATAATTCTTTCTATGCCGTCTTCAGGAAGAAATGAGTAACACAGTATTTTGTCGGATTTCTGCCCAATCCGGTCAACACGACCCGCCCGTTGTATGAGCCGGATAATCGCCCAGGGCAGATCATAGTTGACGATAATATGTCCATCCTGCAGGTTCTGTCCTTCGCTGAGCACATCGGTAGTAATGAGCACCCGCAATTCTTTTTCAGTTCCTTTTATAAACGGCATTTCATTGCTGACCGGACTAAAACGATGCGCATAGCCTGTGGGGTTGTCACAATCACCGGTAACGCAGTCAATGCTTTTAACGCCCCTCTTCTTCAGCTGTTCATACAGATACCAGGCAGTATCGGCAAACTGGGTGAACACCAAAATTTTTTCCTTTTTGTGGGTGTCATCTATCAGGTCATAAAGTGCATTGAGTTGTCGGTCTTCACCGGGGTTCCATTCTTTAGCAACGGATAATATCTTGATGATTTCTCGGCCATCGTTGATAAGCGACTTTTTTAGATCAGAAATAAATAAATCACTACGTATCCATTCAAACCGATTCTTATATTTCCCGGCAAAGAGATCATACACCTGTTTAGCTCGTTTGAGATATTCCTCTTCGTTCAGTATAAATGAAATGCTGTTGTCCTCGCCGTCTGCGTCCGTGTCATTGTCTTCAATAAAATCATCAAGATTTTCTACAATGTTTTTCCCGATAGGAATAGGCAAATTGTTTTCGGCAGCATAGACGAAGACGAAGTTACGGAGAATATGACGAGAAAGAGAGAGCAAAAAGGAATAACCGCTACTTTCCAATCGCTTGAACAGATTGGTACGGCAGAAACCCATAAGCCTTTTCCCGGCCCGTGAAAGGTTGGCGATAATCAGTTCTTCTTCTTTAGTAGGCTTTATCGTGGCTTTGGGGTTGATATAATTACCAAGCCCGTATCTGGGCAGGTCAAGACTGTTAATGGCATCTACAATTGCGTCTGAATAAAGCCTGGCATACTGGTCTTTCTTATCATTCGGATTGAATGTGTAATCTACTTTTTTCGGAATACGGTCGGGGAAATAGGATTTTGTGCCGTCCGAAAAGGTGAGGTATTTGCGCCCTGGTCCGGTTTTAGGTTCAGCATAGTTATTCTTGATAAAACTTCGTGTCCTTCTTACCAGGTAGAGCCGCATCAGCTCGCGCCAGTCATCCGAAAAATGGCTTCTCTCAAATGCTTTAATGCTTCTGATAAATGTTTCTGTATGCTTTGCTATAAAATGCACCTGGCCGCCGATGCTTTCGATATACCTCTCAGGGCTGATACCGAGGTCTTTGTCATCGGACAGGAATAGCCGCAACTGATTGGACAAATCAACATAGGACTTGTTGTAAGGGGTTGCGGAAAGCAGGATAACCTTGCTTTCGTTTTCCTCAAGATAGGCTTTAATAGAACGGTAGCGGCTGCCCTCATCGTTACGCAGGTTATGGCTTTCATCAATAATGACAAGTCGGTAACGTCTTAAATGAGGAAGTTGGCTTTGCACCATGCTTTGTGAGAGAACCTTGGCATGGAGCTGATATTTATGGACATAGCCTTCCCACATTTCAACAATGTTCTTCGGACAGATAATCAACGTTTCAAGAAAAAAGTCTTCTTCAAACATCTTGGCAAGTGCAGTTGCAGTAATTGTTTTCCCAAGCCCAACCAACATCGCCGATCATCACTCCGCCGCGTTTATGAAGATGATGAGCAGCCACTAAAACAGCTTTTTGCTGAAAATCGAGCAATTCTTGTTGAAATACCTTTGGAAGTTTGTATTCACTAATACCTGCGCGAGCCTCGCGGGAGAGATGGTAAGCTATTTTCAAGTAGATATGAAATGGTGATACCAGCCTGTCAGCTGCCCAGCTTTCATCTATAATCTGTATCAGTTCATCTGTAATATCTATGCATTTGTTATCATTCCACCGGTCATCAAACCATTTCGCAAGTTTGGAGGCGGCATCCTGATCCATTACATCAACATTCAGTTCCCCTTGTTTGGCTAATCCCGCCAAGGTAAGATTACTGCTTCCAAGAAAACCAACGACCGGCACTCGGACATCATCGCTAATGGCGAGGTATAGCTTTGCGTGAAGTTGATGCTTTAAATGCAGTTTGACAACGACCTTTTTTTCTTTGAACTGTGTGCTTAATTTACGCAGATAGATTTCATCACGCTCTGTCGGGGTTCCAATGGTCAATTGTTCTTTAAATTCATAAGCGAGTTTTTTCTTCAATTTGAGCATTTCTGCTTGGTCGATTATATAGGTGTCGTCGCGTAAAAATGATTCCCTTAATATTTCCGAAGGTAGCTTTTGCATTCCAACAAGAAGGCGGCAATACCGGTGGACTTGGTCATTCTTTTCAGTTACCGGCATGCCAGGCAGTGCGTCAATCCTATCGGCTATTTCATGCCAGCCGCGTAGATTGAAATAGCCAACGCAAAAGTCGCCGCGTTTAGAAAGTTTTAATGTTTCAGAAAGACCGCTCGAAAGCTGGTTTTCAATATTGTCATAGATTTTTGGCATTACATCCTCGCTTTACTTTCTTCTCCTGCGCGTCACACGGACGTGGCGCATTCTTGGTGGTGGGGTTAAGGAATCTTCTTTCTTGAATATTTAATTTTTTAAATATTCTTGGCGCTCTGCCTTTCGCATAATTGTATAAGAAGATATGTTAATCTTTATCTGTACAAAACTTACTGCATTCTATCGAAAATAAAGTAATTATGCAAAAACAATTAGAAAAACTGCGCGTGAATTGTGAAATAGTAATTACAGTTGAAAAACCGTAAAAAGTTGACAAAAACTATAGAAGCCCGCTTTTAGCCAGCCGCGCAGGAGCGAGCCAACAAAGACATTTTCTAACTGGCGAAGAGAGGGGGATTCGACCCCCCCGGTACACCTTTGTGGGCATACACCGAATCCCAGCCGAGTTTATCTCGCAGGTAATCGGCAGTTGTTTGCTGGACCAATGTGTCTTCGTTTAAGTATGTCATAACTTGCCCCATTAGATGGCATCAAGGTTATAGTGTTTGGTGCGGTACTGTTTGCCGTCGCTGGCAGTTACCGAGAATTCCTCGGCAACTGATTTTTCCTCCAGCTCACCGTCTTTGAAGATATTTTTGAGATGCAGAGAGATATTGTCGGTGGAGCATTGAAATAATTCCGCCATCAATTTTTGCGTCAGCCAAACGGTCTCGTCTTGGAAACGGACTTCCAGCCCATCCTGGCGGGAGTCGGCGGTAAACATCAAAAACTCCGCCGTGCTGTTGCGGATCATTAAACCTTTTGATTTTTGATTGTCCAGTAATTTTTTCATAACTTTATACCTCAACCCCGTTGTATAATTTGTCATATCTAATGGGGTCAATTGCGCCGCTCATCAGCCGTGGCAATAATAAATCCCGTGCCTGAGCGAGTTTTTGGTTTTGGTTTCTCAAATAAGAGCGCTCTTCAAGTAATGGATTCACAATTTCTGAATAACGCTCAACCAATGGCAACAAAAAGCCTGTCTGCATTGCGACCTGATTGAGAACTCTGGTAAAATCTTCTTTATTTTTGTGAAGCATCAACAATAACTCTCC
>Ga0209638_1002877_pt1 | contig 10457 bp, 5 predicted proteins | sample BarGraNGADG00211_FD_184490 | JGI IMG/M metagenome (GOLD analysis project Ga0209638, IMG submission 184490) | Arctic peat soil microbial communities from Barrow, Alaska - Barrow Graham LP Ref core NGADG0002-211 (SPAdes) (version 2) | ecosystem: Environmental > Terrestrial > Soil > Wetlands > Peat... | reverse complement strand
TCGCGGCGCCCGCCGCGATCTCCGAAACCACCACGTGGTCAACGGGCAGCAGAAGCTTGTCGCCGAGTTCCGCCAACAGCTTGCCCGCCAGCTCGACCTTATCCGCCTCCACGAGCGAGTTGCCGGTGGGCTTGCCCTGCGCCTTCAGGAAAGTGTACGCCATGGCGCCGCCGATCAGCAGCCGGTCGACCACCTTGCCCAGGTTCCGGATCACTTCGATCTTGTCGGACACCTTGGCGCCGCCTAGGATGGCGACGCACGGCCGCGCGGGATTGGTGACGGCCATGCCGAGGTACTTCAACTCCTGATCCATCAGCAGCCCGGCGGCGGCCGTGGGGACGAATTGGATCATGCCTTCGGTGGAGGCGTGGGCGCGGTGCGCGGAGCCGAACGCGTCGTTCACGTAGACGTCGCACAACGCGGCCAGCTTTTTGGCGAACTCCGGATCGTTCTTCTCTTCCTCGGCGTGGTAGCGCAGGTTCTCGAGCAGCAGCACTCCGCCGGGTGCGGGCTTCAGGGCTTCCACCTCGGGGCCAACGCAATCCGCGGCCATGGTCACGGGCCGGCCCAGCAATTCCCGGAGCCGGGCGGCCACCGGCTTGAGGCTCATTTCCGGATTCGGTTTGCCCTTGGGGCGTCCGAGGTGCGACGCCAGGATGACGCCGGCGCCGTGCTCCAGCGCGTACTGAATCGTGGGCAGCGACGCCTTGATGCGCTTGTCGCTGGTTATTTCCATGTCGCCCTTTTCGTTCTTCTGCAGCGGGACATTGAAATCCACACGGATGAAAACTCGTTTCCCGTTCAGGTCGAGATCGCGAATCGATAAATGAGGCATATCAGGCTCTTATTAGGCGGGGGTAAACATCGAGATTAGCATGTGGCGCCGGGGCTTAGCAGCGCGGCGGAATCGCTGTCCAGGAACAGGGTTGCGCAGGGGTGGCGGCGCAGGATGGACGCCGGGCAGACTTCCGTGACGGGGCCTTCCAAGGCGGCCCGAACCGCGCGCCGCTTGGCGGATCCCGGGACTATGGCGATGATGCGCGGCGTGCGCATGAAGACGGGAATCGTCAACGACAGAGCCTGCTTGGGAACGTCTTCGAGCCGTGCGAAGGCTCCGTCATGGACCTGCTGCGCGCGGCATGCTTCTTCCAGGTCCACGAGTCGAACCGCCTGGGGATCCTCGAAGTCGCAGACCGGCGGGTCGATGAAAGCCAAGTGGCCATTTTCGCCGATACCCACCGCGGCCAGGTCCGGATTGGCGCTCGCGAGGAGCGCCGCGTAACGAGCGCATTCCGCGTTCCAATCGGCCGCATCGCCCCGGAGCTCGTGGAAGGCGCGGACGGGCGCGTGGCCGATCAACCGGTCTCTCAGGAAGCGTCGGAACGACGCGGGATGATCGGCTGGCAGGCCCAGGTATTCGTCCATGTGGAACGCGTCGACGCGCGTCCAATCGATTTCCCGGCTGGCGCGAAGGCCCGCCAGGAACTCGTTCTGGGAAGGGGCGGAGGCGAAGATGACGTTCGCTATGGCCTTGCGAGACAGGATTTCCCGAATCGCGGCTTCGCCCGCGGCGGCACTGGCGGCGCCCATTTCCGAACGGGTTTCGAAAATCCGAACTTCGAGTTTCTCGGCGTGAAATGTGCGCACTGGCATGGAACGCTCCGAATTCGCGGCCCCATGGCCGGGCCGCGTCAAGATTACTACGTCTGTTGTGGCGGGAGGTTGATCCGCTCTTCGATCTCGGTCACCCGGGATTCCACGGCGGTGAGGCGTTGGCGGAGCATGATATCGGCGATTTCGGTTTCCTTCAGCTTCGTAGTCTAGCTGCGGCTGGCCCACCTCCCGGACAGGGATGCGGGGGGATCGGCGATGGACTGCAGGCGGACGAGGAGGACGGAATCCCGATCCTTCATCGAAGCGAGCGGCATGAATCCGTGGTCGAGAATAAACTCGGCGTCGGTATCGGTGAGGAGCGCTTCGGCGCAGGGTTTGGCAACGGATTCGCCATCCGCGCGGTAGATGTGCTGCGGCAATCCTTCGATCAGCCGATGGAGCGCGGGTCGCATCCCCCAGCCGTCGCTACGAAAGGCCAGGCCGAGGACGCAGGCGCAAAAGAAGGCCGGGTTGCCCCACAGATAGTGTGCGTGGACGCTCTCCGGCATTTCTTCGAAGTCGAGCTGCTCCGCCGGCGAAGTGTCCTTCCCGTAGGGCAAGCGCAGCAGGAATCTCGGCAAGGCGAGGCCGATCCACCGCGCCTCGGGAGACCGGACCAGTTCCTGCCAATGCCGGCCGGGGCTGGGATCGGAAGGAGGCGCCGCTTCGCCCAGGCACGGCGCCCCCAACGCCGCGCCGAGGCGGCCCAGCCATCGAAGGCGGGCGGCATCCTCGGCGGTCTGTCCGAAAACGAAGTTGCCCACGATCAACGCCCAGGGGTCTTTCGAACCGCCGAAGCAGCGTTCGAGTGAGGCGGCATCGGCAATCAGTTCGTCGAGCGTGGCGTCGAACACATAGATCTTGAGTTCGGCGTCCGGTTGGAGCCGGTCGATCAGCATGGCGAGCGCGCGCCAGGCGGCTTCGAGCGATTGGAAATTCGGGTGGTGGAGGATCGCACGCATCTGCTCGCCCGCGGCGGCATCGACGCGCGCGGCCCATTTCAGTTGCCGGGGATCCTGGCGCGGCGCCAAATGAGGCTCGATTGCTCTCTTGAGAAATGCCGCGAGCGCATCGCGTTCCGCGACCACCCGGGAAGCCGGCTCTTCGTCCGCCTGCTCCATTATGCTCGCCAGAAGACTTGGGCCCGACGCCAGACCCGTGGGCACGGGCTGAGGGTTTTCCTGAGCCGCCGCTGGAACGGGTGCGGGCTGGTTGCGAAGGTCCGCGAGCTTTCGGAAAAGACCGGTGTGCCGATAGATGTGGTCGGGATGAAAGTCGTCGAGCGCGCGGAAGCGCAGCGTCGCCTGCGGCAGATGGACGGAAGGCGAAAGCCGCGAGAGCGCCTCGTCGAGGTTGTCGGAGTCCACCGCCTTGGGGCGGCGTTCGGCGATGGGCGCCCGCTCGCCGCGAAGCCCGCGGCCGCTGAAATCCCCAAGGATCAGCATACGAAAGGGCGTTTCGGCCTCCGGCGCGCTCTGGATTGGCTGCGTGCCCGCGCTGACATCGAGGTTAACGGACGTTCTTGAGATGCGTTCGGACATAACTGCTCTCTCACCGCGCGACGTCTGCTACGCAGGCGAGGCGCGAGAAATAGCCGGATTGGAAGACCGCCGGCGCGCCGGCCATGTCGAGTTCAAAGTGGACGGTGAGGGCCTTGCCGTTCTGCAGTTTCATCGGGTCCTTGCCCGCGCGGATGATCCACTCGAGGGATTGACCGGCGCCGGCGGGGGTCCACCGGTCGGCCTTGTTGAAGAAGCGGAATACCGCCCAGATGCCCTCGTGCTCCGAGAATGTGATTTCCGGACCGCCGAATTTGACCGAAGCCTTCACACCGTGCGAACCGCCTCCTTGCCACGTGAACTGCTTGGGTGTGGCCACGCCGCCCGGGTAGCTGAGGCTCTGCCCGTCAATCAACAGGTTCACCGTCTGGATACCCTCCGAAGGTTCCGGCTTGAGCGTGTAGATGAAGTGCGGGTCCTGCGCGCCGCCGGCGTAGATCGCGTCGGAAAACGCCGCGGCCGCGTTGAAGAAGTTGAGGAAAGCCGGGTTCACGCCCCCCGAGGGGCCGATGGCAAACTGCGATCCCTGTTTGACCAGCAGCTTTTGCAGGTTCTGATCGTAGAAACTCCAGAGGGCCCCATCGGGCTTGCGCAGGAGGCCGTTGACGTCGGCCATGGCGGCCTCCGCGGTGGCGTTGGGACTGAACGGGTACTTGGCCAACACCGAGCGGAACTGTCCGCACAACGCCTTGCCTTTGGCGCTCAGCTCCGCCGGGCCGAGTGCGCGCAGCATGCCTTCCACGTAAACGATGGGATCTTCCAGCAGCTTCTGCACTCCAGCCTCGATGTGGCCCTCCGAATCGATGCGAAAGGCCTGCGCCATCTGACGGGTGGTGACCTTGGCTTGAGTGGCGTTGGCAAGAGTCGGGGCCGCCGCCGCGTCGTTGGGGGCTCCGCCCTGGCCGGCAATCGCTTCCAGGGAGGCCTGTAGGGTCACGAGCGCATTGACATAGTTTTGGTTAGGCGGCAGGATGTACCGGTCCGTGCTCCCCGGCGGGACCACAGTCTGTACCGGCTGAAACGCCGACGCCACAGCGGGATCGTCTACCGCCGTGTTTTGCGATGCCAACGCGAACAACTCCAACAGCGGCGACTGGTTGCCGGAAAGCCGCAACAACTTCTGCGCGGCGTCCGCCAGGCCGGCGTAACGGACCACCGACGCCGACTTCATATAGGTCCGCCAATGCTCGATAAAATCCTTGTTGTAGCGGGCGCGCAGATCGCGCTCCAGCCCGGCGCGATCGATGTTCGCGGAGGCCTGGTCGCCCAGGACCCACTGCTCCCCGCTGAAGTACCGGTCGGCGTGCTGGATGGCGTCTTTCATGAAAGCCCAGCCGCCCTTGGAGAACGCGCCGGGCACCTCGTGCGACTCCAACACCACCTCGGCCGATCCGGCGAACTGGCGATTGAAGTTGATGGGCGGGTTGCTCTTGCCGGACTCGGACAGCATGAAAGTGTAGACGCGCTCGGCGCCGGCGAACTGGGCCAGGTATCGGCGCGCTTTCTCGATCGCGGCGGCGTCGTTTTCCTTCGAGTACGGATTCTCTTCTTTGAGTACGTCGGAGTAGAAATCGAATTGCTTCTGAGCGAGCTGCTGGCGCTCCGGATCGACCGTGCGATTGTTGGCCCACCACTTCATCAGAACTGGCGAAAGAAACTGCCGGTTGCTGTGCTCGTGGTGGGACGTGGTGATGAGATAGCCTTTCAGCGCATCGTAGGTGGGGCCGTACTCCGGCCCCGGGGTTGCGGGCAGGCCGCGCAGCGATTGCAGGATGCCGTTTTGCGTTTGCACGAACAGCAACTGGCGGAAGCGGTCGAAATAAATGCGCCACGCTTCCGGATAGAGATCGTTCCCGACATAAAGGCCCATGCGGTAAGACATCGGGGCGCCTTCACGCCGGTACTTGACCAGCGACTCGAGCGACTGGCGGAGCGCCTCCAGTTTTCGCAGACTGTCGACCGGCGCGAGATTGGCGCCAGCCACATCGGCGGCGGCATTGCTCTGCGCCGCCGTGCGCACCCTCGCTTCGAGCCCGCGGTTCTTGAAGAACGAAACCGTAAAAGCGATGGAGAGCGCCAGACACAGCGCCGCCGCCGCAAGGAACAGCGCGCGGCGCGCGGAACTCGTCCTGACGCTGGCGCCGCTCGTGCCCATCGCGGCCCGGTCGGAGAGCAGAATATCGCTGAACAGGTGGCTGAGGAAGAGCCACTGCGGCACTTTGCGCGTGCCGGCCACCTGCGGTGGCGCGGTCCGGGCGGCCTGCGCTTGCGCGCCCACTGTGAAAATACCGGTGGCGCCGGCGGTTGACCCGTAGGCGCCCTGCTGCTGCGGCGCCGCCGCGGCAACCGGGGCGGCTTCGTTGATGATGATCGGCCGCACGCCGGTGAAGTAGAATCCGCGCAACAGCGGCCCCACGCTCAACTGGCTGGGCCGGCACAGCTCCACCAGGAACTGCGCCACGGCGGAACGAATCTTGCGGAACTCGCGGGGAAACTCGTAGGTGGCGGGCAGCTTCGCGGAGTCGGTCTCGCGCGCCAGGAACTCCGGCCGCGCGTCCGCGAGCGATCGGAACAGGCGCTCGAAGGCGCCACTCAGGCGCACGGTCTCCTCTTCGGCGTACACGCCTTCGCTGCGGCCGGTGAGGAGCGGGAGAGTCGCGCCGACCACCTGCGTGGCCTCGTCGTTGCTCAGGTTGCGCACATACTCGGTAAAGAACGGCAGCCGGTCCATCTTGGTGAACAGCACATAGACCGGGAGATTGATGCCGAGTGCCTGGGAAATCTCGCCCAGACGGGCCCGCAGGGCGCGCGCGGCGTTCACCACGGCTTCCTGCGCGCCGGCGCGGGTGAAGGTCTCGCTGTCAAAGCAGACCACCGCCGCGCGCGGCGCCTGCCCGCCTTTACCGAGCACCGAGGAGCGCGGCTGCAGTCTGCGGACGAAGCGGTTCCACTGGCCTGCGTCCGCCAACAGATTGCCGCCCGCCTCGGCGAAAATGGAGCGCCGCGAGAACCACAGGTTGGCGGCTCGCGTCGGCACGACCTCGGCATCCTGATAGACTTGGCCGGCCAGCAGCTCCGGGTCGATACCGGAGTGAATCATGACGCTGGTCTTGGTGCTGCCGGACTGGCCCATCAGAACATAAACCGGGAGGTTGCCGATCTTGGCGCCATGTTCGAGATTGGCGGCGGAGAGCTTGGCCTCGGCTGCGCGCACCAGCAGCGAAATCTCGTCTCCGCCGGGTCCCGTGGGCTCGCCCGGCTGAGCGGCGGCCTTGGCGTTCTTCTTCTTGAGGTGGAAAAAAATGACCAGGACGATCAGGGCCACCAGCGCAACCGCCAGCAAAATGTAGAGAGTGGTCACGTGGGTCTCCTTTTTCACCCCTGCGTGGCGATGGCCCGAAGGTCCGACACTCCCGAACCCAGGGCGACCTTGTAGCCGCCGAACAGCAGCACCAACAATATCACAGACGCCAGGGCAAGGAAACCCAACTTTCGCACCAGCGGGTCCGAGCGGCTGCCCACACTTTCCTGGGGGAGTTGCCACGCCGGCGAAAGCGGCCCTAACTGGCCGCGGACGCGGCGGATCTTCTCCGCGGCGAGGTTCATTACCTGCGCCAACTCTCCGCGATTGCCGGCGCTGTAGCGCCCGCCAAAACCGAGCAGCAGGCAGAGATAGTGGACCTCGAGCACATCCGCGAGGTCCGCGGAATCGTTTCGACCGAGGAGTTGCTGCAAATTCTGAAAGAAGACCTCGCCCGCGATGTGAGTACCGAAAAGCTCCTCCTGCAGCGGCTTGCGGAGCCAGTCGGTGAAAACGGGGTTCCGCGAATTGAGGACGGATTCGTCCAGGAATGCCACTGTGGCGAAGGTGGCGAACTTGACGTCCTCGGATGGGTAGCCGGCGGCCAGCGCCTGGCTGGCGGCGGTCTTGAGCGCCTCTCGGGTGTGATGCCGGAAGGACTGCGAATCGGCGACGCCCTGGCGATTCGAGCGCAGCCGTTCGATGGCCGTGAAGACTTCCTGGAAAATGAGCGGCAGGTTTTCCGGCCTGCGGATACTGTCTGAAGGGACCATATTAGCTTTCCAGCACGACTAAAATCTCGATTTCGGGATCGGGAAGCTCGCCGGGGACGTACACTCCCACCTTGCGCGTCTTGCTCATGTGGTCCCAGCAGGGGCCGCCCTTGCTAAGGCCGAAGTATTGCGTCTCCACCCGGGCGGAAACCGCCGGCGGAGGCGCCGGCAGATGAGTCATCGCCAGTCCGGGGAGGGCGCGTTTCACCAGTTCCCGCACGAAGGCAGGGCTGCAGACCTTGATAAGCTGTGGCGCTTTGACCATCAGGTCGGCTTCACCCATGCCGGCGCGGACGGCAAGCAGCCACCGCGAACGGCCCAGGCATCGCTGGTCTGCGATGTCGCCTTCGTAGTAGTAATCGTCCGCGGGTTTTAGAGGAATCGAGATGCAGTTCGTGGGAACGATGATTTCCAGGTGCGCGCGAATGTGGCGGTCGAGGGCTTCGAAGCAATCGCTCAGGTTTTCGTGATCGTACAGCGGCAGGTCGCGCGGGTGCGAATCGAGAGCGAAGGTGCACAGCGCGCCGGCGAGGCGCGACATCTCGACGAACAGCTCTTCGGGATGGCCGCGCTTGGCGATGAACTGGTGACGCAGCGGCGTCACGGCGGAATTCACGGCATGCAGCAGCCAGAAGCTGGCTATCTGGCGCGTGGAGAACTCCGCGGGCCCGCCGGACGCGTTGCGCGCGCCGTGGCTGATGGTGGCGCTCTTGTCGTCCAGGATTTCGATGAGGCGCTGCACCCGCAGCATGAGCCGGGTGGAGGCGGAAATCCGCAGCACCGGCGGGACGAAATTGGCATCGTAAGCGAAGTGGCCGGCGCCGTCCCGCACTACGTGCGCGATTGGCATGGTGAGCAGGTCGCCCGCCGGTTCGGTATCGAGCAGCAGGCGCAGGTTTTTGCGGCCGAGATGCACAGTGCGCTCGTCGGTCCCGGTATTCTCATCGTGTAGGACGCGCGACTCGGCGGTGTAGCGGGCCTCCGCGGCCTCGCCTTCCGACAACGAGCAGTTGACGCCGTTGGGTTTGCGCGGCGGAATCGCCAGCATGACGATGATGCCGTCGCGCGTGGGCGGAAACAGGTCGGCGATGGCCCGTGGCTCCGGCAGCGCATCGCTTTCCGGCATGTGGAAGGGCAGGCCGTCCCGGAAAATCCCTCGCGCGTGGAGCAGCGAAACGGTGCCGTTATGGAGCGCTTCGGCATCGAGTTCCACACCTGCCAGGCCGTACGATGCGAACCAGAGGGACGAGGTGGCGAACTGGATGGAGTCTTCGAAATAGCGGCTCTGCACCTGGAAGTGATGCGGTTCCAGGCACATGCCTTCCGACCATACCACCCTCGATAGCAAGTTCATAAGCCCGTTGCGGATTAGGGTACCATAAGCGGCCGCATGTGACGCTGGCGCGTCAATATGAGACCGGCTCCGGTCGCCCTTCGGGATCCCCGCGCCGGGCTGAAACCGGAACTTTCTATCTCGGCGGGATTAGGAACTTTCTATTTTGGCTTGACACGACGTTGAGTCAGGCGCGGTACGATGTCAGATGTAAGCGGAGCGCTCGTGGACGTCTATCAAAAGTATGAGCTGATTGAACCGCTGCCTGGGGAAGGTCCAAAGAGCTTCCGCGCGCGGCAGATTGGCCTCGGGCGCGATGTGACCGTACACTTTTTGGCGGGCGGACAGACTCCGGAGAACCAGGCGCTTCTGGCCCGGCTGCGCGCCTTTCCGCCGGCTACGCTGGCCCGGATCGTCGAAGTCGGGACCGACAACGAAGGCACGCAGTACGTTGTGACGGTCGCCCCACCCTTCCAGCACTTGTTGGAGTGGCTCAAGGACGAGGAGCACGCGGCGATAGGGGATCGGAAGCTCACTCGTGCGGGCGTGTGGAAGGTTCCTACGATGGGACCGACCGCGGCTCCGCCACCTCCGGGGCCGCCAGCCGAGCCCTCGCCAGCCGCGCGGCCCGGCGCATTCACCGACATGTTCCGGGAGTCGCAGCCGGCGCCCACCGGCCAGATGATGGCGGCGCCGGGCACGCCTCTGCCGCCCGCGCCGTCGCCAGTTGCTTCCGAGCCTGGGGAGTTCACTCGCATGTTTGAGTCGGCGTCGGCGCAACAGGCGCCGTCTCCTGCGTCACCGCCGAAACCGCCAGCCGGATCGCAACCGGGAGAGTTCACGCGACTGTTTCAAGCAACGGCGGCTCCGCCGGCATCGCCGGCGCCTCGGACCGCCGCCGATTTCACGCAGCCATTCCTCTCGCCGGCGGAGCCGACTCCGCAGCGGCCAGCCGCACCGCCTCCTTCTCCGCCCGCTCCGCCGCCGGTTGCCGCAACGCCTGGTTCGCCGCCAGCCGGATCGCAGCCGGGGGAGTTCACGCGACTGTTTCAAGCATCGGCGCCGCCCGCTCCGACGATGCCGCACCCTGCCGCATCGCCCGAGAGCCGTCCACCGGCGCCTCCGCCGGCGGGACCGAAGCCTGGAGAATTCACCCGATTGTTTCAGGCGCCGGCCACGCCGGTGGCTGAGCCAGCGTCACCTTCACCGCCTCCGGCCGCTTCCAGTTCCCCCGGGGACTTCACGCGGATGTTTCAATCTCCCATGTCGTCTGCGCCAACAACAGGGGATTGGCCGCCTCCACCGCCGCCTCCCGCGCAGGCCGGTGAATTCGATCGCATGTTTCAATCACCGTCGCCCGCGCCGCTGCCGGAGAGTCGTCCGCCAGGGGGCGAGTTCACACGGTTCTTCCAGGCCCCGCCCCCGGGAACTCAGGGACCGCGCTTGCCGGCAGCGTCCGGATTCCCGGCCGCGCCCGGACCGTCGGCGGCTCCGCCGCCCCCGCCACGGCATGTCGAGCCAGCCGGCGCGACCCAGGCGTTTGCGATTCCGTCGGCGCCGCAGCAGCAGAGTCGGACGCCCAGCGCACCGCAAGGACCCAGCGAGTACACCCGCATGATTTCGCTGTCGTCGATCCCGGGCAGCGGCGCTCCCGCGACGCCACCGGCGCCCGGTCATCCGCCCATGCCTCAGATGCCGCAAGCGAACATGCCCGCAATGCCGCATGCGAATGCGCCCCAGATCCCCGGCATGGCGCAACCCACGATTCCGCAGCCGGCGGCTCCCAAGTTCTCTATGCCGCAACCGCCGGTGCCGGTCAAGGCGCCCTCCACCAACAC
>Ga0209638_1002874_pt1 | contig 10459 bp, 10 predicted proteins | sample BarGraNGADG00211_FD_184490 | JGI IMG/M metagenome (GOLD analysis project Ga0209638, IMG submission 184490) | Arctic peat soil microbial communities from Barrow, Alaska - Barrow Graham LP Ref core NGADG0002-211 (SPAdes) (version 2) | ecosystem: Environmental > Terrestrial > Soil > Wetlands > Peat... | reverse complement strand
ATGATTTTCAAGAATCTATCCGCTTGGTGGTGGAATTATGCGTATTTGAAAGGCGGAATTCAGAAATTTGTATCAAAAGGAAAGAATTAAAGCTTTGATGCAATATAAAAAAAACCACATTGCCGTTAGTTGAGAAAACTCCTATAAATAGGATTTGAGGTGTTGGTTCTCTTTGTAATCTGCCGTCCGTTAGCTAACGGATACCCGAAGGCGCAGCCCGCCATTAAAAACCAGACATGTCTCGTTTAATTTTTTAAACGTTGAGTTTTCCAATCTCAGAACAATGCGGTTGTTTTTCTTTGACACAAAGATATAGCATTATTTTTGAATTATTCTTTTCATACGCAATTATTATAGTTAAAGATGCAAGTTTACAGTAATATTTTTAAATAAATTTCACAACCTCAAGCTGTTTCAAAAAAAAGCATTTTAAAATTTCGTTATCTAAAAGAAAATATCTACTTTTGCAGTTCAGTATGAAAAACTGAATTAACAAAAGAAACAAATAATACAATCTTATGGCTAAAAAAGAGGAAAAAAAGCACGACGAATTAGAAAATGTTCAACATGCGTTAACAACGTCAGAAGCATTTATAGAAAAATATCAAAAACAAATTTTAGTTGGGGTTGGTATTGTGGTACTGGTTGTTTTAGTTATCTTATCTTTCCGTAATTTTTATTTGGAACCAAGAGAAATTGCAGCAGAAAACGAAATGTCAAAAGCTCAGGCAGCATTTGCTACAGATTCATTTCGTATAGCACTCGAAGGTAAAGGTGTGCAATCATTGGGCTTCAAAGAAATTGTTTCCGAATATGGAATTACTCCTTCCGGTAAATTAGCTGCCGGTTATGCAGGTGTTTGCTATTATAAATTAGGCCAATACGAGAATGCTATCAAATATCTTTCCCAGTTTAGTGGCGACGACGCATATTTTGCAACAACTGTAATTGGCTTAACGGGTGATTGTTATGTCGAATTGGGTGAAACATCCAAAGCAATCAGTTATTTTGAGAAAGCTGCCGATAAAGATAATGCTGTAATCAGTCCTGTATATTTGAAAAAAGCAGGTTTAGTTTATGAATCGTTAAATCAACCGGAAAAGGCTGAAAAAGTATACACTAAAATTAAAGAAAAATATCCAAAAAGTCCTGAGGCTTCAGATATTGACAAATATTTAGCTCGAGTTCAAAAGTAATTTTTTAAAATAAAAATAAAAGAAAGCTGCTTCTGTTAAAGAAGTAGCTTTTTTAATTCAATTAATAATTCAAGCTTATGGCAACAAAATATCAAAATCTATCGGCATACAATGCTGAGCTAATGCCTGATAAAGAAACAGTATCAGAACAATCGTATGCGATTGCAGTTGCCGATTGGAACCCGCAAATAACTCACACCATGCTTCAAGGTGCTATCGACACATTGGTTTTGGTGGGAGTGAAGCCTGAAAATATTAAAATTGTTCATGTGCCCGGAACTATCGAATTGACTTTTGCTGCAAATCAATTAATGAGTTTGAATAAATATAATGGAATAATTGTTATCGGATGCGTTATTCAGGGTGACACGCCACATTTCAATTATGTTTGCCAAAGCATAACTTCAGGCATTACCGAATTAAATCTTCGAGCAAATTCTTGTCCTGTTGTTTTTGGTGTTCTCACAACCAATACTTTACAACAAGCGTTGGATCGTGCAGGCGGAAAGCATGGAAATAAAGGCATAGAAGCGGCTACCACAGTCCTGAAAATGGCAAATATTGTTTGGTAAAGTCGATTATTAAATATATCTTTGCTCTGCTTTAAAAATAATGGGTAGTTACCAAAATGGCCAACTGGGGCTGACTGTAACTCAACTGTCTTTCGACTTCGGAGGTTCGAATCCTTAACTGCCCACAAATAAATATGCTAATTAGGCAATATGACAATTTGCTAATTGGAAGAGGCTAGCCAGTCATTGGCACATTAGCATATTATCACATTGGCACATTAATTTCGCGAAAGTAGCTCAGTTGATAGAGCATTAGCCTTCCAAGCTGAGGGTCGCGGGTTTGAGTCCCGTCTTTCGCTCAAAAAAAAGAGTTGCAAACTTCGGTTTAGCAACTCTTTTTTTAGTTCAAAATACCACTAGAAATTTAAAAGAATGAAGAAGCAAATAATGCAATTGTAAGACCGATTAATACAGATATTGTAAACCAACCAAAAATATTTTGCATGGGTTTATTTACATATTCCCCCATTACTTCTTTATTATTTACTATAAGAATCATGCAGATTAAAACTACAGGAAGCAAAACTCCATTTGCTACCTGTGACCATAAAGTTATTAGAATTAAAGGTGCATTTGGTATTAGAATAATGGCAGCACCAATAATAATGATGGAAGTGAACAACCAATAGAACTGAGGTGCTTCCTTCCATTTCTTATCAACACCGGCTTCAAAACCAAATGCCTCACAAACATAAAAAGCTGTTGCAACCGGTAATATTGTTGCAGAAAATATAGATGCAATAAACAACCCGAATGCAAAAGTAGCTGAAGCCAAATCACCTGCCAATGGTTTTAATGCAAAGGCAGCATCTTTTGCTTCTTCAATTTTAATCCCATTTTCGTGAAGCGTAGAAGCACAAGCTACAATAATAAAAAATGCTACTACTACCGTAATAATACTGCCTATAATCACATCCGCCAGGGTGTATTTATAATCAGTCATTTTCAAACCTTTCTCAATTACAGCGGATTGCATGTAAAATTGCATCCAAGGTGCAATTGTGGTCCCAATAATTCCAATTACTATTGTCAAATAATCCTTCGTATATTTTATATCCGGTTTAATCATTGCCTGACCTATTTCATGCCAATGAGGTTTACCAAGCAATGCTGAAACAACATAAACCAGTAAAAAAGCACTAAAAATAAGGAAAACCCTTTCACTAAATTTGTAGGTTCCCTTTACTACCAACCACCAAACTAACAAAGCAGAAATAGGAACACTTACATATTTGCTTATATCAAAAACCTGCATACTACCTGCCACACCCGCAAATTCGGTAGTTGTATTTCCAATATCGGCAATTAAAAGTCCAACAAAAATAAAGAAGGTAATCTTAACCCCGGCATATTCACGAATCAGATCAGCTAATCCTTTTCCTGTTACAATTCCCATACGGGCATTCATTTCCTGAACCACCACTAATACCAGAAATGCAGGAAACATTGTCCAAAGCAGGTTGTAACCGTATAAAGCACCGGCTACAGAATAAGTTGTTATACCTCCCGCATCGTTATCAACGCTACCGGTAATTATTCCCGGACCCAAAATCGCAAGAAATATAACAAGATTCCGCCAAATGTTTTTACGTCTTTTGGTAAACTCGTTGTATTTCATTAACGCCATAGTCTACCTCCTTTCTTAGTTTTTCCTTTATCCATCAGATCTTCTATAATGTCATCAATTACTATCATGCCCATTAATGTATTCTGATCATCAGTTACCGGAATAGCCAATAAGTCGTATTTTAAAATAATTGAAGCTAATCTATCAATTTTATCTTCATCCTGGACACTGATAAATTGTTTATTCATAATTTCTGCCAAAGTCATAGTTGGCAAAGAAATTACAAGTTCTCTAAGCGAAACGGTAGCAATAAGTTTTTCATCGTTATCTGTAATAAACAAGGAATAAATCATATCAGCTTCAGGTTTTTGAAGACGTAATTCATTCAAAGTTTCATCTACCGTCATAGTCTCTCGGAAGGAAAGATAATCGGTTGTCATAAGGCTACCAACCTCTTTATCTTCATATTCAAGCAATTCCCGAACTTCTTCTGAAGACTCTTTTTCCATCTCATTAAGCAGTAATTCTACTTTCTCATCTCCAAGTTCATCCATCAAGTCGGCCACCTCATCGGCTGGCATTTTTTCCAACACATCAGCTGCTTTACTTATCGACAAACTTTCGATAATCTGAGCCTGAGCATAAGGTTCCATTTCTTCCAATACATCGGCAGCTTTTTCTTCGTCCAACGATTCAAAAAATTTTCTACGCGACAAAGAACCCATTTCCTCAATGATATCAGCCAAATCAGAAGGATGTAATAGTTGAAGTTTACTGGATGATTGTGAAAGCTTAATATTGAAGTTTGAAGTATCAAATGCTTCAACATTATCCCATAAAATGAATTGTGATGGAAGATTTAGTTTGAAAAGTTTTAATAATTTATTGACCGGATTTGCCACTCCCAATCGACGCAATAAACCTTCTGTGCTTATATCTACAGCAATAGCATAAATAGCTGGATCAATTGAGACCAATCGAATATCATTTACACGTACTAATTTACGTCCGTTAATATCAACAATTTGCCGATCGAGAATATTCTTTACGAGTGGTAAACAATTTTCAATGGTCGATTCGGGAAGTTGCACAGCTTGATTGCAAATAAAAGAAAAGCTATTCTTATTATTTTCAATCTTAATAAACTCAAAATTCAAATACTGGATTTCGCCCTTGATTTTGGTTTTAATACCAACAATAACCGGTCTGAAAGCCTCTTCGTGAGGATGACCATGTTGAGCAGTGTTTACAATAATGTCTAAGACTTTGCCCAAACGCTTTCCGTTCAGGTCATAGATCTTACAGCCAGTAACCTGACTTAAGTAAAATGTGATTTGTGATGTCATTTGCCACCTCCTTTTTTTGTAGATTTAGAAGGACGGCTGTTGGATAGATATAAACAGACGACCTTTTAAATCAGGATGATTTTTACTAAATTTCGTATCAAAGGGTCGTCGTCCATTTTGGATGTTTTTTTTAATTACGGCGCAAAGGTAACTTTATTTTTTTATACATTCTTGCACCAATAATACTTTAACTCTTTTTTTTGTTTTCAATTTTTCTGTAATTTTTTATCAATCAACTGAATCATAAGGTTATCAAAGTTTGTTCTTAAACTTATCAGCATTTACACCATGCGTTCATGTGTACTTTCTCCAATCAATTTAAATTTCACTTATTGCCTTCCTGAAAAAATACCTTGAACAGAGTATGTATACTAGTCCACCAAGAACAGAGGAGTATGCTGCCCCCATAATCCCAAAGAGATAAAGTGAAACACTAATAATCAGAATGTTAAATAACAAGCTTATTAAACTAGTATAGACGTTGTAATTAATTTTACCTAAACCAAAAATTGCTCCATATTGAAGTTGAGCCAACAGACGTAAGCTCCAACCTATAGCTAAAAATGGAAAATACTGCATTGAAGGATCATATTTCCCTGCAAAAATCATGTGAAGTAAAAATGGAACAAAAAGCAATACAGCAAATAGAGTTATCGCAATAATCAGATAAAGTATCTTATTGTAACGTTTAAATGCTATTAAGAATTCATTTTTTTGTTGGGCTAACGACGAAAAGTATGGTATTGTTATTTGTTGAACTGTATATGGAATTATTTTCATAACCACTGTAATTGTTAATGCAAAACTGTAATATCCAATTAGATGCATATCATTCACAAAAAAATTCAGCAATAATATATCTACGTATGCCGATATTTCGGATAATAAATATCCAAACATTGATGTTTTAGCATAGTTCCAATGAATCGAAAAATGAGATAAGTTTTTGAATGAGAAAATGTTAAATTTTTTAATGGAGCCATAGACTCGAAAACATACAAATAGCATTAAAATAAAACTTAAATTATAAGCCACATAGTAGCCTTTTATTCCAATGCAATATGTTAAAAGTACAATTGCTACTATCGATATTAATTTATTCGATATGGTTAAGTTAGATATTAATTTAATTCTGTTAGTAGCTTGAAAATAAGAAACAAAGACTATAAAGACCGAATTACTTATTATTGGAAATAGTCCAAGAGGAATAAGCCATTGAATAAGTTTATCAGATGAGAATATGTCGAAAATATTTAATATCAGTATTATTAAATAAAGGCTTACAGTTGAAAAGATGGTGAAAAATAAAGCTGATTCAAATAATGAATTTCTTTCTTCAGTAGTTCTGTTTTCGGAACAAAGTTTGAGTGTGGAGGAATTAAAACCCATACCTGCTACTATTGAGAAAATAGATAAGTAGGTTTGAATAATTTTTATACGACCTATATCATCAGGAGACAATATTCCTGCAACAAACAGTTGAGAGGCAAAAGAAACAACTTGAATGAGCAAATTGGCCGACAATAAATGGAAAAATCCTTTTTGACGGATATTTTGGAATATCGTTAATTTATTTTCGAGCTTAAAATTCATTCAAAATGTAGATTGTAAATTTTTGTTGAGTTTTTAAATTATTATTTGACTAAATCTTTATCTTTCATTATCTTAGACAACTATAATTCAATGTAGTTATCTAATTTTTTTATTAATTTCGCTGGAACTCCACCAATAATTTGATTACCCTCTAAGAATGACTTAGTAACAACGGCTCCTGCTGCAACAATTGTGTGTTCACCAAGTTCAACTTCGGGTAGTATCATGCAATTGGTTAGTAATAAGCAGTTTTTACGAATTATTATAGGTTTCCCTTTTATGTATTGATCATAATTGTTTTCATGGTGGTTCTGGCTAATTATTGATACTTTGGGTCCGATAGAAACATTTTCGTCCAAATAAATACCATTTCTTCCGTCAATGTAATTACCCATTGCTTCACCAACCGATTCTGTTTTCGAGAAAATATTTTCGGGTGCTTTTACATACGAAGTAAAATGAACAGGCCAAGGGACAATACGATTTATCCCTACGATTTTTTGAAGAAAAGCAGTTAAAATCAACCACTTTATTGATTGATTATTAGGTTGATAACGTTTGTAAATCAGTTGAAAAAAACGATATAACATTGATTTAATTGACTCTTTCATTTTTTGTTTAAAAAAATCGTTGACGGAAATTCAAAAATGTTTCAATAATTGGATTAATTTTATAAATCATAAAGTATGGAATTTGTTCGGCACCAAATTCTTCATTTGCTTTTGCCACACCTTCAATCATACTACCCTCGAAATCAAATTCTTGAGTTTTATCTGATAAAAAAACGAGAGCTTCCCATACCATTAAACTTGACGCTCCACTTGATTTATATTTTGGGTCAACAGCAGATATTAAGTAATAAGCTGATTTACTGTCCCAAACAGTGAAAATAGCAGAATGTATGTTTCGCTGGTCATCTCTGATAGCAATTATTTTTCCTTGCTCACGTTTCATAACACTTTCGTAAAGATGTAAGAAAAAATCTTCACTATAAAAAACTGATTTGTTTTTTGTTTTTAACGAATTGCAATGGAAATTGAAAAATTCAATTGGCTCAATATCAAAATCAACCTGTAAATTTCGTTGAGCTTTCTTTATATGTTTTTGTTTTCCAAAGTGAAAATTGTCAAATACATCATCTATATTGTTGATATTCTTTAACTTGTAAGTGTAGCGGGTAGTTTGATTAAAACCGAACCAATAAAATGGTTGCCAATTTGTAATTGAATAGTGGAAATTTTGTTGGAAGAAACTAAATTTCATACTGTCGAGTTGCCTGATAATTTCAGACATAATCAATTTATCAAAACTTAGTTTCTGTTTAGTGGTTTGGTTTTGTGGATAGTCAATCCAAATGCCGTTATACTGAGTGAGTTGTGGTTGTAAAATAATTCTAAATCCTAGTTTCTTCACATAATAAAAAACCAAAACTCCTAGAATCTTATTGTTTTTTTCATAAATAAGTACATCCCAATCTTTGTAATTACAAACTGCATCCATCCACCAAGATTGCATGAATAATGGAATGCTTTTATTTTCGTTGCATAATTTACAAAAGCGCTCCTTATTTGTTTGATTTATCAGCATAAATTAAAATATTGTGATAAAGTATTTTTTTTTATTTATGAATAAAACAAAAGTAATTGATTTTTGTCACATTACAATATGAAATTGCTGTTAATTTAAAACGAAAAGAAAAACATTTTAGTCTTTGCCATAATTCGATGAATAGTTTTTTTAATCAATTATTTTGTTATTCAGAAAGAATGCATTATTTTTGAACTTTCAAAATAATGTTAAGTTAAGATTATGGCAAAAGAAGTAGTAACAAATACCGGTGCAATGTACAATGCACTGACCAACGGCAGTAAAATTGTTGGTAAAATCTTCGCAGATAGTGATTTTAGAATCGATGGTGAAGTAGAAGGAACTATCACTTGTAAGGGCAAAGTTGTAATCGGACAAAAAGGTTATCTGAAAGGCTCAATTTCGTGTTTAAATGCTGAAATTGTGGGTAAAGTGGAAGGTGATATTATGGTAGCTGAAACCTTGTTTTTACGTAGTACTGCCATTATTAATGGTGATGTAAAAACGAAAATGCTGATGGTTGAACCAAGCGCAGTTTTCAATGGAACCTGTTCAATGAAAGACTCTGGAAATACTCCTGAAACTGAATAAATATCAATAATTGAACAAATAGACTTTTATTCCTGTTTAGTATTTTAAATTATATAACGTTGAGGTATTCTTGCTTCAACGTTTTTGTTTTAAATTTTAAAATATCTTTTCTATGAAAAACATTCATTATAAAGCATTTTATCGATGTTCTCGATTATTATGATCAATAATTAATACATTACCTCTTTTTTGATGATTGTTTTCGTGTTTATTAAACCAACCTCTATGTCTTCCATTATCAGTATGACGTCCTACTTCACACGATGTCATACCACATAAAATCAGGGAAAGAAACAAAATTGTTACAATAGTTCTAAGCTTTTTCATATAATTTATTTTTTATACAAAGATCGTTCAATTCATGCATGAATAAATTACATAATTCAGGAAATAAGTTACATGATTCACTGATTTGGCTTTCGAAGGGTGAATAGAAAATAAAATCGGCTACTTACCAACCAGTTCTACTATTTACTTTTTTAATTTAGGACATGTCCGAATGGACGGTTTTTTATTTGATTATCCAAGCTCTATTTTCTATTGAATATTAGAATAGAACAACAGACTTGAATATGTGTGAATATTATAATTAATTTCAAAAGTTGTGTAACATTTACTGCTTTATGACTATTTACATTTGTAGCGTTATAAAAAGTCATTAATAATACAATTGAAAATAAAATAATACAGCGATGAAAACAATTAAAAGTATTTCAATCATTTTTCTTTTCATGTTGGCTATGTTTATACAACCGTCAACAACTGATGCACAGATCAGAGTCGGTATTACTATAAGAGTACGACATGCCCCGCCATCATTGCCTCATTATTCACAACCCTATTGTCCTGTTAATGGTTATCATTGGATACCGGGTTATTGGGCTTATAATGGTTATGAATTTTATTGGGTACCGGGTTATTGGGTAAGACCTCCTCACTATGGTTATTTTTGGACACCTTGTTATTGGGGGTACAGTGGTGGCTATTATGGTTTTCATAATGGTTATTGGGGACCGAGCGTTGGATATTATGGCGGTGTGAACTATGGATATGGATATGGCGGTTCAGGATTTTATGGCGGCAGATGGAGAAATAACCACTTCGAATATAATACGGCTGTTATGAACGTAAACAGAACCGTTGTTCGTAACACCTATGTGGATCGTACTTACGTTACTAATAACACCTCGATTAATCGCCCCAGCTTTAATGGACCGGGTGGTGTAAGAACAGTGCCGACGGCGCGTGAAAAAGTAGCCATGGCGCAGAAACATATACAGCCGACAGCTATACAAACAACTCACCAGCAAGCTGCAAGCAAGAATCGAAGTCAATTTGCATCCGTGAATAAAGGTCGCCCTGCTAATACTGCAGTGAATAAAGTGGGAGGAACTGGTTCTAATTCACAAGGACAACAGCAAGTTCGCCAGCAACAGCAAAATAAACAGCAACAACAGCAAGTTCGCCAACAACAGCAAAATAAACAGCAACAACAGCAAGTTCGCCAGCAACAGCAGAACCAACAACAGCAACAACAAAATAAACAACAGCAACAGCAAGTTCGCCAGCAACAACAAAATAATCAACAGCAACAGCAGAACCAACAACAGCAACAACAAAATAAACAACAGCAGCAACAGGTTCAACAACAGCAAGCTCCTCAACAACAACAAGCTCCTGGACAGAATAAAAAAGACAAAAAAAACTAACAAAGCGAAAGAGACACGTCCTTTCTGATTTGTCCTTAATGTTTTGTAAAAACTATACAATGGTTAATGGAATTTGTTATTCTGCTAACCATTGTTTCTTTTGATTTCCAATTCATCCCCGCTGGGGTAGGTTTGAGCCTGTGCCCGACTTGTTCCGGTTCATGAGAAAAATAAAGAAGTTTTCAACTTCAAATCGATTGCAAATGGAACAAACCTTCTGCACGATACACATTTAATTTCAGCAAACTTGTTCCGACGAGTCGGAAAGATACATTTTGTTAATCTTGTGCTATGCAAG
>Ga0209638_1002872_pt1 | contig 10461 bp, 10 predicted proteins | sample BarGraNGADG00211_FD_184490 | JGI IMG/M metagenome (GOLD analysis project Ga0209638, IMG submission 184490) | Arctic peat soil microbial communities from Barrow, Alaska - Barrow Graham LP Ref core NGADG0002-211 (SPAdes) (version 2) | ecosystem: Environmental > Terrestrial > Soil > Wetlands > Peat... | reverse complement strand
GATCGGCGCCCGGCTCGAAGCCGATCACGGAGGCTGGTGTGGGGACGGCGCGCGATTGGGCAGCGGCGACCGCCGGTAGCCATAGGATCACTGCGCTAGCCAAGGGGCAGAAACGAATACGCATATTGAAGGCTCGTGACGTGGTGAGCTGGATTAGAAATGGCGAAGGTACTGCGAGTCTCGCTCCGCAGCCATTCGCTAGCGCTGACTCGAAGACGGCGCGGCTGGGCGACGCCACACACCCATCCCGTTCTGGTAGACGATCGTCGTGCCTAACGGCGCTGACATGCTCGCCAGCCGCTCGATGATCCGCCGCCCCGTTGCGTCATCGGCCAGGCGCGGAGTGCCTCGTTGCGAGCGGGGTGCCTTCTGCCCCAATTCGATGGGATAGAGCTTCAACTCCACGAGCTGATTCCCCTGAAAGGTCGGGACCGCGACGACGCTCTCGTAATAGTCCGGGGCCGCCGGAAAGCCGCTCGTACCGTTCCGGAATCGTGCATCGTACACCTGCGTCGCGAGGGCCGTGTCGGGCAGATTGAAGGTCTCGTAGTTGTCCGACGGCATCGGATCGATCGTCTCGTTTTGAAAGACGAAGTTGCCCAGGCTGTAGAAGATCGGTTTGCCCTTGTAGACCTCGATGCCGCGCAGCAAGTGCGGCCCCTGAATGATGTACGTCGTGGCACCCGCATCGAGGCACTTCCTGATCCATGCAGACAACCACGCTGGCGGCACCGGCGTGGACTCGTGCGTGTGACTCGTGACAATCACGTAGTCTGCTTGTTGGCTCGCGTTACGAATCTCGCGCAGGATTCTCGCCTGGTCCGCGGGATTTAGCGTACCGACCCGTCCGTTGCGCGCGCCACGCTGCACCGCCTGGCCGAGCACACGAATCGTTTCCTCCCCAGTGCCACTGCCGGGGCCAGCACCACCGCCCCCGCCCCCGCCACTGCCGAAGGCGGTCGCCGCCGCTCGCATCGCGGCAAACGTCTGCGAATCTGCTTCGAAGCTCGTGGTCAGTCGCAGGGCGTTCATCCCCGGCCGACCCCGCATGTCCGGCCGCACAGCGCCCGCCCGGGACATCGGCGTGAAGGTCGTGGCCAGGCCGATGAACGCGATCCGCCCCCTCGGTGTATCCAAGTATCCCGGCCGGCTCGCCCAACCAAGATTCTCGCCAGACCCCGCGTGCACCAGCCGCAAGCTGTCCAGGAGCCGGTCGGTCGTCCGCATTCCTTCAACGCCGTAGTCCGTCGTGTGGTTGTTCGCACGGTTGAAGAGCCGGAACCCCATTTCCTTCAGATCAACGGCGGCCTCCGGCGGGCCCACCTCCCAGTTGCCGCCGTTCTCCACTTCCGGCCACCCCTTGAACTCACTGAATCGGAACAACGAGATTTCGAGGTTCACCATCGCCACGTCCGCCCCGCGAATTACGTTCACCATCTCATGAAAGCGGGAATCGTCGGCATTGTCGAACTGCGCGATGCGACGCGTGATGATGGCGTCACCGACTGCTGCGAGCGACCACCGCGTGTTCGGGCCGGGAAGCACTTCTGCTGGGCGCGCGCGAGCACTCTTGGGGCCACCGGCCGGAGTGGCACTTGCCTGCGTGGTGCTGCCCGTCCCTCCTTGCGCGAACGCGGGAATTGAGAGGAGAAGCAGAGTCGCGAACGCCGCGATCGACCATTTGTAATATGTGCCGATTCTCATCCGAGTTTCCTCTTGGGTTAGTCTTGGGATCTTCCGGCTTTGGAGTGGGTCTCGCTTTGGAAGAGCACTCACCGGCGACCGACGTTGTAGCGCGCGAGGACCTCCCGCACGCGGTCGAGGGGAATCGCCTCCACCGTGCGCCCGCGCTGGGTCACGCTCGTGGCCATGAACAGCGAGTTGTAGATCGCCTCTTCCGTCGCCTCGACGACGCCCTCGAAGAGCGCGGACATGTCGTCGTTCATCAGCTCCGCGGTCGCGAGCAGCCGGCGCGTGCTGTCACTCCGCACGGGATTCGCCGGCATGCGACGAACCTCCTTCGCAGTGGAAAAAGCGATGACGAAGTCGCCCGACCCGTTGGACGCGCTCGAACCGGTGCGAGCCAGCCCCATGATCGCGCGTGCCGCCAGCCGCTCGAGGTTGCGATCCGAGATCGGCGCGTCGGTTGCGACGACGATCATCACGGAGCCGTCGCCGCGCTCGCGATCGACGGCATCCTTGAACGAATACTTGCCAAGCTCGCGACCCACGGGCGCGCCGAGCACCTGGAGCACGCCGCCGAAGTTGCTCTGCACCAGCACGCCCACCGTCCAGCCACCGAGACTGTGCGGCAGCACGCGCGACGACGTTCCGATGCCGCCCTTCCACTCGAAGGCAATGGTCCCGGCGCCCGCGCCAACGCTGCCTTCCGCCACCGGACCTCCGGATGCCGACGCGAGCGCAGCGCGCACGTCGCCAGCCGACACAGGACGGTTGCGGATCGCGTTGAGGTTGGCGTCGTTCGTCTCTCCGACCACCGGATTGATCGAGCTCACGCGCTCCATGCCCGGCTGCGCGAGCAGTTCGGCGACCATCGCATCGGCGGCGCGCCAGACACACAGCGTGCAGGTGAGGAGAATCGGCGTCTCCAGCTCCCCAAGCTCCTTCACCTGCGTGGAGCCGACGAGCTTCCCGAATGCGTTGCCGACGTGCACCGCGGCCGGCACACGATCGAAGTAGAGATTGCCGCCGTGCGGCAGGATGGCGGTGACGCCCGTGTGGATCGAGTCGCCGCTGACGATCGTCGCGTGTCCGACCTTCACGCCGGCAACGTCCGTGATGGCGTTGTTCACGCCTGGCGTGAAGATGCCGGGTGCGACGCCAAGGTCGCGGGCGCGAACTCTGGCCTGTGCGCATGCCGGCGGCGCGAGCGTCACCGCGGCAACACAGGCGAGTGCGAAACTGCGTCGATTGTGCATCGGCCAAAGATGGCCCGGGCGGACAGTCTTCGTCAGACCGGGAATCACGCGTCGAGAGGATTGTGCGCTTGACGAATCCATCCCTCTGCCCTATCGTGAGTGTCATGGCACCGCGCACGCGCTCTTATTTCGTCTCCTTCTATTACTACGGCTATCCCTCGACGGGCCGTGGATGGAGACGTACGCGCGACTGAACGGAGCTGAAGCTCCCCGCCTACGACACCCGCCGGCCCGTGGAAACTCCACGGGCCTTTTTGTTGTGCATCAACCACGTCCGACTCTCTCACTCGAGCGCTTCACCATGATCATCATCACCCGACCCGACATCACCGACGACGAGCTCGATCATCTGCGCGAGCGGATCGAAGCCGCCGGACTACACACGCATCTCTCCCGCGGCGCGCACCGCACCATCATCGGCTGCATCGGCGACGAGACTCGGCTCATGGAACTCCCGCTACGCTCGATCCCGGGCGTGGAGTCGGTGGTGCCAGTGCTCAAGCCGTACAAGCTCGCGTCGCGCGAGTTTGCCGTGAATCGAACCGTGGTGCACGTGGGTGCGGAAGCGGTGATCGGCAACAACGAACTCACGGTCATCGCGGGTCCCTGCTCCGTCGAGAACCGGGCCATGCTCAATGAGACCGCGGTCGCCGTGCGCTCGGCCGGCGCGACGATTCTGCGCGGTGGCGCCTTCAAGCCGCGCTCCTCACCGTACTCGTTCCAGGGCCTCGGCAAGGAAGCACTCGAGCTCCTGGTGGAGACGCGGGCCGAGTACGGCCTGCCGGTCGTGACCGAGGTGCTGGACACACGAGACGTCGATCTCGTGGCCGAGCACGCCGACATGTTGCAGGTTGGCGCGCGCAACATGCAGAACTACGCGCTGCTCTCCGAGCTCGGCCGCGTGCAGCGCCCCGTACTGCTCAAGCGCGGTCTGTCGGGGACGATCAGCGAGCTGCTGATGTCGGCGGAGTACATCATGGCGCACGGCAATCATCAGGTCGTCCTCTGCGAGCGCGGCATTCGCACCTTCGAGCGCGCCACGCGCAACACGCTCGACGTCTCGGCGATCCCCGTGCTGCAGCGCGAGACGCACCTGCCCGTGATCGTCGATCCGAGTCACGCTGGCGGCGAGGCGGGCCTCGTCGCGCCACTGGCCTTCGCGGCGATCGCCGCGGGTGCGGATGGTCTGATCATCGAAGTACACCCGAACCCCGAGAACGCGCTCTCTGATGGCGATCAGTCGCTCGACTTCGCGGCGTTCGCCAGTCTCATGCAACGGGTGCCGGCTTTCGCAGAAGCGGCCGGCAGGTCGTTTGTGCAGCGCCTCATTCCTCAGACGCCGGCGCTGGCCGGCGCTGCCGTCGTATGACGGACCGCGATCCGCTCGCCGAGCTCGCGCGATACCGCACGGAGATCGAGGAGATCGACCGGCGGCTCATCGCGCTGCTGGCCGAACGCGTGGCGCTCGGCCGGAAGACGGCGAAAATCAAGCGCGCGGCTGGGCTGCCAATTCTCGATCCGCAGCGTGAAGCGGAGGTCATTCGCCGCGCGGTGACGACGGCGCGTGAGCACGACTTGCCGGTTGAAGCGGTGCGCGAGGTGTTCTGGCACGTCGTCGGTCTCGCGCGCCGCGCGCAGGAAGAGGCGCAATGATCCCGATCGAGCGCGTAGCGATCGTTGGGCTCGGCCTCATGGGCGGGTCGCTCGCGCGCGCGCTCGCCGAGCGAGACGTGCGAGTGCTCGGCTACGACAGCGCACCCGATTCGCTGGATGCCGCGGAGGGCGAAGGCATCGTGCACGAGAGGCTTGGCGCACAGCTCATGGGGATCGAGGCGGCTGACGTCGTCGTGTTTGCGCTGCCGGTGGATGCGACGCTTGCCGTTCTTCCGCGGGTCGCGCCGCGACTCGGCAAAACGCGCCTCGTGATGGACGTCGCGAGCACGAAGCGCAGCATCGTCGCCGCGGCAGAAGCCGTGGGGCTCGGCGCGCGATATGTGGGCGCGCATCCGCTCACCGGCAGTCACCGCTCGGGATGGCGCGCATCGCGCGCGAGTCTGTTCGACGAGGCTCGTGTCTTCCTCTGCCCTACCTCTACGACTGATGCCGCGACGCTACAGCTCGCGGAGACATTCTGGCGCGGACTACGCGCCGGCGTCGAAGTGCTCGACGCGGCCACACATGACGAGCAGATGGCATGGCGGAGCCATCTTCCTCACGTGCTGTCCACTGCGCTTGCGCTCACGTTGCGCGACGCAGGCATCCAGCGATCCGCCCTCGGCCCTGGCGGTCGCGACATGACCCGTCTTGCCGGCGGCCCTCCGACTCTCTGGACCTCTATTGTGGAAGACAACGAGGTCGCGCTCGCGGGTGCGCTCGATGCGATCGAGCAACAGATTCGCGTTCTTCGCCAGTCGCTCCAGAATCATGACAGCGGCACGACGCATGACTTCTTCGCCGATGGCCGCGCTTGGTTCGACGGTGCGCCGATCTGACCAGTTTGTCGTCCTGAGCGCCGCGAAGGATCTGCACTTCGTTTCGCGAGAGGTGCAGGTCCTTCGCTTCGCTCAGGACGACAAATAGCTTACAGCGATGAATTCGTCACCTCCCGCACTTCTCGTCTCCGGCCTGCGCAAATCCTACGGCGACGTCGTCGCCGTCGATGGCCTCGATCTCACTGTTGGCGCCGGCGAGTGCTTCGGCCTCCTCGGTCCCAATGGCGCCGGCAAGACGACAACCATCGAGATCTGCGAAGGACTCACGGATCCCGATTCGGGCGTCGTCGAGGTGCTCGGCCGGCGATGGGACACGCACGAGCGCGACCTGCGCGAACGGCTCGGCATCCAGCTCCAGGATACGCAGCTCGCCGACAAGCTGACCGTCGACGAGACGGTGCGACTTTTCCGCAGCTTCTACTCGCGAGGCCGCGACGTGAACGAGGTGATCGACGTCGTGCAGCTCGGCGAGAAGCGAACCTCGCGCGTCGGCAAGCTCTCTGGAGGACAGAAGCAGCGGCTCGCCCTCGCCTGCGCGATCGTCGGCGATCCTGAACTGCTCTTTCTCGACGAGCCCACCACCGGACTCGATCCGCAGTCGCGCCGGCAGCTCTGGGATCTCATCGTCGAGCTTCGGGCGAGTGGTCGCAGCATCGTGCTGACGACGCACTACATGGATGAAGCCGAGCGGCTCTGCGACCGCGTGGCGATCGTCGATCATGGACGGGTCATCGCGCTCGGCTCACCGCGCGAACTGATCGCGTCCCTCGGAGCGGAGCATGTCGTCGAGTTCACCGCGCCGGACGCGCCCGCGGGCTCGCTCGACGTGCAGACGCTACGCGCGCTCGACGGCGTGACGTCCGCGCGCGAGCACGACGGGCGCTGGACGCTCGAGGTGAGTGAGCTGGCGCGCGCGGTGCCGGCGCTGCTCGCCGAGCTGCGCAAGCGTGGCCTCGCGCTTGGCGAGCTGGCGACGCACTCCGCGACGCTCGAGGACGTGTTCGTTTCTCTCACCGGGCGGCAACTGCGCGATGCGTGAGCCGATGATGCACGACGCGACGAATCCGCCGCGCTCCTGGCGCGATACCTCGCTCGCACAGCTCACGCTCGTGCGCTTTCTCGAGTTTCTCCGCCAGCCGGAAGCTGTCTTCTGGACCTTTGTCTTTCCGATCATCCTTGTGCTCGGTCTCGGAATCGCATTCCGAAACAAGCCGGCGGACGTCGTCGTGATCGGCGTCGAGACGGGCACACCGGCGGGCGATTCCCTCATGGCGCGTCTCGCGCATACAGCGGGGCTCAAGGTGCAGCCGATGGGCGACTCCGCCGCTGCGCGCGCGCTTCGGACGGGAGAGGTCGCGCTCGTTGCCGTGCCGCGTGCGAGTGGCGGCATCGAGTACCGTTTCGACGATACGCGCCCCGAGGGCCGATCGGCGCGCTTTCTCACCGACGACGCAGTGCAGCGCGCGGCCGGACGAAGTGATCCAGTGCCGGTGAGCGAATGGAAGCTGCAGGAGAAGGGATCGCGCTACATCGACTTCGTCGTCCCCGGATTATTGGGAATGAACATCATGGGCGGCGGCATCTGGGGATTGGGGTTCGCGATCGTTGATGCGCGCCGAAAGAATCTGCTGAAGCGGCTCGTCTCGACGCCGATGCCGCGATCGCACTACCTCGCGTCGTTCCTCTTCTCGCGATTCTTCTTTCTCATCGTCGAGATCGCCGCCATGCTGGGAAGCACCACACTGCTGTTCGGCGTGCCGGTGCGCGGCTCGCTCGTGCAGCTGTTCGTCGTCTGTCTCATGGCGGCGCTTGCGTTCGGCGGAATCGGGTTGCTCATCGCATCGCGCGCGCGCACGATCGAAGGCGTGTCGGGGCTGATGAACCTGACGATGATGCCGATGTGGGTGCTGTCGGGTGTCTTCTTCTCGTCGAGCAACTTTCCCAAGGTCGCGCAGCCATTCATTCAGGCGCTGCCGCTAACCGCGACGAACAACGCCCTGCGCGCAACGATGCTGCAGGGCGCGGGATGGGCGGTCGTCGCGCCGTCGCTGGCAATTGTTGGGGCGTGGCTGGTGGTGAGCTTCGTCGTGGCGCTCCGGCTGTTTCGCTGGCGCTGAACACTTTCCTTTCGCTCCGGGGCCTGAACAGCGCGAACGCTGTTCCGGCCGCGACAGATAACCAGCTCATTCCACTTGTTCCTGTAGCAGCGCCCACAACGCTTCGACGTCCGCTCGCTCGGTCGTTTCGGCCCCGATCGACACGCGAACCATCCAGCGTCCGTCGAGTAGGGCCGGCGTGAGGTACGCGCGACCTGACGCATTGATCCGCTCGGCCCAAGCCAGCGTGTAGCGGTCGAGTTCCTCGCCGGCGAGACCTGCAGGCTCGTACCGCAAGCACAGCGTCTGTAGGTGCACGGGCGCGAGCAGACGCCAGCCTTTGGCACCCCGGACCCGGTCGGCAAGCCACGCCGCGTTCGCGAGATCGCGCCGCAGCCGTGCCTGCAAGCCTTCGACGCCCTGCTCGCGGATGAGGAACCAGAGCTTGAGGGCGCGGAATCGCCGGCCGAGCGGCAGACCCCAGTCGCGCAGGTTCTTCACCTGATCGTCCATGGCCGACTGCAGATAGCTCGGATTGGTGGACATCACACGCACGAGATGATCGGCATCGCGCACGAAGTACAGCGAACAGTCGAAGGCGACGCCGAGCCACTTGTGGGCGTTGAGCACGAGAGAATCAGCGCCTTCGATGCCCTTCCACATCCAGCGGCACTCGGGAAGGATCATCGCGGAGCCGGCCATGGCCGCATCGACGTGCAGCCAGATGCCGTGCCTGAGCGCGATCGCCGCAATCGCGCGCACGGGGTCGAGGGAGGTCGTCGTCGTGGTGCCCGTGGTGGCCACAATGGCGCACGGTCTCCGGCCAGCCGCGACGTCGGCGGCGATGGCCTCCTCGAGTGCATCCGCACGCATCGCGAACTGCTCGTCGTGCGCGACGAGGCGCAGGTTGTCGCGACCGAAGCCAGCCAGCAGCGCGGCCTTCTCCACGGAGCTGTGACTGTGCGACGACGCGTAGACGACGAGCGGACTCTCTTCCTGTTGCAGGCCGCCGCGCACGAGGCCGTATGCGGTGGTCCGCTCGCGCGCGCAGAGGAGCGCGACGAGCGTGCTCGTGGACGCGGTGTCCTGAATCACGCCGCTCCACGCGTCCGAGAGGCCGACCATCTGTCGCATCCAGTCGGTCATCACTTCCTCGAGCTCGCTCAGCGCGGGACTCGACTGCCACGACAGCCCGATCACGCCGAGCCCCGTGCTCAGATAGTCGCCGAGCACGCTCGCGAGCGACGAGTTCGCCGGGAAGTATCCGAAGAAACTCGGATGCTGCCAATGCGAGATGCCCGGCATGATGATGTCGTCGACGTCGCGCAAAATCGTGTCGAAGGCATCGGGCGCGGATGGGGGCGACGCCGGCAGACTCGCCTTGATCTCGCCGGGCGCGCTCTGCGCCATGACGGGGCGATGGCTGACGGTCGAGCGATAGTCGGCCACCCAATCGACGATCTGATGGCCGAGGCGCCGGAATTCTTCTGGTGTCATATAGGAATGGATTTGCCCGCGAGGACGCGAGCCGTCCGCTCCGCCATAAACCGGCGTCGCATGATGGAGAGGAGCACGATGGAGAGCAGGAGGGCCACGAGACCGAGGCGAACCTCGAGCTGGTGAGTGAAGGACAGGAGCGCGATCGCAGCGCTGCCGAAGGCGAGTCCGATATACGCGAAGATGATTGCCCAGAGCCAGCAACTGATGCCGCTTGCGATGGCGTAGAGTCCGATTGGCAGCCGCGCCGCACCGCAGGCGATTGGGAGCGGGAGACGCAGGCCCCAGGCGAAGCGCACGGCCAGCGAGGCGCGCCAAGGATGGCGGTGCACGATTTCCAGCGCGCCGTCGAGGAGCCTGTGCTTCTCCGGCCAGCGCGCGCGAACCCAGTCAATCCGCCAGCGCCCCACATAGTAGAGTGCGACAGACGCCACCCACGTCCCGAGCGCCACGGCCACCACCACGCCCAGCATTCCGGCGCGCCCGTGGCGAGCCGCGATCCCGCCGAAAATCGGGTTCGCTTCTTCGAAGACGATGCTCGAGGCACCGAGCGCCGTGTATTTCCACAGCTTTTCCAGCAGCGTCATGTGATGAAGCTGACGCATGACCGGTGCAGCGGATTGCAGGATGAGCGCTAGAATACGACCATTCCTCCCTCTCCATGTCGCCGACGTTGGTCCGCTCAATTTACCGATTGTGCGCTGCTTCGTGAGCGGTCTCGCCCCCTCGCTCGTGTTCCCGACTCCGTAACCAGACGCAATGGACATCGATCCTCTGAACCCGCCCGGACAGGACGCCGCCGCAGCAACCGCGAGCTCGGACGCGCGAGCCCGGCGTCTCAACACGTGGGTCGCAATCACCGTTGCACTGCTCGCGACATTCATGGGCATCTGCAAGGTGCGCGACGACAACCTCGTGCAGGCGATGCAGCAGGCGCAGGCGGACAAAATCGATCACTGGTCGTTCTACCAGGCGCGCAACATCCGGCAGGAAATCGCGCAGGTCCAGGCGGACCAACTGGAGCTCACGGCATCCGGGCAGTCTGCGGCGATGCAGGCGAAGGCCGCGCCGATGATCGTGAAATACAAGGCGCTCGCGGCGGAGCAGCAGCAGAAAAAGGAAGAGCTTCGCAAGCAGGCGGTCGCGGACCAGGCAATGTACGATGGGCTCAACTTCCACGACGATCAGTTCGACCTCGCCGACGCGCTCACCGCGATCGCCATCTCGCTGCTTGCGCTCACGTCGCTCACGCAGCGAAAGTGGCTCTTCTGGGTCGCTCTCACGGCCGCCGTGTTCGGCGTCGTGATGGGACTTGCAGGTTTGCTGAGTTGGCAGCTCCACCCCGATGCCCTGTCTCGCCTACTCTCGTGATCATCTCGAGGAGCCGCATGTACCCTTCCGTCCGTCTATTCGCCTTCGCCGCACTCGTCACGCTGC
>Ga0209638_1002870_pt1 | contig 10462 bp, 7 predicted proteins | sample BarGraNGADG00211_FD_184490 | JGI IMG/M metagenome (GOLD analysis project Ga0209638, IMG submission 184490) | Arctic peat soil microbial communities from Barrow, Alaska - Barrow Graham LP Ref core NGADG0002-211 (SPAdes) (version 2) | ecosystem: Environmental > Terrestrial > Soil > Wetlands > Peat... | reverse complement strand
GCCGGCCCCGATCTGCCGGGCCTCGGTCTGCTCGTAGATGGTCACCCCCTGCCGCTCCACCGCCTCGGCCAGGCCGCGCACCAGTCGGGCCGGGTCGACCGCGGCGCAGTGGGGGGTGTAGGTCCCGCCCAGCACGTCGGTGGCACCGGCCATGGCCGTCGCCTCGGCCGCCGACAGGAACCGAAGGTCCTCCTCGCCGATCCCCGCGGCCCGTGCCACCTCGATCTCATCGCGGGTGCGCTCGAGCTGCACGCCGGTCCTGGCCAGCACCACGGTGCCACCGTGGGCGAACCCGCACTCGATGTTCTCGGCCCCGACCACCGCGCCAACCTCGGACACGGTGTCGACCATGGCCCGCCGCATGGCCGAGCCCGCTCCGGGGCCGACCACTTTGTCCAGGCGGCTCTCCGACACGGCGAAGAGGGCCGAGCACCATCCGCCGTTGCGTCCGGAGGCGCCGAAGCCGACCACGTCGCGCTCGAGGACGGCGATGCGTAGGCTCGGGTCGGCCGCGGCCAGGTAGTAGGCGGTCCACAGCCCGGTGAAGCCGCCACCCACGATGGCCACGTCCACCTCGGTATGACCGGGGAGTGGTGAACGCACGGTGATGGGATCGGGTAGTCCGTCCCACCAGAGGGAGAGTCGTCGGTACTTCTCGCCCGAAGGCGTGCTCAGAGTTGCTTCCATGCTTCGGTGAGCACGGAGCGCAGGATGGTGGTCATCACCTCGAACTCCTCGGGACCACAGGTGAGCGGGGGTGCGAGCTGGACCACCGGGTCACCCCGGTCGTCGGCCCGACAGATGAGGCCGGCCTCGTAGAGGGCACCGGACAGGAAGCCCCGAAGGAGGCGCTCGGACTCGTCGTCGTCGAAGGTCTCCCGGGTGTCCTTGTCCTTGACCAGCTCGATGCCGTAGAAGTAGCCGGCTCCGCGGACGTCACCGACGATGGGGAGATCGCTGAGCGTGTCGAGTGCCGCCTTGAACGCGCCCTCGTTCTCCCGCACGTTCTCGAGGAGACCCTCCTTCTCGAAGACGTCGATGTTGGCCAATGCCACCGCCGCACTTACCGGGTGTCCGCCGAAGGTCACGCCATGGAGGAAGCTCTCGCCCTGGAGGAACGGCTCGACCAGGCGGTCGCTCACCGCCATCGCCCCCAGGGGTGAGTACCCACTGGTGAGACCCTTGGCCATGGTCACGATGTCCGGCTGGTAGTCGTAGCGCTCGGCGCCGAAGTAGTGGCCGAGTCGCCCGAAGGCGCAGATCACCTCGTCGGACACGAGCAGCACGCCATGCCGATCGCAGATCTCCCGTACTCGCTGGAAATAGCCCGGAGGCGGCGGGAAGCAACCGCCCGCGTTCTGGACCGGCTCGAGGAACACCGCGGCGACCGTCTCGGGACCCTCCATCAGGATGGCCTGTTCGATGGAGTCGGCGGCCCACCGGCCGAACGCCTCCAGGTCGTCGGCGAAGTAGGGGGCCCGGTAGAAGTTGGTATTGGGCACCTTGACCGCTCCGGCAACCAACGGCTCGAAGGGCGTCTTGATATCGGTCACTCCGGTGATGGACAGCGCTCCCATGGTGGCGCCGTGGTAGGCGATGTTCCGGCTGATCACCTTCTTGCGCTCGGGCTGTCCGGTAACGGCGAAGAACTGCCGGGCCAACTTCCAGGCCGACTCCACCGCCTCGGAACCACCGGTGGTGAAGAAGATCCGGTTGCAGTCTCCGGGGGTCAGCTCTGCCAGGCGGTCGGCGAGCTCGATGGCCATCGGGTGGGCGTAGCTCCAGATGGGGAAGTAGGCGAGCTGGCCGGCCTGGCGGGCCGCCGCTTCGGCCAGCTCGGTGCGGCCGTGGCCCACCTGGCTGGTGAACAACCCGGAGAGCCCGTCGAGATAGCGCTTCCCGTACTGGTCGTAGACCCACACCCCTTCTCCACGGACGATGATCGGGACCTGGTTGGTCTCGGACATGCGGGTGAAGTGCATCCAGAGGTGGCGGTGGGCATTCTCCTGCATCGCAAAGTTGGAAATGTCGGTCATCTAGTCCCCCATGCGTAGGTCTGCTTGGTCAACTTCAGATACATGAACGTCTCGGTGTCCCGAACGCCGGGGATCTTGCGGATCACCCCGTTGAGGAGCTCGAGGAGCGTGTCCTCGTCCTCGGTGACCAGCTCGACCAGGATGTCGAACGATCCGGTGCACAGGACCACGTAGTCGATGTCGTCCACCGCGGCCAGCTTCTCGGCGACCACCCGCGTGTCGCCGTCGGCCCGGATCCCCACCATGGCCTGGCTGCGGAACCCGACCTGGAGCGGGTCGGTGACCGCCACGATCTGCATGATCCCGGCATCGCGCATTTTCTGGACCCGCTGACGGACGGCGGCCTCCGACAGTCCGACCGCCTCGGCGATGGAGCCGTAGGTCCTCCGTCCGTCCTGTTGGAGTTCCTCGACGATGGCCTTGTTGGCGTCGTCGAGAAGGCCGTTGTTGGCGGGGGCTGCCGCCGCTGCTCCCACGGTCAGTCGCCCGATCCGACGGCCGCCCGGTCACCGGTTCGATCGGCGACGGATCGGCTGGACAGCGTGGTCCTCCCCGTGGTTCGGGTCGTGTCCCGTGAGGTCAGCATGCTCCTTCAGTTATAGCAGTTCGAGCGGAATGGAACGGGAAATTCGATGGGATTCGAAGCTGACCGGGGCTTCCATTGAGAAAAAACTTGTCTGGATCGGAATATTCGGCAACGATGACGTGGCAGGCAGTCGGGGGGGTTGGCTCGGCCGTAGCCGGTCGAAGCCCCGAACAGGCAGTCGGACACCCAGGGAGGGGACAGTGAGCAACCAGAGATCCGGTGGCACCGGTGAGGATCGGGACCTCCTGTCCAACTTCGTTGGGGGGAACCACGTCGAGACCGCTGACGGAACGACGTCCACGCTGGTTGACCCGAGTACCGGCGAGGGCTATCTCGATGCGCCCGTGTCCGGGGCCAAGGACATCGACCTGGCCATGGAGAGCGCGGCCGGAGCCTTCCCCGAGTGGAGCGACGCCACGCCGTCCGAGCGCAGCCTGGCCCTGTTCCGCATCGCCGATGCCCTCGAGGCACGCGCTGAGGACCTGGTGCGCGTGGAATCCCGGAACACCGGCAAGCCGATCGCGGTGACCATGGCGGAGGAGATCCCCCCACTGGTCGACCAGATCCGCTTCTTCGCAGGCGCCGCCCGCCATCTCGAGGGCAAGTCGGCCGGCGAGTACATGAAGGACCACACCTCGTTCATCCGTCGCGAGCCGATCGGGGTCTGCGCGGCGGTGACCCCGTGGAACTACCCGTTGATGATGGCGGTGTGGAAGTGGGCGCCCGCCATCGCCGCCGGCAACACCATGGTGCTCAAGCCGTCGGACACCACACCGGCCTCATCGTTGCTGATGGCCGAGATCATGGCCGAGCACCTGCCGGCCGGCGTGTTCAACGTGGTCTGCGGCGACCGCGAGACCGGCCGGCTGCTGGTGGACCATCCGACGCCGTCCATGGTCTCGATCACCGGGAGCGTGCGGGCCGGAATGCAGGTTGCCGCCGCCGCGGCCACCGACCTCAAACGGGTCCACCTCGAGCTCGGCGGCAAGGCCCCGTGCGTGGTGTTCGACGATGCGGACATCGCCGCCGCCGCCGAGGGCATCGCCATCGCCGGCTACTTCAACGCGGGGCAGGACTGCACGGCGGCCACCCGGGTGCTCGCCGGCCCGGGTGTCTACGACGAGTTCGTGTCCGCCCTGAGTGAGCAGGCGCAGGCCCAGACGGTCGGCGGCCTCGACGTCGAGGACGCCGACTTCGGCCCGCTCAACAGTGCATCCCAGCTGGACCGGCTCACCGGCTTCCTCGATCGGCTGCCTCGCCATGCCGAGGTGGTCACCGGGGGGAGCCCCGTGGGCGCCCGCGGGTTCTGCTTCGCACCGACCGTCATCGCCGGCCTCGAGCAGAGTGACGAGGTGATCCAACAGGAGATGTTCGGGCCCGCCATCACCGTCCAGCGATTCTCCGACGAGGAGCAAGCCTTGGCCTGGGCCAACGGGGTGCAGTACGGGCTGGCCTCGAGTGTGTGGACCAAGGACCACGGTCGGGCCATGCGGATGGCCAAGGGGCTCGACTTCGGCGCGGTGTGGATCAATACCCACATCCCGATCGTGGCCGAGATGCCCCACGGCGGATTCAAGCACTCCGGCTACGGCAAGGATCTCTCGTCCTACGGATTCGAGGACTACACCCGCATCAAGCATGTCATGAGCTATATCGGAAAATGATCCACCCTCGACCTATGGAGGACCAGCAACCATGACTACAGAAGCCAGGGCCAACCCGGCAGACATGAATCCGGTCGCCGACTCCTACGAGGACAAGGGCCTGAAGAAGGGAGCGCTGGGCCTCATCTCCTCGACCGTCATCGGTGTGGCGTCGACGGCCCCCGCCTACAGCCTTGCCGCCACCCTGGGCTTCGTAGTCATCACGATCGGCCCCCAGGCGCCGATCGTGACGATCCTTGCCTTCGTGCCGATGCTCCTGACCTCATTCGCGTACCGTGAGCTGAACCGGGCCGACCCCGACTGCGGCACCACGTTCACCTGGGGGACCCGGGCCTTCGGCCCCAAGACCGGTTGGATGGGCGGATGGGCCATCGTCGCCGCCGACGTCCTGGTGATGGCGAGCCTGGCCCAGGTGGCCGGCCAGTACGTCTTCCTGCTGTTCGGCGCCGACGGCATCGGCCACAATCCCGCCAGTGGGTGGGTCCTGCTGGTGGGCATCCTGTGGATCGCGGCCATGACTTACATCTGCTACCTGGGCATCGAGATCTCGGCGAACTTCCAGAAGGCGCTGCTCGGCATCGAGTTAACCATGCTTACGGTCTTCTCGGTGGTGGCTCTCATCAAGGTAGGTTCGGGCCACGCCCCGGCGGGACACCTGACGCCGTCACTCTCATGGTTCAACCCGTTCGACATCGCCGGACCACAGTCGTTCATCGTCGGCCTCGCACTGATGCTCTTCATCTACTGGGGCTGGGACACCACCGTGTCGGTCAACGAGGAGACGGCGGACTCCCGGCGGACCCCGGGCAAGGCCGCTGTCCTCTCGACGCTCGTCCTCCTGGTCACCTACGTCCTCGTCGTGATGTCGACGGAGTCATATGCCGGCCTCGGATCGAAAGGCATCGGTCTCGGCAACCCGGACAACCAGAGCGACGTGCTCTCGGTGATGGGTCATTCGATCTTCGGCACGTCGGGTATCGGCTCCTTCATGTACCACCTGCTGCTGCTGATGGTGCTCAGCTCGGCGGCGGCGTCAACCCAGACGACGATCCTGCCCACGGCCCGCACCACACTCTCGATGTCGGTGTACAAGGCGATCCCCAAGGCGTTCGCCAAGATCCACCGCCGTCATCTCACGCCCACTGTGTCGACCATCCTCATGGGCGGGATCTCCATCGTCCTCTACATCATCATGAACTCCATCTCGGGCGGCAACCTCATTCCCGACGCGGTGTCGGCCATCGGCGTGATGATCGCCTTCTACTATGGGCTCACCGGGTTCTCGTGTGCCTGGTACTACCGGAACGACCTCACCACCAGTGCACGCAATCTGTGGATGCGAGGCATCCTGCCGGTCCTCGGTGGGCTGATCCTCTACTTCATCCTGGGTTGGAGCCTCTACTTCTACTGGCAGCCGGTCAACAGCTACACGACATGGTCCATGCCGTTCCCACCGCATTGGCATATCGGCGGTGTCTTCCTGATCGACTTCACCTCCCTGGCGATCGGCATCATTGCCATGTTCGTCTACTCCTCGCTGCGGCCGCCCTTCTTCCGAGGAGAGGTGCTCACCCGCTCCACCCCGACGCTCGTGCCGGAGGACATCGGTGTCGAAGTGGGCCTGTTCGGATTGGAACCCGATGGCGTCGAAACCCCGGTCGGGGTGACACTCGAAGGGCGCATGCAGTCACTTGATGACGCGACTGGGCCGGTGGAGCCCGGTTCCCCACCGGATGCTCCCGTCGACACCGACAGATGAGGTCGTACCCATGAATGTCGGAGTGCCGAAGGAAGTGAAACCGGACGAGTACCGGGTGGCCATCACCCCGGCCGGGGTACGAGAGCTGACCTCGGCCGGGCACACCGTCTACGTGGAAGAAGGGGCCGGGGTGGGATCGTCCATCCCCGACTCCGACTTCGTGGCCACCGGGGCGAGGATCCTGGAGAGTCCCGACGACATCTGGGCCGAGTCGGACATGATCCTCGGGGTCAAGGAGCCGATCGCCGAGGAGTATCCCCGGCTCGCGCTGCGCAAGGGTCAGGTCCTGTTCACCTATCTCCACCTGGCCGCGTCGTTGGTCTGCACCGAGGCGCTGATGGCCGCCGGCAACACCGCCATCGCCTATGAGACGGTACGCCTTCCCGACAACTCGCTCCCGCTGCTCACTCCGATGAGCGAGGTGGCGGGTCGGATGGCACCGCTGATGGGTGCCCATCACCTGATGCGCTCCGGAGGGGGACGGGGCGTCCTGGTCTGTGGTGTCCCCGGCGTCCGGTGCGCCAAGGTGGTCATCCTCGGGGCCGGCGTGGCCGGCATGGCTGCGGCCACCCTGGCCGTCGGCATGCACTCCGAGGTGTACATCCTCGACCGCAATCTCGAGCGTCTCCGTCAGGTCGACCACCACTTCAGGGGAGGACTCGAGACGGTGGCGTCCAGTACGCATGCCATCGAGGAGACCTGTCTCGACGCCGACATCGTGATCGGCGCCGTCCTGGTGGTCGGGGCCAAGGCTCCCAAGCTGGTCTCAGACGACCTGGTGGGGCGCATGCGCGACGGCTCGGTGCTCGTCGACATCTCGGTCGACCAGGGAGGGTGTTTCGAGTCGACCCGTCCGACCACCCACTCCGACCCCACCTTCGAGGTCAACGGTTCGCTCTTCTACTGCGTGGCCAACATGCCTGGCGCGGTGCCCCACTCGTCCACCCATGCCCTGGTCAACGCCACCCTTCCCTACGTCTTGGACATCGCCAACCACGGATGGCGGGATGCCGCGCTTTCCGACGCGGCGCTAGCCGAGGGGGTCAACGTGGTGGAGGGTGCGGTGGTCTACGAACCGGTAGCCGCTGCCCACGGCATGGCCACCACGCCGATCGACTCCCTCATCGGCTGATCGGGGTCGTGCCGCATGATTCGATCAGCGTGTGCTCGGCGCGCCCTTCCGGCCCAGATCGGCCTCGGGGGGCGGCGTCCAGCCCGGTGCCAACCGTCCCGCGGCCAGATGGCCGGGCAGGTCGATGCCGGCCCGCAGGGTGGGATCGGCCACCGGGTCCAGGCGGAGCGTGCGCAGCGGGATCTCCCCGGCCCACACATCGAGCTCGGCATCGGGACCGTCCCCGTCGCTCGGCGGCCCCTGGCGCATCTTGACCGACGCCTCGTCGAGGGAGATGCGCAGCAAGGTGGTGACCGCCAATTCCTCGGTGGCCGGCGATCGAACGTACTCCCACTGACCGGGTGCCACCTGGTTGCTGATGGCCTCCAGGCCGACCAGCTTCTCCTCGGGCTCGGTGAGCACCTCGGGGATGCCGTAGACCATGGCGCTGCGGTAGTTGACGGCGTGCTCGAACACCGACCGGGCCAGCACCAATCCGTCGACGTGGGTCACCGTCACGCAGGCGTGGAGGGTCTGCTTCTTGGCGGCGCGCAGGCTGCGACTGGCGATCGAGCCGTGCAGGTAGAGCTGGTCGTCGAGCCGTCCGTAGTTGGTCGGCACCACCATCGGCCATCCGTCGAGGACCAGTCCGAAGTGGCACACGAATCCGGCATCGAGGACCTCGTAGAGGTCCGCTCGCTGATGCGAACCCTGCTCGGGGAAGCGTCGGAGGCGGGTCCGATCGGTCATCGGCACGTCGTCCGTCGCTGCAGGTCGGCTCGGTTCTGACATGGGACGATTCTCTCACGCATCGGAGCGCGCTCCCCGAGCGGCCAGGGACGAACGGGGGAGGGGTGGCCAGCCTGGCGCCTATCCGCCACCCGTCGGGACGACGGTCCCGTACCCGGGTCACCATGGGACGATGATCCCGCACCCAGATCGATCGACCAACGCAAGGAGTGAGTTCGAGTGAAGTGGATCGGAGCATCCCTCGAGGGTGACCAGGCCAGGACCGCCCCGGTGTTCAACCCGGCCTCCGGAGAGGTCACCGGCACGGTCGTGCTGGCCTCGCCGCGCGACGTCGACCGCGCCGTCGCCGAGTCGGTGGCGGCCTGGCGGGGATGGCGGGACACCTCGCTCACCGCCCGTACCCGGATCCTGTTCGCCTTCCGCGAACTGGCCGACCGGCACCGCGACGACCTGGCCCGTCTGATCACCGACGAGCACGGCAAGGTGCTCGAGGACGCACGGGGGGAGGTGGCCCGGGGGATCGAGGTGATCGAGTTCGCCTGCGGCATCCCCCATCTGTTGAAGGGGGAGTTCTCCGAAGACGTCTCCACCGGTGTGGACGCGTCGTCGATCCGCCAGCCGCTCGGCGTGGTTGCCGGGATCACCCCCTTCAACTTCCCGGTGATGGTGCCGATGTGGATGTACCCGGTGGCCATCGCCTGTGGCAACACCTTTGTCCTCAAGCCGTCGGAACGGGACCCGTCACCGTCGTTGCTCATCGCCGACCTGTGGCGCGAGGCCGGCCTGCCCGACGGGGTGTTCACCGTGGTGCACGGTGACTCGGTGGCAGTCAACGCCCTCCTCGACCATCCCGATGTCTCCGCGGTGTCGTTCGTGGGATCGACCCCGGTGGCCCGCCATGTCTTCGAGCGGGCGACGGCCTCGGGTAAGCGCTGCCAGGCACTCGGTGGCGCCAAGAACCACGCCGTAGTCATGCCCGACGCCGATGTCGCCGCCGCCGCCGACGCCCTCACCGCCGCCGGGTACGGCTCGGCCGGCGAACGCTGCATGGCCATCTCCGCGGTGGTGGCGGTGGGCGACGCCGATCCGCTGGTCGCCGCCCTGCACTCCCGGGCCGCGTCCTTGACCACCGGACCGGGCACCGACCCGGGCTCGGACATGGGACCTCTGATCACCGGGGCCCATCGGGATCGGGTGGCCGGCTATGTCGGGTCGGCCGAGTCCGAGGGTGCCGATGTGGTGCTCGATGGTCGGGAGATCAAGGTCCCCGGCGGCGACGACGGATTCTTCGTCGGCCCGACGCTCGTCGACCACGTCACGCCGTCCATGCAGGTCTACAGCGACGAGATCTTCGGCCCCGTCCTGTCGGTCCTCCGGGTGGAGACGCTCGAGCAGGCCATCGACCTGGTCAACGCCAATCCGTATGGGAACGGGACCGCCATCTTCACCCGTGACGGTCATGCCGCCCGCCGCTTCCGGCGTGACGTGCAGGTGGGGATGGTGGGCATCAACGTGGCCATCCCGGTACCGATGGCCTACTACTCCTTCGGCGGCTGGAAGCAGTCGCTGTTCGGCGACGCCCACATCCACGGCATGGAAGGGATCCGGTTCAATACCCGGATGAAGTCGGTGACCACCCGCTGGCCGGGAGCCCCGGCCAGCGGAGCCGAGCCGAGTCCCATCGAGCTCCACTTCCCTTCGGGGGACGACCGCTGAATAGGGAGAACCGGTCATCCCGGCCGGCTCGCGGGCATGGGGTGAAGCTGATCCGGACGTCCCGAACGGTAGCGTCGGCGGGGTGAGTGCGCACCCTGTGGCCGGCATCCGCTCCCGGATGATCGACGTCGACGGACCGGTGCACTATGCCGACATGGGTGGGCCCGAGCACGGTCCACTGCTGGTCGGACTGCACGGCCTGGGTGGCTCCCACCTCAACTGGGCGGCCGTCGCACCCCATCTCCGGAGGCATTCCCGGGTGGTAGCCCTCGACCTGGTGGGGCACGGCTTGACGCCGGTCGGCACCCGCGATTCGGGTATCGAGGGGCACCGGCGTCTGGTCAGCGACTTCCTCGCCGCACTGGGTGGAACCCCGGCGATCCTGGTCGGCAACTCGATGGGCGGGCTGGTGGCCGCGCTCCAGGCGGCCGAGGAGCCCGGGTCGGTGGCCGGTCTGATCCTGGTCGATCCGGCGCTGCCGACTGCTCGCCTCGGTCTCGTCCACCCGCGGGTGATCGCCAACTTCTTGCTGTGCGCGGTGCCCGGTGTGGGCGAGAGCTACCTCACCCAGCGCCGTCGCCGCACGACGGCCGAGCAGACCGTGCAACGGGTGCTCGACGTGTGCTGCGTGGACTCCTCCCGGGTGCCGGCCGAGGTCGTCGAGTCCCATGTCCGGCTGAGCGCGTCGCTCGACCGGGCACAGGCCGATGCCGCCTACCTCCGGTCTGCGCGCTCGTTGTCCATGCTGATGGCCCGGCCGACCGAGACCATGCAACGCCTCGAGAACCTGGACCAGCCCACCTTGTTGCTGCATGGCCAGCGGGACGTACTGGTCCCGCT
>Ga0209638_1002868_pt1 | contig 10465 bp, 10 predicted proteins | sample BarGraNGADG00211_FD_184490 | JGI IMG/M metagenome (GOLD analysis project Ga0209638, IMG submission 184490) | Arctic peat soil microbial communities from Barrow, Alaska - Barrow Graham LP Ref core NGADG0002-211 (SPAdes) (version 2) | ecosystem: Environmental > Terrestrial > Soil > Wetlands > Peat... | reverse complement strand
AATGCGCTGGAGAATCGCGACTTCCCGTTCGTGTTCGGCGGCGACGGCGCGAGCTTCGCGGTGGCGGCCGAGGCCGCCGCCGCAGCCCGGCAGGCGCTCGCCGCGACCGCTACCTGGGTGAAGGAAGACCTCGACCTCACCTTGCGGATCGGCATGGTGCCGGTCGCCGCTATCCGCGCGCACGGCTTCGACGTGCGCGTCGCCCGCTATGCGCCGTCGCAGAACATTTCAATTGCCATGTTTTCCGGCGGCGGCATCGCCTGGGCGGACGCCGCGATGAAGCGCGGCGAAATCGCGCTAGCGCCGGCGCCGCCCGGCGCGCACCCCGACCTCTCCGGCCTGTCATGCCGCTATGAAGAAATCCCGGCGTCGCGCGGCGTGGTGCTCTCATTGGTGGTCGCTCCCGCACCCGGGGCAAGCGGAGATGCTTTCCGCGCCGCGATCGAACACATCGCCACGATCGTCGAGCGAACGCCGGACGCGTCGCGGCCGGTGGCGGGCCAGCGGCTGCGCCTCACTTGGCCGCCGGCCGGCGCCGACCTCGAGGCGCGGGCGTCGCGCCGGCCGGGCGAGTCGGTGCGCGCGCGCAAGATCAAGGTGCTGGTATGGACGTTGCTTTATTTTCTGATCATGCATTTCAGCATCAAGGTCGGCAGCTTCGTTCCGGCGAAATACACCAGCGAGGTGGTCGACAACTCGGATTTCCGGAAATTCGACGATGCGCTGCGCATGGTGCTCGATTGCACACCGGAACTGGCGGACGAGATCGAGCGGCATCTGGCCGGCTGCGCGGCAAGGAAGATCGTGCGCTATGGCACGCACCGCCAGCACGCGGCGATGATGACCTGTTTCACGCCGTCGCCAACCAAATCCAACCACGTGCACTTCATCGACGGCGCGATGGGCGGCTACGCGATGGCGGCCAGCGCGCTCAAAGGAAGCGCCGCTCCGACTTAAATAGGACGGTCAACGCGCCCGGTTCACCAGCACCAGCCCGCCGGCGACCATCGCCACCGCAGCGGCGAATGCGGGCGTCAACGGCTCGCCCAGCACCAGATGGCCGGCGGCAACGCCGAACAGCGGCGTCAGGAAGGTGAAGGCGGAAAGGCGGTTGGCCGAATAGCGCCGCACCAGTGCGTACCAGACCACGAAAGTGATGCTGACGACCCAGATCGTCTGATAGGCGAGCGCAGCCGTCGCGAGCGCGGACGGCGCATGGGGGAGATGTTCGCCGAAAACGAACGCCGCTACCGCCATGATCGGCGCCGAGACCACGAGCTGATAGAGCATCGTCTTTTCGGCGGTGACGCGGTTGAGCGAACTCGCCTTGGTCAGCAGCGTGGTCGCCGCCCAGAACAGCGCGGCGCCGACCATCATCACGTCGCCGAGGATCTGGCGCGGATCCACCGCCGGAGTCGGCAGGCCGAACGCCACCAGCATGCCGGCGAAGGACAGCGTGAGCCCGAGCCATTGCGGCAGGTGGAAACGGTCGGCCGGCAGGAAAATGCGGGCCCCGAGCACGACGAAAAACGGCGCGAGATAAATGAACAGCACCGCGCGCGTCGCCGTCGTGTAGACCAGGCCCTGATAGATCAGAATGAATTCGATAGCGAAGAACACGCCGGCGACAATGCCGGCGGCGAGCGTGCCGTCGCGCGTGAGCAGCGGAATGCCGCGCAGCCGGCACCAGCCGGCGACGATCAGCGCGGCGATCACCGAACGGATGGTGGCTTGCGTGAGCGGCGGGATGTCATGGATGGCGAGCTTGGTGGCGACCTGGTTGAAGCCCCAGGACAGACACAGCACCACCACGATGGCCGCGGCCAGCGCATCGAGCGGGCGGGTGACGTGATGGGACGCGGGCGACATGCGATGGGGATTTCCGGCGGCTGGCGAGTTGTCTTATCGCGCAACTCTCTACCTGTCATGCCCGGGCTTGACCCGGGCATCCATGATGACAGTCCACTCGTGACGAGCTTACGTAAGACTGTCTGTGTTGCGCTGCTTCATAGATTGCCGGGTCAAGCCCGGCAATGACAAGGTTTTATTTGCAATGCGCGCAGATGCCGGAGATCTCGATCACCGGCGTTTTCGGCGTGAAGCCGGCGGCGCGCGAGGCGGTTCGGATGGTATCGGCGACCGCGGCACTGGCCGCCTCGCCCACGGTGCCGCATTGCTCGCAGATCAGGAACACCACCGGATCGGCGCTGGCGTGATTTTGCACGCAGGCGATGAAGGCGTTGCGGCTTTCGATGCGGTGGACCAGCCCCTGCTCGCGCAGGAAGTCGAGCGCGCGATAGATGGTGATCGGCGCCGGCCGTGCGCCGCGCACCGCCAACCGGTCGATCAGCTCATAGGCGCCGAGCGGCTGGTGGCTCGCCAGCAGCGCCTCCAGCACGCGGCGGCGGATCGGCGTCAGACGCCCGGCGCGCGCGGCGCAGATCGCCTCGGCATGGGCGATCGCGTCGCTGGCGCAGCGCTCGTGGTCGTGATCGGGCGCCGGGAACACCGCGCGGGCGTGAGCTTTTTTGTCCAAGGATCGATTCACCTTCATACGCAAGTCTAACGGTTTAGCCGTTGTATCGCGAACGCACGAACATACATATTGCACTGCAACAAAAATAGAGGCAGGTTCCGTCGCCCGCTTCCCAACCGCATAACTGGCCCTTTTTCGGCCGCTTGCAACGAGGACCGCCATGCTCAAAGGCAAAACCGCGCTGGTCACCGGCTCCACCTCCGGGATCGGGCTCGCCACCGCCCGCGCGCTCGCCGCAGACGGCGCCAATATCATGCTCAACGGCTTCGGCGAGGCGGGGGCGATCGAGAAGGAGCGCGCCGGGCTCGAAAAGGAGTTCGGCATCAAGGCGCTCTATTCGGCCGCCGACATGAGCAAGCCGGCCGAGATCGCCGACATGATTGCGGCGACCGAAAAGAGTTTCGGGTCGCTCGACGTGCTGGTGAACAATGCCGGCATCCAGCACGTGGCCAATATCGAGGACTTCCCGATCGAAAAATGGGATGCCGTCATCGCCATCAATCTGTCGTCGTCGTTCCACACCATCCGCGCCGCGGTACCCGGCATGAAGGTGCGGCAATGGGGCCGCATCCTCAACATCGCCTCGGCGCACGGGCTGGTGGCCAGCGCGCAGAAGGTCGCCTATGTATCGGCCAAGCACGGCCTGGTCGGCATGACCAAGGTGGTGGCGCTCGAGACCGCCAATGACGGCATCACCTGCAACGCCATCTGCCCGGGCTGGGTGCTCACGCCGCTGGTGCAAAAGCAGATCGACGACCGCGCCAAGGCATCCGGAAAAACGGTGCGTGAGGAAGAAATCGCATTGCTGTCGGAGAAGCAGCCGATGCACAAGTTCACCACGCCGGAAAGCATCGGTGCGCTGGCGGTGTTCCTGGCGAGCGACGCGGCGGCGACCATCACCGGCTCGGCCTATTCGATCGACGGCGGCTGGGTCGCGCAGTGAGCGACCGTAACGGCGGCGCCCAATGATTAAATCCATCGTTCGCGCCATTCGCGGCGATCCGCCGCCTGCTCCCGCACCCAAGCGCATCAATCTTGCGCTGCAAGGCGGCGGCGCGTTCGGCGCCTTCAGCTGGGGCGTGCTCGATCACCTGCTCGACGACGGGCGGCTCGAGATCGAAGGCATTACCGGCGCTTCCGCCGGCGCCGTCAACGCCGTGATGCTGGCCGACGGGCTTGCGCGCGGCGGACGCGAGGAAGCGCGCAAGCGGCTGGCCGATTTCTGGCGCGCCGCCAGCCTTGGCGGCGGTCTGCCCGACCTGCAGCGCAAGGCCATCGATCGCTTGTTCTCTTTTATGCCGCTGGAAGATTCGCCGATGGGAATCTGGTTCAAGGCGGTATCGCAATATTTGTCGCCCTACGATTTCAATCCGCTCAACATCAATCCGTTGAAGGAGCTGATCGAGCGTTTCGTCGATTTCGACGCCATCAGGAAATCCCCGACCCCGCAGCTGTTCGTTAGCGCCACCAACGTGCAAACCGGGCGGCTGCGCATTTTCCCGCATGAGAAGATCGACGCCAATGTCATCCTGGCGTCCGCCTGCCTGCCGCTGCTGTTTCGGGCGGTCGAGATCGACGGCGTGCCCTATTGGGATGGCGGCTATCTCGGCAATCCATCGATCTTCCCGCTCTTCCGCACGACCCAGACCGAGGACGTGCTGCTCATTCAAATCAATCCGGTCGTGCGCCACGCCACGCCGACCTCCAGCCGGGACATCATGAGCCGCCTGAATGAGATCACGTTCAATTCCCCGCTCATGGGTGAGCTGCGCGCCATCGAATTCGTGACGCGGTTGATCGATCAGGGCCGCCTGACGCGCGGGCTGGGGCCCGGCAAGTATCGGCGCATCAACATGCACCGGATCGCGCTCGATTCCTCCGCCAAGCAGCTCAACGCGGACGGCCGCCTCAACACCGACTACGATTTCTTTGAGATGCTGCGCACCAACGGGAAGCGCGCGGCGCGGCGATTCCTCGACGCGCATTTCGACGACATCGGCGTGCGCGGCACCGTCGATTTGCAGGCCGAAGTCAGCGCCGAGTGGGCGTGATAGACTATCCGCCATGAACGCCGCAGCCCCGCCATTGCTCAGCGCCGATATCGGCGCAACGCGGCTCGATATCCTGGTCGCCGACATCACCACGCTCGACGTTGGAGCAATCGTCAACGCCGCCAACCGCTCGCTGCTGGGCGGCGGCGGCGTGGATGGCGCCATCCACCGCGCGGCCGGGCCGGAGCTGCTGGCGGAATGCCGCATGCTCGGCGGCTGCGAGACCGGCAGCGCCAAGATCACCGGCGGCCACCGGCTGAAGGCGAAGCACGTCATCCACACGGTCGGCCCGGTCTGGCAGGGCGGCGGATCGGATGAGGAAGCGCTGCTGGCGGGCTGCTATCGCAGCGCGCTCGATCTCGCGGCGGCGCATGCGCTGACCTCAATCGCCTATCCGGCGATCTCCACCGGCATCTATCGTTTTCCCGCCGATCTCGCCGCGCGCATCGCGGTCGGCACCGTGGCGTCGGAAATCGCCGCGCACCCGCGCGGCATTACACGCGTGGTGTTCTGCTGCTTTTCGCCCGACAGCGCCGCGCATCACAGCAATGCGTTCGCGGATTTGGGGTTGGCGTAGTTCTTTCTTCACCTCTCCCATGGGGAGAGGTCGACGCGCGAAGCGCGTCGGGTGAGGGGATTTTGCCTATCGAGAGCCACTTGCCCCCTCACCCCAACCCTCTCCCCCCAGGGGAGAGGGAGTTCGGCCGCATTCGTTGCTGCTTCAGTCAAACCTTCGGCGCCACATCCACCCGGCAAATCCAATTCTTCAGCTCAGCGTTCGCCGCCGGGTAGAGATCGAGCACCGTTGGATCGTGCCCCGGAATGATGTGATGACGCGATGAGGCGAGCTTCTGCAGCGTCTTATAGCCCTCGAGCGTGTCGCCGACGGAATAGGTGATCGGGAACACGCGGCCCTCGTCGATGTGCGAGTAAAGATGGCAGCAGTCGGAAGCGAGCACGACATAGCCGCGCCGGGTCTTCACCCGCACGCATTGCAGGCCCTTGGAGTGGCCGCCGATCTTGTGCACGGTGATGCCGGGCGCCAGCTCTTCCACGCCGTCGTGGAAATCGACGCGATAGGCGTAAATCTTGCCGATCATGGCGTGCACGTCGCTCTCGCTGAACGGCATGCGCAGCACCTGATGGCACATGCAGCGGCCGGTGGCATAGGCCATCTCGGTGTCCTGGATGTGATAGCGCGCATTCGGGAATAGGTCATAATTTCCGGCATGATCCCAATGCATGTGGGTGGCGATCACGTGCTTCACCTTGTCGGGCTGGACGCCGAGCGCCTTGAGCCCCTCGCCGACCGGATGAACGATCTTGCGCCCGCGCTCCTTCGCCGCCACTTCATCGAAGCCGGTGTCGACCACGAAAGTGCCGTACGAGCCTTTGATCACCCAGACGTAATAAGAGATCGAGGTCATCTCGTCGTGCGGGTCGCCGAAAATGTAGTTTTCCGAGCGCATGCGCGCATGCTCGGCGTAGCGCACGGCATAGACCTCGTGGATGTCGTCGCTCATGGCTTGTTTCCGGCTTTGCCCACGATGACTCCGGCGCGACGCTCGATCATTTTAACGATGGCGGTGAAATCCGAGTCGCCGCCGAACTCCGTATTGGTGAGCTCCCATTGATCGAGGACGGCGCTCATCACTTCATTGGGAACGTCCAGCGCCTTAGCCTCCTCGACGCACAGCCGCACGTCCTTGAGCATCAGCGCGGTTCCGAAACCGTAGTTGAATGTTCGCGGCAGGATCGTGCTGGGAAACTTGCCGGTTGTGGCGGTGTTGCGCCCGGAGCCGGCATTGATGACGTCGATCATCACCGCCGGATCGAGCCCGGCTTTGACCCCCATCGCCACAGCTTCCGATGTCGCCGCCATCGCGGTGGCGGACAGAAAATTGTTGGCGAGCTTCATGGTCTGCGCCATGCCGGGCTTGTGGCCGATCATGAACACCGTGCCGAAAACGCTAAGCGCATCCTTCACCACGTCGATGTCGGCTTGCGGCCCGGACACCATGACCGCGAGCGTACCCTTGTTGGCGCCGCCGACGCCGCCGCTGACCGGCGAGTCGATCTGCACGATATTTTTCTTGGCCAGCGCAGCGCTTATCTCCGCCGCCGCGCGCGAGCCGGTGGTGGACAGATCGATGTAGCGCTTGATGCGTTTGCCGTGGATGACACCGCCCTCGCCGGTTGCGACCTTCGCGGAGATTGGCACCGACGGCAGACTTGCCATCACCGTCTCGACCCGGTCGGCGACATCGGCCGGCGAGGCCGCCAACTGCGCGCCCAGCGCCACCAGCGGCGCGACCGCGTCGTTGCGGGTGTCGTAGACGATGAGCTTGTGCCCGGCCTCGATCAGCCGGCGCGCCATCGGCGCTCCCATGTTGCCCAGTCCGATAAAGCCGATGTCCATTTTGTTTCCGTCCCTTGCAGTTTCTTGGGCCGCGACTCTGCCCGACGATCGCGGCGTCGTCACCAGGGCCCTAAACGCCTGACCGAGCCATAGCTGATTGGCCACTTGCAGAAATAATGAGCTTGCTTATTATAAGCTCGCTTATAAAATGTGGAGCCCTTCCCGTGCCTTCTGTCCAGCGCGAAATCGCCTTTATGATCATGGAGGTAGCCAGGCTGCTGAAGACCTATGCCGACCAGCGGGCGCGCCAATACGGCATGACCCGCGCGCAATGGGCGGTGCTGTTCCGCCTCGACCGCTCCGAGGGCCTCAAGCAGTCGGAACTCGCCGAACTCCTCGACCTGCAGCCGATCACGCTGACCCGTCTGCTCGACCGCCTGAGCGACAACGGACTTATCGAGCGCCGCGCCGATCCAAACGATCGGCGCGCCAACCGGCTATTCCTCACGCCGGCCGCGCGGCCGCTGCTCGAACGGCTCACCGTCCTCGGCGAGGACATGATGGGGACGGTGCTCGCCGGCCTCGATGCCAAGACGAGCGAGCGCATGCTGCGCGATCTTGGGCTGGTCAAAGAAAACCTGCGCGCCGCGATCAATCGCAGTCCGACACAACAAGAGGCCGCCGCAGGTTAATCGTCATGAGTGAAAAGCCTCTCAAGATCGTTCCGGCTCCGGAGGCCAAGGCGGCGCCGGCGGCGGACACCCCGGCGTCCGAGAAGTCCCGCCTGTTCGCGCGCGCCGGCCGCAAGCGCCTGCGCATGATCCTGCTGGTCGTGCTGCCGGCGATCGCCTTGTTGGCCGGCATCGGGCTCTATCTCTTGGGCGGCCGCTATATCTCGACCGACAACGCTTATGTCGGCGCACAGAAGGTGCTGATCACGCCGGATATATCGGGCAAGATCATCCACGTCGCCGTGCGCGAGGGTCAGCATGTCACTCCCGGCGACGAGATATTCACGCTCGACCGTGAGCCCTACCATTTGGCGCTGGAGCAGGCGCAGGCCAAGCTCGCGTCGGTGCGCACCGACTACAACAAGCTCACGAGCAATTTCAAATCGCTCAGCACGCTGGCTGGCCTGGCGGCGCAAAGCGTCGAGCTCAAGCAGCGCGACGTCGACCGCAAGAGCAAACTGTTGAGCACGCAGGCCGGCTCGCAGGCCGACCTCGATACTTCGGCGGGCGCGCTGGTGACCGCGCAATTGCAGGCGCAGTTCACCGCCCAGCAGCGCGATGATACGCTCAACCAATTGCTCGGCGAGCCTAATCTGCCGATCGAAAAGTTTCCGCCCTATGCGCTGGCCAAGGCCGCGCTCGACCAGGCGCAGCGCGACTACGACCACACGCTGGTGCGCGCGCCGATCTCCGGCATCGCCACGCAGGTGGACAATATCCAGCTCGGCCGCTTCATCGCCGCCGGCACACCGATCCTGAGTGTGATCGACGACCAGACACCCTGGGTCGACGCCAATCCGAAGGAAACCGACATCACCTATCTGCGCGTCGGCCAGAAGGCGGGCCTCGACGTCGACAGTTTCCCCGACCACACCTTCAAGGGCACGGTGATTGCGGTGAGCCCCGGCACCGGCTCGCAGTTCTCGATCCTGCCGCCGCAGAATGCGACCGGCAACTGGGTTAAGGTGGTGCAGCGCGTTCCGGTGCGCATCGCCTTCGACAAGGACGAGGACACCCACCTGCTGCGCTCGGGCATGAGCGTCGTCGTCGACATCGACACCGGCTACAGCCGGCTGCCGTTCCTGTCGGCGCCGGCAAAAGACGCGAAATGAGCCCGGCGCATTTCGCGTCGATGTCGCCGAAGCTGCGGCGTACACTGATCACGGTGTGCGCCATGACTGCGACCATCATGCAGGCGCTCGACACCACCATCGCCAACGTCGCGCTGCCCTATATGCAGGGCTCGCTGTCGGCCTCGCTCGACCAGATCAACTGGGTGCTCACCTCCTATATCGTCGCCGCCGCCATCATGACCGCGCCGATCGGCTGGCTGGCCGACCGCTTCGGCCGCAAGATACTGTTCATCATCTGCGTCGCCGGCTTCACCGTTGCCTCGTTCCTATGCGCGCTAGCGCAGAACATCGAGCAGATGGTGCTGTTCCGCCTGTTGCAGGGCATGGCCGGCGCGGCGCTGGTGCCGCTGTCGCAGTCGGTGCTGCTCGACGCCTATTCGCTGCAGGAACGCGGCTCGGCGATGGCGATCTGGGGCATCGGCGTCATGCTGGGGCCGATCATGGGCCCGACGCTGGGCGCCTGGCTCACCGACAATTATTCCTGGCACTGGGTGTTCCTGATCAATCTGCCGATCGGCGTCGGCACCGTGATCGGCATGCTGCTGTTCATGGAGGAGACGAAGCGCCACGAGCATTTGCGCTTCGACTGGTTCGGGTTCCTGGCGCTCGCGGTCGGCATCGGCTCGCTGCAATTGCTGCTCGATCGCGGCGAACAAGTCGGCTGGTTCGGCGCCAGCGAGATCTGGATCGAGACGATCATATCGGCGGCCGGCTTCTACTACTTCTTCGCCCATTCGCTGACGACGCCGGAACCGTTCGTACGCTTCGAGCTGTTCAAGGACCGCAACTTCGTGAGCGGCTGCGTGTTCATGGTGGTGATCGGCGTGGTGCTGTTCGGCACCATGGCGCTGGTGACGCCGTTCATGCAGAACCTGCTTGGCTTTCCGATCCAGACCGCCGGCTTCCTGCTCGGCTCGCGCGGCGTCGGCACGCTGCTGACCATGATGGTGGCGCCGCGGCTGATGCGGCTGCTGGAGACGCGCTATCTCATCCTGCTCGGCTTGTTGCTCACCGGCGGGACGCTTTACTACATGACCGGATTTTCGCTCGACGTCACGCAACGGACGATCGTCATCACCAGCGTCGTGCAGGGCATCGGCCTCGGCCTGCTGTTCGTGCCGATCACGACCGCTGCGTTCCTGACGCTGCCCGGGGACCTGCGCAACAGCGGCACCTCGATCCTGACGCTAATCCGCAATATCGGTTCATCGGTCGGCATTTCCATGATGATCGCCAACCTGACCAGCACGACCACGGTGATGCACGCGCGCATTGTCGAAGGCGTGACGCCGTTCAATGATGCGCTGCAAATGCAGGACGTGACGGCCAACCTGAACGTCAACAGCGATCTCGGCCGCGCCATCCTCGACCAGATCGTCACCCAGCAGGCGGCGATGATCGCCTATCTCAACGATTTCAAGCTGCTGATGATCCTGACGCTGGCGACGATCCCGCTGGTGCTGATCATCCGCGTCGCGAAGCAGGCACCGGGCACAAAGCTGACGCAAGCCGCGGCCCACGCCATCGATTGATCGCTATTTCGCGGAAAACTCTTTGCGAATGATGTCGCTGTGCTCGCCGAGCGCGGGCACCGCGCCAAGCTTGCGCGGCACGCCGTCATGGATCGCCGCCGGCGCCGGCATGCTGGCCGGGCC
>Ga0209638_1002867_pt1 | contig 10466 bp, 8 predicted proteins | sample BarGraNGADG00211_FD_184490 | JGI IMG/M metagenome (GOLD analysis project Ga0209638, IMG submission 184490) | Arctic peat soil microbial communities from Barrow, Alaska - Barrow Graham LP Ref core NGADG0002-211 (SPAdes) (version 2) | ecosystem: Environmental > Terrestrial > Soil > Wetlands > Peat... | reverse complement strand
GAATATGCGCTCCGCCGCCGCAAGCGACCGCTGGATGGTGTCGTTGACCGTAGCCAGGTTGCGCACCGGCTCGTAGAACATGCCCTGGTACATCATGAAGATGACTATCGTACCCATCGTAACGCCCGGGACGCCGTGTATGACCAAGGCCGCTCCTACCACCCAGACAGCCACGGAGACCGTTCTGACCAGAACGTCTATACTTGGGAAGAAACGCGTCCACAGCTTGATGGCCTTGACTCGCATATCGTAGAATGCCTCGGTGTCTCGCACGAAGTTGGCTTCCTCGTAATCCTCACGCGCAAACGCCTTTATGACGCGAATGCCGCTCAGGTTCTCCTGGACCTTTGCGTTGATCTCGGCCAGCCGCTGTCGTACTAACCTATAGACCGGGCGCACCTTCTTGGAAAACCGGAATGCGAGCAGGAACAGGATTGGGATCGGCAAAACGGAAATGTAGGCGAGAGGTCTGCATACGCAGAACATTACCACGCACATCGCCACCAGCCTGATCGCGTCCGAGACCAGCGTATCGGCGGCGTGCGTGACAAACTCCTCTACGACCTCGGAGTCGTTGGTGACCCTCGACATTATCTCGCCGGTCTGCTGGTTGTCGAAGAACGAGATCGAAAGGGCCTGCATGCGGGTGTATATATGCTTGCGCAGGTCGAGCAGAATTCTTTCCCCGAGGACGTGCATTGTCTGAGTGCGAACCCAGATCATGAACGACGAACTGCCGTAGACCGCCAACTGCACCGCAGTACTGACCCACAGCACGTGGAATCTGGCGGCATCAGTCGCGTGGGCGTCGTTTATGACTACGCGATCGGTGATGTTGCCGTAGACCAATGGCGGAATGAGCGCGATGAGACCTACCCACAGGTTGGACACTACGCCTATCGCCACAGACCGTTTGTACGGCTTGAGGTATTCGATCAGCCGCAGGAACGCCTGCCGTTTGTTCTTCGGTTTGTTCTTTTCGTCAATGCTGCTCATGGAACCTATCCTAACACTGAATCCCTGCATTGGCAAGCTCGCTCGCGCGATGTATACTATTCCCAACACAGCCGGGGAGTTCAGCCAACATGAAAGACGAGCGCAGGTTACTCGGAGTCAGCAGGACCGTTTTTATGCTCGGAATCGTGAGCCTGCTGACGGATGTTTCCAGCGAGATGCTGGTGCCGGTGATCCCGCAGTTTCTCAAGTTCGCGGTCGGCGCGTCGATGCTGAATATCGGCCTGATAGAGGGGGTCGCCGAATGCGTCGCCTCGGTGTTGCGCGTCTATGCCGGGTATCTGGCGGACAAGTTCGGCCGACCCAAGGCCCTGACAGTGATCGGCTATGGCCTGTCGGCGCTCTCCAAGCCGTTCTACCTGATGGCGCATTCCTGGCCGGACGTGCTGGGCATTCGGTTCGCCGACAGATTCGGCAAGGGGATCAGAAGCGCGCCGAGGGACGTGCTGATCGCCGATACGACTCCCGAGGCGGAGCGCGGCAAGGCATTCGGCCTGCACAGGGCAATGGACACGACCGGCGCAATGCTGGGCCCGATCATCATCGCAATCCTCGTGATGGCGTTTTTCGGCCAGGAGTTCCTGACAGCCCCCGGCGAAAAGCACCGCAGCGTCTACCAGTTGATCTTCCTGGCGGCTGCCGTGCCGGCGGTTCTGGGCTGGCTTGTGCTGGTGTTGTTCGTGCCGGAGAAGCGGCGTGAGGAAGGCGGAGCGAAAAGGCCGGAGATCAAGCTCTCCGGGTTGGACTCCCGCTTCCGGCTGTTTCTGGCGATTGTCACGCTGTTCTCCATCGGCAACTCAAGCGACGCGTTTTTGGTTGTCCGGGCGACAAGCAAGCCGATCAGCATGCAATTGGTCACATTCCTGTGGGTCTACGCGGTCTTCAATGGCCTCTCGGCATTGGTCGCGCTGCGAAGCGGGGTTATCTCGGACAGGATCGGGCGCAAGCCTGTGATCGTGACGGGGTGGCTGGTATTCTCCGCCGTCTACTTCGCCATGGCGCGCATCAGCACCCCGGCGGGCGTGTGGATCTGGTTCATCATCTACGGCGCTTACTACGGCATGACCGATGGCATGCTAAGGGCCTACGCGGTCGATCTTGCGCCTGCGCACCTGCGAGGCACCGCCGTGGGAGCCTATTTCACATTCACCGGAGTCGCGCTTCTTCCGGCAAGCCTCATCGCCGGTTTTCTCTGGGATAAGGTCAGCCCGAGCGCGCCGTTCTACTATGGCGCCGCGACCTCGCTGGTGGCGGCGCTGCTGCTCGCGGTGCTGATCAAGCCGATCTCGCGACTGGAAGGGACTGCAACATGAGTTTATCGCCTTTGGACACCGCCGTTTTGGCAGGTTACATGCTTGTTCTGTTCGGTGTGGGAGTATATTTTATGCGTCAGCAGAAGAGCATCAAGGCCTATCTGCTGGCGGAGCAGAATGTCCACTGGGTGATTGTCGGGGTGTCGGTGCTGGCGGCGTTGTTCAGCGGAATTACGTATTTGGGCGCGCCCAGCGAGACGTTCTTCTACGGCACGGGCTACCTTGTGGTAGCGGCCACGCTTTTCATCGCCACGCCCATAACGATTAAGGTCTTTGTGCCGTTTTTCCGGAAGCTGAAGGTCTACACGGCTTACGAGTATCTTGAGAAACGCTTCGACCGCCGGCTGGAGATCATCGCTTCCTGCTTCTTTATCACCCGAGTGGTTTGCTACGCCGGACTCGCCATCTACGCTCCCTCGCTGGCTATTGCCGCGGTCACGGGTGCGCCGTTCTGGATGTGTGTCCTCGTGACGGGCGCGGCGGCAACCATCTACACCACACTCGGGGGAATGAAGGCCGTCATCTGGACGGACACGATCCAGTTCGTTGTGCTCTGCGGTGGGGTCGTCGTGATATTCGTGTTCTGCATCAACAAGGTGCCGGGCGGGCTGCCGGCCGCATGGGATCTGGCCCGAACCGACGGCAAGACTCAATTCTTTAATTTCTCACCGAGCCCTCTCGTGCGGATATCGTTCTGGGGCGCAATACTGGGCGGGCTCTGCAACAGTCTTGTGCAGATGGTCGCCGACCAGGTCTCGGTTCAGCGCTATCTAACCGCTGCCTCACTGAGGGAATGTAGCAAGGCGCTGTGGCTCAAGCTTGCCCTTGTGATCCCCATCGTGCTCCTCGTCTACTTGTCCGGAACGATGATCTACGGCTACTACAGGGCCATGCCTGCACAGGTGCCTGCATTTGAGTCCGCAAAGAGTGTGCCGAGGCTTTATGACAGCAATCCCAAGCTGTACGGCGACCTCATTGCACGGTCGGAGAACGATGTGCCGCCCGATATGACTCAGAAGCCGGGAAGCCCGACTCGGCCGCTCAAGAGCGACCAGATACTGCCCTACTTCGTCCTGCATCACCTGCCGACTCCGCTGCCGGGGCTGCTTATCGCGGCGATTCTCGGAGCCACGATGGCGGTCGTATCCGCCGCGATCAACTCGCTTGCGACCACCGCGCTGATGGGTTTCCGCAGGCGGACCGATCCGCAGCCGACGGTTCTAATGGCGAAGCTGTTGACGGTAGTCTTCGGAGTTGTCGCTACCCTGCTGGCGCTGTTCGTGCTTGTCAGGCTTGGATCGATCATAAAGGCAACCAACGTCATCCTCTCCGTAGCAGGGGGGCCTCTGCTTGGCCTGTTCCTTCTGGGCGCATTCTCCCGGCGCGCAAATGCGCCGGGAGCGATATGGGGAACGGTGTCAGGGCTCGTGTTCGGTCTGACGGCGTACTACGCAAACGTAACCGTTGGCCTATCGTTTCTTTGGATCGGTTTCGTCGCCACAATGGCAACTTACATCGTGGGTCTGCTCGTGAGCTTGTTCTTCCCGCATCCCGGGGATCGCATTCGCACGCTTACGTACTACGGCGCGAAGGACCTTCCGCTTCCTGAAGAGGAGAGCAAGCCAACCCCGGTCACTGGCAAGGTGTTGTAGGAGGGTTCTCCAGAACCCGATTGCACAAGCCTTACGTCGACGAATTCGCCGTCTGGCTCTCGCGATCCGTTCGGAACGCTGTCGCCCGAGGGGAGACGGCTCCTACGGCGAGGCGCGCGCGATCTTGCCGATAACGAGCGCCGCTGAGCGATGGCGCTTCTGGTCCTCTCCGCCTGCGAGGTAGACGCTGTTGCCAATCACGCCACCCGCGGCGTTGCTGATCGGCGATGGAAGTCCTGTTGACTTCACATAGACATTCTTCCTAGCGTCGTAGAGGTAGACGTCCGCAAGGAAATCCTCTCCATATCCGCCGAAGATGCCGATGTAGCGGTAATCAAGCGCGATTGCCGTCGCGAATCTGACCTTGACCGGCAGATCGCACATCCGCTTCCAGACAGCATCGTGAAGCGACCACGCGTCCCCGAAGTTGCCGATCGTCCCGTCAGCCTGGACGCCATAGCCTCCAAAAACATACACCCTGTCTCCGACCACCGCGCTCGCCGCGCCTATCCTGGGGGAGAGGCCATCGGCCAGTGCACGTTCATTCCACTTGGTAGGGTGCAGCAGATCCAGTTCCAAGAGGGTGCGATATGCGGACTTGAGGCCCGCCTCGTCAAACCCAGGGGCGCCGCCGATGACCAGGAACTTGCTCCCCACCACCGCCCCCTGCGCTCCGGCGACTCGATGAGGCAGGTCAGGCAGTCTATCCCAACGATTGGTTCCCTTCTTCTTGGTCAGCCGGATGCACCGGGTCGATGCGCCCACATCATCTAAGCCGCCAGCGATGATCAGGCGGTCGCGATACACGGCTGAAGCACCGTAGGCCGATGCGTGCGGCAAGGACGGAAGCCGAGTCCATTTACGGGATTGCGGTGAATACGCAATGGTCTCGGCGGAGAAGCGCTTGGTCTCGTTCTTCCAGTAGGCTCCGCCAGCCACGATGAATGTGCCGCCGACAACTCCGCAGCCCAGATGATCGCGCGGGCCAGGCAAGTCCGGCCCCCGGCGCCAGTCGATCCGCTCGCCGGTAGGCGCGGGAGCGCCAAGTATCGACAGTGCAATTGCTATGAGTAAACCGCGCATCGTTGGACCATCCACACAGGTAGTTGCCACATTCTAACAAGAGGGTTGTCAGTTTGCAACCTCCAACCGACCGCAAATGGTATGCAGGCCGCCTCATCCGGTCAATAACAGCATTACGATAGCAAGCATCCTCTGAATTCTATTGCTGGCGTGGTATCTGTATGCGCGCTGGGTATATCCTCTCCTGGCAGGCAAACGACCAGGGCGAGATGGGGGACTACCGAGCATGAGGAAGCTGCTGCTACTGTCGATATTCATGGCCGCGATGTGCGCCTTGCCGGCCTTGAGCGCCGACGCCACTGCGTATCAGATCCGGGAACTGCGCATGGCGCCGGGGACCGCCGGCATCGGATGCACGGGATGGGTCAATGGCGCTGGCGGTCCGCGTCTGGCAGGAACGGTCTACGATTCAGGGGCGCCGCACGCGGCCGTGTCGGATACCCACGGGGATATGGTTCTGCTCGATGAGGGATTCGCCCTCGGGATCAACTCCAGCGGACTGGCGGTCGGATACGCGGATGGTGCGGCACTTTGGGACGCAGCCGGGAATTTGACTCACCTGCTTCTCCCGTCCAACACCTGGTTCAGCCAGGCCAATGCGATCAACAGCTCCGGCCAGATAGTCGGCGAGTGCGCGGTGGGGACCTCGACCGTTCTCGACTACATCATGCTCTGGAACGGCGGCGGGCAGCCCGTCAACCTCGGCGAGGGATGCGGCATAGCTATCAACTCCAACGGATCGGTCGCCGGCTACACGCAGGACTCCAACGGGGCTCGCCACGCGTTCGTCTGGACCTCCGCGGGCGGCATAAGCCCGCTAGCCGGGGGGCTCATGAGCGAGGCAAATTCACTTAACGACCTCGGGCAGGCAGCAGGCATCATCTGCGATTCCACCGGCGGATGGGCCGGCGTCTGGAATGCAGACGGCACATCCAGGCTGCTGCCCAACTTGCCCGGCTCAGTCGGCAGTACGGCGTGGGCGATCAACAACACGGGCACCGTCGTGGGATGCTGTGACACCGCCCAATCCACCTACGCCGTGCTCTGGCAGGCCGATGGAACCCTCATCAATCTGGGTCTACTCCCGGGACACGTGTCGGGCATCGCTTACACACTCAGCGACTCGGGTCTGATCGCCGGTTGCTCAGTAGACGCAAACGGCATGCCGCACGCAGTCGTCTGGAGTGCGGTTCCAGAGCCCGGCAGCGTTCTCGCGCTCATCGCGGGCCTGCTCGGTCTGCTGCCGCGCCTGCGAAAACGCTAAGGCGCACCCAAAGTCGCTCCAAACGACCCCCTGCTGCGGAAAATGCGAAATCTATCCGACTGGCCAATGTCCTGCTGTTCACGGTTTGGGTAACCTAGAAACAGAGGATGGAACAGCGGATAGCCTGTTCCGATAGGGGTGGAAGCTATGAAAGGCTTCGGGGCGAGGTTTGGCACCGTTACTATAGCATTGGCCTTGTGCCTGATAACGTCAATTGGCGCGCAGGGCGCGCGCCTGGCTCTGGAAGTGAAATCCCTCAGGGGTGTAATGGGGGTTCACGTGGTTGTTGAATCGCTGGCTGCCGATCTGGTCGGCGACGGACTGACAACGGGCAGCCTGGAGAAGACGATCACGGACCGCTTGAGTGCGGGAGGGATAAGACTTCTATCGGAAGATGAACTCTCTCAGGACGGCGCGGCGATATTCTATATCAGTCTGGCTTCCGTCAAGAGCGACAAGGGTCTGTATGCCTGCGACGTTCACGCGGAAGTGATCCAGGCGGCTGCTCTGACCAGGGGTCCACATATTCTCACTCCAGCGACCACTTGGACAAGCACCACGGTGGGCATCGTGGGGGCTTCAAACGTGAAGCAACTGAATAGCACCGTGGGTAAGCTGGCGGACGAGTTCGTAAGGGACTATCTGTCCGTGAACTCCAAACAGCAAATGCCAAAGCCGAAGATCGCGTAGAGACGGAGAGCCGGGGTCGAATCGACTCCGGCCCTCTACTTCAAGACCAGCCCATTATACTCGGGTATCCTGTCGCGGAGCATATCAAGCCCAGGCTCGCCCAGCACCAACAGCGCAGTCGAGAGCGCATCGGTGTCGGTCGGCGACGGCCCCCAGACTGCTGCCAATAGCGCCGCATCTGTCGGCTCGCCGGTCCTGGGATCGATCACATGCCCGTACTCCCTGCCATCCCGCGTAAATGACTTCCCATGCACCGCCGAGACCGAGAGCGAGCAATCCCGCAGATCAAGCGCATCGGGCAGCGCGGTCTGCCTCACGGGATCGTAGATCGCCACCCGCCACGCGTCGGCGCCAGGCGGAGCGCCCAGCGCGTAGATCGTGCTCGTCCCGCCATGGATCAGCGCGCTCTTCACACCGCTCTCTTTCAGGACCTCCACAGCGCGCTCGATCGCATAGCCCTTGCCTATCGCCCCGAGGTCGATCTGCATTTCCTCTCGCTCAAACCGAACGGTGGAATCCGCCTCATTGAGCGTAACATGGCCTGCTCCTACCCGTCCGCGTGCATCCTCCAAGTCAGATGGGGATGGAATCCTTCCCTCCCCGCCAACCAGCCCCCACACCCGCATCAGCGGGCCGACAGTGATGTCGAACGCGCCATCGGTTACGCGGGATAGCTTGGCTGCTCGCTTAAGTAGTGCAAGCAGTTGGGGTTCCACCTTCACCGGCTCATGGCTCGCGTGAGCGTTGATCCAGGAGATGTCGCTTTCAGGTCGATAGAGGCTGAGCTGTGCTTCCAGCGCCTCGATCTCGTGCAGGGCTTCCTCGCCGGCTGATCGCAGCCGCGCCGGGTCGTCGCCATGCATCGCCACCTCGAAACGAGTGGCCATAGCGTGTAATGCGAGTCTAACCGGCTCAGAGGAGTTCATAGTGGTCAGATTCGGACAGAAAACAACAGGTGGCGGCTCTTTCGAACCGCCACCCACATACTAACGTATTAAGTCCAGCGATCTAGCCCCTCGGCTGGATCAGCCTCTCCTTGACGGGGTCGAACAGAGACATCGTGTTCTGCCTGTAGGACATCTCAGCCATCGAAACGATGGTCTGGACCCTGGTAGCCAGATCGATGTTGCAGTTCGGGATTCCACCGTTGCGGATGCAGCTAATCAGGTTCTTGTGGTGCTCAACCTGGCTCTCGCGCACGCCGTTGATTGGCAGGTCAGCCGCCTCGATCTCGTCAGCCCAAGCGCGCTCCGGCTCGATTCGGGCCTTGTCGCCGCTGAGGAACAACGTGGCTTTGTTGCCGCGAACCACGTCCTCAACCTTGCCTTCGTGAACCGTCGATCCGAGCAGATGGATCATTGCGCCACTCGGGAACTCGACAATCATCTGGGTCGTGTCGGCCACGTCCCGCTCCTCGCCGTAGTTGTTCTTCGGGTCAGCCGCATTCAGGTCGGTGTGCATGATGTTCTTGCCCAAGCACACAACTCGACTCGGGAATTCGGTGTTGTTCATTGCGATCAGGAGCGGATGCAGTCTGTGAGGCCACAGATCGCCGATGATACCATTGCCGTAGTCCCAGAACTTGCGCCAGCGGAAATATCGATCCGGGTCCCAGTCTCGCTTCGGAGCGCTGCCGAGCCACATCTTCCAGTCCAGATTGCTCAGGTTCGCACTAGCATCGATGGGCCAGTTCCACTCGCCCTTGGGGTTGTTGCGGCAGTAGCCGGCCTGCGCCCAAAGCACGGTTCCGACGCGGCCGTCTTTGACAGCCTGACCCGCAACGTGCCACTTGGTATCCGTGCATCCCTGCGAGCCAACCTGAACGATGCACCCGGTCTCCCTTGCGGTCTTGCGCATCGCGAAGGCCTCACTGAGTGTGTGGGTCATCGGCTTTTCGCAATAGACATGCTTTCCGGCTTGCATCGCCGCGATTGCGATCGGCGCATGCCAGTGGTCCGGTGTGGCAATAACGACAACGTCGATGTCCTTGTTCTCAAGGAGCTTACGATAGTCGCCATAGACCTGGGAATCCGGGACTCCCGTGCGGGCCTTTGCCTCCTGCTTGCGCTTGTCCCAGACCTCGCACACAGCGATCTGGGCGAGGTTCTGCTCACCGCAGAGTCCCTTGACCATGCCGACGTGACCGCCGCCCATTCCGCCTATGCCGATGTGAGCGTAGTTGAGCCGGTCGTTGGCCCCTATGACTCTCGGATGCGCCATAGTCGTACCAGTTGCAGCCATCAGTTTGTTCCCGACGAACGAGCTGGCCATCACGCCGGCGGCTGTTATTCCTGCCGCCTTCATGAACTCGCGTCGACTCAGTCCAGTCTTGTCCTGCTTGTTTTCCACTACGTGCCGCTCCTTTGTAATTGCGTTGCCGTGTCGATGGGGCGGGATTTCAAACCCCGCCCCATCGGCGCTCATACCTACTTCAACTCAAACATATCTGGTGTGAAAGCGATCTTGGCACCCGAAACAATGGCATCGTTTGCCTTGATGACCGTCACTGCCGCCTGGTAGCCCTCTACCGCGCCCGCGGTAGGCTTCGATCCGTCCCTGACGCTTCGGGCGAAGCTGTCCAATGCAACATACAGGGGTTCCTGCGTCGGGTCGGCCACAGCATCCTTGCCGGGCTCCTTGTTCTCCTTGAGGATCTTGGTTGCGTTGGCTACCATGCAGATCCCGGTCTCGTCGTAGACCTGCTCTTTGCGAGCGTAGACTTCCCAGCCGATCAGCCCCGAGTCAGCCTCTTTGACCATCCAGCTTCGGTCACTGCGCATCATCAGCGTGCTGTCGCTGCCCTGGAAGAGAGCGTAATCGCCGCTGAACCCGCTCACAATCGTCGATGTAAAGACCATCCGAACGTTCTTCGGATACTCGATCACGCACTGCACGGTGTCCGGCACATCGCGGCCATCGTTCCAGTTCATAATCGAACCAAAGCCGGTAACCGCTATCGGAAGCCCAGCCAAGTACCAGTTCGCCATGTCGATGCTGTGGATTCCCAACTCGCCAACAAGGCCTGATGACGTTGCCTTGGACAGACGCCAGTTGAGCTCTTTCTCACGCTCCGGCGTGCTGGCCATCTTCTTCCAGCTCTGCTTCTTATTATACTGTGCATGCACCTCGGCCACGTTCCCGAGGCAGTTCGACTTCACGAACTTGGATACGTGCTCATACAGCGGATTCGTGCGGCCCTGAAGCCCAACCTGGAAGACCTTCTTCGAGCCCTGCCCCGCCAGCGCGATCAGCAGGCCGGCTTTGGCGACTTGCGGCAGACCCGTCGCATACACGACCAGCTCGATCCCGGTCAAAATCGCCAGGTAGATAAAAACCGCAACGTAGTTCGGCCCGCTAGGATCGGCCTCATGCCCTGAAATCGCCACTTGCGTCGTCATGGCTTGAATTTCATCTCCGGACCGTAGTCGTTGGAAAAACCGGCGCCCTAAA
>Ga0209638_1002866_pt1 | contig 10468 bp, 9 predicted proteins | sample BarGraNGADG00211_FD_184490 | JGI IMG/M metagenome (GOLD analysis project Ga0209638, IMG submission 184490) | Arctic peat soil microbial communities from Barrow, Alaska - Barrow Graham LP Ref core NGADG0002-211 (SPAdes) (version 2) | ecosystem: Environmental > Terrestrial > Soil > Wetlands > Peat... | reverse complement strand
CGCGAACGAGATTGCGGAAGAAACGGGTGCACGCCTGCTGGGGATGAAATGCGACGTCACCAGCAGGGCTGAGGTTGACGCGTTCGTGGCTGCCACGGTCGAGAAGTTCGGGCGGCTCGATGTCATGGTCGGAAACGCCGGGATCGCCATTGGTCAGATGGGAATGGACACCACGGAAGAGACCTGGAACCGGACGATGACGGTCAACGGACTGGGGATCGTCCTGAGCACACAGGCGGCGGCGCGGGAGATGATTAAGGAGGGGCACGGGGGCGCGATCATCAACCTGTCGAGCATCGCTGCGCTGAACGGCCTGTCGGCGAACCTGATGGCGTACAGCGCCTCGAAGGCGGCGGTGATGCAGTTGAGCCGCTGCTTCGCGCTCGAGTTGGCGCCGCACAGGATCCGGGTGAACTCCATCGCTCCAGGGCTCGTGGATACGGCGATCTGGGGGAAGATGAACAACCGGCCCGACATTCTCGACCTGGGCATGCGCGACGCCATGGCCAACTCGGTGCCGCTGGGAAGGATGGCGACGCCCGAAGACATCGCGGCGATGGCCGCGTTCCTCGCATCGGACGACGCAGAGTACATCACGGGGCAAATCTTCCCGGTGGAGGGTGGCCGGACGGTGGGGTTGGCAAGCGCGCCACCACGGCGATAGCCCACTGACAACCCCCGTGGATTCCGCTACCGTTAGCCGTAGGGTCGCCCAGAGGGCGGCGCTGGCGGGAGGCCCTTCCATGGCCATGAAGTTTCGTTATTCGATGTGGGACGGGACGCAGGAAGTCCCACCGCTCGAAGCCGACGACATCCTGGACAACCTGACCGACGATCTCATGAACTTCGGTGACCTCCAGCACGCGCTGCGGAATCTGATGCAGCGTGGAATGCGGGATCCGAACAACCAGCGGATGCAGGGACTCCGGGATCTCCTTCAGCAACTTCGCCAGCAGCGCCGGCAGCAACTCGACAAGTTCAACCTGAGTTCGGTCTTCGACGACATCAAGAAGAAGCTCGAAGAGATCGTGAACCTGGAGCAGAACACGCTCGACCGACGTCTCGATGAGGTAAATGGTCAGCCGGGTGACCAGGGCCAGCAGGGCGGCGAGCAGCAGCCTGGTGGCGACCAGGGTCCGCAGGACGGCCAATCGCAGCAGGGCCAACAGGCGAGCCAGCAAGGCCAGCCGCAGGGCGGGCAACAGCAGCCCGGCCAGCGGGGGCAACAGGGTCAGCAGGGCCAACCGCAGGGCGGCCAGCCGAACCAGCCCGGCGAGTTCGCGGACATGCTCCGCAACATCGCGAACAAGAAGAAGGACTTCCTCGCGCAGCTGCCGCCGGACCCTTCGCGCCAGATGAAGGAACTCCAGAACTATGAGTTCATGGACCCGGAGGCGCAGGCGAAGTTCAACGAACTCCTGGAGAGCCTGAAGAAGGCGATGATGGAGACCTTCTTCAAGGACATGTACGACCAGATCGCCAACATGTCTCCTGAGGAGATGGCGCGGATGAAGGACATGATCCGCGACATGAACCAGATGTTGAAAGACAAGATGGCCGGCAAGGAGCCGAACTTCGACCAGTTCATGGACCAGTACGGCGACTTCTTCGGGGACAACCCTCCGAAGTCGCTGGAAGAGCTGATCGCGCAGATGCAGCACCAGATGGGGCAGATGCAGAGCCTGCTCGACAGCCTGCCGGGCGAGATGCGCCAGCAGCTGCAGGACTTGCTCTCGGACAAGATCGGCGACTCCGAGATGCAACAGTCGATGAACGACCTGGCCCAGAACCTGGAATACCTCTACCCGATGCGTGACCTCCACAACCAGTACCCGTTCCGCGGGGATGAGCAGCTCGACCTGGAGTCGGCGATGCAGCTGATGAACCAGATGCAGTCGATCGACGAGGTGGAGCGCCAGCTCGAGCGGACGCAGTACGGCGGCGAGATCGATGACATCGACGCGGACAAGCTGGAAGAGCTCCTGGGGCCTGAGGCGCGGGACACGCTCGACCAGCTCAAGCAGTTCATGGAGATTCTCGAGGATGCCGGGTACATCCGGAAGAAGGGCAACAGCTACGAGTTGACGCCGCGCGGCACCAGGAAGATCGGGAACCGCGCCCTGCGGGAGATCTACTCGCAGCTAAAGAAGGACACCTTCGGCAAGCACCAGATCCGCGAAGGCGGCGTGGGTGGGGACCGGACCGATACGACGAAGAAGTACGAGTTCGGCGATCCGTTCTACCTCGACATCCAGAAGACGATCATGAACGCGATGTACCGCGAAGGTCCGGGGACCCCGATCCACATCAGCCCGGACGATTTCGAGGTGGCGCGAACCGAGCTTATGACCCAGACGGCGACCGTCATCATGCTCGACCTGAGCTGGTCAATGGCGCTGCGGGGCAGCTTCCAGGCGGGCAAGAAGGTTGCCCTCGCGCTCAACAACCTGATCTCGTCGCAGTTCGCGCGGGACAGCCTCTACATCGTCGGCTTCAGTGCCTATGCCCGTGAGTTGAAAGCCGAGGACCTCCCGTACGTGCGCTGGGACGAGTCGGTGCTCGGCACCAACATGCACCACGCGCTGATGATCGCCCAGAAGCTGCTGGCGAAGCACACGCAGGGGACGCGGCAGATCATCATGATTTCGGACGGTGAGCCGACGGCGCACCTCGAAAATGGCCGGAGTTACTTCGCCTACCCGCCGAGCCCGATCACGATCCGGGAGACGCTGAAGGAAGTGAAGCGCTGCACGCAGAAGCGAATCACGATCAACACCTTCATGCTCGACCGGAACTACTACCTCAAAGAGTTCGTGAACCAGGTGGCGCGGATCAACAAGGGCCGCGTCTTCTACACGACTCCGGACAAGCTGGGCGAATACATCCTGGTCGACTACGTAGCCCAGAAGAAGAAGAAGCTCAGCGGCGTCGGATAAGGTGATGGTCGGCCGTTAGCTGTGGCCGTTGGTTCATTGCCGACAGCTGATGGCTAAGAGCTGACAGCTCCTACGGGAAGTCACTGCCCGGCAGCGATTCCGGGTCGCTGACGAGGTCGGCCCAGCGGCGGGCGAGGACATTCAGCGGCGCGGCGGGCGGAGCCCACGGAATGCCCCTGACGATGACTCCCTTGTTGGCAGCGTGGATGACGAGCCCTTCCGCCTCGAGCCGGCGAAATGCTTCGCGGACCGGGGTCTGGGACACGCCCCAGTGCTCGGCGACGTCTTCCTGGCGGAGATGTGAGCCCTCTTCGATTTGCCCGGAGAGGATTGCCGTCTGCAGCGCGTCGTAAACTGTCTCGGCTTTGGTCCGCCTGGAAGCCTTTTCAACAACCATCTGATGAAAGGATACGCGGTTGCACGGCGATTTGATCGGCGGATTGTGCCGACTCTGCGAGCGGTCAATGTACTCCCGGACTTCCTTCGCGACCGCGTGGCGGGTGCTAGGATAGTCGCGATGGCACCTTTGCCCACCCTCGTTTCGGTGATATCTCCCCCGCGGCAATCCCGCGGGGCTGCCATTTAGCGCTTCCTCAGCGCGGTTCCCTGTCCCGTCGCCCCGGTCACCTATACCCTGAGGAAGCTATGCCAACCGACCGCGTCCAGCTCTACGACACGACCCTCCGCGATGGCAGCCAGATGGAGGGGATCTCCTTCTCCGTCGAAGACAAAGTGCGGATTACCCGGAAGCTCGATGAGCTGGGTATTGAGTGGATTGAAGGCGGGTTCCCCGGCTCGAACCCGAAGGATGCGGAGTACTTCCGCCGTCTGCGCGATGTGAAGCTGAAGAACGCCAAGGTCAGCGCCTTCGGCGGCACCCGCAAGCCGAACATCACCTGTGAGACCGACGCCAACATCCAGAGCATGGTCGCGGCCGAGACGCCGGGGATCACGCTCGTTGGGAAGGCGAGCATGTACCAGGTGCGCGAGATCCTCGAGACGAGCGCCGAGGAAAACCTCGCGATGATTGCCGAGACGGTCGGCTACTTCAAGAAGCTCGGGAAGACAGTCTTCTTTGACGCCGAGCATTACTTCGACGGGTTCTTCGACGACCCGGACTACTCGCTCCAGTGCCTCCTCACCGCGGCACGGGCGGGGGCCGACGCGATCGTGCTCTGCGATACCAACGGCGGCGTCACGACGTTTCAGATGCTGCGGGCGATCGACGCGATCCAGCACCGGATGAACGACGTCCGGCTGGGCATTCATTGTCATAACGATGCGGGCCTCGCGGTGGCGAATTCGCTGGCAGCCGTCGAGGCCGGGGTCTGGCAGGTCCAGGGCTGCGTCAACGGCTACGGGGAGCGATGCGGCAACGCCGACCTCCTGACCGTGATGGCGAACGTGAAGCTCAAGATGGGGATCGACATTGTCGATGACGAACAGCTCGCGCGGCTCACCGAGGTATCGAACTACATCAGCGAGCTGGCGAACCTCGTGCCGAACGCGCAGGCGCCCTATGTGGGCGTGAGTGCCTTCGCGCACAAAGCCGGCTACCACGTGGCCGGGATGATGAAGGACGAGCGTGCCTATCAGCACGTCGAACCGGGGCTTGTCGGGAATATGAGCCGGGTCCTCGTCAGCGAGCTCTCCGGTCAGCGAAATCTGTTGATGAAGCTCCAGGAGATGGGCATCGATTACCCGCTGGAGCAGCACGAGATCAAGGCGTTGCTGGATACGGTGAAAGAGCGGGAGAGCCAGGGCTACCAGTACGAGGGCGCCGAGGCGAGTTTCGAACTGCTGGTGCGGCGGACACTCCCCGGTTACCGTGCCCCATTTGAACTTGAGGACTTCGTCATTGTGGAGCGCCGAAAGCGAGATACGGACCGCTCGGATGCCAATGACATGGTCGCCGAAGCGATGGTGAAGGTGATTGTCGACGGACAGCTCCACCACACGGCGGCCGAGGGGAATGGCCCCGTGAATGCGCTGGATGCGGCCGTGCGCAAGGCGCTCTTCGAACCCTACCCACAGGTCGCTGAAGTGAAGCTGGTGGACTACAAAGTGCGTATCCTCGACAGCCAGGCCGCGACGGGGGCCCGGGTTCGCGTGCTCATCGAGAGCACCGACGGAACGCGCTACTGGACGACGGTTGGTTCTTCGACAGACATCATCGAGGCCAGCTGGCTGGCCCTCGCCGACGCGATGGAATATGCGCTTGTGGGCGAGGTGGAGTGAGCGGATCGCGGCTGCTCGCCGCGCTTGTGGCGCTCGCGGTAGCCACGTTTGCTGCGAGCGGAGCCGCTCCCGGCGGCGGGATGTCCGCGCTGGCTGATGGCCTGCCGCAACTTCCGCCGCTAATTCCGACGCTGGTCACGCCGGGCGACTGGCAGGACGGCCCCGTCCAGGCACAACAGCATATCGCGTTGCCGGAAAGCGTCGGTTCGTCCGACGTGGAGCGGCAGCTGCAGGACCTGAATTCGCTCGTGCCTGACGGGACCGCGACGTCTGCGCCACCAGTCATCGGAACCAGCTTTATCGGGTTGTACGACACCGTTGGCGAAGAGCCGCCCGATACCCAGGCGGCAGTGGGTCCGAACGACATAATCGAGATGGTGAACAGCCGCTTCCAGGTCTATTCGCGGACGGGGGCGCCGCTGCAGGGTGGAGGGCTACGGTCATTCTTCCAGGTCCCGGCGACGAACGAGGAGAGCACCGACCCACGGGTCCAGTACGATCCCGGTAGCGGCCGGTTCTTCGCGGTGTACGTTTCTTATCACAACGCCGCCGGCGGGCCAGGGACGATCCATGTGGCCACCTCGGCGACGAATAGCGCCGCCGGGAACTGGAACGTCTACGCCATCAATGTGACGTACTTCACGGACTATCCCGGCTTCGGAATCAGCGACGACAAGGTCGTCGTCTCGACAAACGGGTACCCATTGCCCGGCCCCGGGGCGACCGGCATCGGCGAACAGACACAGATTCTCGAGAAGGCTGACCTCGTAGCTGGGGTGACTGCACGGCACACGGCAACGACCCAGACGACCGGGAACTTCACGCTCCGACCAGCCACGAACCTGTCGTCGGGCGCGACCCTGTGGGAGGTGGATCGCCCATCGACCACGCAGCTGCGAATCTGGCAGGTGACCGGGTCGCCTGCGGCGGGGACGGCGACGCGAACCCTGGCGGCCACGCTCTCGATCTCCAGCCAGCGGACGCCGAACCAGGCGGGCGTCCCGGGGGGCACTGTCGATGCGGGCGACCAGCGGATCCTCGATGCGTCGTGGCGCAACGGTAGCCTCTGGGTGGCCGCGACGACCTATTGTGACTGGGGAGCGCAGGACGTGAACGGTCCGCGCGCCTGCCTGCACCTCATGGAAGTGGACACGAGCGCGCTGACGCTGCGCCAGGACATCACATACGGGCAGTCGACCTACGAATTGATGTGGCCGGCCGTCCGAACTGACTCGGCCGGGAACCTGTTTGTCGTGTTCACGCGGTCATCGGAGACGACGCAGCCCGAGGTGCGGATGGCCGGGCGGCTCGCGACAGACCCTTTGAACACACTCGGCCCGTCGGTGGCGATCAAGACCGGTGCCGTGAACTACAACGGTACGCGCTGGGGGGATTATTCCTCGGCGGTGGTCGACCCGACGGATCCGTCGGTCGTCTGGCTGGCGGGGGAATACTCGCGGGCCAACGCCGGGAACACGTTCAACTGGGGGACCTGGATCGCCTCCGCATCCTTCGCGGGGGTACGTGGATCCTCAGCGACGCAGGTGACGGTCACGCAGACGCGGACCGGGGTCTACTGTTTCGCGTATTCCGGGCCGACGACCCAGGCGGCAGGGCTCAGCACGCTGTTCACCCCGGCGGTGGTCTCGATGAACAGGTTCAATCTGCCCGACGGTGACTTCAGCAGCTGGTTCCGCGACGCACCGGCGATGGCGACTGTCACACAGGTCGCGACCGGCGACGTGGTCTGCGTTTCGGCGGCGCCGGGTAGCGCAGTCTTTCACTAGCGCGCTGTTCCCTGAAATAGCTCACCTGTAGACTCGAACCCCATGGTCACTGTAGTCTCGCCCGTCTCGATCAATCAGCTGAAGGACATCGCAAAATGTGTCCGCAAGGACATCGTCCAGATGGTGTTCGACGCCCAGAGCGGGCATCCCGGGGGTTCACTCTCGGCCGTTGAGCTGGGCGTCGTCCTCTACTGGAACCACCTGCGGTGCGATCCCTCGAACCCAACCTGGCCGGACCGGGACCGCTTCATCCTTTCCAAGGGACACGCGACGCCGTTCTACTACGCCGTGCTTGCGGAACGGGGCTTCTTTAGCACGGAGCTGCTGTCCGGGTTCCGGACGCTGGGCAGTACGCTGCAGGGGCACCCGTCGATGCAGCTGGCCCCGGGCATCGAGATGTCGGGCGGGTCGCTGGGACAGGGCATGTCGTTCGCCATCGGGCAGGCGATTTCGGGGCGCGTTGACAGGCGCGACTTCCGCTGCTTCGTGATGATGGGCGACGGAGAGCTGAACGAAGGCCAGGTGTGGGAGGCGGCGATGGCCGTGCCGCACCTCGACCTTGGGGACCGGGTCATCGCGATGATCGACCGGAACCGCATCCAGAACGATGGCTTCGGGGACGCGATCATGAAGGTGCACCCCGCCGAGATGTTCCGCGGCTTCGGCTGGCAGGTCATCGAGTGCGACGGCCACGATATGGCGGCGGTAGACCAGGCGATCGCTGAAGCAGAGAAGGCGGCGGATAGGCCGCGCTGCATCGTCGCGCAGACCGTGAAGGGGAAGGGTGTCAGTTTCATGGAGAACAACCCGAGTTTCCATGGCAAGGCGCCCACAGCCGAACAGCTCGCCCAGGCGCTGGCCGAAATCGAGCGAGGACTGTGACCGCCATCGCGCCCGCAGCTGCAACCCGCGAGGCCTACCCGGTCGCGCTCGTCCAGCTTGTGCAGGAAGGCGTGGACGTCTTCGCGATCGACGCGGACCTGTCGGTTTCGACGATGGGCTACCAGTTTGGTGACAGGTATCCCGAGCGCTGGATGAGCGTCGGGGTGGCTGAAGCGAACATGGTGGATATCGCCGCCGGACTCGCCGCTGCGGGGAAGACAGCGTTCGTCGCGAGCTTCGCGGCGTTCCTGCCGGGGCGCTGCTTCGACCAGCTGCGGACTTCGGTGGCGCAGCCGAAGGGCGGCCTGAACGTGAAGTGCGTCGCCAGCCATGGCGGAGTGACTGTTGGTGAGGACGGGGCGAGCGCGCAGGCGATCGAGGACCTCGCGCTGGCGACCTCGCTGATCCCGTTTCGTGTGGTGGTGCCGGCTGACTTCGAAGAGGCGAAGCAGGCGATCGTGGCCGTTGGGCATACTGACGGTCCTGCCTATGTTCGCACCGGGCGTCCGAAGGTCGCGGCGCTCTACGGGGCGGACTATCGCTTCCAGATCGGGAAGGCGAGCCAGCTTCGCAACGGGAGGGACGTGACGATCATCGCCTGCGGGATCCTCGTGGGCGTGGCGCTGCAGGCGGCAGACGTGCTCGTGGCGGAGGGCGTATCGGCGCGGGTTGTGAATATGGCGACGATCAAGCCGATCGATCGCGAGGCGGTGATCGCGGCGGCCCTCGATACAGGTGCAATCGTGACGGCCGAGGAGCACCAGACGAACGGCGGGCTCGGGTCAGCGGTTGCGCGGGTGCTGGCGGAGACGCTGCCGGTGCCGATGAGCTTCGTCGGGGTGGACCGCTACGGGACGAGCGGGAAGTGGGACGAGTTGCTCGGGTACTTCGGGCTCGATGCGGCGCACGTCGCGCAGGCGGTCCGGGACGCGATCGCGCGGAAGCGTTAGGTAGTTGTCGCGATTCTCGCTGGTATACTAAAATCCGTATGTGCAAGACGGGCGGGAGTGGACGCTCGAGTTCTTCGGCGATGAGCGTGGCGAAAGCCCCGTCGTGGAGTTCCTCGACTCGCTCGACGACCGGACGCGAGCGAGATTCCGCTGGTCGATGGAGCAGTTGCGCGTCCGCAACGTTCAGGCGCGGGAACCACTGGTCCGGCATCTTGGAGGGGATCTCTGGGAGCTTCGGGAGGAAAGCCGCACCAACATCTACCGCATCGTGTACTTCTTCTTCGTCGAGAGGCGAATCGTCTTCCTCCATGGATTCGCGAAAAAGACCCCGCGGACGCCGCGAGGAGAACTTGAGACCGCCTGGCGGCGATATCACGCGTTCCGCGTCAGCCAACGCGGCGGAGGATAGATAGCATGACCGAAGAGCAGGCGGAAGGGGCGAAACGCTACCGGGACTACTGGGCCAAGCAGATGGCTGACCCCGAGTTTGAGCGTACATACGAAGAAGAGACCGAGAAGAAGGAACTGTGGCTGGCCCTGGTCGAGGCGCGGCAGGGCGCGAACCTGACACAGGCCGAGGTAGCCCGGCGACTCGGCGTCTCCCAGGCACAGGTCGCGAGGATTGAGAAGCGGGGATACGACTCGTACACGCTCAACACACTGCGACGGTACGTGGCGGCGCTGGGAGAGGGGTTCTCGGTGGAGGTCCGCATCCACGGGCCTGAGCATGTCGCGGCTAAGAGACCAGCCTGAAGCCGTCGCGCGGACGAGAGAAGCGCCCCCGGGATGGCTTTAACCGGCTCATGGGACTCGATCGCGCGGGCAGCCCTACGTTGCGGCAGGCTGTCCTTCGATCTCAGCGAGGGCTTCGAGAATTTTCGTGGTGTGGCGGCCGATCAGGAGTTCGTGGCGGAAAGCCGCGCGGATGATGCCGTCCCGGTCGATCACGTAGGTCACACGGTTGGTCATCCATTTCAGGAGACCGCGCGCATCGTAAAGGGTGATGATGCGGCGCTCGGGGTCGGCGATGAGCGGGAACGGCAGGCGGTAGTGGTCGCGGAACGAGAGGTGGGCGTCGACGCCGTCGCTGCTTACGCCGACGATGATCGCGCCGTGCTGTTCGACGGTCGCGTAGTTATCGCGGAGGGAGCATGCCTCTTTCGTGCAGCCGCGGGTGAAGTCCCGCGGGTAGAAGTAGAGGACGACGTTCTTCTCGCTCCGGTAGTCCGCGAGATGGAAGGTGCTGCCGTCATCGAGGGTGGCGGTGAAGTCGGGGGCGGGGGTTCCAATGGGGAGCATCGCGAGTCCGGCGGCGAGGGTACCGCCTTCATCATATGCGGCGGCGCTTATACCCCGATGTCGAAAGGTCGCGTGGGCAGGTCACCGGACAGGATTGGCGCGAGCAGCTTCGCGAGCTGGCGGGGCGCGAATACGTTCTCCGAGGCTGCGATCTCCGCGAGTGACCACCAGCGGTGGTCGGTGATGAGCCGGAGTTCGTAGTCGGTCCAACCATCCTTTGAAACCTCGAGGGTGCCGGTTCGTACCAGGAAGTAACGCTCGACGGATTGCAGCCACGTGTCGTCTGGGGCCCAGTACCAGGTATGGCTGCGGAGCCAGAGGCACGGGCCCATCGGGGCGTCGAGGCCGGTTTCTTCGTGGAGTTCGCGCTTGGCTG
>Ga0209638_1002862_pt1 | contig 10474 bp, 8 predicted proteins | sample BarGraNGADG00211_FD_184490 | JGI IMG/M metagenome (GOLD analysis project Ga0209638, IMG submission 184490) | Arctic peat soil microbial communities from Barrow, Alaska - Barrow Graham LP Ref core NGADG0002-211 (SPAdes) (version 2) | ecosystem: Environmental > Terrestrial > Soil > Wetlands > Peat... | reverse complement strand
CCTACGTCGACCGCCGCACCAGCGAGGGCAAGAGCAAACGCGAGATCATGCGCTGCCTCAAACGCTACGTCGCCCGCGAGGTCTACACCGCGCTCACACAACCCGGCGAACAGAAACTCGCCCGAGCCGCTTGACATCTATAGGAGCATCACCCCACAGGCTCCCCGAATCGGGTCCTGCGGCAGCGCTTCGACGGGCAGGCTCCACTGGTCGCGCCGAGACGAAACCAGACCGCCGCGGCCCCGGGTCGGGTTGGCTCGGGGCCGCGGCGTTTGGCCGCCGTCTCAGAAGTTCGCCTTCGTGAACTCGAGCGGCTTCGAGAAGGCAGCTATTTGCCCTTCAGAATGGTCGTAATCTGGCCTTGTGCCGTGTTCAGCGCGTCCGGCACAGATTGCGAGCCGGACAAGCCGGACTGGATGGCGGTCCACACCGCCTGGGAGATCTTCGGATACTTCACGCCCAAGCCGAGCGTGCGTGGATGCGCGAACAGCGTTTGGTTGATGTAGACCCCCCACTCGGGGCCTGCCTGCTTCAGGTAGGTCTTCGCCACGGCGATCTTTCCCGGTAGATAGCCGAACAGCTTCGCGAGCTGCAACTCTTTCGCAGGTGTCTGCATGCCGTTGATGTACTCGAAAGCCATCTGCTGCGCAGCAGTGCCACCGCTCTTGCTGATCATCCAGTCCTCGCCGCCCAACGGCACGACTACGTGCTGGCCGGCTACACGAACCGGGACAGGGACGATCCCGAATTGCTTGCCGTAGAACATCTTGTTCTGGTTCATGGTCGGGAAGTTCCAGGGGCCGTTGACCATCATCGCGGCCTTGCCGTCGATGAACTGGGTCGACGCGGCGGGAGTCTGGCTCCAGTTGAGGCAGTCCTTGGACGCCGAACTGTCGTCGATGAGCTGCTTCCACAGGCTCAGTGCCTGTACTCCCGGCGCAGACGCGACGTTGGCGAACGTCGCCTTGCCCCCGTTGCTCCAGAAGAACGGCTCCCACTGCCAGGTGGTGTCTTCTCCAGCCTCACAGGTCAACGCAATCCCGTAATGGTCCGGAGTTGTCAGAGCCTTGGCAGCGGCCAGCAGCTGATCCCACGTCTTGGGAGGGCTGACGTTTGCCGCCTTCAGCATCGCGATGTTGTACATCAGTGCGATCGAGTTGGCGCCTGCCACCGGCAAGCTGTAGTGCTTGCCGGCGGACAGGCCTTCGTTGATCACAGCCGGGTAATAGCCCTTGGTGCTGAAGCCATTCAAACCGTCCAGGGGCACCACTTGGCCCGTCGAGATCATTGTTGACACGAACGGGTTGTCGACGGCCAACAGGTTGGGCAGGTCATGGCCCGCGGCTTGCGTCAGGAGTTTCGTGTCCAAGTTGGCAAACGGCACGTACTGTCTCTTCACCGTCACACCGGGGTGCGCGGCTTCGAACTGCTTGCTGTAGGCGGCCAGGGCGCTGATCTGGCCCGGGGTGTTGAAGTAGTCCTCTTCAGTGAGCGTTATCTTCGTCGCGGCGGAACTGGCCGCTTGCGAGAACCCGACCACAACACACGCCGCGGCCATGAGGATTGCGATCCCCCAATACCGCTTCTTGGTCAATACGTTCACGACGATTCTCCTCTTAGGGTTGATGGCGGACAATGAATGTCGACCGTCTCTAGCTCATCTACCGCCCCCTCGGTGCCGCACATAGTGGGCTTGGGCCGGACCCATCGCTAACCCTTCACCGAACCTGCCGTGAGGCCGGCCGCGATGTAGCGCTGTGCCACCACGAGCATCACCGCGGCCGGCACCATGGCGAAGACTCCCGACGCCATCACTGCGCCCCAGTCGGTCGAGAAGTTGCCGAGATAGCTGTAGATCCCCAGCGTGATCGGCTCGATGCCGGTGCCGTTGAGCATGGTCAAGGCAAAGATGAAGTCCCCCCAACCGGCCAAGAACGCGAAGACCGCGACGGTGATGACGGCCGAGCGGGCAAGCGGGATCACGATGAGGCGGAACGTCTGAAGCTCGGACGCACCGTCAACTCTGGCTGCATACATCAGTTCGTTGGGCAGGCTGAAGAAGAACGCCCGTAACACGAGGATGGCGAAGGGGATGGCGTACGTACCGTCGGCGATAACGAGCCCCAGGTACGAGTTCAACAAGTGCATCCAGTGGAAGACGATGAACAGGGAGGTCGCCAGGACGATGGAGGGGACGATCTGAGCTACGAGCAGGGAGCTGACGACGACGACCGTCACCCGCAGGCGGTACTTCGAAAGGGCATAGGCCGCCGGCACGGCCACGACCAGGGCCAGGAGTGTTGTCCCCAGGCCGACGATGAGGCTTGTCAGCACGTTGCCTGATTGCGCCCCGGTCACCGTTTCCTGGGTGTTTCCCGATGCGCCCTGGAGGACAGTTCGGTAGTTGTCCAGCGTCGCCGCGTGCGGCAGCCAGTAGAACGTGCCGCTGAACAGCGTCTCGGTCGACTCGAACGAGCCGACGATGATCGAATACACCGGGAACAACATGATCACGAGCGCAGCGACCGCCGCGAGAGTGCAGAGCCATCGCCGGACCCTCGACTTCTGCAGGCTGGTCATGCCTCTGCTCCCGCGCTGCGCCTCAACTGGCCCCGGCTGAGCAGCAGGTACAACGGCGAGCAGATCAGCGCCAGCACGAGCAGCACGTTGTTGAGTGCCGCGCCCTCGCCGAAGGAGAACACCTGGAACGAGAGGTTGTACGACCAGGTCGTGATCAGCTGCGTGGCGTTGGCCGGGCCCCCTCCGGTCACACCGATCACGAGGTCGAATACCTTCACGGTGAACACGAACCCGAGGAGCAACGTGACCTCGATGACCGGCAGGATGATCGGCACGATGACGAGGCGGAGCCTTTGCCAAGGGCCGGCGCCGTCGATGAGAGCCGCTTCCTTGACCTCCACCGGCACGTCTTGGAGCGCGCTGTAGAGCAGGAGGGTGAAGAACGGCACCCCGAGCCAGATGTTGGCGACGAGGATCGTCCACATGGCCAGGTGCGGGTCGTTCAGCCATTGGATCGGGTGGTGGGCCAGGCCGACGTCAATGAGCAGCTGGTTGATCGCTCCACCTTCGGCCTGGAACATGAACCTGAAGATGACCCCGGTCACGATCAGAGGCAGGAGCCAGGGAACGATGATCAGCGAGCGCGCAATCGTCCTCCCCGGGAACCGGAGGCTGAACAGGAGGGCGAGCGCAAAGCCGATTACGAACTGGCCGAGGAGGGATCCGGCCGTGAATTCGAACGTGTGGACGATGGCCGCACGGCTCGTGGGGTCATGAAGGATGAAGCGGTAATTGGCGAGCCCGGCGTACGGAGCGGTGAAATGGGCGATCGTCGCGGGAGACGTCTGCTCGAAGCTCAGCATCACGTTGTAGACGATGGGCAGCGCGAACGCGAAGAGCAGGTACGCGATCGCAGGGGTCAGGAAGAGCCAGCCCGCGAACTCGTGCTTCCTCCAACCAGACAGCCGTGGCGCACCTGCGCCGCCGGTCGTTGCCGGCGCCGGCGCAACGCCCGCCTGGGTCTTCATGTTCATCTGAGTCGCTCGCCTAGACATCGCTACGTGACCGACAGGTCTCTCAACCCGCCCCCCTCACGCAGGTAGACCGGGATGCGCTCCAGCGGCGCAGCCGCGGTCACCCAACCGTTCTTCTCGACACGCTCCCCCGTCCAAGCGTCCAGCCACGACGCGCCCACGGGGAGGTACACGTCGCGTTCCCGCGCTCCGTATGCCGTCACCGGGGCCACCAGGACATCCGGGCCGAGCATGTACTGGTCGCTCACCTCCCACGCTGCTGCCTCCCCCGGGAACTCCAAGAAGAGCGCGCGCATGGGCGGGAGACCGGTGGCGCTGGCCGTGGCCATCTGGTCCATGACGTACGGGCGTATCCGCTCGCGCAATGCCAGCTGTTCGCGGATCAAGTCGTAGGCCTCCTCGCCGAAGGACCACACTTCATTGGGAGCTCCTGTCTGGCCCGAGCCGACGAGGGGGCCCGGCTCGCGGACGCCGTGCAGCCTGAAGAGCGGGCAAAAAGCGCCGAACTGGAACCAGCGCACGACGAGTTCCCGGAAGTACGCCGTGGTCGGGTCGCCGTTCCTGAACCCGCCGATGTCGGTCGTCCACCACGGGATCGCCGAAATGCCCATGTTCAGGCCGGCCGGGACTTGTGCGGCCAGGGCCTCGAACGTGGACTCGATGTCGCCCGACCACACGGCCGCCCCGTAGCGCTGGCTGCCCGCCCAGGCGGACCGGCAAAGCAGCAGCACGTCGTCTTCGCCGCTCGCCCGTAGCCCCTCGTAGAAGCCCCGGGCATGCTCCCGGGGGTAGATGCCCTGCACCTCCGAGCCTTGGCCCATGAAGTACCGGGCGCCCTCAGCGTTGTCGGCGAGGATCTCCGGTTCGCATGCGTCGAGCCAGAACGCCCGGATGCCGTAGCGGCGATAGCCGTCGACGATCTTCTCCCAGACGTAGCGGCGAGCGTCGGGGTTGGTCGAGTCGTAGAAGCGCATGAAGGCCTGGCCGTCGGTGCCCTTGTCCCAGAACGCCATGTGAAGCGGCAGGCCCGCCGTGTTTCCGACCAGAAAGCCACGCCGGTCCATCTCCGCGTAGTTGCCGCTGTTGGGGTTGACCGTCGGCCAGACCGAGACCACGAGCTCGACTCCGAGCTCTCGCAGCTCGTCCACCATCGCCTGGGGATCGGGCCATTCTGCTGGGTCGAACCTCCACTCGCCCTGGCGCGTCCAGTGGAAGTAGTCGCAGACGATCACCGAGAGAGGCAGACCGCGGCGCTTGTACTCGCGGGCGACTTCGAGGAGCTCGTCCTGGTCCCGGTAGCGCAACTTGGACTGCCAGAAACCGGACGCCCACTCCGGCAGCATGGGGGGCAACCCCGTTACCCGCGCATAGCGGCTGACGATGTCGGCCGGTGTGGGGCCCGTCGTCACCCAGTAGTCGATCTGCCGGGCTGCGTCTGCGGCCCACCTCGTGCGGTTGGCGCCGAGCTCGACGCGGCCCACCCCCGGCATGTTCCACAAGAGCCCATAGCCTCGGCTGGAAAGAGCGAACGGCACCGAGACTTCGGTATTGCGCTGGACGAGGTCGATGACGGCCCCCTTCTGGTCCAGCAGGCCATGCTGGTGCTGGCCGAGCCCGTAGAAGCGCTCCGCCGGGTAGGCGTCGAACGTGACTTCACAGCCGTAGAGGTCGCCTCCGCCCCGGCGGTAACGCCGCTGGGGGGGCGCAGTGAAATGGGGAACGCTCTCACCGAACAGCTCCTCGCCGTCCGCCCGGAGGAAACGCACCAGGGGCGGAAAGCCGACGAACCGCTCCTCATGGTTGTCGTACACCTCGACGACGAGGTCACCGTTGCGCATCCGCGCCCGGTCATCGCCGATCTCGACCTGGGCATCGGTGGCGCCGGCCTCGCCCAAGGCGCTGCCGGGCGTCTCTGTTATGGACGCGCCGAGAGTCGAGCGCACTCGAGCGCCGCTCTCCCCCCACGCGTCGACCTGGAGGACCTCACCGCCCTCGAGCACGGTGAAGCCGGTCTTGCTACCTATGAAAGTCGCCAATTCCCTCTCCCTTGCTTTCCGGCGCGGTTGCTCCGATCGCGTCTCCGGTCTCGGCGTCGAAGAAGTGGAGCCGGCGGACGTCGACGGCGAGCGCGACACGGTCCCCGGCCGCGACCGGCACGCGCGGGTCGACCCGCGCGACGCCTTCGGCCGCGGACGCACCCGCGATATCCCCGGACGCGTGCGTCACCGTCGGGTCTGGCGTCCACGCGCCGCCTCTGTCCCGGACCGTCCTCGCGTCCGTCGAGAAATGGACGAGCGATTCGTTGCCGAGGGCCTCGACGAGCTCGACGTGTGCTGCGAGTGTCGTCTCCCGGTCTGCGCTCCCGCCCCCGGCCACCGTCAGGTCCTCGGGACGGATTCCGATCACGAGCTTGCGAGCCTCGCCGGCGACCAAGCCGGGGCGACGCTGTCCGAGCTCGACCGGAAGGGCGAGCCGCTGCGATCCGAGCGAGAGCACGAGTCCATCTGCAGGCCCAGAGACCGCGCCCTCGTACAGGTTCATCGGCGGCGAGCCGATGAACGAGGCGACGAACAGGTTCGCAGGGCTCTCGTAGAGCTCCTGCGGCACGGCCAGCTGCTGGAGCGTGCCGTCGCGGAGGACCGCGACCCGGTCACCCATCGTCATCGCCTCCGTCTGGTCGTGCGTGACGTAGAGGCTCGCGACTCCGAGACGCCGCTGGACGCGTAGGACCTCGCTCCGCATCTGCACGCGCAGGTTGGCGTCAAGGTTCGAGAGCGGCTCGTCCATGAGGAACACGGCGGGCTCGCGGACGAGCGCCCTGCCCATGGCCACGCGCTGGCGCTGGCCGCCCGAGAGCTGGGAGGGCTTGCGCAGGGCGACCTCCGTGAGCCCCAGCACGTCGGCCGCCTCGCGTGCCTTCCGCTCGCGCTCGTGCTTCGAAACGCCTCGCACCCTGAAGGAGAAGGCGATGTTCTGGAGCACGTTCAGGTGCGGGTAGAGGGCGTAGTTCTGGAAGACCATCGCCACGTCCCGGTCGCGGGGCGAGAGGTCGTTGACGACCTTGCCGTCGAGGCGGATCGTCCCCGACGTCACCTCCTCCAGGCCGGCGACCATCCGCAGGACGGTCGTCTTGCCGCAGCCCGACGGGCCGACGAGGACGACGAACTCTCCCTCGTCGACCAACAGGTCGAACCCGCTGACAGCCTCGACGCCGTTCGAAAAGACCTTCGTCACCTGCTCGAGAGACAGCGTCGCCAAGAAGCCTCCTTGTCAGTCGAACCTGGGAAGCCAGACGCGCATCGCGCCGTCTCCCCGGTTCGCCCACGCGAAGTACGGGACCGCGAGCAGCCGCGCCGGTGCGGCCGGGCCGTCCCGCGGGAGCTCACGAACGTCGACGTACTCGATCTGCCTCCACCCGTCGAGGTCGCGGACGACCCCTGCAAGGGACACGGCCGGCACGCCGCCGAGCGGCGCCAGCGGACCGCCGTCGGCAGGCTCCGCCTCCGTCTGGAGCGCGACGTCGGCGAGGTTCACGCCGGCCGGGAGGTCGCCCGCCTCGAAGCAGTAGACGACCGGCCCGCGCTCGACGGCCAGGCAGCCGCGAACCGCGTCGATCCGCGGATTCGGCGCCGTGAGCCGGGGCGAGACGTCGAGCTCGAGGACGACGCGGTCGCCGGGGCGCCAGCGCCGCGTCAGCTCTGCGTATCCCGGCGTGACCGGCCGGCCGTCGACGACGGCGCCGCGCGCCCACGCCGGCACGCGAAGCGAGAGCGTCCACTCCGCGTCGCCGCAGGCGACCACCTCGACCGTCACGGACCCCGACCACGGGTAGCCCGTCTCGACCGCCAGCTCGACGGGGCCTGCGGCCGGACAGACGGCGCGAATCGTCGAGGTTGCGTACTGATGGAGCTGGACGCCACCGTCGCCGGTCGTGGCGAGGTAGTGGTGCAGCGACGCGAGCAGCCTCATGATGTTCGGCGGACAGCAGGCGACGGGATTCCACGAGTGCCGCGCGTGGCCGCCGCGCGACTGCAGCGGGTTCGCGTAGAAGAACGACCCGCCGTCGAGCGAGAGCCCTGCGAGGAAGCCGTTGTAGAGCGTCCGCTCGATCAGATCCGCGAAGCGGCTCTCGCCGGTGACCAGCAGCAGCCGCCAGCTCCACATGATGCTCGCGATGGCGGCGCAGGTCTCGCAATAGGCGCGATCGGGTGGCAGCTCGTAGGGCTCGCCGATCGACTCGTCGTAGTGGCGCGAGCCGATCCCGCCCGTGAGATAGGTCTTCGTCGAGACGAGGTCGTCCCACTGCGAGAGCATCGCCTCGAGCAGCGTCTCGTCGCCCGTCTCCGCGTAGAGGTCGGTCGCCCCCGCGGCGAGATAGAGAGCGCGCACCGCATGGCCGACGATCGAGCGGGCTTCCCGCACGGGCTCGACGTCCTGGTAGTAGGGGAGGTCGAAGCGGCCGCCGGCGAAGAACCCGAAGCCGCGACGGCTGGTGAGCTTGTCGCTGAGCTCGAGGTAGCGGCGATCCGCGGTCTCGCGGTAGAGCTCGACGAGCGCGACCTCGATCTCCGAGTGGCCGTCCGTCCGGGGATCCGTGTCGGAGCCGAAGACGTCGACGAGCAGATCCGCAAAGCCGCGCGCGACCTCCAGGAGGCGGGGAGAGCCGGTCCGCGCCGCGGCGATGCCCGCCTGGATCAGGTGACCTGCGGAGTAGAGCTCGTGTCCCATCTCGAGGTCGCTCCAGCGCTCGCGACCGTCGAGCTGCCAGTAGCTGTTCAGATAGCCGTCCGGCTGCTGGGCGGCCGCGACGAGCTCCGTCGTCTCGCTCGCAAGCCGCTCGAGCTCCCCGTCCGGCTCGCGCTGGGTCTCCCAGGCGAGCGCCTCGAGCCATTTGTAGACGTCGGAGTCGCTGAAGACCATGCCCCGACGATCGCCGGATATCCGTCCCGCCGCGATCCGCAGATTGTCGAGTGTCCCGGCGCGCTCGAGTTCCTCGGCACCGCGGAGAAGCGTGACCTCCCGGTTCACCCGCTGGCGGTCCGCGAGCAGCCCGTCCCGGATGACGACGCCGCAGCCGTCGATCGGGCGGAGTCGCATGCGAGCGGAAGCTGTGGGCGCGATGCTCGAACCGATTGTCTGAACGGACGCCATGCCGCTGTCCGTCACCTTTCAGTAGCCAGTTCCTGCTCTCGCATGACTGCGGGTCGAGCGTGACTGCCGGCAAGCGCTGCTATGTTTCGAAGCGCTTCGCGAAGCGCTTCGCAAGATAACAGACCCCCCAACGATGGTCAAGAAACCGACCAGAAGCCCTGTCAGAATCGTCTCGATGAGCGACATGAGGCCCCCGACGATGGCCCAGATCGCCGAGCGTGCCGGTGTCGCGCTCAGCACCGTCTCGTACGTCCTGAGCGGTAAGCGAACGGTCTCTCCGGAGATTCGTGAGCGCGTGCTCGCGGCGGTCGAGGAACTCGACTACCGCCCGCACGGCCCAGCACGCGCTTTGGCAAGCGGCAACTCCCACACCATCGCGCTCTTCCTGCCGTCCCCGCGGTGGCAGCTCATCCCGGTGCAGCAGACGTTCGTCGCCGGCGCCACGCAGGAGACGAGCGCGAGCGACTACGCGCTGTTGCTCTCGACGTCACCCGCCGATCCGGAGACCATGGCCCGCGTCGTCGAGCTGGGGCGGGCGGATGGCGTGATCCTGATGGAGACGCTCGCGCACGACCGCAGGATCGAGCGCCTCAAGGCGGGGGGCCATCCGTTCACCCTGATCGGCCGCACCGCGGACACCACCGGGATCAGCTTCGTCGATGTCGACACCGGCGCTGCGGTGGAGAAGGGCCTCGCGTACCTCGCCGAGCTCGGGCACCGCTGCGTCGCGCTCTTCAACTTCCCCCAGGATCAGCTCGACGCCGGCTACAACGCGGCGCTGATCGCCCGCGACGTCTTCGAGGAGGCGACCGGCGCCCTCGGCATCCGCGGCATTCACCTCCCCTGCTCGCACCCGGCCGCGGAGGCGCTCGCAGTCGCGACCGAGCTCTTGCGGACGGAGCCCGAATGCACGGCGGCGATCACGACCGGCTGGCAGTTCACGGGTCTGCTCGGAGCGCTGCGGGCGGCCGACCTGCACGTCCCCGACGACTTCTCGGTCGTCTCGGTGATCGAGGCGCAGTTCGCGGAGATGCTGACGCCGGCGCTCACGGGGATCGAATGGCCGGCGTTCGAGGCGGGGCGCCTCGCCGCCGAGATGCTGATCGAGCAGCTTACGGGCCGCGCCCCCGGCGAGCGCCAGATCCTGATCGGCGGCGAGCTCGTCGTACGCGAGTCAACGGGTCCGGTCAGGCGCATGGTCTCGTCCGCGACCAGGTAGCGAAGCTACGGGAGCGCCGGCCGTGAGGATCGTCGTCACTGGAGGGAGCGGCAAAGCCGGACGGGCGGTCGTGCGCGACCTACTCGAGCACGGAGCCGGTGCACTCGTCATCCATGCCGAAGAGGAGCAGAGTCTTTGCGCCGATCGGGGGCACCCCGCCGTCCTCCCGGGCTGGCGTTGCAAGGAGGACGAGCCGCTCCTCACTTTCCAGAGGCGCCAGTTCGGCGAGAACACGTGGATCTCGCGTCAGGCGGCGACGCACGGCGAACCTGGCGCGTGATTCACATGCGAGAGGTCCCTGGTTCGATCCCAGGTGCGCCCATCATCGGACACTCGCTCAGCAGGCCCGGACGACGCCGAATCGCGACGAGACCGTCACAGGCCGGACGAAGGACGCACGAACTCGTAGACCCAGCCCCGCCACGGGGATCAGATGATGTTGTGCTCCGGTCGCAAGCTGCCCGCCGAGAACCGCTCGACCGCCAGCGGCCCCACGTCGACGAAGGGCGAGCGTTCGAGCACCAGGTCGCGCACGATCTCGCCGACGGCA
>Ga0209638_1002860_pt1 | contig 10476 bp, 11 predicted proteins | sample BarGraNGADG00211_FD_184490 | JGI IMG/M metagenome (GOLD analysis project Ga0209638, IMG submission 184490) | Arctic peat soil microbial communities from Barrow, Alaska - Barrow Graham LP Ref core NGADG0002-211 (SPAdes) (version 2) | ecosystem: Environmental > Terrestrial > Soil > Wetlands > Peat... | reverse complement strand
CGTCGGCACCCATCGCGGCCTCGTGAACCCCGTCGCGGACGTCGGCGCCCGCACGTCCGCCGCAAAGGTGCCGTACTTCCTCGATGCGTGCCAGTCGGCGGGCCAGCTCCCGGTCGACGTGGGCGCGATCTCCTGCGACGTCGCGACCGGGACGGGCCGCAAGTTCCTCCGCGCTCCGCGTGGCACCGGCTGGCTCTGGGTCCGGCCGGAGTGGGCCGAGCGGATGGAGCCACCCGGGATCGACACGAGATCAGCGGAGTCGAGGTCCGAGGAAAGCTACGTGCTCGGCGAGCGAGCGAGGCGTTTCGAGGAGTTCGAGACGTCGTACGCGGCGCGCATCGGGCTCGGGATCGCGACGCAGTACGCGCTTCTGATCGGGATCGCTGCCATCGCCGATCGCATCGGCCGACTCGCCGAAGACCTGCGTGACTCGCTGGAGGGTATCGGAGCGGCGGTGCACGACGGCGGTCGCGAGCGCTGCGGCATCGTCACGTTCACGGTGCCAGGCCGTGATCCCCGGGTGATCCGGGACTCGCTTTCGGCCAGCGGCATCAACGTCTCGGTGACCGACGCGAACTTCGCTCCGCTCGACATGGCATCTCGCGGTCTCCGGAGCGCGGTACGGGCGTCGCCGCACGTGTACAACACCGACGAGGAGCTCGAGCGCCTGGTCGACCGGGTCCGCGAGGAGATCGACGGCCCGGGGTCCGAAGCCGGACCGTCTCGGTAGGCTCGCTCGACTTGCCGCGCACCTCGCGGTGCGCGAGCGCGGCGTAGCGCCGTCGCGAGATGAGGTTGGCTCAGACGACGGGTCGCGCGCCCTGGTACTGCGCGCTGCCGAATCCGAGGATCGGGAGGAAGATGAACCCGAGCAACACCAGGCCGATTCCGAATCCGACGCCGTTGCCGAAGTTCTTGGCGATGTCCAGGTACACGATGATGGCCATGATGAGGTTGACGAATGGGATGAAGAAGAGCACCAACCACCAACCGGGACGCCCGGCGACCTTGCACAGGATGTAGATGTTGTAGATGGGGATGATCGCGGCCCAGCCGGGGTGGCCGGCCTTGACGAAGACCCGCCAGAGCGCAGCGATCTCGAACACGATGAACGCGATGTAGATCAGGATCAAGATCCCAGTTGCGGCGCCGCTCATTGCAGCGAGACTGTGCATGAGGTGGTCCCCCTAGTCGCCGATGCTGCACAGTACCCCGCTCGGGCGTTCGCACCGTGGATCCCGAAGCTGCTCCGAGGTCCGTGCGGGATTGGCACGGCTGACGTGGCAGCATATGCGGCGATGTGCCTCCGCCCGATCGAGCCCGGCGATCACGACGCGGTGCTCGCGCTGAACGAGACTGCGGTCGATCACGTGTCACCGATGGACGAAGCGTCGCTGCGGTGGTTCGTCGGGCATGCCCATCGCGTCGTTGTCGTGGAGGCTGCCGGTGAGGTGGCCGCGTTCGCGGTCGTGCTGTTGCCCGGGACGGGCTACGAGAGTCCCAACTACTGCTGGTTCTCGGACCGATACGACGACTTCGTGTACCTGGATCGCATCGCGGTGGGCGAGCGCTGGAAGCGCCAGGGCCTCGGCACGGCGATCTACGATGAGATGGAGCGCGAGGCAAGCGCCCACAGCCGGCTCTGTTGCGAGGTCGACGTCGACCCGCCGAACCATGCGTCGCTGGCGTTCCACGAGTCCCGCGGGTACGAAGAGACCGGGCAGCTGCGCAACGCGCAGGGAAAGGTGCTGACGATGCTCGTGAAGGAGATCGCCGCCACCGGTGGCGACGAACAAGGAGCGGTGCCATAGCCCTTCCCAGTCCGATCGAGATCGCCCGCGCCGCCACCCTGAGGCCGATCGACGAGATCGCAGCCCAGATGGACCTTCCACCGAGCCTGCTCGAGCACTACGGCGCGCACGTCGCCAAGATCAGCCTCGACGCCGTCGCCGAGCTCGCGGACCGGCCACGGGCCCGCTACATCGTCGTGACAGCGATCACGCCGACACCGCTCGGCGAGGGAAAGACGACGACGACGATCGGCCTCGGCCAGGCGATGCTCGACCTCACGGTGGGCTACGTCACCGCCCGCAAGCAGTTCGGTGCGCCGGTGGGCTCGTTCCAGGCAGTGAAGCACCGCCTCGCCGACGCGCTGCAACAACTCGAGTTCGCCCGGCCTCCCGTCTATCGCGCGGCCTGGTCGGTCGCCGAGCAGTCCGCGACGGCACCCCGGGACGTGTCGATGGCCAAGGCGATGGCCTCAGATGCAGCGGGCTTCGTCGGGCGACAGGCGCTCCAGTGCCACGGGGCGATCGGCTACACGGTCGAGTACGACCTCCATCTCTACCTGAAGCGCACCTGGGCGCTGGCACGCGCTTGCGGGGATGCCGCCTGGCACCGCGACCGCGTGGCCGCCGCGCTCGACATCTGACCGGCCGACCGGCGGACCGGCTGACCGGCTGACCGGCTGACCGGCTGACCGGCCGACCGGCTAACCGGCTAACCGGCGGCTGGGTCCTACCGCGGTCCAGCGGCCCCGAGCCGTACGAGGGTCGCTGTGGCCTCGTCGACGATGCGCTCGACCAGCTCCGCGACCGTCGGGAGCTCCGCGATGACCCCGGCGACCTGGCCGGTCGGGAGGATCCCGGTCTCGAGCCGCCCTTCGACCATGGTTGCTCTCGTGAGCATCGGCGCGTTCGCCGCCATGGCGACCTGCGCCCAGGTCATGTCGCCGCCCTTGTGCATGGCGAGGCCCTCGGTCGCGAGCGCCGTGAGCGAGGTGCCCGTGAGCTTCCGGAGCCGGAGCGCGTTCACGAGCGCCCGCACGAACGTGACGGCCTGCGGTCCGTGCTCGAGCTGGTTCACGAGATCCGTGCGGATGACGCGTTGCGGCTTGCCGTCGATCACCCTGGTGACGACGGTGTCGAGCACCGACGCTTCGAGGTAGCGCTGCTTCACGTGCTCGGGGACCGTGCTCTCGGTGGTCAACAAGAAACGAGTCCCCATCGCCACCCCCGCCGCCCCCCACGAGAGCGCCGCGACGAGGCCCCGGCCGTCGTGGAAGCCACCCGCTCCGAGAACCGGGATGTCGACGGCGTCGACCACCTGGGGCAGCAGCAGGCTGGTCGGGATCGAGCCCGTGTGGCCCCCGCCTTCCTGGCCCTGAGCGATCACCGCGTCCACGCCCCAGCCGGCGACCTTCTCGGCGTGCCGGCGTGCCGCGATCGTCGGCATGGTGACGACGCCCGCATCGCGCAGCCGCTTGATGAGCGTCTCGCCCGGGGCCTGGGCGAAACTCGCCAGCCGGACCTTCTCTCGGATCAAGAGGGCGACGAACCGGTCGACCTCCACGTGGTTCGAGCGCAGGTTCACCCCGAACGGGCGGTCGGTCCGGTCCTTCACCTCGCCGATCGCCCGAACGAGCTCGTCGTAGGTCATCGTGGCCGAGGCGAGGATCCCGAGCGCCCCCGCCGACGACGTCGCGCCGGTCAGCCGGGCGCCGGCGACCCATCCCATGCCGGTCTGCACGATCGGCACCTCGATACCCAGAAGGACGCAGATGGGCGTGTGCAGCGTAGCGGGCAGCCCGCGGTCGGGTCTCGGGCCGGAGGTGGCGGACATGGACCGAGCGTACCGGGAGCACCGGTGCGGCTACGGGGCCCCCGGCCTTGCGGCTGGTCAGCCGAAGCGGCACCCTAGAGGCATGCCTGGGATGGAACCGGCTCGTTTCGATCTGCACACCGTGCTGTTGGGTTGGCAGTTCGGGCCGTTCCCGATCTTCGTGCTCGTGGCGTGCATCGCGTGCATCGTCTGGTACCTGCGCGCCGACTGGGCATTGGCGGCTCGTGGCCGGGTGTGGAAGGCGCGCCGCACGGTCGCGTTCGTCACCGGGATCGTCTGCGTCGACCTGGCCCTGCAGTCCCCGCTCGCCACGCTGTCCAACGGGTACTTCCAGGCACACGTGCTCCAGAAGCTGACGCTCATGATCATCGCCCCGGTGCTGCTCGCACTCGGGGCGCCCATGACGCTCATCTTGCAGACCTCGGGACGCCGCGCCAAGACGACCTGGCTGAAGATCATCCACAGCACGGCTTTCGCCGTGATCTCGCACCCGATCGTCGTCTGGTTCTTGTACTACGGCGTCATGATCTTCTTCTTCGTCACGCCGGCGATCGCCGTCGCCATGGAGCACATGTGGCTCATGGATCTGTTCAACCTGCTGTTCCTGTTCGCCGCCACGCTCTTCTGGTGGCCGATCGTCGGCCTCGACCCCGTCCCTCGGTGGAACTACAGCTACCCGATGCGGATGGTGAACCTCCTGATCGGCGTCCCACTCGAGTCGTTCCTCGCTGTCGGGCTCATGAGCTCGCGGACGCCGATCGCCCCCATGTACTCGCTGTCGGGGTCGCATGCGGGCGCCGGACTTTTCTGGGCCCTCACCGAGTTGTTCACCATGCTCACCGTGATCCCGATCTACTTCCAGTGGATGGCCTCCGAGGACCGCAAGACCGCGCGCACCGATGCCCGGCTCGATGCCGAGGCCGCGATCGTGGCGCAGGCGGAGGCGACCGTCGGCATTCCACAGCCGCACGGACGCTGGGTTCCCTGAGCCGAAGCCCTACCATCGGGCGATCGGCGTCCCCGAATCACCTGGGCACGCCCCGACCGATGGGGGGAACGGAGCGATGGCTGCAACGGTGTTCGAAGGGCTCGACGAACTGAGGGGCGCAGTCGGCCGGCAGCTCGGCCACAGCGACTGGCTCGAGGTCACGCAGGAACGCATCAACTTGTTCGCTGACGCCACCGGCGACCACCAGTGGATCCACGTCGACCCCGAGCGGGCAGCCAATGGCCCGTTCGGCACGACGATCGCCCACGGCTACCTGACGCTCTCGCTCGTCGCCGGCTTGATGCCGCAAGTCATCTCGGTACGCGGGATCTCGATGGGGATCAACTACGGGACGAACAAGGTCCGCTTCCCTTCGCCCGTGCCGGTCGGCTCGCGAGTTCGCGCCACCGGCGAGATCCTCGCCGCGGACGACGTGCCCGGCGGGCTGCAGCTGACGACCCGCATCACGATCGAGCGCGAGGGGTCCGAGAAGCCTGCGTGCGTCGTCGAGACACTGAGCCGCTACCTGGCCTGAGCGGTCCTTCGCGCCCGGTCGCGCGCAATGGGCCACCCGCTGCCAACGGACGGGACTTCCGGCCCTGACCTGTCGTGTTAGCAAAGCTGACACTTAACAGCGTCAAGTTCCCTCGAGTAAGGGGCGAAAGATGCGCAGAAGGACGTTTGACGCGATAACAACCATCGTCGGCTTCGTCATGACGGCGGTCCTCATCGTGGCGGGTGTGTTGTTGATGTGGGGCTTCAGCTACTCCAACAACACTGTCCACAACCAGCTCCAGGCCCAGCAGATCTACTTCCCACCGAAGGGGAGCCCGGCGCTGGCCCCGGCACAGATCGGCCCGTACCTGAACCAGTACGCGGGCCAGCTCATGACCACGGGCGCGCAGGCCGAGGCCTACGCGAACCACTTCATCGCCGTGCACCTGCAGGAGATCGGGGCAGGCAAGACCTACTCGCAGCTGAGCACCCAGCTCATGTCGGTCGAAAACTCCGGCAAGACGGACGCAAAGCTCGCCTCGCAAGTGCAGACGGTGTTCCAGGGCACGACGCTGCGGGGCCTCCTGCTCAATGCTTACGGGTGGTGGCAGATCGGTCAGATCGCGTTGATCGCGGGAATCTGCTCGTTCGTGTTCGCAGGGCTCATGCTGGTGCTCTCGGTTCTCGGTCTGTTGCACTGGCGCAAGTCCGAGCAGGCTGCTGAGATCTGAGGAATCCTCCTCAACGGAGCGAGCGACGCACGGCTCCGCCGAAGGCCGGAAGGCCCGGGGCGGAGCCGTCGTCGCGCCCCTGGCTACCAGCTACCCGAGGCGCTCGATGATCGTGACGTTCGCCTGCCCGCCGCCCTCGCACATCGTCTGGAGGCCGTAGCGTCCGCCGGTGCGCTCGAGCTCGTTCAGCAGTGTCGTCATCAGCCGGACGCCAGTAGCGCCGAGCGGATGGCCAAGGGCGATCGCGCCGCCGTTGACGTTCACCTTCTCGGGGTCCGCGCCGGTCTCGGACTGCCAGGCGAGCACGACCGACGCGAACGCCTCGTTGATCTCGACAAGATCGATGTCGTCGAGGCTCATGCCCGTGCGCTCGAGGGCCCACTTCGTCGCCGGGATCGGCGCGGTCAGCATGATGACCGGGTCGTCGGCGCGCACGCTCATGTGATGGATCCTCGCCCTCGGCGTGAGCGAGTGGTCGGTGAGCGCCTTCTCGCTCACGATGAGCATCGCGGCGGACGCGTCCGAGATCTGCGACGCCATCGCGGCGGTGATCCGACCGCCCTCGCGAAGCGTCGGGAGGGAACGGATCTTGTCCCAATTCGGCTCGCGGGGACCCTCGTCGGCGGTGCACCCGCTCATCGGGACGATCTCGTTCTCGAACCGGCCCTCGGCCTGGGCGCGGAGGGCTCGCTCGTGCGACCGGACGCTGAAGGCCTCCATGTCCTCACGGCTCACGTTCCAGCGCTCCGCGATCATGTCGGCGCCCCGGAACTGGCTGACTTCCTGGTCGCCGTACCGTTTGACCCAGCCCTCTGACCCGGTGAAGGGGTCCTCAAAACCGAACTGTGGCCCGACCACCATCGCGCTCGCGATCGGGATCTGTGACATCTGCTGGACCCCACCGGCCACGACGACGTCCTGCACGCCGGCCATCACCGCCTGAGCGGCGAAGTGGACGGCCTGCTGAGACGAGCCGCACTGGCGGTCGACGGTCGTGCCGGGCACGTGCTCGGGCAGGCCCGCCGCGAGCCAGCAGGTGCGGGCGATGTCGCCCGCCTGGCCTCCGAGGGTGTCGAGGCAGCCGAAGACGACGTCCTCGACCGCGCCGGGGTCGATCCCGGTCCGGTCCATGAGCGCGGCGAGCGCGTGGGCGCCGAGGTCGGCCGGGTGGACGGTGGAGAGCGCCCCTCCGCGCCTGCCGACTGGCGAGCGGACGGTGTCGACGATGAAGGCTTCAGGCACGCAGCGATCCTAGGCGAGCACCCGCTTGCGGAAGTTCCGGAGACCGAGGGCAAGGAACACGACGAGGAACGCCGTCAGCATCGGGTAGACGACGTACAGATGCATGTGCGTCGCGTTGGTCAGCGCCGCGCGCATCCCTTCGGTCACATAGATGAGGGGATTGACGAGCACGAGGATCTGAAGCCAGTGGAAGCCGTCGATGTGCACCGGGGAGAGGCGGGTCCACTGGTAGTAGGTGCCGCCGAGGAACGTGAGGGGCAGGATGATGAAGCCGAACATGAGCCCGATGTTGCGCGGCTCGAACGAGGTGCCGAGTAGCAGGCCGAGTGCCGACATGGCCAGGCAGGCAAGCGGGATCAGCGTGACGACGATCCACCAGTGGAACGTGAGGTGGGCCTCTACGCCCGGGGCGTGTACGACTGCGGCGATCGGGAAGACGAGGAAGGCGGACAGCAGGCCCTGGGCGGCAGCGGAGAGCACTTTGGCGATGGCCACGAGCCAGATCGGGCAGGGGGCTTGCACCCGGTCCTCGATCTCCCGGGTGAACCCGAACTCCTGCGACATCTGCAGCGCCACCGCCTGGACGCCCTGGAACATGATCGAGATCGCCACCACGCCCGGCACGAGCACCGTGGCAAACGCTGATTCGGCGGCGGCGGCGGCGGGCCCGTGACCGGAACTGCCGATGCCCTGGCCGATCGTGGGGAAGACGTACAAGAACACGAACACGAGCAGGAAGGGCTGGATGACCGTGCGGAGGCAGAACACGACGAGGTCCTTGCGCAGCACCACGATGTCGCGCCGGATGAGGGCGGCGAGCGCGGTCCGGCTGGCGGCGAACGTCGGGCGGATCTCACCGAGGCCGATCTCCTGGCGATAGGCGACGAGCCCGGCGGTCGTCGCGGCGTCGGCCGCTGCGACCTCCTCGGCGGACTCAGCCAACACCTCGGGTCTCTCCGATGAGGGTGCCGTCGTCGCCATCAGTCGCGCAGGTCCTTTCCGGTCAACGAGATGAAGACCGTCTCGAGCGTCGTCTCGGAAACCGACAGGTCGTTTACCGCGATCCCGGCGTCTTCGGCCACGTTCACGACCTTCGGCAGCAATCCGTCGCCGGCGCTGTTGACGTGCAACTCGACGCCACCGGCGATGAGACGCGTGCGCGCGACCCCCTGGATCCTCGACTCGAGCAGCTCCGCGAGCTGTTGCGGGTCGCCTGATGCCCGAACGGTCACGATCGAGTCGACGCCAGTGCTCTGCTTGAGCTTGGCCGGGGTATCCAAAGCGAGGATCTTGCCGTGATCCATGATCGCCACGCGGCCGCAGAGCTGGTCGGCCTCTTCCATGTAGTGCGTCGTGAGCAAGATGGTCTGGCCCTCGGCGTTGAGGACCCCGAGGATCTCCCAGAGCGCCAGGCGGCTCTGGGGGTCGAGCCCGGCGGTCGGCTCGTCCATGAACAGCACCGCCGGCCGGTGGAAGATCGCCCGAGCCACCATCAGCCGCTGCGCCATGCCTCCGGAGAGGGCGTAGACGCTCGCCTTGGCCCATTTCGAGAGGACGAACTGCTCGAGCAGCTCGTCGGCGACGCGTCGCGCGTCGCGAGCGGGGACGCCGAACAACAGGCCGTGGAAGTAGAGGTTCTCCCAGACCGTGAGGGCCCGGTCGAGCGTGTTCTGCTGTGAGACCACGCCGATCAGCTGCTTCGCGAGAGCCGGGTGGGCGATCACGTCGATCCCGCCGACGTGGGCCTCGCCCGAGGTCGGGATGACCCGGGTCGTCAACATGCCGGCCGTCGTCGTCTTGCCGGCGCCGTTCGGGCCGAGCAGCCCGAAGATCTCACCGGGATGCACGGTGAGATCCAGCCGGTCCACGGCCTTGAAGTCGGTCCCTGGATAGATCTTCGTGAGTTGCGACGTGCGGATGATCTCGCCGCCGACGCGCGGGACCGGGACAGCCGATTCCGACTGGTCGGTCGCCGTCATCGGCCCATCGTCTCCCTCTCGCTCGAGTCCCGCTCGCCAGACTACGAGGGGTTCGGGACCTCGCGTTCCCGCAGTGATGTCGGGTCGATGACATCTCGGACGAGGCGCAGCTCGGCGTCCGACGGCGCGCGGGTCTGCACGACGTCGCCGTCGATCACCAACTCGAAACCGGTCGCTTCCACCACCTGCTCCACCCCCACTCCCGGGTGCACCGAACGCACCCGCATGCGGTGGTCGGGACCGCCGAAGTCGAGCACGGCGAGATTCGTCACGACGCCGCGCAGGTCGAAGTACTCGAGCGCGGCGGGGCCGGCTGCGGCCGCGCGGTCCCAGCCGACGCCGGTCACGACGTCCACGCGCTCGACGAAGACCTTCGGCGAGTGGTTCGGTATCCAGTAGGAGGTGGCGTTGCACACGGTGTTGCCGGGTGCGCCCCGGAAACCGAGGAGTTGCACCTTTGGCTGCGCGTAGGTGCCGCCGACCGCGGCGAAGTTCTGGTTGCCGAACGGGTCGATCTGGCTGGCGCCCATGATCACGTGCCGGCGACCCCACCACACGATGTCGAACATGGACCGGTACGGGTTGTAGTGCTCGACGATGCGGCCACCGGGCCACGCGAATGCCTCGTCGTTCGCGATCAGTGCCGCCTCGCCGTCGGTCATCATCAGGTCGGGCTCGAACGTGGCGCGGGCGAGGCGGCCCCCGGTCATCGGGATCGTGCCGATCGGGTTGGCGAGGATCTCGCCGTCGCCCCGAAAGCACTCGGCGATCGCGACGACAGAGACCTCCGCGCGGGTCGCGGTGCTCATCGGGTCGCCACCTTGGCCTGGTAGTCCTCCTCCGACAGGTCCAGCCACGCCGACCGGAAGGCCGCCCAGTCGTCGGGGCTGCTGGCGGCGGCCGCGTACTCCTTCTGGAAGGCCTCGTCGCGCTCGTAGTCCGGGACGCACGACGTGAAGTGCGCGGCACCCGGGCGCTCGACGACCCCGTCGACCATCATCCGGTTCACCCTGAGGCGGAGCTCGGTGCCCGCCTCCTCGGCGAGCTCGGGCGTGCCGACGACCCGCTCGACCGAGATGAAGCGGTGCCGGGCCGCTCGCAGCATCAGGTCGTCGAAGTACAGATCCGGTCCGAGATACGTCGCGTTGCCGCGCTCGTCCGCCCGGTTCAAGTGGCAGATGGCGGCATCGAGCTCGAACGCGGGCGCAGCGACGAGCTCGGTGGCGTCGTCGTAGGGCGACCGCACCGTCCGGAGCCGGTCGTTGTAGGTCATGAGGTCCGACCCGAGCCCGACGCGCGTCGGGAGGAACGGCACCCGCCACGCGGCGGCCTGGAGCCCCAGGAGGAACAGCCCCTCGTCGTACGGCTCGTCCTCGATGCGGCCTGCCTGGCGAGCGGACCGAAAGTGCGGGTCGAGCGG
>Ga0209638_1002859_pt1 | contig 10478 bp, 8 predicted proteins | sample BarGraNGADG00211_FD_184490 | JGI IMG/M metagenome (GOLD analysis project Ga0209638, IMG submission 184490) | Arctic peat soil microbial communities from Barrow, Alaska - Barrow Graham LP Ref core NGADG0002-211 (SPAdes) (version 2) | ecosystem: Environmental > Terrestrial > Soil > Wetlands > Peat... | reverse complement strand
CGCCGATTCGAGACATTGCAGTATACCCCTATGGCACAGGCGGGGATAAGCAGCCCCTATGTTCCACCTGACAGTCATCCGAGTCCGCGCGCAAAGTGACCGATAACTGCTGCCAGTTGCGGGCCTTCAGTTGTGCCGGTTGCCCAGCAATAGCTCGTCAAACATTGAGGAGTGATCCATCCAACAGGTGGCGGCGTCAATCCCAGGACAACAGGCGTAGCGACACTACATGTCACGCGCTCGGCTCGTCCATTAGATCGGGAGAGCTTCCACAGGCTTCGCCATCCTCCCGCAACACCGGCTCCAAATGGCCGTTTATCTCCGCCCCCAGCAGCACCAGGAAGCCCACCAGGTAGAGCCAGAGCAGGAAGGCAATGGCGGCGCTGAAGTTGCCATAGGTGGTGCCGAAGTTGGTGAAGTGATCCAGATACATCCCAAATGCCTGGGTGAGCAGGAGCCAACCTACGGTCGCCACCGCGCTGCCTGGCAGCGACCACACATAGCGGTGCTGCTTGTAGGGGACCAGGTGGTAGAGAAAGGATAGGCCAAGAAACAGCACCAGAACCAGTAGCGGCCATCGCGCGATAGAGAGCATATTCACCAACTCCTGGCCCAGACCCAGCCATCCACCCAGCGACGCAGCCACGTTTCGCCCCAGCACGGCCAGAACCAACATCAACACCCCGACCGGTGGAAGGGTGATAGTGATAACGAGGGCCAGCAGCTGCGTCTGCCAGAAGGGGCGGGTGCGATGCACGTGGTAGGCACGCCCCAGTCCGTGGATCATGGTACCCACCCCGGCCATTGCCCCCCAGAGGGTGCCGACAATCCCCAGCGTGAGGAAGGCTCGGGAGGGGGTGGACAGCAGGCCCTTGAGGTAGCTGTCCACGATGCTGCTGACGTTGGTGGGGAGGAACGGGCTGACCTGAATCACCCACTGGTCGAAGAGCCCATCCATCCCCAGCGCATCACCCACAAAACTGATGGCCATGGCCAGTAGCAGCATCATGGGGAAGATGGCAAAGATGAAGCCATAGGCAACCTGGGCCGAAAGGCCCAGGACGTCGTCCTTCTCGATCTCACCCGCCAGGAATCGCAGCCAACGAAGGAGGGCATAGCGCTGCACACGCCCCTCCACGGCGTTGCCCAGCCCCTTCAGGTTGACGCCGATCATGCAGTTGGCTCCTTGCCAGGACCAGTGCAGCGGGTGACAGCTGGTCAAGGGAAAGATTACCACAGCCATCCCAGATCTCGCACCGTTATTCTGACCCACCAGAAGGCCATCGCCCTGCTGGGTGCGGGAGCGACGCTACGGGCGGGCGATGCGGCGGACGAACGGGAACGACGCTACGCCCGTTGGCTCAAAGCGGTGGAGCTAGCGAGAAGCTGGGCAGAGGAGTTGAAACAAGCTTGGCTCTAGTGGAGACAGCTCTCGCCGGCGTTAGCACGACAGAAAATCGATTGCTGCTCGTCCTTGACCGGAGGCATGCATCTTTAGCCCAACGGCACTACGGTCCCGTTTCAAGCGCAATTAACTGAATGGCCACCGAACCATCAGCAGGAAGCTAGACGGTCAACTGCACAAGTAACACGAAGCCGTATTCAATCGTTATGGCAATATGGGAATCGGGCCTTGCGCACTTTGATGCATCAGGCTATCATATTGGTCACGAAAACTGGTCGATGGAGATGAGAACCATGCCCAGACTCAATAAGGTTTTAACGGAAGCCGATCTATCGTCGGCGAGAACTCCCGACGTAATGGACCTAACGCCCTATATGAACATAATCGACGATATCGCGAAGCAAGGGGGCGTTGGGGGTGAGATCTCTCTCGCGGAAAGCGAAAGCCAACGCACGGAGAAGCGCAGGCTAAGCCTGGCAGCCAAGCAGAAGGGTATGAAGCTCACCTGGAGGAAGTCGCCTCCGGGGCAGTTGAGGTTCGTGCTCTCCGCGCCCGGCCAAGCCGCGCCGGGTGGACGAAGGCGAAAGGCATCGGCGTAGCCGAACCCCCGGAGTTGTCGGCGAGCGGGGCAAATTGCCCACCAGGAATGCATCGCTGGGGGGTCGCCTGGATCCAGTGGGCAGAATAGGGGGGCGGGTCGTCCCCGCCCCGCCCGTTCCGGCCCCGGATAAAGCCCGGGCTTGATTATGATGCATGTTGGGAACGCTACAGCGCGATCTGAACCCGCACGCTGTGATCCCCTCGGGACACTGTCACCACCAGACGTGAGCCCGCGGAGAGCCCTTTCAGCACCTCCTCAAGGTCCGCCGCCCGGGTCACAGGGCGGAAGTTTGCCTCGGTAATAATATCTCCCACCCGCATCCCCTCCCTCGCCGCCGGCGAGCCCGGCGCCACTTTCCCCACGTAGGCACCGAAGACGGGGATCCCGCCGGACTTCAAGGCTATCTTGCTGGCGTCTGCGATGGCCATCCCTACCGAGGGGCGTTTCTGAGCTGCCTTGCTTAACAACGTCTCGAGCTTCTGCGGATCGAATCCAACCACTACCTGATCGTCCACCGTGATCACCGGCACCCCGCGCTGCCCCGACCTCCGCACCATCTCTGACGCGGCCACGGGATCGCGAGACACGTCTATATCGTCGTACCGGACACCCATCTGCGAAAGGAACTCTTTCGCCTTGGAGCACCAGGGTCAGGTGGGAGTGCTGTAAACCGTTACGTTCACGCTTGCTACCTCTCAATTCTGGATCGCTTCCCGCCGCTGGACTGAATCCTAGCACAGATGGGCCCGGCCGCAAGCCCGGCACGTTTAGGTTAGCCACTTCTCTAGACCCCTGGGGCTGCCGCACTGGCGTCGCTTCTGCTGTCTGCACTGCTGCTCGGCGCCCTGCCGCCGGCACCTCATGCCGATCCGGCTACCGACGACGGTTGGACGGCGGACAATTCGTACTCCATCAGCCTCCTGGGTCGGGACGGCTCCGGCGGTTCCGACCGCTACAGGGTGACCCTGGACTGGGGAGCAAGCCTCTTCGCCCCGGGACGGCAAGTCGATGCCCCGGCTTCCCACGCAGCACGCGGTGGACCACTCCACCGGGCTTGACCCAACGATCCAGACCCCGCTATAATACCCCTCGGTTGAGTCGAGGAGGGGTGGACAACGGTCTGCCCGTGGGCACGCCGAAGTGGCGGAATCGGCAGACGCGACGGTCTCAAAAACCGTTGGACGGCAACGTCCATGGGGGTTCGAACCCCCCCTTCGGCACCGGTACAACTCAATCCCCGATAGCTCAGCGGTAGAGCGGGCGGCTGTTAACCGCTAGGTCGTAGGTTCGAATCCTGCTCGGGGAGCCCAAACCAGAAGCACCCTTCGGGGTGCTTCTCTGTTGCGCAGGAACTCCCTCCAACCTCTGTCTTCCCCACCGTCGATACTGCAGTTCCTTCCTCGCGCCTCAGGGAGTTGTATGACTGTCGTACAGCACTTGGAACACAAGAGCCCGCCGGGGATAACCCAGCGGGCTATCGAGAATCCTGTAACCCCACGCATCTGCCATCGTTGTACTGGGGTAGAGGGATGAATTCAGGCTGGCGCCCGAGCAAGCTGAGCCGCTCGAATGCTCGGAAGAGTGTGGAATGGAGAAGAAAATGAAGCGACTTCTGATCTTGATTATCCCGGTTCTTGCACTGCTCGTCATGGCCGCTCCTGTTGGCGCGGAAGAGAAGCACGGCAATTCACCGGACAAGCAGGTCACCTCCCAAGCGGATCATGGAAAGTCTGCAGACGCTCATTCCAGGGTTGAGGACAGGACGGCTGACTCAGGGGATGAAGAGGACAACTCCAAAGACGAGGACACCTCCAAGGCCAAGGACACCTCTGGTGACGAGAATGAGCACGGCGCTCAGAGGCTCCAGTTCTATGAGGTCGAGGTCACCGACGGCACTTGGGACAACGTGACGACTAATCAGGTAGATGGCAGCGTGAACGTGGTTACTCCGGGAGGAGATGTGGCTTTGGTTATCCAGGGCAACATCAAGTCGGGCCTAGAGGCGGACAAGAACTACGAGGTTTTCGTGAGGTCGGTGTCCGACTCCTTCGTCGATACCTTCACTACGAACGGGAATGGCCACGGCCGGTTCCATATCAACATCCGATCTGAGGACCTGTTGCCAGGTACCTATGAAATCCAGGTCGCAATCAACGATCCTGGGGTAAAGACAGTCATCGCCACGCCCACGGATCCCCTGCTAACTGTGACCGTTGGGTCGAATGATTAGGCACTAGCAGAACAGTCTCAGAAGACTCCGCAACCGATGGGGAGCAAGGTGATAGAGCCTTGCTCCCCTCGTTTTGTGCGCCCGGCATGGGCGCGGACTTGGGGGGAGAGCCTTATCGCTACCTCCTTACCAGATTAGTTACTGAACCACTTCATAGTTACTAAACCCCTTCTTGACACTTCGTTAACACTCTGGTGCTACGATTGTCTAGGTGCTCCGCCGGCACGATGAAGTCATCGATGACGGAGTGGCAGAGACACAAAGGAAGGTTATACATGCGCGCTTCACCGATTTACACGCTTGTGCTTTTGATATCGCTTGCGCTGACCGGCTGTTCGGCCGCGTCAGGCGCGTCCAGTTCCCAAGCGGTCGGCGGACCGAGTTCGTCGTCCGCGCCCGCGGCGGCGCCGTCCACATCCACGCCGCCACCGACACCGATGGCCACGCCGGGTCCCGCGGCCGGAGCCTCGCCGTCGTCAGACGGATTATCGGCTACGGCCGACTCGAGCGATCCCGCTACCGCCGCCATCCAGGCGGTCATCCAGAAAGCCAACCAGGAGCAGCAGGACGCCTTCGTGAAAGGCGACCCAACGGCCATGAAGGACACGGCCACCAGCGACTACTACGACCAGTTGGTCCAGATCAACAGTGACATGGCTCAGGGCGGAGTCTCCGCCATCAAGCTGGTCAAAATCGAGTGGGGGCAGATCAAGGTCACCAGCCCGACGACCGGCCAGGCAACGACCTTCGAGACCTGGCAAACCTCCTACAAGGACGGCTCGACCGACCAGGGTCGGGAGCAGAACGTCTATACCCTGGTTCAGGAGCAGGGCGCCTGGAAGGTCCAGTCCGACGATCATCCAGACGCCACCCCGAGCCCTTCGGGGGGATCTTCCGCGTCCGTTCCCCCGGAGTCGAGTGCGCCGGCGAGCCAACCGGACATCTCGCACAACTGGTCTGGCTATGCCACAACCTCCGGCACCTTCACCGCGGTGACCGGCACCTGGACGGTACCCCAGTCGCGGAGCCTCGGGAGCTTAGCTGCCGGGGCAACCTGGGTCGGGATCGGCGGCGTGCAGAGTCGAGACCTGATCCAGGCCGGCACCCAAGAGATCACCAACGGCTCGGGCACGGTGCACTACAATGCGTGGGTCGAGATCCTCCCGCAGGCCGCTCGCCAGGTGCCGTTTGCCGTAAGCCCGGGCGATTCGGTCACCGTCTCAGTCAGCAAGCAGGTCTCCGACCAGTGGCTGATCGAGTTCAAGAACCACACGACCGGGGAGAGCTACCAGACGACCGAGCAGTATACATCCTCGCTGTCGTCGGCGGAGTGGGTCGAAGAGGCTCCAAGCACGGGCCGGAGACTGCTGCCGATTGACGACTTTGGCACGGTGCAGTTCAGTGGCGGGTCGGCCGTTGAGGACGGTAAGTCCGTGACTATCGCGCAGGCCGAGGCACAGCCCATCACCATGGCTGGCCCCAGGGGTGATGCCGTCGCGACGCCTTCGGTCCTGGCACCGGATGGGCAGGGCTTCAGCGTCACCCGGTCCGCCTCGATGCCAGCACCTCAGACCAACCGTAGGTCCGCCACTTAGCTATGGCGGAAAACAGGGGATGTTGACTATTGACACACAGAGAGGGCTCCGGCGGCTGCCGGAGCCCTGCTTCCGCCCTAACGGACGGTTCATGGGGTTGCGCCTGTTCGACCAGAAACGGATCGGCACGGCACCGGACAACAATAAGGCCCGGCCAGCGAATACGAAGGGCAGATGGCCCCCTATCTCAGCCTTCGAGTGCGCACGGCTTGGCGTATAATTGGCGTACAATACGATAAGTTGAGGTGATCGCCTCTCCAGAATCTGAACAGACGCATCCGGTGTGCCAACCTATGCAAGTGGTTCACGGGACCTGGATCCCTGACGACACCAAGGACTTCGTTCAGCGGGGCGGTTTCTTCCTCTGGGTCGAAACCGACGTTTCGTTGCGCGCGAGGCGTCGTCCCTCGGACGGGTCGCTCCATCCCCGCCATCTGATAGATGCATCCCTGGTGGCATTTCTCGACGAAAAGCTCGGGATTCGGGATAGCTACTCCAGGGTGATTTCCCGCGCATTTTGCCGCCGATTCTTCCTGCTGCCGAGCGCCAACGGGGCGCCGTTGCCCTCCTTCGAGCTGCAGCGGTACGTCGACGAAGAGATTCCGGACAGCTTCGAGCTCGCTTCCTGGCAGGTCTGCTGCTACCCGGTGCCCGACTTCATACGAACCCTGAACGATATTCACTTCGTCGCTACGAACGCGGCTGAGGACTTTCAGCTCGGGGCGGATTTTCTATTCTGGCACCAGTTCGGCCAACTCATCAAGCAGGTAATCGCGCGCGAGCAGTACATCCCGGCGATCAAGTATCAGGAGATCGTGCCTAACAGCGGCAAGCGCGCCAAGAGCGCACCGACGTTCGAGCTTCATCCGGGATGGGAAATGCTCTCTCATCTCTACGACGCGGCCATTCCAAAGTACGTCGCCGCGATGCCCACGCTGTGCGCCGCTGGATCGACTACCCCGGCCACGGAGGTCCACACGAAGGAATCGCTTCTGCGCCACTTCGGCGAGTGTCTGTTGCACGACGTGGTGACCGGGACGCCCTTGACGGCGAAGAGTGACCGGCAGCTCTCCGGTACATTCCTGTATCGCGCGATCTACCCATATCGGCCTGATGCGCGGCACGGGTCGCCGGCCGACGAACTGACCGAGTACCGCGCCTGGGCGGGCTGGAGGGAAAGGCTGACCCAAGCGCAAACTGCCGCGGGGTTTACCCTGGGGTTCCAGCTGGAAGAAGCCACCGACGTCGACGACTGGCAGCTTCACTTTCAGGTCGCGGCGAAGCACGATCCCTCACACCGGCTTCGTCTCGCCGACTACTGGGGTCTCGAGCCGAAAGCCCGCGCCAATCTCTCTCGACCTTTTGGCTCGGATTTCGAGAAACTGCTGCTGCTGGGGCTCGGACACGCCGCGCGGATCTATCCGGAGCTCTGGCGCGGGTTGGAGACGAGCCGGCCGGCCGGCTTTCGCCTAACACTGGGGGAGGCGTTCTCCTTCCTGAAGGAGAACGCCTGGATCCTGGAAGATGCAGGCTACACGGTCAGCGTACCGGCATGGTGGACGCCGCAGGGGCGGCGTAGGGCAAAGCTGCGACTGAAGACCGCCCAGCGGCCGGCGAAAGGCAAGACCGGGTCAGGCAGTGGGTACCTCAGCTTCGACTCGATCGTCGCCTATCAATACGAGCTGTCGATTGGCGACGCGGTCGTGTCGGAAGAGGAATGGCGGCAACTGGTCGAGGCAAAGTCGCCGCTGGTGCGGTTCCGCGGTCAGTGGATGGAGCTGGACCGCGACCGGATGCAGCAGCTCTTGGAGTTCTGGCAGACGCACCACAACGCCGAGCCCGAGCTCACGATCCGGGACCTCCTGAAGGCAACGGCCGACGCCGAGGACGATCTGGAATGGGATCACGACCCCGCCCTGCAATCCATGCTCTCCCGGCTGCAAGACAAGAGCACGTTCGCGCCGATCGAAGATCCGCCGGAGCTCCAGGGTAGTCTGCGTGATTACCAACGGCGGGGCGTGGCCTGGCTCGGCTATCTCGAAAGTCTGGGCCTCAATCCCTGCCTTGCAGACGACATGGGGCTGGGCAAGACGGTAGAAGTGATCGCCCTCCTGCTCGACGAAAGGCGCTCGGCGAAGACGGTGGGGCCGACCCTGGTGATCGCGCCGACCTCGGTGCTGGGGAACTGGCGCAAGGAGATCGGGCGTTTCGCGCCCAGCCTGCGCACCCTCGTTCATCAAGGAAGCATCCGAAACAAAGATGAACGTCTCTTTCGAGACGCCTGCCGGGATTGCGACGTGGTGATTACCTCTTTTGCCCTGGCCCGTCTGGACGAGAAGCTCCTCCGTGGTGTCAACTGGGGCCGCGTCGTGGTCGACGAGGCGCAGAACATCAAAAACCCACATGCGGCACAGACCCGGGCCATCGCGAAGCTCGCGGCGCCGCGCCGTCTCGCGTTGACCGGCACGCCGGTCGAAAACCGGCTGCGCGATCTCTGGGCGATCTTCAATTTTCTAAACCCCGGTTACCTGGGCAAGGAAGCGCAGTTCCGCAAGAGCTTCGAGCTTCCCATCCAGAAGGACAACGACTCGGCTCGCGCGGCTACCCTGAAGAGGTTGGTCGAGCCGTTCATCCTCCGGCGCGTCAAGACGGATCAGCGGATCATTGCCGATTTGCCGGAGAAGATCGAGCAGAAGCTGTATTGCCAGCTTACTCCAGAGCAGGCGTCGCTCTACTCGGCGGTGGTGAAGGACGTCGAGGAGCAGCTGGGCGAGGTGGACGGCATCCGGCGGAAAGGCTTGATCCTCACGACGCTCTTGAGGCTCAAGCAGGTGTGCAATCATCCGGCGCAGTTTCTCCAGGATGGGAGCGCTTTTACTAGTGAGCGATCCCACAAGCTGCAGCGGCTGAGCGAGATGGCCGAGGAGGCAATCGCCAGCGGAGACAGTCTCCTCGTCTTCACTCAATTTGCCGAGGTCGGTTCGGCGCTCGAGGCGTACGTCGCGCGCACTCTGCACTACAGTACGTTCTACCTGCACGGCGGGACGAGCGCGGCGCAGAGGGAGAGAATGATCGAGGCGTTCCAAGACCCCGAGACCGAGCCTTCCGTTTTCATCCTCTCCCTGCGCGCCGGCGGCGTCGGATTGAACCTCACACGGGCGAATCATGTCTTCCACTTCGATCGCTGGTGGAACCCTTCGGTGGAGGACCAGGCAACGGACCGAGCCTTCCGGATCGGCCAGCGGAAGAACGTCTTCGTACACAAGTTCGTCGTCCTGGGGACGGTCGAGGAGCGCATCGACCAGATGATCGAGGACAAGAAGCGGCTGTCCGGCCTGATCGTCGGCGCCGACGAGTCCTGGCTGACCGAGCTCGACAACGACACGTTCAAGGACTTGATCGCGCTCCGACGTGACGCGGTGCTGGAGTAACGAGATGCCAGGTTTTAGCCGGACGTGGTGGGGACAGCGGTTCATCGAGGCCCTCGAACAGTTTACCGACCAGGCCCGTCTCGGTCGCGGACGGTCCTACGCGAGCGGGGGACGGATCCTCAGCTATCAGATAGAAGGCGGCAAGGTGAGCGCGAAGGTGCGGGGATCGGTCAATCCCTACTTTGGTGTGTACAAGGAGCCGACCTACACTACGGAGGTCGCGCTAAAGCCGATCTCGCGAGCTAACTGGACCAAGGCGATCGCCGAGCTCTCGAGCAGGGCCGGGCCGGTGGCGAAGCTGCTGCTGAACGAAATGCCTGACGATATCGACGACACTTTTGGTCGCCTTGGACTTCATCTGCTCCCCGGTGACCAGAGCGAATTTACCACCGAGTGCTCCTGCCCGGACTGGTCCAACCCCTGCAAACACGTCGCCGGGGTCTGCTACCTGCTGGCGTCGGCGCTGGACCGGGATCCCTTTCTGCTGTTCGAGCTACGCGGACTCGCTCGGGACGAGCTCCGAGTGGAGCTGGAGAAATCTCCGCTGGGGCAATTGCTCGCCTCCGAGTTCGATCAGCCGGAAGTGGGGCTGCAACCCGCACCGTCGTACTACACCCGACCGGTCGCCGAGCCTGCCCCGGCGACGGTGGGCTACAGGGAGTTCTGGACCGGAGCCCGACGCCTGCCGCCGGCGATCGAAACGTCGCCGGCTCCCAGCGTTCCGGCCCTCCTGATCAAGAAGCAGGGTGACTACCCCCCCTTCTGGCCGAAGGACCAGTCATTCATCGCGGTGATGGAAGAGTTCTACGCGCGGGTCCGCACCAAGAGCCGGCAGATGAAGTGAGCGTGCCCCGCTCCCGGTTGCGGGCTAGAACCGGTTATGAACAGAAGCCATTCACCACCCTGTTGCACGATGCCCGCAGAGAACTCCGAAAAGCGGGGTGGATATTCGCCCCCTACTACGGGTACTCGACCTTCGTGCTCATTTCGGCGCTTCTCGTAGCCTTCAGCGCCACCGTGGCGATGTCGTTAGCGTTCACCCTCGTCCTCGCATCCGCCGCGAACGGATGGGCTTGGAGAACTTGCCGACTCACTCGAGCGCGGCTAGCTTCCGTCAGAGCGTGGTGGATACTGGTCGCCCTGGCCCTTCCAACTTGTCTCGCTCGACAGACGGCTGGTGCTCACTCAGGATCGGCCGTCACGGCTTGGGGCTGCC
>Ga0209638_1002858_pt1 | contig 10479 bp, 10 predicted proteins | sample BarGraNGADG00211_FD_184490 | JGI IMG/M metagenome (GOLD analysis project Ga0209638, IMG submission 184490) | Arctic peat soil microbial communities from Barrow, Alaska - Barrow Graham LP Ref core NGADG0002-211 (SPAdes) (version 2) | ecosystem: Environmental > Terrestrial > Soil > Wetlands > Peat... | reverse complement strand
GCGCTGACACGCCGGACCTTCAGTTGAGGAAACCTGAAGGTCCCCTCCTCGCACCTCCGGAGGTGTCCGTCAAGGACCAACCCCGATCTATATCAGCCCAGGGCAGCTCGGGGTCGGCGAGGCGCCGCCGACCCCGGACCGGGCCGGCGAAAGACCGGTCCTGCACCAGGGCCTGCCGAAAATCAGGTCAGGGTGGCCTTCTTTGGTCCCGGTGCTGTGACCAGTCCGGCTGCAGTCGCGGCCTTCTGCACTTCTCTGGACACCGCGGGCACCACTCGGGAGTCGAAGATCGAGGGCACGATGTATTCCGCAGTCACTCCGTCCTCGGAGACGATGTCGGCGATCGCCCGGGCGGCCGCCACCTTCATCGACATGGTCACCGACCGCGCACGGCTGTCGAGCAACCCGCGGAACATGCCCGGAAAGACCAGGACGTTGTTGATCTGGTTTGCATAGTCGCTGCGGCCGGTGGCGACCACGGCCACGTTGTCCGGCATCTCCTCCGGCTGGATCTCCGGAATCGGGTTGGCCATAGCGAACACGATGGCGTTCTTGGCCATTGTGGCGATCCACTCCGGCTTGACCAGATCGGGACCACTGACCCCGACGAAGACGTCCGCACCGACAAGTGCGTCCTCAAGACTGCCGCGCATTCCCTCGCGGTTGGTCGTCTTGGCGATGGATCGCTTCGCCTCGTTCAGGTCAGTTCGGTCACGGGAGACGATGCCCGCTCGATCCACCCCGATGAAGTGGCCGACGCCGGCGTGCTGCCACAGCTTGATGCAGGCAACCCCTGCGGCGCCCATGCCGAGAAAGACGACCTTGAGATCCTCCAGCGGCTTGCCGACCACCTCGGCCGCGCCATACAGGGCGGCGAGTGAGACGATCGCGGTGCCATGCTGATCGTCGTGGAAGACGGGGATGTCCAGCTCCTCCTGAAGCCGTCGCTCGACCTCGAAGCACACCGGCGCCGCAACGTCCTCCAGGTTGATGCCACCGAATCCGGGAGCGATCGCCTTTCCTACCGCGACCAGCTCCTCAACGCCTGAGGTACGCACGCAGATGGGGTACGCATCGATGTTGGCGAGCTGTTTGAACAGCATCGCCTTGCCCTCCATCACCGGCATGGCCGCCTCCGGCCCGATGTCACCCAGACCCAGAACCGCTGTGCCGTCGGTCAGCACTGCTACCGAGTTCGACTTGATGGTGTAGTCCCACACCAGCTGGGACTGCTCCGCGATCGCGGTACAGACCCTCCCGACACCCGGGGTGTATGCCATCGACAGATCGTCACGGGTGAGCACCGCGAACTTCGGCGTCACCTCGATCTTTCCGCCGATGTGACGATCGAACACCCGGTCGGTCACCGACAGCAGCTTCACGCCGGAGACCTCCCTTGCCGCCGCAACGACCTCCAGGCCATGCGACTCCCCGCGGGTCTCCACCTGGATCTGCCGGACGATCACCTCACGCTGGTGCTCGATGATGTCGATGGAGTCGATGAGGGCCCCGGCGCGACCAAGTGCTGAGGTCAGCTTCCCCAACGTGCCGGGGACACGCTCCAAGGACACGCGCAGAGTCAGCGTGTTGCCGGCGGACGGGTGGATCGTGACCATGTGTTGCAGCCTCTCCTAGGGACGGCCGTCGTCTCGTCCGAGGCCGTTGTCGCAGGCCGAGCGGATGCCGAGGTGGGTCAGGTCGCTGGCCGGTCTGGGCATCACTGTAACGAGGGGCAACAGGACGAAGGAGGGCAGGTCCGTCCCCCGCTGGGCGAGGTGAACGTCAGTGCTGCGGGCCGCTGCCCGCTGGCAGGGCAATGCGGAACTCGGTACTTCCCTTGTCGCTGACCAAGGTCAGGGACCCGCCGTGCGCCTTGACCACCGCGCGGGCGATGGAGAGGCCCAGACCTGTGCTGCCCGCGGCCCGCGACCGCGAGTCGTCGGCGCGCACGAACCGCTCGAAGATGTCGGCCTGCAGCGCTTCGGGAATGCCGGGGCCGTTGTCGATGACAGAGAGCAGGACCTGCCCGCTGGCCTCCTGAACGGCGGTGAGCCGGATCAGCACAGACGTCCCGGCTGGGGTATGGATGCGCGCGTTGGAGAGAAGGTTGGCCACGACCTGGTGGAGCCGGTGCTCGTCACCGCGTACGACGATCGGCTCGTCGGGCAGGTCGAGCGACCAGCGGTGGTCAGGACCGGCCACCCTTGCGTCGCTCGTGACCTCGATGACCAGCCGTGACAGGTCGACGTCCCTGTGTTCAAGCGGTCGACCGGTATCGAGCCGCGCGAGAAGCAGGAGGTCGTCGACGAGCCGTCCCATCCGCACGGCTTCGGACTCGACCCGGGCCAGCGCATGACCCACCTCGTCGGGGACGGGCTCAGTGCTCCGCAGGGCCAGCTCCGCGTAGCCGCGGATGCCGGTCAGCGGGGTGCGCAGCTCATGGCTCGCGTCCGCCACGAAGCGCCGCAGCCGGGCCTCGCTGGCCTCGCGCTGTTCGAGCGCGGTCTCGACGTGCCCCAGCATCTGGTTGAAAGCCGCCCCGAGCTGGCCCACTTCGGTGCGGGGGTCGGTTTCGGGCACCCGGTGGGGCAGGTCGACGGCGCCACTGCCAAGGGACATGGAAGAGACCTGGTTGGCCGTCGTGGTGACCCGGTGCAAGGGGCGTAGCGAGAGCCGGACCCAACCCGCACCAGCCAGCCCGGTCAGAAGCAGGGCTGCCGCAAAGACGATGAGCTCGGTGGCCTCGAGCCGGTGCACCGTCGACTCGACGTCGCCCAACGCCAACCCGGTGATGTGGATGTCCCCGTCCTGGCTGCGCGTCGCCCGGAGTCGGTAGTCGTCCAGCGACGACAGCCGGGCAGATATCGGCCGGCCGTCGGGGACCAGGTGCATGAGCAGGGAGCGGTCCCCACCGGTGAGTGTCACGTCGCGGAGGCTGACCTGGCCGGCGTTGTCATTGACGACGACGGCCTGTGCGATCGACCCGTTCGCAATCCGGACGGCCAGCGTTCCCACCACCTGGCCCTCGAAACCCGGGTCGCCAGGGGGCAGAGAGCTTCCACCGGTGATGTCCTGGCCTCCGGGGTGCTCGAGGCTGACATCGAGACGACTACCGGCGCTGACCAGGTTCTGGTCGAGCCGGTCGACGAGGAAGCCGCTCAGCGTGATGTTGGTGGCAATGGCGATGGCAAGGCAGGCCCCGGCAAGCAGGACGAGCACGCCGGCGATCAGTCTGGTCCGTAGGGTCCGACCGGCCAGCCAGCCGCGCATGGTCACGAGGGCGTCTTGAGGACGTACCCGACGCCGCGCACGGTATGGATGAGAGGCTCGTGACCTGCGTCGATCTTCTTTCGAAGGTAGCTGATGTACAGCTCGACGACGTGAGCCTGCCCGCCGAAGTCATAGTTCCATACCCGGTCGAGGATCTGTGCCTTGCTCAGCACCCGGCGCGGGTTCCGCATGAGGAAGCGCAGCAGCTCGAACTCGGTGGCGGTCAGGTCGACCAGCCCCCCTGCCCGGTGAACCTCGCGGGCCTCCTCGTCCATCGTCAGGTCGGCGATGGCCAGAAGCGTGTCCGCGCTGTTGCGGGTCATCCCGGCTCGACGGAGCATGCCGCGTAGGCGAGCCAGCACCTCCTCGAGGCTGAACGGCTTGGTGACATAGTCGTCCCCGCCAGCGGTGATCCCGGCTATCCGATCCTCCACGGAGTCGCGTGCAGTGAGGAAGAGCACGCCCACCTGGGGGTTGTCCTCGCGCAGCCGGCGCATGACCTCAAGGCCGTCGAAGTCGGGCAGCATCATGTCCAGCACGATGGCGTCGGGCTTGAACTCCCGGCCCGTACGGACAGCGCTCATGCCCGTGCCGGCACTGCGCACCTCCCATCCCTCATGGCGCAAGACGCTCGACATGACCTCCGCGAGGTTCGGTTCGTCGTCGACGACCAGGACGCGAACGGGCGTGCCGTCGGGACGGGTCAGGTCGGCAGACCCGGTGGTGCTCTCTCGCTCGGTCATGAGGCTCATTCTTCAAGAATCGTTGTCCAGGCTCAGGACTTCCTGAGAGGTATCTCTGAGGTTCCTCTGAGAGCCGGAGAGTGGCAAGTCAGGGATCGCGGAGGAGCTGGAGGGCGAGCGCCGGGCAGTCGGTCACGGCGCGGCGCGCGAGCTTGCGCAGCCCCCCCGGGACCGGCTCGCCAGAAAGGATGGGATAGCCCCACTCGTCGAGCGTGATCTGCTCCGGAAGCAGCTCCGCGCACAGGCCGTGTCCCGAGCAGAGGATCGGGTTGACGCGCAGTCTCTCGTCCATCGCTCAGCTCCAGTCTTCCTCGTATGCCGGTGAGCCGGCCGGGATGGGCAGGAACGGGTCGTTGGCTCTGGCGCTGCACCGGCCGGCTGCATGCATGGCCACCTCATCGGCGAAGACGTTCAACGCGCTGCGCAGGAAGCGCACCGTGCCATCGGGGTGATGGCAGGCGCCACGACGCTCGACCAGCTGGGACCAGCGCTGAAGGTCATCCTGGGCTGAGGGCGTGGGCCCGTGGTGCGCGATCTGGGAGAAGGTGGCCGCGATACGCGGGAGGCCGTTGAGGCAGGGGCCACACTGGCCGGCGGACTCGAGGGCCAGGTAGCTGACGACCCGGGCCGACTCGACGAGGCCGCAACGGTTTGTCGGCAGTGCGGCCAGCACGCCAGCGCCGACGGCCGCGCCGAGCGGGCGCAGGTCGGCGTTGCTGAGAGTGACCTGCCCGGCTTGCTCGGGGGGGAGCCACGCGCCGTGATACCCGCCCACGAGAACCGCTTGTGCGGGGTGCTCATCGAGCTTGAGGAGCTCGGCGATCGGGGTGCCGATCGCTGTTTCCGCGACTCCGCTGCTTCCGTTGGCCAGCCGCACGGTCGTCAGCATGCTGCCTGGCTCAGCCTCTGTGCCGATGGCTCGGAACCAGGCCGGGCCGTATCGCGAGATGAGCGAAAGCTGGGCCAGGGTCTCGACGTTCTGAACGAGCGTTGGTGCCCCATGGACGCCCTGCTCGAAGATCCGGGGCGGCGTGAATCGCGGCAGCGCTGAGCCGCCCTCAACCCGGCTGGCCAGGGCCGACTCCTCGCCGGCCAGGAAGCGGGGCGGGGAGGTGACCAGACCAACAGCGATGCGATCCACACCGGCGGCTGCCCGATCGGCGAGCGCCTGGTGCAGCCGCCGCACCAGCCCGGGTTCGCGGTGGACGTAGAGGTGGACCTCTCGGGCGCCGACCGCCTCGGCCGCCAGCTGAAGCCCGTCGAGGACCAGATGGGGGGAGGACCAGAGCAGCAGCTTGTCCTTGTCGCTCGCCGGCTCGCCCTCGGCGCCGTTGCCCACGATGACCGGTGCACCTTTCTGACCGGCAACGGCTCTGAGCTTTCGGTGGGTCGGGAACGCCGCCCCGCCGCGTCCAGTGAGGCCGGCGGACTCGATCGTGTGGATCAGCATCCCGGGGCCGCCACGGTATGGCGTGGGGCCGAACATCTGCAGATGCGCCGCGAGCTCCATCGGCCGACCAGATGGGGGGAGCAGTCGGGGTAGCGAGCTGGGCCCGGTTTGGGAACGGGCTGAGGCTTCTCGTACGGCTGTGGTCATCGCAGGCTCCCTGTCTTCTCGGCCCGGGCTATCAGCTGGGGCACCCGACGTGGGCGGGGTATGGCTGCGGATGCGTCGATGATCCGGTAGCCGATGGCGGTGACCACGGCGAAGACCGAGGCCATCGTGAGGCCGAGCAACCAGCCGGAGCGCAGGTCCTTGCTCGCACCCATGCTGTGGACGAGAGTCACCGGGTAGGAGGCATACGCGAGCCAGTGGACGGCCCGCCATACAGCTGGTCTGAGCCGGGCGCGGAGCAGGCTGGTGACGATGACCGCCGCAGTCATGTCCACGGCCACGGTGCCGAGGCCGATCCAGAAGCGCTCGTAGGGAGACGAGAAGGGAACAATCGTGGAGAGCCAAGGGATGTGCACGTATCCGTCCGCGATGGCAGTGACGATGTGTGTGCCGAGGAAGGCGACGGTGAGCAACGACAGGCTGCGGTGCAAGCCGGTTACGGCGAACCGCGGGAGTCCCGGGAGGTGGCCCTGCCGGTTGACCACGATGCCCAGGATGGCCACGATCGAGAGCAGGATCAGGGAGATGACCCCCGTGGCGCGGCTGGCGTACCAGAGGGTGGTGCCGGAGATCATCGTGTGCCGTCCTTCGGCCAACCCGCGATTGTGGTCACTGACCCGTCAACGGCGACCAGGCGAGCGGGCAACCCCAACCCGACCAGCCAGCCAGGGGCGCGCTCGCCGCGGATGATGGCGGCGGTGCTGGCAATGTTGGCATCCAGTGCCGAGCCCGCGGCGACGGAGACCGTTCGCCAGTCACTGTCGGCAGGGCGGCCGGTCCGCGGGTCGAGGATGTGGTGCATCAGGTCGCCGCCGCGCGCCCACCTGCGCGCGCTGGTGCTGGACGTGGCCAGACCACCTGCACTGATGGCGATGACGCCGGCGGGCCCTTCGTTGGGTGCTGACGGGTCACCGGTGATGTCCTGGACCCGGATCGGCCATCCATCCAGTGGCCCGACACCGGCGATGGCGATGTCCCCGCCGAGACTGACCAGTACGCCACAGCCGAGCACCCGGGCGATCCGCTCGGCCGAACGGTCGGCAGCCCGGGCTTTCGCCGTCGCGCCGAGGTCGAGTCGAACCCCGGCCGGCAGCGTGAGCAGGCCGGTCGTCTCGTCGAGCTCGATCTGCCGCCACCTCGGGACGTGGCGGACCGTGACCCGGATCGCCCCACCCTGCACTGGCACCGAGGCGAAGTCGCGGTCATACCCGAGCGTCTCTATGGCTCGCCCGAGCGTGGGATCCAGGTCGCCGTCGGTGAGCCGGGCCCCACGCAGTGCCGCGCGGATCGCGTCGGCGAGAAGCGGGCTGACCCAGGTCGGCTGGCCGGCGCTCGCCTCCAGTCGGATCAGCTCCGAGTCGCCCCGGAACCGGCTGCACGCCGCATCAAGGGCGGCCAGGTCATCGGTGAGGAGCGCTCGCGCGGCGCGAAGTTTGGTGGCGTCGGTGACGACGATCCGGATCGTGGTGCCGATGGCACTCCAGGTGCTCGAGCGAAGGCGGTCTGACCCTGTTCGCGGCAGCGTCGAGGTCGTGCTCATCACGATGCTCCGGAGGTAGCGACAGGAGGGCTGTTGGTGGTCGATGGGGCCGTTCCGGACTGAAGCTGGGTCTGGGTCTGGGTCTGGGTCTGGGTCTGGGACGAGGAGCTGGAGCCGTCATCGCCCGAGCTGCTCGATGTCGAGCCGTCATCGCCAGTGGTCGTCGAGCCTGATGTCAGGGCGGAGGCGCTCGTGCTCTTCAATGCGCCAGCCAGCGTCGAGCCGGGCAGGGTGACGGCGATCGCGACGGCGCCGACCAGACCTGCTGCTCCCGCGCCAAGGGTCAGGGCTGAGATCCGGGCCAGCCCCTTGTTGCGAGCCAGCTGTCGGTCCGATCCCGGGGTGGGCGAGCTGTTCACGTCGTGCTCCGATCCCGCACGGGGCGTGCGCTGAGGGTGTGGCTGGTCGTGGTTCATGCGTTCACCTTCCAGCCCAAGCCTGTGCCAGGTGTGGGTGATTCCTCTGAATCGCCTCTGTGGCTGAGGTTGCCCCGAGGGCTCAACTGCATAGCGAGTGGCCACAAAACCCAGAAGGAAATCCCAGTTTCGGGCGGCAACGTCTTGTCCATCGACCTGCCACTCAGGTGGGTGACAACGAAGGAGAACGACATGGACGACAACGAGCCGCGCCGGGCGGGTCGGCGCAGTCGGCGACTGGCCGGGGCACTGGGACTGCTTCTGGCGGGTGGAGTTGCCGGAGGGGCGCTAGCGGCTACAAGCTCCGCCTCGGCCGCCGACACGACGACGTCGACGGTCGCTGCACCTGCAGCAACAGATCCGGGGCACCCTGCTGACAGCGCCACTCCCGTACGCCCTGGCGAGAAGGCGCTGAGCGGCACCGACCTGGCGACCGCGAAGGCTGCCGCACTCAAGGCGGTGCCCGGTGGCACCGTCTACCGAGTCGAGACCGATGTGGACGGTGCCACCTACGAAGCGCACATGACAAAGGCCGATGGCACTCACGTCACCGTGAAGCTCGACAAGAGCTTCGGCGTGACATCGATCCAGAACGGCATGGGCGGCGGCGGTCCGGGCGGTCCTGCCGGCGGTCCTGCTGCGAGCCCGAGCGGAGCTGCTATCTGATTGGCCGCGGGCCGGGCTGAACACACGGGTGGAGCATTGAGCCACGGAAGAGCGGCCGCGCGCAGGATCTCCCCCTGCGCGTGGCTGCTCACTCGTGGGCGGGCTTGCCAGCCGTCCCCGGCCCGCTGGCGGAGGGCGGGACTAGCTGCGCGTGGATCTGGGTCGTGAGCTCGTGAATGAGCCGGGTCAGGTCGGTGTTGTTGTGCAGCTCAAGCTCGCTCTCGACGAACTCGTGGTCGGCCTTGGCCTGTTGGAAGGCGGCCTGGCGGTTCTGCCCGATCATGACGAATGTCGACAGGAAGATCGCCTCGAGCGAGACGATGAGAGTGAGAGTCGGCCATGGGCTCTTCTCGAACACCAGCATCCACAGCGCGAAGACCGCGGCGTGCAGGTACACGAAGTTCATCGACCCGGCGAAGGCGGTGATGGTGTCGGCGACACGTAGCTGGAGCTTGGCCGACCTCCGTTCACCTCGGCCAGCATCGCCGGGTGACGCGCCTTGGTGAGCTGTATCACGGTCATGTGAAAGGTCCCTTCGTCGCGTTCTCGATCGCTGTCGTAGCACGCTCTCACGGACTCGACCGGTCCTGCTCGCCATCGGTGGCCGTTTGACGAGTGTTCTTTTCCCTGCCCAACTCCTGGCGCGGCCCGCCGCCGGATACGCGTCAGACGAGTCCGCGCTCGACCGCGGCGATGAGCTGCGGACGGAGCTCGGCTGCGCGGATCACCGCGTCGACGGAGCCCACCTGGACAGCCCGCTCGATGCTGTGGACGCCGTCGAACTCCGCTGCGACCTCACCGAGCTTCTCGGATCTGACCTGGGAACGCAGCTGGGCCAGGTCGGTGACCAGGGAAGCGCGCTCTGCGCCGTCCGCGTTGGACACGCGCGCCTCCAGATCGGCGACACGCGAGTCGGAGGCGGTGCGCGAGTCAACCTCGCCGGAGAAGACGACAGCGGCTGCCGGCGCGCCTCCGATGACCGACGCGAACGACCCTTCGACGGCAAGCACCGTCATTGCCGCGTTGAGTGCCTTGGAGAACACCACGAACGCGCCGCCGTGATAGCGCGACACGACGCAGAAGACGATCGGCCCCTTGAAGTTCACGATCGCCCGGCCGATCTCGGCGCCGTACTCCAGCTGGAGGTGGCGCATGGAGTCCGGCGAACCGTCGAAGCCGGACAGGTTGGCCAGGACCACCACAGGCCGGTTCCCGCTTGCGGCGTTGATGGCGCGGGCGGTCTTCTTCGACGAGTGGGGGAACAGCGTCCCCGCCGTCCAGGTGTCGGGGCCATCGCTGGGCGGGAACCCGGGCCTGGGCTGGGGCCTGGACTCGATCCCGATCAGCGAGATCGGCCACCCGCCAAGGTGTGCGTCGAAGATGACCGAGGTCTCGGCGCCAGCCATGCCAGCCCACCGCTCGAGCACCTGGTGATCCTGATCCGCGACCGCGCGCATCAGCGTGCGGATGTCGAACGCCTTCTTTCGGTCGGGGTTGGTGGCCGGCGAGAAGATGTCACCGACAGTCTGGAAGTCGCTGTCGGCCACATGGTGCGGGTAGCCGCACACGTCACGCTCAACCGGGTCGCTGGTCGCGGCCCGCCGCGGTGAGACCTCCCCAGGTACGACGTACGTGTGGTCGTAGTGGGCAAGCAGCAGGTCGCAGGCTCCGGCCAGGTCCGGCGCCCAGTACTGCGCCTGACCGTTCGGACCCATGACGCGGTCGTAGCCGCCGATGCCGAAGTTGTCCTCGGCCGAGACTCCGCCGGAGAAGTCGAGAGACTGCTTGCCGGTCAGCACCATCGCGCTATCCGGCGTCATCACGAGGATTCCCCTCGTGTGCATCAACATCGTGGCTTCGGCGTTCCAGTACGGCTGGGCACCGACATTGATCCCGGCCACCACGATGTTGATCTCGCCGCCTCCCTGGGTGAAGGCAACGATGCGGCGAAGCGCCAGGGCCACCCAGTCCATGTTCTCGGTGCCCGAGTCCATCGAGATGCGCGCGCCAGCCGACAAGGCGAACCACTCGACCGGTACGCCCAGCTGCTCGGCCAGGTCGAGTGCAGCGATCACTCTCGCGCACTCGGCCTCGGCAACGGCGCCCAGGGCGCGGGTGGGGTCACCCAGGAGCACGACCCGCTTCACACCCTCGGGGTGGCGAACCGTCAGGGTCTGGGCCAGGCCGACGACCAGTCCTGCGCGGTTACGGCCCGGTGGGCGATCTACC
>Ga0209638_1002857_pt1 | contig 10483 bp, 11 predicted proteins | sample BarGraNGADG00211_FD_184490 | JGI IMG/M metagenome (GOLD analysis project Ga0209638, IMG submission 184490) | Arctic peat soil microbial communities from Barrow, Alaska - Barrow Graham LP Ref core NGADG0002-211 (SPAdes) (version 2) | ecosystem: Environmental > Terrestrial > Soil > Wetlands > Peat... | reverse complement strand
AAGAGTGAAAATGAAATAGAGAGACATTATTTTGCCAGCAATCAGGGTAAGTCTCATTTCAAGTAATAAAAAGTAGGTTTGCAATAAAAATATATCCAAATTTATAAGAATTTGTCAATATTGGACAGGTTAAAAAAATATAATCTTCTTATATAGGGACGCTACAGGCCACCCATTAACCGGATGTTATTATATCCGTTTCAACTCTGAACACTGATCTGATTTATAAAGTCAGTGGCAGGGATCGCAGGCTTTTTCAGGCATTCCATGGTTTAGAGCTCAGCAATATTTCCGATTATAAGCAGTCGTTAACAATAAAAGATTAAGTGATATGATATGAAATGAATTTTTGGTGTCGGCAACTTCAGAAACCAACAGGCATTTTTATTTAGGATATTAATTATTTCAGGTCGAATTACGTTCCTGGCCTGGCTATTCTTTATATAATCCCTATGATAGCCAGCAGAGCGATAACTAATATTGTCAATCCTGAGATGCTGACAGGTAACCAGACCGGGGCTATCCATGGTTTTGGAATAAGGAATAAAACGTCAATAGTCGTTAAGGTCGGTGGCCATTTTATCAGAATATAGAGAGATAAATAATAGAATAAGTCCCAGAATGCAAATGTCCAGAGAAAGAACACTCCTTTTTCAATCCACGATCCGCCTGTAAGATATGCAATTGCAACAAGCATTATTATTGTGGCGGCCTCCCGGGTCATTTCAATGTTTAAGTAACGCTTCGGAAACTTTTCAACCGATTCTTTATTTGATTCTGAATCGAGTATCCCAAGCGCTTTTCGAAGATATACGACCACAACACCTTCGAGATGCGCCATTGCAATTCCGAAAATTGCGAGAAGTAATAATTTAGCTATCATATTTCCGAATTTAATAATTACTTATGGTTCTGGACAAATGTATCCACCTCATTGCATAAAAATTCCTTATCCTGAAATATCATATTATGTCCGCTTTTATCCGAAATAACTATCCTTTTATCTGTTGAACTAATGCGGTTATAAAAATCTTCACCTAATGCCCGGGGGCAGGTGAAATCATACTTCCCCCAGAGCACCAAAACCGGTATAGTTACAGCGCCAAGAGAGGAAGAAAATTGTGTTATTGCCAGTTCTTTATTAAAATTTGAATCTTCCGAGTAAAGAAGGTTACAAAGTAGTGCAGAAAGAGGAATTTGATCGGGAATAGAATATTTTAATATCAGATTAACAATGTTTATATGCTTAATGCTGTCAACATAGTTTTCTGCCTGAGTTGCAAATGTTTCCAGCTGTTGTGAATCTTCCAGAGTGAAATTCCCCTTATGGCTGATACAAAAGCTGATTATAGGTGCCCAATCGTTGATATTTCTTTTCTGTGAAATCTGATAATTTCCCTCCGTAAGTAATGCCTCTCGTGTAAGAGTATCATTTAACGGATAATTATGGCTACCATCAACATCTATAAACCCTTTTATCATATTCTGATTACCTGGCCTGGTGAGAAAATCGGCTGCGAGAAGGCCTCCGAAGCTATGCCCCATTAAAAACAAACTCATATCCTGACCATAGCGAAACTTAAGAACTTCTATAACCTTTTTCAAATCTTCAGCCATCTGATCAAGATGTAGGTTTCCGCCATTGTTGGTCCCCTGTGAAGCTCCGGCATTTCTTTGATCCCAGTAGACTATTGCGTATTTATCCCCTATATTCTGGCTGATATATTTTGTGTCATAGAAATATGAGCTCACTCCGGGTCCGCCATGAATGAAAAGGATATAGGCTTTGCTGGCGGTGTTTCCTTCTACCAATACCCTCATGGAAGCTCCTGCATTTTCAACATAGAACGCTTCGGAAACCTTCCCGGAAATGGTAATTTTCTCTTTCTGACATCCCGAAAACAAAAGTATGAGGCTAAAGAAAAATGCTTTTCTCATTATTATTTTGATATTGTAACTGGTTCCCTAATTATTTTACTTTTGTCCCTGCCTGGCGTGTATCCTATCCCAAGTTCTAGCACTGGTCTGAAATATATGGTACTGTTATATGGAAACATTGATATAATATTCATCTTGGCAATAGCTGAAAAAGGTAATTGCTTTTTCATCGAAAAATCATAACCAAAACCACCTCCTAATGTAAATAGAGCATAATTATAGCCTGCAAGTTTAACAATTGAAATAATTCCTTTATCATCAACCCTGTAAGTTGTTCCCCCCAGGAAAGTTCGGCTGAATCCGGGACCAACGGAAAACTCTGAAATAAATCCTGTATATCTGGTCCTCCGCATCACCCACTCGGCAGTCAGGTATAAATTATCGTGGAAATCAGGATGGTGGTACCAGTTTATATTTCCTGAAATAAACTTCCCTTTTCTAATACATCTTACAGGTCTCTCCTTTTTATGGAGTTGTACATTTACATTTTTAAAAGGAAACTCTATTCCTGTGCTTAGTCCCGGATGGATGAGGGAACTGTTATAAGAAAGCTTTAGACTAATGTGCTGAGCAGATGAATCATTAATTGAGTCACATTGCGCATGATTTACTTCACAATAGAGTAATGAGAATATGATAATTACAGTTTTCAACATATCACTTCAATCACAAACTCAATGGTAAATAATATATCAATATTAATTATTTATAAATCCCGCCTTTGTGATAAATATCTTTGCATTACTTTGTATTTTACATTGCGCTAAAGTTAAGGGATTTCAACTTTATATGATTAAAACGGGAAGCAAACGATAATTTAAACGCGTGGAAGTTTAAAGATTACCCCATTCTCAAATTAATAAACATCCTGACGGCATGATAACCAAAGTATAAACCAAAGCTGCAAAGAATAACCCCCAGTCCTTTGATGAAAACCGATATTATTTTAATATTTATCCGCTTGCGGAAATGCACAATCAGGAAAGCCAGGAGATAAAACCAGATTATACTGCCAACTGAAATGAAAAATGCATAACAAATACTGATAACGAGATGAAAATGAGGTGGAAAGACAGCTGGCTCTTCTTTATGATTTTTTATTTTAGGTAGCTGAATTTTCTCAAGTTGCTGAAGATGAAGGTTCTGTGAATTTTCTATTTCCTTGCCTTCGATACCACTGATCTCTTTAGCATTCTGATCAATTTTAACCGCCAATCCGCCTGTATGAAATCCCATTGCCGCTAAAATGGTAATTACCAATAAGGATGATGTCAGCCATCCGATAAATAAAGTCGGATTGAATAAATTAATCATAAATCCAGTATAGAATGCGCCTTTTTCTTTCTTTTTAATCTTCTCGGAAATATGGCTTTTATCCTCAAGATGCTCAATATCGATCTTTGTTCTGAAAATTTTGTATCCCAGGAAGATGAGCAAAATCGATCCAAATGAAAATATATAAGGGATAATCGGTTTATAAAAGGAATAAAGTTTTGTCAAACCGTATACGGCAATGAACACATAAGTAAAATCTGCAAATGAAGCACCAAGGTTCACCCGGTTACAATAGCTTAATCTTCCTTTAAGTGCATTGGAAGTAATCAGAATGCTGATAGGACCAGCTATTGGCATTGAAAAAATGAAACCGGAAAGTAACCCGGCAATCGACATTGTTATAATACTTTCTATCATTCGGTCCCTGTTATTTTTGAATAAACTGGTTGAGGGAAAGTCCTTCAGCTATTCTTAAATCCTCTTCAGTGTCAATTTCCATACAAAAGTATTCAGTTGTATCCACAATAAAAAGATTATTATCGGATAGTTCCTGGAATGCTGCTTCATAAAACTGGTTAACTTCTTTTTCTGTCACCACTTTCCTGTCAAGTATGAAATAAAGTTCTGTAAGTGCTTCTATACCAAATATTTCTATTCCGATAGATTCTCCTGCTGCCTGTGACACGTTTACCTCTTTGCCTATTTCAATAACACAACCATGAGCATCAGTTTTAACTTTTATCTCTTCATCATGTACCTCGTGTCGCTTAAGGGCAAGGCAGTTTTTATATCCTGAGTTCTGAAGTTTTGAAATAATCCTTTCATCGAAGACAATATCACTATCCAACATCATCATATCATCACCCAGAACTTCATCTTTAGCCAGCCAAAGGGAATAAATATTGTTAGTAGATGCATACAACTTGTTATAGATATAGGTAATCTGCAAGTGCGGGAATCGTTCCCGGATGAACTCCCGGATCTTATTCTCAAGATAGCCCGTGACAATTATTATTTCTGAATTATTGGTTGCCAGAAGGTTTTCAATTGTCATTTCAAGGATGCATTTCACCCCTACTTTTAACAAACATTTGGGCATATGATCAGTCAGTGGCTTTAACCTTGAACCTGCTCCGGCAGCAAGAATAACAGTTTTCATTTCTTCAAAGTTTCGAAAGATTTATCAATCTGATATTGAATCAGCCACAATGATAATGCAAGAATATTAAATCCTCCAATTACGATCCAGAAAAAAACATCAAAACGGCAAAAAAAAGAACAAAGTACCAGAGTTGTTATTTTGGCAGAAGGTCCCATAAACACCCAAAAACGAATTATAATCCGGTTCCTGTCAAAATAATCTTCCGGAGTTGCTTTGATGATCTTTGGTTTCTTTCTCCTGAAAGTAAGGCTTTCCTGTATTTTTGAATATGTCAAATATATGTAAACAATCGTTTTGTAGAACCATTTACCTTTCTCATTTTTAATTATTTCATACTCATTCCTGTACTCTTCCAGCTCTTCATTGTAAGTATCTTTACGTTCCAATACGATATCGAGGAATCGTGTTCTGAAATAATCCACCAGTGATTCCTGAACAATTATGCTTATTCCAGCCAAAGCGAGAAGAAATACTAATAAAGAAGGCTGTCCTGGTTTGTTTGAATAACCAATAGCTATCCCCGTAAAAATTGCGATAGCTGCAATATAATCAGCAACACCGTCGAGAAGTCTGCCAAATGCCGAACCATTTTTTTTAATTCGTGCCAACTGACCATCACTGCAATCAAATATGTTAAAAAGCAAATAGAAGATTGCCCCGGCAATACAAGTCAGGTGTGACCCGATTGAATACAAACAGCCACCTAAAATCCCCATTACCATTGCAGTTAATGTTAGATGGTTGGGTTTGATTTTTGTATTGTAAACTGATATTACCACCAGGAAAGCGAGAGGCCTGTATAAGACCAGATCGATAACTTCTTCAGCCTCTGCCATTTTCAGGGAGTTTTTATATTCCCTGTACCAGTTCATGGTTCATTTCTTTACACATAAAAGTCTTTATCAGTTTTAATAGAAAGCAATTTTGAGGATGTGTTCCAATTGTAATCCGGAGATGTCTGTTCAATTCTTCTTCGTTCATGAATTTTATGATCACATTTCTCTCCGTAAGATATTCTTTAAGTGAGTCCTTTATTTCAGGAGGAATTTTAACCATGATAAAGTTCGCAAATGATTTGTAAGCTGTAAAACCAGGCCATTGATTCAGCTCATTATATAACATATTCATATCTTCCGCCATTTTCAGACTTATTGAATTATAGTATTCAGGGGAATTAAGAGCGGCAATAGCAATTTTTTCCGAGAGACGGTTAAAACCCAAATACCTGGTACCTAATAATGAAATCCTGTCAAGATTATCACCGAGAAAAGCAAACCCGGTTCTGATACCTGCGAGTGCATAATATTTAGAAAATGTCCGTAAAATTATAAGGTTTGGATATCTGTTTACCAAGCCGACAGGATCAGTCTTAAAAGTCACATCAAAAAATAAATATGCTTCATCAAGGACAACGATACTGTCTTTCATTTTTTCAAGAACAAAGTTCAATTGATTCGTCTCAAGTCGGTTTCCAGTGGGATTATTTGGTGAACTGATAATAACCAATTTTGGTTTTTGTTCATTATATATCTTTATCGTACCTTCGATATCATAATAAAAAGTATGCTCACCCTCAACTATTGGATATTCTATACTTATACCTTCCACATCCTCGGCAATTTTCTTATAATACCACCATGAAAATGATGGAATCATTATCTTTTCACCCTTATTAATATAGCATTGAACAACCTGTTTCAATATGTCTTCGCTGCCGTAGCCAAGCAATATTTTCTTCTCCTCCGTACCATAGTCATAAGCTAACCTAGCTGATAACAGACTTTTAATTCCTCTGGAGAAATCTCTGGAATAAATGTTAAGAGTGTCATCATTTGAGTTTTGCAATACTTTAAAACATTCAGGAGAAGGGCCATATTGATTTTCGTTCCTATCCAGGAAGATCAAATCTTTTTCATTAGCTGCAACCATAAGATATGATTTTATTGATCCAAAATAACAACTCGAACAAATATGGATAAAAGTCGATAATAATAAAAATATATTTGCTTTATTTTTCCAAATTAGGCAATTTCCTGTATCCCGGTTAATTCTTAAATCTGCTTTCGGTTTCAAAAAAACAATGAAAATCCTCAACTCATTTATGAAATAAAGTCAATGTTTTAAAGATGAAATTGAATGGAATAGTTGATTTCTACTTCCTTTAAGTCGCACTTATAGTTATACTGCTGAAAAATATTTCCTGAACCTCAATGCCACATTAACAAGGCCTATCATAACCGGAACCTCAACCAGTGGTCCTATTACAGCTGTAAACGCCTCTCCGGAGTTTATCCCGAAGACTGCTATTGCAACAGCTATAGCCAGTTCAAAATTATTGCTTGCAGCTGTAAATGAAAGTGTTGCTGTTTGCTCATAAGTAGCGCCTGCCTTTCTGCTCATAAAGAATGAAAAGAGGAACATTATCAGAAAGTATATAACGAGCGGGATAGCAATTATAACCACATCGAAAGGCAGTTTGATGATATATTCGCCTTTCAATGAGAACATTACTAATATCGTAAACAATAAAGCAATAAGAGTGACCGGACTGATTTTAGGAATAAACCTGGTATGATACCATTCCTTGCTTTTAACTCTTATTAAGATAAAACGGGTGAGAAAACCTGCAATAAACGGTATACCGAGATAGATAAATACACTCCTGGCTATCTGTCCGATAGTTATTCTGTCTACTACAGAATTGGTTGGAACTCCGAACCACCCGGGTAAAACAGCAATAAAAATCCAGGCATATATTGAAAAAAACAGTACCTGGAAGATTGAATTGAAAGCTACTAACCCCGCGCAATATTCTGTGTCTCCTTTTGCCAGATCGTTCCACACAATTACCATAGCAATACACCTGGCAAGTCCGATCATGATGATTCCATACATGTAAGGAAGGTTTGAATTGTCTTTCCCGGGAAACAGTTTGAAGAATAAAATTGCCAGGCTAAACATAAGAACCGGTCCGATTATCCAGTTCTGAATCAGGGAAAGGCCCAAAATCCTGTAGTTCCTGAATACACCGCCCAATTCTTCATATCTGACCTTTGCAAGCGGTGAGTACATCATTAGTATTAAACCGATAGCAATAGGAATATTTGTTGTACTATCGGGTGAAGATTTCAATGAATCCCAGAATGTTGCGATTGCCGGGAATAAATATCCGGAAAATACCCCGATAAACATTGCAAGAAAAATCCATAATGTCAGATAGCGGTCAAAGAACTTCAGTTTAGGTTTCATCTTATTGTAATTTGAAAGTCAGACAATTTGATTCTAGCAGCAGTTTGATTTTGAGTCAGAACACCCGCATGTCGGTTCTGTATTTTTGAGGATCCCGTTAATAATACCGGCTGCACAACCAACGCCCGAATTGACAGTTATTGCCTGTACCTGGCAATTCAATGCACACGCACCACATTCCATGCAATAATCCCGTCTTACAATGTGAGCTTTCTTTCCGGAAAGTTCAAACACATCATGAGGACATACCTTTATACACATTCCACAACCGTTGCAGGTATCTTCACATAAATTAAGTGTCACCACATCTGTCAGATATAATAAATCTTTCATAATTATTTCGTTAAATAAATTTACCAATAACTTGTAAAACAATACCGATGAAGGCAAACCCTATCTGAAAAGGTACCGAGATTTTCATCTCTTTTTTGACTCCCGACAATGATGTATATGTCGATGAACCTGTGAAGTTCATTGCCAGGAAGGAGGATATCACCGTAATAATTAAAAACCATGATATTAATTCAATAACATTTTTATCTGCAAATTTTAAGATAACAAGAAAAAGAAAGACAGTTGCCCCTGTAATAAATCCCTTTAATGAAAAATGCCGGCCGGGAATATATGGAAGAAACAATGGTGTTATGACAATTCCCGAAAAATATGCAAGTAACACTTTTAAAAGTGTAGGCCCCCCTTCACCTGAAAAATTACTAAAGGAAAAACCCTTACTGCTGATACCTGATATTAAAAAGAGAACTGCCATTGTACCCAGGAGGTAAAATTTACCATACATAAAATCGTTGGGAATGAGCTTTATCCGGTCTTTAAACCCGAAAGTGACTCTCCTCATTTCCTTGTCAGCCCTATAGCCATCTTTGATAAATTTTTTTATATCCGATGCACGAACCGGGCCATAATGAACATTAAATCCTGTCTCTTCCTTAACGTTATGAGCAGCAACTCCTGTTGCACCAAGCTGTGGCAGGATAAGCCGTTTGTGATTCACAACTTTTTCGAGTGATACTATTCTTATCCTGTTTACAAGTTCCTTTGTACCAAAGGTGCCTTTACCTGCAGCGCACCAGACATTAACACCTTTCGTATCTAAAACCAATATCCATCCATTCTCTCCCGTGAGGTTTTTACGTAGTGCATCGAAAGAAAGTTTGTAATTTGCAGTCACAAAGACATCTGACTCCTGAGTCGGAAAACCAACAGCATAAAGTCCGGGATTAACCCGGTAATTGTTACGATTAATTCCCCATCGTACCATAACAGCACCCAGAAAATCTGAGGAATTAAGTTCAGTAGTTATCAACGGGATATCAGTGCCTGAAACTGGTATACTCCCAATTAAAAATGTGTTTTTCATCTCAAATTAAAAAATTATTATAAAATCTAAAAAAAGTAGTTTTAATTTCATCCCTGATCCTTCTGAATTCACTCATAATGAATTCATCAGAACCCGATGCATTAAATGGATCTTCAAATCCAAAATGCATGCGGTGTTTCACTTTGCCAAGGAATACAGGACAGGTTTCTTTCGCATCATCGCATACGGTTATTACATAATCCCATTCACCGTTCAGAAATTCATCGACTGACTTTGGTGAGTTTTTACTGATGTCAATTCCGGCTTCACCCATCACTTTGACCGCATTGGGATTAACTTTTGATGCCGGTTGCGTTCCTGCAGATTCGACCTCAATCTTATTATCAAATGATTTTAAAAAGCCCTGAGCCATCTGACTGCGGCAACTATTTCCTGTGCATAAAATCAATATTTTCATAGTGTAATAATTTGATAATTTTCATATTGGCACATATTCAAATTGTTTTCATTTGCACTCAAATGTTACTGGAATATTTAAATCGTTTAAAAACTTCTCTGCCATTTTTTTTAGCTCGCATACATTCCTGAGATTCAAACAATAGCAGGTTTTCACTCCTTCTGTAGTGCCCTGAATCAAACCTGCATCCTTTAATTCCTTAAGGTGCTGGTTTACTGTAGTCCTTCCCAAAGGAAGCTCATCAGCGAGATCGCCTGTAATACATGTTTTTGTTTCAGCCAGGTATTTCAGAATTGCAAGTCGGGCGGGGTGGGCCAAAGCCTTAAACAGAGTTGAGCAGTTCTGTAGTTCCGGGCTGAATAGTTCACTCTTAGTATATGCCATAGCAAAATAATATTTGACGTAAATATACGTTTAATTTTAATATGACGTATATATACGTTATTAATTTTATAAAATATTTCTATCAGGAATTTTTAAAAAAGGCCAATTTAATATAGTAAGGACAATTCTTACCTTTTGTTCTCTTTCTCGCAAGGGCAGGGAATCTGCTTATATTTCTTGTATTTATGCTGAGTAGCACAACCGGCTGTGATAATTAAAATTAAAAGTACCATAACAAAAAGGTTATTAGCTCTTTTCTCAGGTTTTCTCATAATACTGATTTTAATCTCTGGCTTACGGGATAAATGATTTCCCATCTTTTTCACAGAATCGCCTGAGTCGGGAACCTTCGTACCAAACATTAATCTTTGAGGCACCGCACAGAGTATTTGTTAGTCTTTTCAGTTCCATGAATATCCACCATATCCTCTTTCCTCGAAATATCAATTATAGGTTTATCATCAATAATAAGGTAACTAAAATATTCAGCATTGGACCTGTCATATTCTGTGGAGGTCCAGTAATAGCAGCTCTCATCCATCTCTGAAAAGGTGCCTTCATAATCCTGCATTCCTCCCAGTTGAATTCCAAAAGAAGAGGGATCAGCAGCAATTTTCCCCCATGTCTCTTTCTGCTCAAAATAATTTACAAGTGTTTGAAATTCAGTCCCTGATGGAAGATG
>Ga0209638_1002856_pt1 | contig 10488 bp, 7 predicted proteins | sample BarGraNGADG00211_FD_184490 | JGI IMG/M metagenome (GOLD analysis project Ga0209638, IMG submission 184490) | Arctic peat soil microbial communities from Barrow, Alaska - Barrow Graham LP Ref core NGADG0002-211 (SPAdes) (version 2) | ecosystem: Environmental > Terrestrial > Soil > Wetlands > Peat... | reverse complement strand
GGATAGAGCAACGGCCTTCTAATCCGTTGGTTGCAGGTTCGAGTCCTGCCCGGGGCGAGGAAATCTTCCCAAGCGCACCGCAATCGGCGACTACGGTTTCGCCAGCACCGGGTCGTCACGAAGTGACCGGGGACTCATAACAGTCATTACATCGCCAGTCCGGGCATTCTCGGCAGCTGCGTTGAATCGACCGGGGATTGATTAGCAGGGCAGAAACCGGAGTCATAACCTTGGACTGCGAGAGCGAGACCTGGGGAGGCCCGACCTACGGGCGGCATTGACGGGGCCTTATGTCCGCCGACTAGGAGCGGGGCCGGAAAGTCGACTTTGAAATAGCGCCTCGCAGAGCGACCTCACAGGATGCTCGTAGCGCCCCGAAACGACGCCCGGGATACATCTGAGACTCCCCTCTCGGAGCTCCATTCAGTTCCGAATCGACTTTTTGGCCGCACCTCTAGCCCATCAAGAGAGTGATTGGGTCTCATAAATTGCTCATATCATGCGGCATGCTTCCGAAGAAGTCACCGTACTAATTCGGGACGGTAACACTTCCTCCGAGGGGCGTTTGGCGCCTGGCCGTAGCCGCCTGCGAAGGCGATCCATCTTGTGAGATGGCGGTCGAAAAAGGCTGACAGAGATCATGGATAGTGGGCGTCAATAGGGGTTATAAGGAGGTATTCCGCTTCGAGGTGCGCCTGTGGCCACGCCCATGAAAGAACCAGTCCTGAAGAACTCTTTCGACGCTTATCGCGAGAAATGGGAGTGGGATTCGGTGCACTGGGGGACGCACTGCGTCGACTGTTACCCGGGCGACTGCCCGGTGCGCGTGTACGTCAAGGACGGCAAGGTCGTCCGGGAGGAGCAATCGGGAACCATCGGGACGATCGAGGAAGGGGTGCCCGATTTCAGCCCGATGGGGTGTCAGAAGGGTGCTTCGTGGAGCGCGTCGCTGTACGGGCCGGACCGGGTGATGTACCCGTTGAAGCGGGCCGGGGAGCGTGGTGAGGGCAAATGGGAGCGGGTGACGTGGGACAAGGCGCTCACGGAGATCGCCGAGTCGATGGTGGACGCGATCGAGCAAGATGGCTCGGCGTCGATCGTCCAGGAAGGGACGCCCGAAAGTGGGGGCAGCATGGCATCCGGTCGCTTCCGCTCGGTCATCGGAGGCCACATCCTCGACCTGCAGGGGTCGTTCAACGATTTCTCGATTGGGCTCTACGAGACGTTCGGGAAGTTCAGCCCGACGTCATCGGCGGACGACTGGTTCAAGTCGGAGCTGATGCTGTTCTGGCACATGAACCCGGTGTACACGCGGATTGCCCTTTACCACTTCATGGCGGAGGCGCGGTACAACGGCTGCGAGATTGTCAACATCTCGCCGGACGTGAACGCGTCGCACACGCACGCGGACTATCAGATCCCGATCAACGGTGCGTCGGACCCGGCGTTCGGGCTTGCGCTCACCCAGGTGATGTTCGAGGAGAACATCGCTGACTGGAAGTTCCTCAAGGAGCAGACGGACTTCGGCTATTTGGTGCGGACGGACACGAAGCGGTACCTGCGACAGACGGACGTCGAGGGGAGCGGCCGAGACGACCAGATGTACCAGTGGGTCCCGGGCCGCGGGCTGAAGCTGGCGGACCGGGGGAACATGTTCCTGAAGGGTGTGGAGATCGCCCTCGAGGGCGTCTTCGATGTCAAGCTGGCGGACGGCTCGACGGTGCAGGTGACGCCGGTCTACGCGCTTTTGAAGAAGAAGCTGGACAGCGAGTACACGCCGGAGAAGCAGCAGGCAATCACGGGAGTCCACCCGGATACGATCAGGATGCTGGCCCGCAAGATTGCGGCGAAGCGGACGAACATCATGCTTGGCTACAACGCCTGCAAGTTCTATCACGGGGACCTGATCGAGCGGGTGATGTGCCTGGTGCTGGCGGCGAGCGGCAACTGGGGCAAGAACGGGGCGGGGATCCGCTGCTGGGCAGCAGCGATGAACGACGGCCAGGCGATCGCGATGGCGAAGCCGGGGCCGGGCGCGGGGAACAGCGAGATCGTCCTGAGCGCGCGCGACGCGGCGGTTGCGGCCTATAAGAAGATGGACCCGACGGCGACGACGGAGATTGCGATTCGAGAGATGGCGAAGAGGTGGTCCGGCCAGGAGCGGGGCGGGATCAACCGCACGGACCAGACACCGGTGGGTGGTGGCAGCTCGGCACCGCCAGCGTTCTGGTGGTACTGGCAGGCCGGCTACAAGGAGCGCTGGAACGTGAAGGAGTGGGGCGACGAGTCGCTTCCTCGAGGCTTCGACGAGTACTTCAACGAGGCGCTCGCGAAGGGCTGGTGGAAAGGACTTGACCGGCCGCGACCGGAGAACCCGCCGCGCGTCTTCATCGAGTGCGGGGGGAACACGCTCCGGCGGACGAGGGGTGGGAAGAAGGCGCTCCTGCCGACGCTCTGGCCGAAACTCCGGACGATCGTGACGATGGACTACCGGATGAGCCAGACGGCGCTCTACGTGGACTACTTTCTCCCGGTGGCGCAGCACTATGAGAAGCTGGGCTTTGGGATGCCGACGCCGCACGTGATGAATTTGACGCTCGCCGACAAGGCGGCGGACCCGCCGGGTGAAGCGAAGGACGAGTGGACGATCTTCGGCGAGCTCATCGAGAAGATCGCGGAGGTGGCGGCGGCGCGAGGGCTGGTGGAGTACACGGGCAGCAACGGGGTGGCGCGGAGGTACGCGGACCTGAACAAGGCGTACTCGATGAACGGGTATTTCGACAACGAGGACTCGCGCTACGACGAAGTGATCAGGGACTCGGCGCTGGCGGGGACGTTGCCGATGGGGACGAACCTGCGGACGATGCGGGAGAAGGGGCACGTACGGTTCATCGACTGGGGGCTGGCGCCGATGGGGCTTTCGCAGGCGTCGCCACTTGAGCCGAACAAGACGCATACGCCCTTCCGGGACCACACGGAGCGGGGGGACCCGTTCCCGACGTACGCACGGCGGGCGCAGTTCTACATCGACCACGAGTGGTTCCTGGAAGCCGGGGAGGAGCTGCCGGTGTGGAAGCCGAACCCGAACATGGGAGGCGACTACCCGATGGGGATGACGTCGGGACATAACCGCTGGAGCATCCACACGATGAACCAGGCGAACAAGGTGATCCTGGGGACGCACCGGGGGGAGCCGTTCATCGAAGTCTGCCCGGGCGACGCAGCCGCCAGGGGCGTGAAAGACGACGACCTGATCCGGGTCTTCAATGACGTGAGCTCATTCACCGTGCGGGCGAAGGTCTCGCCCTCGGTGAAGCCCAACCAGATCGTTTCGTACAACGGCTGGGCGGGGTTCCAGTACAGGGACTGGAGCGGGGCGAACGAGATCGAGCCGGGGATGGTGAAGTCGCTCCACTTTGCGGGGGGCTACGGCCACCTCCAGCACCTCGGCGCCGAGTGGCAGCCGGTGCCGGTCGACCGCTGGGTGCGCTGTGATTTCGAGAAAGTGAACGAGGGCTGACGATGAAAGTGTCGAAAGTGAGTGACGCGGCGAGCTCGCTTGGGAGCCCAACGGCGGCGGGGTGGAGTTCGGCAGCGGCCGAAACAGTGAAGCTGGGTGCGATACCGGTTGCGGCGCAGCCGACGGCGTACATCCAGGAGGCGTGGGCGAAGCGGCCGTACGCCTCAACGTCCCGGGCGAAGGTGGCGGCGGCGACCGATGGCGAGCGACTGTACGTGCGGTTGGAGTGGGCGGACGACGCGAAGGCGAACGGGGAGTTCCCGGACGGGGCCGCGGTGGTGTTTCCGGGGGCTGCGAACAGCGCGGTGGAGACGCTTGGCAGCGCGGCAGCGCCGGTAGGGTTGTGGTACTGGCAGAACGGGCGGGCGGAGGCGCTGGAGATCGAGTCGCACGGACCCGGCGTGTTCCGCAAGCAGGCTTCGGACGGGATCAAGGCAACGGCGGCGCTCGAGAGTGGGCGCTGGTCGGTGGTGCTCTCGGGGCCGGCGACGGCTGCGAAGGGTGGGAAGGTTGGAGTGGTGGTGTGGAACGGGACAAACGAAGAGAGAGCCGGACTTGGAGCAGTGAGCCAGGGCTGGCTCGGGCTCGAGCAGGCATAAGGAGGGGATGAGATGACAGAGACGACAGCGGCGCACCAGATTGCCTGGGTGTACGACCTGAACAAGTGCATTGGCTGCCAGACGTGCTCGGTGGCGTGCAAGGTGTTGTGGACACGGGACGAAGGGGAGAAGCACGAGTGGTGGTGCTCGGTGAACACCCAGCCGGGTCTGGGGACGCCGAAGAACTGGGAAGAGATGGGTGGGGGTGCCGACGAGACCGGGCGCCCGAAGCCGGGCCATCAGCCGACCCGCGAGGAGTTCGGTGGGGGCTTCGACTTCAACCACGAAGAGGTATTCTACGGGGGGTCGGCGGGCAAGGTGTTCCTCGAACCGCAAGCCCCGCGGGAGAACCGCTGGGCGATGAACTGGGACGAGGACCAGGGAGCGGGGGAGTGGCCGAACTCGTACTACTTCTACCTGCCGCGGATGTGCAACCACTGCAGCAACCCGGTCTGCCTCCAGGCGTGTGCGACGGGGGCGCTCGCCAAGCGCGAGGACGGGCTCGTGCTCCGCGACGAGGACATCTGCATGGGCGACCGCTTCTGCATGGAGGCGTGTCCTTATAAGAAGATCTATTTCAACTATGAGCGGCACGTCGCGCAGCAGTGCATCGGCTGCTTCCCGCGGATCGAGGCCGGGGTGGCGCCGGCGTGCGTGCGCCAGTGTCCTGGCCGTGCAGTCTTCGTGGGCTGGATGGACGACGAGAGCAGCTCGGTCCACCGGCTGGTGCATGAGTGGAAGATCGCTTTGCCGCTCCACGGAGAGGCGGGCACGCAGCCCAATGTCTTCTACGTCCCGCCGCTGAGTCCCTACCGGCTCAAAGAGGACATGAGCATCGACTACGAACAGCCGCGGATCCCGCCGGAGTACCTGGAGTCGCTGTTTGGGCCAGAGGTGCACAGCGCGCTGGCGACGGTGAAGGGTGAGATGGACAAGGTCCGCGAAGGCGGCTCGTCGGAGATGATGAAGACGCTGATCGCCTACAAATGGCAGGAGCTCCTCGGACCGTTCTCGCGCGATCCGGTGGAGCTCACGCCGAGCGCTGCCAGCTAAGGAGGAGAATGCCATGTTTGTCTATTCGCTCACGGGCCTGGAGGTCGAGGGAGAGGACGCGGCCGATGTTGAAGTCGCCGACAGCCCGATTACGGCGCGCCTGGGCGTCTACCAGCAACTCGCGCGCCTCTTCGTCGCTCCCGACGCGGACTCGTATGCGGCGGCCGTGGCCGGCAAGTGGCCAAAGCTGCTGGCGCAGGACGCCAAGCTCCTCCCGTATGCCTTCGACTACGGCGAGGCTGCCATCCCCGGAAGCGACTCACAAGCGGACTTCGAAGCCGAATACCTCCGCCTCTTCGAGGTCGGGGCTGGCGTCGGTGGCCCGCCTGCGCCGCTCTGCGGCGGCGTCTATGGCGGTGGCGACCGGATGAAGAAGCTGGAGGAGGTCGTGCGCGCCTATGAGTACTTCGGGCTGCACGCCTCAGCCGAGGACCCACGGCCGCCGGACCACCTGGCGACCGAGTTTGAGTTCATGAAGTTCCTGACCTACAGGGAGGCGGCTTCGGCGTCGCCGCGCCTTCAGGCATCCTTCCGCCGGGCACAGCAGGACTTCCTCGCCCGCCAGCTCTCCCCGTGGCTCCCGGAACTCGTCCAGCGAACAGCCAGCCAATCGCCCATGCCGTTCTGGAACTGGGCCGTCGTAACAGCATCTGCTTTCGTCGCGGCCGATACCGCGTACGTACAGCAGGCCTGAGGATCTCACCAGCTAGGACCATGATGACCACTACTGGAACCGCTTCGCTCGATCGCTATCGAAAGCGTTGGAGCTGGGAAAAGGCGACTTTCGGGACGCACTGTCTGAACTGTCTCGCTACCTGCCCGTACCGGGTGTTCTCGGCAGACGGAAAGGTCCTTTTTGAGGAGCCGGCGGCTGTCTTCGATCAGGTCGAGGCCGGGGTTCCGGACATGAACCCGATGAGTTGCCAGAAGGGGAGCGCGTGGAGCGTGCAGCTCACCGCTCCCGACCGGCTGCTGCACCCGTTGCGCCGCGTAGGCGAACGCGGTTCTGGCGAATGGGAGGAGATCTCCTGGGACGAGGCGCTCGGAGAGGCGGCTGACGCGATCGTCGAGGCAATCGATCTCGAGGGCCCCGAATCCGTGGTCTTTGAGGAAACCGTCGAAGGCGGCCTGCTCACACAGGCGCCCTACCTCCGCTTCGCCGGGCTCATCGGCGCGGTGACCCTCGACGCCAATGGCCTCATCAACGACTTCCCGGCTGGCCACCACATCACGTTCGGGAAGTTCTCGTGCGCGAGCAGCGTGGACGACACGTTCCACACCGAGCTCATCCTCATCTGGCACTCGAACCCGTCGTACACGTCGATTCCGTACGCGCACTACATCACGGAAGCGCGATACCACGGCAGCCGAGTCGTGTGCATCGCGCCTGACTACAGCCCGTCGAGCCTCATGGGCGACACGTATGTGCCGATCAAGGCGTCGACGGACGCGGCGTTCGCGCTTTCAATGTGCCAGGTCATCCTCGAGGAGGGCCTGGAGAAGACCGACTTCCTGCGGTCGCAGACCGACTTCCCACTGCTGGTCATCGCGAGCACGCGCCGCTTCCTGCGAGCCAACGACGTAGTTTCGGGGGGCAAGGAAGACCAGTTCTACTGGTGGGACGAGGTTGCGAACGCACTCACCGAGGCGCCGCGGGGCACGCTCGATCCCGAAGCCGTCCGGCCGGCGCTGTCGGGGAAGTTCTCGGTCACGCTGGTGGACGGCACGACCGTTGAGGTCGTTCCAGTCGCCGAACTGATGCGCGAGCGGCTCCAGGAGTACGTTCCCGAACGCGCCAGCGAGATTTGCGGCGTGAACCCGTCCGTGATTCGCGAACTCGCCCGCGAAGCTTCCCGGAAGCGCACGAAGATCATCGAAGGTTTCAACACGCCGAAGTACTACCACGGCGACCTGATGGAGCGGGCGATGTGCCTGTTCCTGGCGGTGACCGGTAACTGGGGCGTGCCAGGAACGGGGATCCAGGGCCTCGCCCTCGCCGGACTCGACGGCTACATGCTTTTCGGCATGAAGCAGAAGCCTGGCGTCGCCGAGACCATCCGTGTGATGGAAGGCATCGAGGGCGCGATCGCGAGTATCGGCAGTCAGGATCCCGAAGCATCCGACGAGATGGTTGGTTACGAGTTGCTCCAGCGCGGCCTTCTTTCCGGGACCGCGAGTCCTCCTGCCTTCTTCCACTTCTACCACTGCGGCTACAAGGAAACCTGGAACCGGGCGGAGTGGAGCGACCCAACGATGAAGCGGTCGTTCGAGGACTACGTCAACGACGCCGTTCGTCGTGGCTGGTGGGGCGGTCTCGTGAAGCCCGGCCCGTCAACCGATCCGCAGGTTCTCTTCATCGTCGCGACGAACCCGATCCGCCGGCAGCGCGGTGGTAGCGACACGCTCCTTCAGAACCTCTGGCCGAAGCTCGAGAAGGTCATCGTCGTCGATACGCGTATGAGCGCGACGGCGCTCCAGGCCGACATCGTGCTCCCGGCCGCTATGCAGTACGAGCGTATCAACCTGCAGTACGCGATTACGCACAGCTTCCGCGTCGGCTTCAGCGACCAGGCGGTCCAGCCGCAGGGCGAGGCGCGCAGCGAGTGGCAGATCTTCCGCGCCCTCTCGGAGAAGGTCCAGGAGCGCGCCGCTGCCCAGGGTGTGAACGAGTACCTCGACGGCCGGCGGCAGCCGCGCCGGCTTGACAACCTGGCATCCGCGTTCACGCTCAACGGCGCCTACGAAAGCGAAGAAGCCGTCGTCGACCAGTGGCTTCGCGACAGCATCGAGGCCGGGACGCTTCCGGAGGACGGAACGCTTCAGTCGTTGCGAGAGAAGGGCACGACCCGGTTCTCGGGCCTCGGGATGTTCGCTCCCGGCCTCTCACTGGCGGCGAACGTCGAGCCCGACAAGACCGTGACTGCATTCCAATGGCACGTCGAGGATTTCGTCCCATTCCCGACTCTCACGCACCGGGCCCAGTTTCTCATTGACCACCCCTGGTTCCAGGAGGCGGACGAGGATCTGCCGCGCCACAAGGACACGCCCAAGATGGGCGGCGATTATCCCTTGCTCCTCACGAGCGGCCACTCGCGCTGGACGGTCCACGCGGTGTCCATGGGCAACCCGACGCTTTCCGGCACACATCGCGGCGAGCCGCTGGCGATCGTCTCGGCTGAAGATGCGCGCTCGCGGGGGATCTCCGACGGCGATCTGATCAAGGTCCGGAACGATCGTGGCAGCTACGAAATCCGGGCGAAGGTGGCGCCCCGTGTCCGGCCCGGGCAGGTGATCGTCTACAACGGCTGGGAGCCTCACATGTTCTCCGATTGGAAGGGGCCAAACGAAGTCGAACCGGGCATGGTCAAGTGGCTCCACCTGGTCAGCCGCTACGGCCATCTCAGGTATCTGCCGTTCGGCTGGCAGCCCGTTCCCGCTGACCGTGCCGTTTTCGTGGAGGTGGCAAAGGTATGACCGCACCAGGTGGCGTTTCGCCGACCCCGATCAACCTGTCGCCCACCGAGCACGAGCAGATCGCTCGTGTTTTCGAGAGCGGGCCGTCCCTCTTCTCGCTCCTCTCGACGATTCGCACGCGGCGGTTCGGCCTGGGCTATCGCAGCGAGACCGGCGAAACGGAGATGCAGGCCTGGTCGCCGGCGGTCTATCTCCGGACCGAAGGGGCCGATCAGCCGGGTCGCTGGGCCGGGGCGCGCTTCCGAAGCGGGATGATGGCCTCGTCTGACGCGAACGGGATGATTCACCTGCTCGGCGGGTGAAGGACGGAAACGGGGTTGAAGGGCGACTTGATCTTGAGGACAAACACTAACTTTCGCGGGGTGAAGAGAGACATGGCAATTCGACCGTATGCGTTCCTGGGGATTGCCGCGGCCATCGCCTGCGCAGGCGTTGTGTTCACCGGTTGCGGTGGCGGCGGTACTTCCACTGGCACTGCCGCCACCGGCACCTCAGTGAAGACTTCGGCGCCTCAGAATGTTGCGACTAAGGCGTCTATTCCAGATGGTGCGCCCCAGATCGACCAGAAGAATTTGACGTTCATACCGAATAAGCTAACGGTCAAGACAGGAGACACGGTTTACTTTCTCAACAGCGAGACAGTAATTCACACGGTCGTCATCGATGGGAAGAATATCTCCGGCGATATGAAGCAAGGACAAGTCGTCACGTGGAAAGCGACCAAGGCAGGGGAGTATAAGGTTACTTGTATCTATCATCCAGCGATGAACGCAACGATCACCGTTCAATGACATGCTGGTGTTCAGTACGACTAGAGATTTCCTTCCTTGCGAACGACGCGCATCAGAGGATTGAAGCCCTTGAGTGATTCTGAGAGTAGCCACCAATCATTATCCACCGGGCCATCGTCGCGCGAGTTGTTGCGATCAAATCCAGGGGGCGAGCGTGGGCCGCTCTCTGGGCTTCAGGTCTTGGAGTTCTGCGATGAGTTAGGCTCATACTGCGGGCGACTGCTTGCCGATCTCGGAGCCGAGGTGGTCAAGGTTGAGCCACCGGGCGGGGGTTCGCAGCGCCATACGCCGCCGTTCTACCACGGGACGCCTGGCGTAGACAGCTCCGTCGCTTTCTGGGTGCACAACACCTCGAAGAAGTCAATCGTGCTTGACCTCGAGACCGAAAAGGGCTGCGACGTCGCGCGTCGCCTGGCCCTGAGGGCCGACGTTGTGATAGAGGATAATCCCGTCGGCTTTATGGCGACCCGTGGTTTGGATTACGCCACCCTTCACTCGAAGAACCCCTCTCTGGTCTACACGTCGATAACCGGTTTTGGGCAGACAGGGCCGCATGCCACCTACGCCTACAGCGACATCGTGGGCCAGGCGATGGGCGGCGTCATGACACTCGCCGGAGACCCTTCCGACCCGCCAAACCTTATCTACGGCAACCAGGCGAATGTCTCGGCGAGCATTCAAGCCGCGCAAGGGACGCTGGCGGCCGTGATATACGCTGAAGCGACGGGCCGAGGCCAGCATGTCGACGTGTCCGCACAGGAGGCGATCTCCATTTCTCAAGAGACGGCGATGCAGACGTGGGATTTGCAGCATCATAATCGCGTCCGCACGCCCAGCCTCGGATCTGGACTGAAGTTTCCAGGCAGCGGCCTTCATGCTTGCCGAGACGGCCATGTCTTCCTGATGGTATCGGGATTCGCTGGCGCGCCATTCTCCGAACTCATCTCGTGGGTGCGGGAGAAGGGCGCCCAAGAGGATCTCGATGGCGAACCCTATGCTTCATTTCTGCTGACTTACAGCGCCCGGACTCTCAGGAGCCTGCTCACCGATC
>Ga0209638_1002855_pt1 | contig 10488 bp, 10 predicted proteins | sample BarGraNGADG00211_FD_184490 | JGI IMG/M metagenome (GOLD analysis project Ga0209638, IMG submission 184490) | Arctic peat soil microbial communities from Barrow, Alaska - Barrow Graham LP Ref core NGADG0002-211 (SPAdes) (version 2) | ecosystem: Environmental > Terrestrial > Soil > Wetlands > Peat... | reverse complement strand
CTCCGATCAGAGCCACGACCGTAAGGGAGTGGTTTCCCGCTAAAGCACAATATTACACGGTCAGCGACCTAGTTCAGCGTGGCCGTCGCCGGAGCCGACTGGCCGATCTTATTTACCAGGGTCACGGTTACGGAGACGATCGCCTGTGTGCTGCCGGTCACCGTGAACGGCTGGGTATAGGTGAACTGGCTGCCAAAGGGTGTGGCGCCGGAGCCGCTGAAATACTGCACGAACAGCGCGTCCGTCGGCACCGTCAGTGTGGTGGTTTGCAGATTGCTGCCGGAAGCCGCGGTGAAGACAAAGACCGCCTGCGTCAGCTCGCGATCGGTCACGTAGCCGGTGAGGGTTACCGTGAACCCGGTGCTGTTGCGCACGGCCGTGAGGGTGCCCGGTACGATCACCGGCGCGGCGGCGGCCACGCGGATGGTGCGGCGCGGCACTGGCGTTGGCGTGACATCCTGTCCGGTGGCCTGCATTTGCGCCGTGATGGCGATCAGTCCGGCGACGCTGCCGGTTTGCACCCCGATGTCGGTGGATCCGGTCGTGGCGCCCGCCGGGACGGTGATGCTGGCGGTGCGGCCGCCGCCGGAGAACTGAATGGCCGGGTCGTCGGCGCCGCTGTCCGGGGCGAAGCTCAGCGTGAGAGTGACCACCACATCCACCGGGAAGCTGTTGCCCAGGGTGACCTGGAGGCGGGGCTGCTGGAGCGGGCTGGCGGTGTCGGAAACCCCGGCGACAGTGAGATTCAGCGGCGGCGTGGAGGGCAACCCGATGGTCACGGGGAAGCTCTTGGAGGTGCTGGCGCCGGCGGCATCCTTCACGGTCACCACGATGGTCGCGGGGCCGGCCGCGGTGGGGGTGCCCGAAATCGCGCCCGCCGCGGACATGCTCAGGCCGGCCGGCAGTCCGCTGGCGCTAAAGGTGAGCGGCGCGGTGCCGCCCGATGCGGCGAAGCTTGCCGAGTACGCCGTGCCCACTGTGCCGTTGGGCGCCGAAGCGGTGGTGATCGCTAGCGGAGCGGGAGCGATGGTCACGGGGGAGGGACGCCTCGCCGGCGCGATGCTGGTTCCCGCCGCGTCCGTCACGCTGACAATCACGGTGAAGCTACCCGCCTTCGTCGGCGTGCCGCTGATGGCGCCGGCGGCGGTGGCGGTCACGCCGTCCGGCAGGCCGGTCACGGTCCACTTGTACGGCGGTACGCCGCCGGACGCAGTGAGGCTGGCGGAGTAGGCGACGCCCACCACGCCATCCGGAAGGGAAGCAGTCACGATGCTGAGGTCGGCGGGGACGATGGTAATGCGGAACGTGCCGTTGGCTTTGGCGCCGGTGGAATCGGTGGCGGTCGCCGTAAAGGAAAATTGGCCGGCGGTGCCGGGAGTACCGCTGATGCTTCCGGAAGCGGAGAGACTGAGGCCGTCGGGAAGTCCCGAGCCCGCATAGCTGTAGGGGCCGGCGCCGCCGGCAGCCGATATTTGACCTGCGTACGGCACACCCACCTTGCCGTCGCTCAGCGAGCCGCTCAGGCTGAGTGCGGCCGGCACGACGGTCAGGGTGACGTTCTTGGTGACGACGGCGCCGGTGCTGTCGGCAACGGTGACGCAAACGTTGAAGGTGCCCGGTGTGGTGGGAGTGCCGGAGAGCACCCCGTTGCTGAAGGTCGTACCCGGCGGAAGGCCGCTGCATAGAGTGAATCGGTACGGGCCCACGCCGCCCGTGCCTGTGAAGGAGATGCTGATCGGGGTGCCGGTGGGCACGGTGGGGGTCGTAGGTCCGCCGGTGATGTTCAGCGGCGCCGGCTGGATGGTGATGCGAAAGTCCTGGAAGCCGGATGCGCCCGCGGAGTCCGTGGCCACCACCGAAAAGGTAAACTGGCCGGGAGTTTTTGGCGTGCCGGAGATCGCTCCGCCGGAGGATAGAGTGAGACCGTCCGGCAGGCTACCGCTTCCCAGAGAGAAGCGGAAATCGCCGTTGCCGCCGTCGGCGTAAACGAAGCCCGTATAAGCCGCTCCCACGACGCCCGAGGGCAGGCTGCTGGAAGGCGCGATCGAAACCGGGGGCGGGCTCACCACTAGCTGGAACTGCGCGGTCGCGGGGGGACTCGCTGCATCGCGCAGGCCCACCGTGATCAGGAAGGTTCCGCTCGCCTGGATGGCGCCCGAAATGACTCCGGTCGCCGGATTGACGAAAAGCGAGGGTGGAAGTCCGCTGGCCGACCACGTGTATGGCGGCGTCCCGCCTCTGCCGGCCAACGTGAACGAGTAACTGCTCCCTGAGGTGCCGGAGGGAAGCGAAGTGGTGGTGATGGCGAGCGCGGGGACGACCGTAAGCGCTACCTGGCTGCTGCTGCTGTCCGGGAAAATGAGCCCGGCGTGGGTGAAAACAGCCGTAATCTGGTGATTGCCAGAACCGAGAACGGGAACGCTGCCGTCGTAGGTCTTGCTACAGGTGGCGACGGCCGGATTGGCCGCGGTGACGGCCAGGCCCGAACAACCCGGAATGGGGGTTATGGACGCATCGTAGAAGGTGACGGTTCCGGTCGGGTTGCCGGCTGCGACGGGCGCACCCTGCACGGATGCCGTATAGGTCACCGACCCGCCCACCCGGATCGAGGTCTGGTTACTCGTCAGCGAGGTCACCGTCGTGGCGCTCCCCACCGTTACCGTGGAGACCGCCGAAGTTACGGCTGCCCAGTTGGCGTTGGCCGGTGTGAACACCGCGGTAATGCTGTGCGCGCCGGCGCCGTGCTGGGCATCGGCGTTGTTGTAGGTGACGGTGCAGCTACCGGTGGAACTGGCAGCGCCCGCCGTGACCGCGGCAATGCTGCAAACCGTGGTGCCACCGTCATTGATACTTACGCTACCTTGCGGCGGCGTGGACCCGCCCGTCAGGGTCACGCTATAGGTGACCGTGGTATTCACACTGGGGCTGCTGTTCGAAGGCGTCAGGGCGATACTGTTGACAAACTGGTTCACCGCGTAGGAGGTGTTGGCGGCGAAGTTGGTGTCGCCACTGTAAACCGCCGTGATGGTGTGGGTGGCCGGGGGAGCCGGCGTGAGCGTGCTGGTGGTTAGGGTCGCGATACCACCGGCGATCTGCACGCCGCTCACCAATACGGTGGTGCCGTCCTTAAAGGCTATGGTTCCGGTCGGCGCGCCCGTCGTCGGCGTGGTCACGGCAGCGGTGAAGGTTACCGGCTGATTCAGCGCGCTCGGGTTCTGGCTGGAGACCAGGGTCATCGCTGGCGTTGCCGGATTGACCGTGATCAAGCCGGAGGTACTGGCCGCGGCGTAGTTGCCGTCGCCGGAGTAGCTGAAGGTCAGGGTCTTACCAACGCCCGGGGCCAGCGTGGTGGGAAGCTGTGCGCCGGTCACGGTTGCGACGCCACCCGCCAACCGGAAATTGCCGGCGAAGCTGAGGTTGCCGGAAGCTACGGTAACCGTGCCGGTGGGGGCGCCTGTGACGTCGACTGCGGTGTTGACGGTCAGGGTACCGGCGGACAACGTACCGCCGTAGATAGCGCTGAACGTGCTGCCAACCAGGACGAGCGTCGGAGTGGCCGGAGTGACCGTAACGGTCAGGCTGGTGGCGGAGACCGATGGGCTGAAATTGACGTCACCGCTGTACTGTGCCGTGATCGTGTGCGTGCCGCCAGTCAGCAGGACGGCTGCGCAGGTGACCGTGACCGGACTCGCAGTGTAGGCCGCAATGGTCACCGCGCCGATCCGGGCGTTACCGTCAAGGAACAGTACCGTGCCGGTGATGAAAGAGCTCGTGCGCAAGACCGGAGTAACGACTGCCGTCAAGGTGGTCGTATTGCCGTAGGCGTAGGTATTGCCGAGGCTCGATGCCGGCGTCGAGATGGTAGTCGAGATGGTAGTCGCTTGCTGTCCCCAACCCAGCGACGCGGCGGCCATGGCCAACAGTATGATCCGTTTTGTCGATACATCACCCATTAAGGCGCCCCTCCGAGGCTTTCTCATTATTGCCTGAAATTGCAGCGAAATAAACAACTTGGTGAACTGAATGTGCGTTCCGTTCCGCCGGGCCCCACCGGTGCTCCATCAGCGGAGTGTGACGATGGTGGCGCCCCAGCCTCCGGCTGCCGCCGGCGCGTCCCGAAATTCGGTCACAAAGGGTGTCCGGGAAAGCACGGAGCGGACCATTTCGCGCTGCGCTCCGATGCCGCGCCCGTGGATGATGCGCAGGGCGCGGTAGCCCATCCGGTGCGCTTCGATGAGGTATTCTTCTACGACGGCGCGCACGTCCCGCGGCGGGATGGTGTGCAAGTCGAACACATCGGTGATGGGAATACGGATCGGTTCGTCGTCCTCTGTCTGCATAAGCCCCCATGTGGGGCGGCCATTCTTGGCTGCCGCCGGCTTTCCAGCCGGCGCCTGGACGCGCTGGAAAGCGCGTCCGCAGGCAAGATTGCCTGCCCCACACCTATTTTCGAGGAAGCCCAAAAACGAAAAACCCGGCCCCACGAGCGGGGCCGGGCAGGAAAAACTACGCAATTACCGTTGCTGCGCGCACCTGACGTTAAGCAACCTGCTGAGACCTGGACTGGCTCACGATCGCTTCCATCTGATCCTTCAAGCGGAGTTTCAGTTTCTTCAGCCGCACTTCCTCCAATTGCTCCTGGTCGGTCAGGTGGGGAAGCGCTTCCAGCTCGTCCAACTTGTGGGCGAACTCCGAGTGCTGGCTGGCGAGGCCACGATACTCCTGATTTGTATCCATCAGATGCGCTTTCAACTCTTCCAGTTCGATCCGTTCCATATTGGGCAATTCCTCCCAGTGAGGTTGCCGCGCCGAGTCGGTCGATTCGGAAAGGCTCGGTGGGTAATCTCGCGTTTTCATTGACGACGGCATCATCCGTCTAAGGCCACCTTAACATGAATGAAACTTCATGACAATAGCCGTTTCGGGAGGTGAATCATAGTACCCTGTGCGTTTGCTAAGCTCCTTAAAACCTAATGATTTATAGAACTCCTGGGCTACTCGGTTGGACTCCCGGACCTCCAGAAAGACCGAGCCGCGGAAGCTCTGCAAAGCGCAGTCGAGGAGCGCTCGGGCGACCCCTTTCCGGCGGAAGTCCGGCGCCACGGCGAGGTTGAGAATCTCGCGCTCGTCGGCCGCCACGGTGCGCGCGACCAGGAATCCCACGACGCGGTCTCCCACAAGTGCCACCAGAAACTCCCGATCCAGGTAGTCGGCGGCGTTCCAACGGGCGGCACCGGGACTGGCCCGCTGGATGGCGGCGACGGCGTCCAGATCGTCTGCTCCGCCGCGCCGGATTGCTGTCATATTGTGATTATGCACGCGCTGCTGCCGTTGTTCTTCTTCCTGGCGCAACCCTTCTGGGAAACCAAGCCGCCGGAGGCGTGGACCGATGCCGAGATCCAGACCGTCCGGACCGAGAGCCCCTGGGCGCAGAGAACCAACGAGGGCCCGGTGGCCGTGATCTATCTGGCGACCGCGGCGCCCATCGAGCATGCGGAAGCCGAACTGCGCCTCCGCCTGAAGAAGAATCCCCACCCGATGCCGGAGCCGGACCCGGACTATGTCGAATATCTCAGCGACCACCGCGCCGAGAATTTTGTGCTGGCCATCACCTACCCGACGCTGGCGGGTCTGGGCGATGCGCGCGAGAGCAAGCGGATGGAAGAGGAATCGGTCATGCTGATCGGCAAGAAGAGCTACGGCATCATCGGGCACTTCCCGCCGACGCCATCCGACCCGGTGCTGCGTCTGATCTTCCCGCGGGCGGTGAAACCGGGCGACAAGACGGTGCTGTTCCGCCTGTATCTGGGCGGCCTCAAATTCCCGGAACGCGAGATCGAGTTCCGGGTGAAAGATCTCTCTTACCAGGGCAAGCTGGAGATGTGATCAATCCCAGCTCAGAATCACCTTACCCGAGTTGCCGGAGCTCATCGCCTCGAAGCCTTTTTGGAACTCGGTGTAATGGTAGCGGTGCGTAATCACCGGCGAGATATCCAGGCCCGATTGCAGCATGACGCTCATCTTGTACCAGGTCTCGTACATTTCGCGGCCGTAGATCCCCTTGATGGTGAGCATGTTGAAGATCACCGTGCGCCAGTCGATGGACATCTCCTCGCTGGGGATGCCGAGCATGGCGATGCGCGCGCCGTGACTCATGTTGGCCAGCATGTCGCGGAAGGCGGCCGGGCTGCCGGACATCTCCAGGCCGACATCGAAGCCTTCGGTCATGCCGAGCCGCGTCTGCACATCGGCGAGTTTCTGCTCGCGCACGTTGACGGCCAGGGTGACGCCCAGTTTTTCGGCCAGTTCGAGGCGGTACGGGTTGAGGTCCGTGATCACGGTGAAGCGCGCGCCGGCGTGGCGTGCCACGGCGGCGGCCATGATCCCGATGGGGCCCGCGCCGGTGACCAGCACGTCCTCGCCCAGCACCGGGAAGGAGAGCGCGGTGTGCACGGCGTTGCCGAAGGGGTCGAAGATGGCGGCGACGTCGAGATCGATTCCCTCGTGGTGACGCCAGATGTTGGTCATCGGCAGCGCGATGTATTCGGCGAAAGCGCCCGGGCGGTTCACCCCGACCCCCATGGTGTGGGCGCACAAGTGGCGCCGGCCGGCGAAGCAATTGCGGCAGCGGCCGCAGACCACGTGGCCTTCCCCGCTGACCATGTCGCCCGGGAAGAAATCGACGACATTGGAGCCCACCGCTTCAATCCGGCCGACGAACTCGTGGCCGATCGCCATGGGCACGGGAATGGTCTTTTGCGCCCACTCGTCCCAGTTGTAGATGTGGACATCGGTGCCGCAGATGCCGGTTCTCAACACGCGAATCAGGACGTCGTTGATGCCGATCTCCGGCGCGGCGACGTCCTCCAGCCACAGGCCTGGCTGGCTCTTGCTCTTGACCAAAGCTTGCATGACTCTACGATAGCGTGCCACCTCCCCGGTTTGGCGTGCGGGGGGCATTTTGTTTGCCGACGTGTCAATAGGACATTTCTGCTTGGCGCAAATAGGACATTATCATTTACTCCAAGAAAACTTGCTCTCCCTGCGGTTCAGACAGTAATTCAGCTCTCCAGCGAGGCGTCGACGCGTTCGGCCGGGCAGTGCCCGCAGTGGCTCTGGAACGCCTGTTGGCGGGTGCCGGATGGGTGTTCAAGGCTTTCCAAAGCAGCCCGGTCCGCGAGCATTCCGTTGCGCCGGGATGATGGTTGCGGGTTTCCTCAGTTTTCCGGCCATGGGCCTCGCTGGCTGTTATGCGATTGTCGATGAAGCGATAAAGCTATGCGACACGCAAGCCGACGGGCGGATCGAACAGCATAACCGCTTCCCAATGATGTCACGCCCCCCTGCCCTGCATTCTTGGCTGGCGCATTCCCGCGGTGCACTCTAGCCTCCTCTCCCAAGGTCCAGCGATCCGACATCGCCGACCGGCTCACCCCGCCAGGCCGTTTCCTGCCCGAACGCATCCCTACAGCGCCCCCAGTGTCTGAATTGCAAGAAGCCTATGACAAGCCTATGACCGTCGGCCTATGACCGTCAGAGCGATTACCGGAGAAACTCGTGATACCATATTGCTCAACCGCCTGAGGGACGATCGCCCGAACCCGTATGCCGGGTCTTTACGAAAATCCTCTTTTTTTCTTACATCTCGTGCGCTCCCGGCGGTTGGAGCATGAGCGGGCCACGACCGGAATGGCTTGCCGGCTTGGCGAGCTTGTCAAGACGCCGCTGGTCAGCGGCGAGTGGAAGGGCGGTCTGTCGATGAACCGGGTGGCGCCGCGCACGTCCGCGGGACAAAGTGGGTTCTGCGTTTTTGAGAACGCGGATATTTCGGCTGATCGCCATGCGACTCAAGATTAGCGTGCTGGCATCGGGCGCCATCCTGCTGGACGGCCAACCGGCCGATCTGGAACGGCTCGATGGCGCGCTGGAGACGGCGAAGCAGAAGCACGGCCAGGTGTGGTATTACCGCGAGGCGGCGGGCGCCCAGCCGCCACCCGCCGGATTGGCGGTGATCCAACGGGTGGTGCGGCACAAACTGCCGATCAGCCTGTCCAGCAAGGCGGACTTTTCCGATTGGGTCGACGGACAGGGCGTGTCGCACCCGCGCGGAGGGGAGGGCGCCGCGGCTCGAGGCGCGGGCCCGCGCATGCCCGAGGTGAGCCTTCGCTCGGATATCCAGGAAGTCTTCGCGCGCCTGCGCCAAACCGCCGCGGCGCCTGGCGCGGAGGGCGGACTCGCGATTCTCAAGCCGGACCGCACGCACCTGGTGATGCCGCGCCTGGGGGCAACGCCAGCGCTGGAAACGATGGCGAAGAACATGGACCGCCTGGTCCCGGGCGACGTGAAGCGCAACATCGCGGCGATCGCGTACACCCTCTTCGATGCCCAACCCGGGGCAGTGCCCGGATTAGCGGAGGTCAGCAAGGCAATCCCGTTTCTCGGCATCCTGGTGGGGCTGAGCTACATCGGCCACGCGGTGTGGGTTTTCGAAGGGCACGCCTCGGCGCTGGCCGCGGGATGCCGCGATGCCGACGTGCTGATTGTGGATTCCGCGATGCGCGTGTACCTGGCGCCGGCGTGGGACGCCGATGCGGCGGCGGCGATGCGCAATCCCAATATCCTGGTGCACGATCGCGCCACCTTCCAGTTGGCGATGATCCGGAAGGCGGGTACGGACGGCGGCCGGCTTCAGTTCCCGAACTGAAGGGATGAGGTTCAACGCAGAGACGCGGAGACGCAGAGGAAACCGCGGAGAGCGCATTTTGGGGGATGGGTGGGAGCGCTCCCGACCTAACCGGGGAGCGTCGCGCGGGTGGTGGCTCAGACCGCGCGCGGCTGGCTCAGCCAGGGAAAACCAGCCACGGCGATCGTCACGAAGGGAATCACCGAACGGAGCACCGATCAGAGGAAACAGGAGTTCGCGCCTAGCGCCTCCACCAACGGCCCGGAGATGGCCGGGCTGACGATCTGGGCAATCCACAAGCGCTTGACGGCGGGGTCTTCATTGACCCGCGCGGCATACATGGGTAGCGCAGCGTGATATGCTTGGCGCAATGGATGACGGATCGAAAATGCGCCTGACCGATCGCAAGGATATCGGCGTGGGGCGGCCGAACGGCACGATCGTTTATCACGCCGGTTGCCTGGTGGAAGAGCACGCCGACGGCAGCATTACCTTGCACGGCAGGGCGGAGGACGTTCACTACCCGCGGGAGCAATATACGAAGTGGTTTCTGGACGACACGCAAAGCGACGATACGCGATAAGCGCAAGCCCGGTCAAACCCTGTGCCGTTCTATTCCCCGGCGATTCCGCGGGCTGAGCGTTTGGCATTTACGCGTCTGGCTGTTGCATAATAATCGACATGACTTCGAGACGTGACTTTCTGCAGGCGACTTCGCTGGTGGCGGCGCTGGGTGCGTCCGGCCGCGCGGCGCAATTGAAGACTCTGGGCGTGCAGCTTTACACGGTGCGTACCGTGCTGCCGCAGAAACCGCAGGATACGCTCAACGCCATCCGCGCCATTGGCTACCGGGAAGTGGAAGCCACCTACGCCGGACTGGATGGTCTCTGGCCGATGCTGCAGGCGAGCGGTCTGAAACCCGTGAGTATTCACCTGGACTCTGGGTCGGTCACGCAGGGTAAGCCGGACGACCTGAGTCCCATCTTCGACCAATTGAAGAAGCGCGGCTTCCAGTACGCGGTGTTCCCGTACCTGCCGGAACCGGAACGCGGCGGGATTGACGTGATCAAAGCGATCGCGGAGAAGCTCAATCGGGCAGGGGAGAAATGCCGCGCCGCGGGGATGAGCTTTTGCTACCACAACCACGCCTTCGAATTCGCGACGGAGAAGGGCGCCACGCTGTTTCAGGTGATGCTGGACCACACCGATCCGAAGCTGGTGGCCTTCGAGTTGGACGTGTTCTGGGTGAGCGTGGCCGGGCTGGATCCCGCCGAATTCCTCCAGAAACTTGCGGGACGCGTGCCGCTGCTGCACTTGAAGGACAAGGCGGAGGGCACGGCGGTGATGTACAAGGAATCGGTGCCGCCGACGGCGTTCAAAGAGGTGGGCAGCGGGGTGCTGGACTGGCCCAAAGTGTTGCGCGCGGCGGCGGCGGCGAAGGTGGCGCACTACTTCGTGGAGCAGGATCAGACGCCCGGCGATCCGGTGGATAGCCTGCGGCAGAGCTTTGGGTATCTGTCCAAGTTGAGCTACTAAGGGGCCAACGCAAGAATAACTTCACATTGGCTGCGTGGGCCATGTGGCGCCGGCACTCGCGCCGGCCGCGTCCCGGCTCATCGGGACGCCTGCCGGGCGTGCTCCAAAGCGCGTCCCGAGGAGTCGGGACGCGGCAGAGTGAGAGTCTGCGCCACGTCGGTGGCTGAGAAGTTATTTTTGCGTAGTAAGCGCTAAAGATCGGTAAATCGACTAAGGTGTTTTCCCTATTGACGATAGTCGTTGTCAACGACTATTATGGATTTGTGGCG
>Ga0209638_1002853_pt1 | contig 10493 bp, 7 predicted proteins | sample BarGraNGADG00211_FD_184490 | JGI IMG/M metagenome (GOLD analysis project Ga0209638, IMG submission 184490) | Arctic peat soil microbial communities from Barrow, Alaska - Barrow Graham LP Ref core NGADG0002-211 (SPAdes) (version 2) | ecosystem: Environmental > Terrestrial > Soil > Wetlands > Peat... | reverse complement strand
CCTAACAAGAATATCGACCGCGTCGTCGTGACAGAGGTAAGCTCCGGCAACGTGGGTATCCCGGATGTGGGCATCGAATGAATCCGTCGTATCCATCACTGCCGCTATGCCGCCCTGTGCATAGTTCGTGTTGGACTCCGTGTCGCTCTTCTTAGTGACGATCGCGACCCGGTGTCGCTCGGCCGCCCGCAAGGCGAAACTTAGGCCGGCGATCCCGGTCCCGAGTACGAGTACGTCAACATCGATAATCACAGGTCAAGCCGCTCCTATATCTTTGGGTCCCACAGCAGCTCGCGCCGCCTCGAGCAACTCCCTGGCAGGCGAATCCAGCAATTCTCCGGCCAACCGTAATCCCAGTTCTCTCGGCGCGGATGCGTTTCCGACAGCGGACTTGCGCACCACGCTGCCGCCATCCAGCGCCGCAACCGCCGCTTCGAGCCTGATCTGCCCGCCATCCTCACGGGCGAGAGCAGCTATCGGGACCTGGCATCCACCCTCAAGTCGCTCCAGCAGCGCCCTCTCGGCAATCACACATACACGCGTCCAATACGAATCCAGCGCTGCCGCGATCTCGCATGCCGCATCCCCTGCCCTGCATTGGATCGCCAAGGCGCCCTGTCCCACCGCAGGCAGGCAGACATCATAGGGCAGCACCTCTGTAATCCGAGATTCCAGGCCCATTCTCGTCAGTCCCGCGCAGGCCAGCATTATCGCGTCGTAATCGTCTCCGTCAAGCTTCCGCAGTCTCGTATCCAGATTCCCGCGCAGGTCCATCACCTGCAAATCCGGCCTGGCCGCAAGCAACTGCGCCCGCCTGCGAAGGCTGCTGGTGCCGACCTTAGCCCCCGCCGGTAGATCTTTCAGGCCGCCTGCCTTCGAGACAAGCGCATCAGCCGGACACACGCGCTCGGGAAAGGCAGCTATCGCCAACCTCTCGTCCATCTCAGTCGGCAAATCTTTCGCGCTGTGGACCGCGAGATCGATCTCGCCACTAAGCAGCGCTGCCTCGATCTCCTTCACGAACAGGCCCTTATCGCCGATATTCGCCAGCGGCACGTCGAGTATCCTATCGCCGGTGGTCTTGATGATCTCCACGCGGCACTCGACACCGGGATTCAGACGAGTGATCTCCTCGATCACCATCCCCGTCTGCCGAAGCGCCAAAGCGCTCCCCCTGCTGCCCACTTTCAGCACGTTCATACTGATGCCATTATACAGGAATGCCGGGATATAGGGAACCGGCACTGGGAGGCTTGTGGGCATTCGGCCAGCCTCGCGCATCGCAGCGATGCCCGATAGCCCTCTTTGACGCGAAACCCCGAAATATAGAAATGGTGATTGCGGGACGGGAAGGGAGGGGCGTGGAAAATTCCTCTCCCATATTATAAGACGACAACTCGGCCCTTTTTACACGCCAAAAGCACGGTGTTTCGGTTAAATGTTGTTCACCGCTTGTGGGCGGCGTCATAACGTCATAACGTTGGAACGTTAGAACGTTGGGGAAGGGAAGGTGAATGCGAAGGGGAATCGCGTAGGCGCTGAAGACAATGGATCGTCTCAGGAGTTCCATGGTGCCTCGCCCCACTCAAACCCGAACCGCAGGGAGTTCCGCCGGGCAGCCTGCTTCGGGGCGAAAAGCGAGCCCGCGAAGCATCTGCCCTTGCGCTGATCGTTAATGCGCTGACCGCGCTGAGCACCGAGACATAGAAGCATCTGCCTTTATGTTTCATCGTCAGTTCGTCTAGCCTGTTGAGCGCCGAGACATAGAAACAACCCCCGTGCTATTGGTGTCCTTGTCTTGAACCATTGCTCAGACCGCGCAGAAGTGTTCGCGGAATGGTATCCGAGCGCCTTGACGGTGCGATGAGCGCCCTATGCGCCGATCCGCTCTGAGAGACCTGGGATGTTGTGTATCTTGACTACAGCTTGAGCAGTCGTGCAATCTTTAGACAATATGTCCAGGTAATTATGCCGATTTTCACATACATCCTTGCAAGCAAGCTCAGCTTGTGATATAACTCTGTTGAACACAGCCACCCTACGCGCCGATCGGCGGCGGTCACTTGTACGCACGGCGGAAGGCGGATAGAGGGCTTAATGACACGGAGGATTGGAAAGGTTATGAGAAGATTTGCTCTCATCTCATGTTTGTGTGCCTTGGCCCTTTGCGGGCTAGCGACGTGGGCCATGGCAGGAGTCGGCGATCAGATCGCTGATAAGGCTCTGGCGTGGACCCAGGAGGAGACTCATTTCCTACTAGGGGCACACGGGGATTGTGGGTACGCTAACATACACCTGCTCAACGGGCGTGCCGAGCTTGACGGCAAACTGTGCCTGACGTACGGGGGCACCGGTCACGCGGGCGAGCCATGCGCTGGCTTGGAGAGGCACCATTTTGACTGCGTTGGGTTCATCTGCCAGGTGTTCCGGGACGTTGGCGTGGACGCCCAGTACTTGGGCACTGGCCCAGGACCGTGCGTCAACGAGCCCTATGAAGTGAGTCCGTTGTGGTCACGTCTAGCCGCCAGCGGAAAGTGGACATGGCATCCCAACCCGTTTCTCGACGACGATGGCATGTGCGGAGATCCAATGAAGGGTTTCGACCAATCGTGGGCCAGCCTGCACAGAGGCGACGTGTTGATCTTTGCCGGTCTCCGGAAGTGCACCACGAATGAGTTGTGCGAAAAGACCGACGGCTCGTGCAAGTTCTCGTGGACGATTGCCGACAACAATCACTCTGCAATCTGCGTTGCTGGCAGCAGCAATCCCGATGGCGCCGCCATCGTGAGTTGCCGTGCGGGCAAGATGCTGAAATCCAACACCCAAAGCGATTGCGTAGATGCCAACGACTCAGGTGTGATCTTCGAACGGCTGGCCAGCTTTCTGGGCGTTGGTCTGGACCAGTTTCAGAATCCTGGCAACTACGTAACCGATTGTATGTCCAAGGGCCACGCGTTCCTCGGCTATTTCTCGTTGGGCGAGGCATGCAAGCCCACCGCCTTGACCTCCGACATACCGGCCCTGTACTGTGGCGACGCGGCCAACCTGTGCGCGTACCTCAAAGATGAACTCGGAAACCCCGTGGCCGGCGCAACGGTCCACTTTAGTATCAACGGCAGTCCTCTGCCGGACGGCACCACTGGCTCCGACGGCCGGGCTTGCTCTCCGTGGACTCCGGGCCACAAGGGTGACTATACGCTCGCATACAGTTTCGATAACGATGACGCTCGAAATCTCTGTGCCAGCAGCGGTTCCTGGCCAGTCCACGTGGACCCCGACCCCACCGCGATAGTCCCTCGTCCCGAGACGACCAACTGCAGCGATCCGTTTACGTTCGGCGCTTGCCTGAAGGATGACGAAGGCAACCCGTTAGCCGGTAGGAAGCTCCATTTTCTCATCGCAGGGATAACGTACGACGGAGACACCGGCCAGGATGGCTGCGTTCAACTGGCACCAATCTACCGCTGCCTGGGAATAGGAACGTATCCCGTAGTTGTGACGTGGGACGGGGATGACTGCTATGCTCCGTCACAAAACCAGGCTGACCTCACGGTCAACTGCGATCCCACCAGCATTACGGACGATGAATCCCTGCCGCACGTGGTGCAGTACTCAGACGTCCTTACCCTCGGAGCATGGCTCAAGGACGACGAGGGCCTGGAGTTAACCGGAAAGCTCTTAGGGTTCAATGTCGGCAACCAGTATGGCGAGGACTACACTGGCCCCGGTGGAGCAACTGGCTGTCAGCCTGATAACGATCTGACCGGACGGAACGGTTATGCCAGTTCCTCGACAAAGATCGACCAGCCTGCCACGATCTGCACGCCGATCAACAGTAGCATTGTCTTTGATGGCACTGATTGCTACTGCGCACAGAATAAGCCGATCAACGTGACTATCAACTGCGAGACGGCGACACTCAAGACCGACTGGGAAGAACTGGTTCGCTGTGATGGCACGGTTGGTAGTGGTGCGACAGTTACGCTGAGAGCCAACCTGACAGAGGAAGCCGACGGCTCCTACGGTGATATCACCAAACCGGGCCAGATAGTGTTCGATATCGTTCAGGCCACCGAGAATGGCGACAAGGTTCTGATGTCGGTTCCAGCTACGATTACGGCCGTTCCTAACCCGGTTCCTGGCGGCCCACCTACCATTGGCCGCGCCGAAGTGACCCTGCCAATAGCCGAAGGCATTTACTGGATAACGGTCAGTGTGCCGGACAAGTGCTGGTACTGTGCCGAACCCGACACTGACTGCCTGGTTGTCTTCTGCGACGGTTTCGTGACCGGCGGCGGCTGGATAGACCAGCCCGACGGCGTCAAGAAGAACTTCGGGTTTAACCTGAAATACAAGAAGAATAGCCAGTCGGTTCCGCAGGGCCAGTTCCAGTACAATGACAAAGCGATGGGCATCAAACTGCACAGCACGAGTTGGGACTGGTTAGTGGTTGATGAAGTCAATCACGTAGCCTGGTTCCAAGGCACTGGAACGATCAATCACGCGGGTTCGTTCGACTTCCTCGTGAAGGTTACCGACAAGGACGAGCCGGGGCATCCTACTGACCCGAGTGACACTCTCTACGATACGTTCTCCATTACCATCAAGCCACACGGCGGCGGGAACACATTCCCGTATCCTTGCGGCGACCCGGACATCTGTCCGATAAAGGATGGGGAGTATAAGATCGTGGACTGTCCGCTTGGCGGCGGGAACATCCAGATACACAAGCCGCACTCTCAGTAGCGGCAAGTGCACGTGTGGGGCGGGCACACGCTCGCCCCACACGTGTCAAACGACTTCGGATTGAGACCTGCAATGCGGTTCACATATTCGGTTGCCTCAAGATATGTCTCGGCTTGGGCCTGCGCATCGGTCCTTGGTGTGTTTCTCTGCGTGCTCAATCCACCCTGTGCGTTAGGTGCAATATCCTGGCAGCCGCCCGAAGTCGCCGACTCAACCGGGGCCGTAGGCCAGTATACCTCTATGGTGTTGGATGCTTCTGCTTGTCCGCATGTTTCATACTATGACTCTGGAACGGGCGATCTCAAATACGCCTATGGCGATATCGCAGGGTGGCATACGGAAGTCGTGGACTCGACTGGAGATGTCGGCAAGTTCACTTCGATCCAGATAGACTCGGCTGGAACCGTCCACATAAGCTACCAGGACGTCACTAACGCGAACCTGAAGTACGCGGTCGGCGGTCCACACAATTGGACGGTCACCACAGTGGATACCGCCGGAACCGTTGGTCTATACACCAGTCTGGCTCTGGATGCTGCGGGACGGCCTCACATAGCTCACATGAACAACGACACAGGCGCGCTCAGATACGCCGTCTATGACGGGAGCGCCTGGCATACCGAGACCGTCGATTCGGGGCCAGGCGTTGGCAGGTTCTGCTCTCTCGCTCTGGATTCTGAAGGCGAACCGCACATAGCCTACCAAAACTACACGAACTATGATCTCAAATACGTAGTCCATTCGTCGTCCGGCTGGCAATCGCAGATTGTCGAAAGCCAGAACAGCGTTGGATGGTATTCATCACTGCGTCTAGATTCCTACGGGCGTCCCCACATAGCCCACTACGATTCCACAACCTTCGATCTGCGCTACACGCACTTCGATGGCCAAGCCTGGCATCCGCAGGCTGTCGATGTAATGGGAAATGTCGGGCGATTCTGCAGCCTGTCGTTCTCGGTCGGCGGCTGGCCTGCTGTCTCATATCTTGACTACGACAATCGCGACTTGAAATACGCCTATATGGATACGCAGGGCTGGCATTGTCAGACCCTCGACGGACCTGATTTTGTCGGCTGGTACACATCTCTTGCGTTTGATAGTGTGGGTAACGCGCTTATCGTCTATGAAGATGAGACCAACTACGACCTCAAGTATATCAAAGGCTTGGCTCCTCCGGACTCTACTCCCCCGTCGCCGCCGATTGTGGTAGACGACGGCTCATACACAACCGCTACCTCCACCCTCCACGCGTCGTGGAGCAGCAGCGACAACGAGACCGGCGTCAATGCCTATAGCTACTCCATTGGCACCACTGCCGGAGCGACGGACGTACTTGCATGGACCGATCCTGCCCTGATCACTGAGACCACCCGCAGTGGACTAACCCTCCTTGCGAATTCATCGTACTTCTTCAACGTGAAAGCGCGGAATGGCGCCGGGCTTTGGAGCAGCGTTGCCTCTTCGGATGGGATACGCGTGGTTCGAGAGTGCGACAACCCGAGGGGGGCCAAGTCGTTGCCGGATTCGAATTGGGTCAAGATACAAGGCGTTGTAAGCGGAGGAACCGAGTTTTTCGGCACGTTCTTCTACATCGAGGACGCTAGCAGGATCAGCGGCATCAAGGTTGATTTCGAGAACAGCGCTCACTCCCTGGTATCCTCGGAGCAACCGGTGAGCGTAGTGGGCCGGATCGTCACGCGAAGTGGGGAGCGAGTGATCGTTGACCCTTACGTAGAATGAGATCACTGCGGTGTGGGCCACGGGCGATCTCACGCTTCGAACCACACCTTTTTGGACCTCCGCCTCGCTGTCTACGCCTCCAACAGCAGCTCTACAGCCCAAGAAGCAGCCCAAACAGGGCACCCAAACGGCACTTGACAGTAGACCGCTGTCTATATATACTGAGTGTACTACGACTCTGGAGAAACCTATGAGCAAAGAGCTTACGGCAAGGCAAAGGGAAGTGCTGGATGCGATTCGCGAGTATCAGGCGCGCAGGGGCTACCCGCCATCGATACGGGAACTGGGCAAGACGCTGGGAATATCGAGCCTGAGGGGCGTCACCATCCACCTGGACGCGATTGAGAAAAAGGGCTTTATCGAGCGCCAGAGTACCTCGCGGAGCATCCGGCTGATGGATGGGTCCGGCTCCGCGCAAGCACAAGTGTCGGTACCGCTGCTTGGCTCAATCGCGGCAGGGCTACCGCTGCTCGCGGTCGAAAACGTGGAATCCTATGTGCCCATTGCGGCTGAGTTGGCGGCAAACGCAAAAGAGCTTTTCGCCCTGCACGTTCGGGGTGACAGCATGATCGGCGACGCAATCCTCGATGGCGACACGATAATCGTCCGCAGCCAGCAGTCCGCTGACAACGGCGACATCATAGCCGCGCTGATCGGTGACGAGGCGACGGTCAAGAGGCTGGATAGCACAAGCAGACCCGCGAGGCTGCTGCCCTCGAACCCGGACTATCAGCCTATAGAGCTGGATCGAGAAGACGCGCGTATACTCGGCAAAGTGATCGGGCTGGTACGGTCTTACGGCACGATCTAGCACCCAGTCGCTTCGATCGCGTCCTCCACGTTGTCGAATGTGGCGAATACCGTATTCAACCTCGTGATCTTGAGGATGCGATCGATCGACGTGTTGCACTTCACCAGGTTGATCGTGCCGCCCTGGGGACGAAGACGCCGCGTAGCTGAGAGCAAGGTGCCGAACCCGCTGCTGTCCATATAGGTAACAGCACCCATATCGATGATCAGGTGCTTCTGGCCGCCCGCGATGATCCCGTTCACGGCCTCTTTGAACTGCGGCGCGGTATAGACGTCTATCTCGCCCGCCACATCCAGGACCTTAGTCCCGTCAATATCCTTTAGCCCAGTCTCCAAACGGATGCCTTCCAAAGCTGCCTCCATCGACAAACGTTCAAGCAGTATATAGCCAAAAGGGCAACATAGTCAACCCCGCTATCCGTGCCGTGCCGCTTCTACCAAGAAGTCAAAACAAACTGCTGCTGCCCAATGCAGCACGAAACCCGGAAAGAACGATTTCGCCCGCAGCGCCAAAATCCCCAATATGATCCCGGCCGCAAACGACGGAATCATCTCCGGCTTGCCATAATGCAGTAGCCCAAAAGCCGCCGCCTGCACGATAACCGCCGCCACGCTTCCCACCGACCTCTGCAAGCCAAACAGCAGATAACCGCGGAAGAAAAACTCCCAACAAAAAAGATACATGCCATAGCTAGCCTCCGCGTAGAGCATGGTCAACGGAGCTACCATGAACGGATTCGCCGCCAGGCAGCCTTTATCATTCACCCGAAACGCCGGCAGGCTGCTAAATTCACTCCATCTGCGGAAAACAGGGTAGTATCTCTGGAAATCGTCCCAGGGCGCGGCAATGAGCATCAGAAGCAGGAGCCCACCGAACAACGCCGCAACCCAACCCCACGTTCGGCGAGTTGTACAGCCAGTGAAGCCAAAACTCGCGGGGTCCGCCCCGAGAAAGAGCAGTATCGTCAACATCGGCACCCACAGCAGCACCATCATGTTGACCACCAGATACACATTATAGCTGGAATTGTTCGACTTGTACTGGAACCAGAACAGGCCGTAGACAATCGCAGCGCCTATTATCGCCACCAGGGCGCTTGAAAACTTGCCCTTACGCAATGTCTGAACGCTCCATCAATTCCCGAAGCTCGCGGGTGCGCGCTTCGAGGTCCACCTCGACCGACTCTCCATCGACCATAACCAGCCTCACATCCGCCGGCCTTCGAGACAGCACCGCCAGGCAAACATCCTCGCCGGGCAGCACACCGCTCACATCTACGGCGATCATATCCGCCCGCATTCCCGGCTCCAACCTGCCGACATCGGCAATCCCCAACACGGCAGCGCCGCCCGCGGTAGCCATCTCCAGCACATCCTTCGCCGAGAGCACTGAAGCATCCTCCCGTACAGCACGATGTAGCGAAAGAGCGAACCGCATTTCATCGAAAAAGTCCAATTCGCCGCAGCTAGCCGCGCTATCAGTGCCGAGACCGATGACCGCACCAGCCTTCCTCAACTGCAAGATCGGGGCAACACCCGCGCCAAGCCGTGCATTCGATCTGGGGCAATGAACCACACTCGCACCCGAAGCCGCGATCAACGCCACCTCATCCTTCGACAGATGCACGCAGTGGGCAAGCGACACGCCCCGGCGCAGCAATCCCGCCTCGCGCGCGACCTGCGCGGGGCTGAGGCCCTTCACCATCGGCTCGTAACCCAACTCGTGTCGCCAGTCCGCAATAGGCCCCGTGCCGGTCATCGTATACTCAGCTTCCGCGCGTGTTTCCGCCAAGTGCAGAGCAATGGGCATGTCCACCTCTGCACAGCTTTTTGCGCAGAGCTTTAGCACCTCAGCGTTTGTCGTGTAGGCGGTATGGGGTGACAAGCCAACTCTGATCCCCTTCCCTGCCCTCGACTGAAGCTCAGCAGCCTCATCAACTGCACGTGCAAACTTCTCGGGATACTTCTCGCCCATGCTCTGGCCGAAGATCTCTCTATAGACAACCCCGCGCAGGCCGATCTCGCCTATCGCCTCAACCGCGGTACCTGAAAACGAACAGTCCCCCAGGCAAGTAATCCCGGAAGCGGCACATAGAGCCGCCCCGAGCCGCGCCGAAGCCAGAATCAGCTCCTGTTCCGGCACCTTGCCCTTGCGAAAACCGACCTTGTTGATCCACTCCCACAGGTTCAACCCATCATACCGATTGCGGCTGAGCGTGTAGTCAATGTGCGAGTGCGCATTAACAAAGCCGGGCAGCAGAGCTGCCCGGCCAAGATCACGCACCGCAACGCTTGGGTGCCGCGCCGCTATGCCTCGACCTACTTCGCGGATGCGCCCGCCTTCGACCAGCACCTCGCCATCTTCCATGACATCGGCGCTGATCGGCAGCACATATTTCGCTCGGTAGATGGTTTCCATTAAGCCGCTACTCCATCTCGTTGTAGGAGCCGTCTCCAGACGGCGATTCGGGGTCTGGAGACCCCTCCTACAATACGTTTCCAACCACTAAGACTCCAGATCGTGCCTGGGTAGAACCCACGGCTTGCGATACTCGCGAATGTACGACTGGCACTGCATAGCTTCCTTGTCGCCGACGATCTCCTGCTTCTTTCCATCCCACTTAAGGCTGTGGCCCGTCAGGTAGGCTGCGTTGGCAAGGTGGCAGAGATTGGTGGAATAGTGCATCGACTCGATATCCGAGCGCGGCTTCTCCCGGCTCCGCATGCAATCGATGAAATTGTGCCAATGATCGCTTGGCAGCTTCTCGACCGTCGTCGGCCCGTTTTCCGGCCCCTTGTCGAAATTCCAACCGCTTCGGTCGATGCGCAGAGTGCCCTTGTCGCCGATGAACTCAGCTCCGTGACCACCTCCGCCGTCCAACCCGGCGCCATTCACGTGAATCTCCCACTGCAGAATCCAGTCCGGGAACTTGTAGATCGCGATCTGCGTGTCGGGCGTCGTCCGATCATCATCAGGCGCGGCCAGTTTGCCGCCATAAGATGCGACCTCCTGCGGATGCCATTCGTCCATGAACGTGCCCACCGTATCCAGCATGTGAACGCCCCAGTCCCCCGTCAGACCTGCGGCAAAGTTGTAGAACCAACGGAAATGCCCCGGATGATAGCACGTCTTGAAGGGCACCCAGGTCGCCGGACCTACCCAGAAGTCCCAATCCAGTTCTTTTGGAGCCCCGCAA
>Ga0209638_1002851_pt1 | contig 10500 bp, 8 predicted proteins | sample BarGraNGADG00211_FD_184490 | JGI IMG/M metagenome (GOLD analysis project Ga0209638, IMG submission 184490) | Arctic peat soil microbial communities from Barrow, Alaska - Barrow Graham LP Ref core NGADG0002-211 (SPAdes) (version 2) | ecosystem: Environmental > Terrestrial > Soil > Wetlands > Peat... | reverse complement strand
AAACCGCTTTGAAGAAAAAAGCCCCCGCCCACCGGGCGGGGGTTGGGTAAAATGCATGGTGACAGGCTTCCTATCGATAAGACAGTTAGGGAGGTCGCCCCCTACCCTTACACCCTTGCAGGGTACTGCGTAAGGGTGCTACGCGACGGGTAGGGGTGGGCCCACGTGTCCACAAAAAATCATCATCTATTGTTCGGGACTATTTTTAGTGGGTCGCGCCGGTCGTGCTGGGTGCAGCAGCCTGGCCGCCGCCTTTGTGCTCGCTGCGGAAGAGGCGGATGGCGCCCCGCAGGTCAGTCACCGCCTGGCGGATCACAGCGTGGGCATCCTTCAGGGCCTGGCGGGCATCCCTCACTGTTTGGGTAGCCCCGGCCACTTCGATCACCTTCCCGCTGGCATCGAAGCCGTTGTGGGTCGAGAGGAGGCCGGCCGCAGTCTCGTGCAGCGAACGGGCGTTGGCAATCTGCCCGTTAAAGGTGTTCAGGGCCGCCTGTAGGTCGGAAACGTCCCAGCCCTTGGCCTGGGCCTTGGTGATCCAGTCCTGGGCGGTGGTCGACAACTTGCCGATTCTATTCAGGTTGGTGGCCTGGGCGCCCAGGGCCGTGTTTTCCCGGGAGAAGGCCTTTTCGAGGACGGCCTTGCGCAGGGCGCCGGCGTTGGCCTTGGCGCCCGGCGCAGGCACGGCGGGGGTCGGGTTGGTTGTTTGGGCTAACACCGGGGCCGGCGCCATGCCGAGGGATGCGAAGACCATTAACACAGCCAGTCCGGCCAGCAAGGCCGTTTTTACCAGGCCTATCCGGCTGCTTTTTACAAACTTGGAAGTCAAGAACTTTTTCATTTTTTGCTGCTCCTTTAAGCAGATTGACTTCATTGTAAGGTCCCCGTGTATGCTGCGTACCATTTTCATGTAATTTCTTTGTAAAATCCAGTTTATAAAAGCAATGCGGATTTTTGGCCCGTCATGACGGGCCAAAAATCCGCATTTATTAATTCTTCTACCCCGGCTACTTGGTTAATTCCCTCCGCCGGAACACCAGGTAGATGCCGAGCCCGATCAGGATGATCGGCCAGCCGACCCCTGCCAGTTGCAAGAACTGCAAGCCCGTTTGGCCGGCGACCAGGGCCAGGCCGATCACCGCCATGAACGCCCCGGGAATCAGTGGCCACAGCATCACGCAGTTAATCAGCAGCGCTGCCAGGGTGATCAGCAGCCAGCCACCGGCGAAGGCCAGCAAGAATACACCGCCCCGAGTCGGGTCCTCCAGGGTTGAGAACGGGCCTTCGATCAGGATGGCGCCGGCGCCAATGCCGGCCAGGATGCCGCCGGGAATGATCAGGCCGGGCCGCCGGCTCACGATACCTGCCACCAGGAAGATGGCCGCCAACATGGGCAGGAAGAGATTGCCGGCATCAAAGTGCACAAACTGCTGCAGAAGGCTGACCAGGCCAATGGTGATCAGGATGGCGCCCCACACCACACCGCGCCGCCGCCGGGGAAGCCCCGCATCACGGCGGGGCTGGCTTGGCTCAGAGGGGCTGGGGACGTTAGGGTCAGGCGTGACCGGATTTGGTAACTGAGTTTGTTCAGACATGCTTTACCTCGCATTTTTATTCTTTATGATAGTTATGATACTTTATATCCGCCCCAACCGCATGTGCCAGGTGTCACCATCTTGAGTCATGCCCCAGGCATGACCCCTTGTCCCATGCCCCGATAATTACGGGGCATGGGCAATTACCGCCGGGATAGGTATGGACAATCATTGATGAATTGGAAACTGTAATTAAAGACGGGATTAGCATCTTCTCAATAAATGGGGATATGTAGAGTTTTTTTTTTGCCCCGCAAAAGCGGGGCAAAAAAAAACTCTACGCCCCACTTTAGTGAGAAGATACCGGGATTATTATTTTGCAGGATGGCGATTGTCGGGACGATGGTGGGGATGGGCGTTGGGGCTACTTCGCAACGGCGGGGAACAAAAAAGGCGTTGTTATTCAGCGCTTGCGCTGAATAACAACGCCTAAAAAGATTTTCTCCCTCTTCCGATGCGAAGCATCGGAAGAGGGCAGGGGGGATGTTTTATTGTCGAGCGTCTTTGCGGCGCAGGATCAGGTAGAGGCCGGCGGCGATCAGGATGACTGGCCAGAAGTACCCAAAGGCAGCCAGGAACTGGAGGCCGGGCTGGCCGGCCAGCAGGGCCAGGCCGAAGAAGGCCATGAAACCGCCGGGGATCAGCGGCCAAAGCATCAGCTTGCCGATCAAGAAGGAGGCAGCCGTGTGACCGTCACCCCGCTGTTATGCGGGGTCACCCCATGGGAAGTACGGGATGGCGATGGAAGGGGCGAGGCATCGGTAAAATGGGAAAATGTGGCATGGTTTTTACTGCCGAAGGTGCAAACGCATCTCGCAATTTCGGTGGGTTTGCCCACCTTGCAATCTTGACTGCCTCGTTGTATGATCAAAGCATGAAAAAGCTCTCGTTCCTTGCCTTCATCCTTTTATTCCTTTCGGCCTGCCAGCCGCTCGGCGCCTCCCCCACCCCAACCAATTCGGGGCAGATCGGCGCCACCTTGCCGCCCATGGCCACTTCCCTGCCTACCCCCTTGCCAACCCAGGCTCCCACCCTACCTCCAACCGCTGCCCCCACCCCCACCGTGCCGCCGACCGCTGCCTCCACCTCCACCCCTTTCGCCGGCCCTCAGGCAGCCAAGTTCACTGACTGCACCCTGGTGATGGCACTGGCTTCTTGCGGGGGCAAGCTGCCCCTGGCGGGCGAGCTGGCGCTCAGCGACCCGGCCGGCAAACGCCTGGTGGCGGCCGATTTTAAAACCGGCACGGCCTGGCAGGTCCCCTGGCAGGCTCCTGCTTTGAGCGCTCCTTCCGGATTGAGCTTTTCTCCATCCGGCAAACTGCTGGCGGTGTTACCTCCCAGAAATACCGGTTTTCCGTACGTTATTTATAATGCCGCCAGCGGCGCCCAGGTGCAGCAGGCCACCCCCCACGGTATCAGCAGTTGGACGTCCCAGGACAGTTTTACCGGGGCGCTGTTCCGTACAGTCTGGTCGGCCGGCGGTGACCAGGCCTGGATCGATTTCAATACCGCCCTGGTCCACCTGCGTTTTGCCGCCCAACCGGATAAGGATGTCACCTGGCCCGCTTCGCCTGCCCCTACCGACCAGATTCCCCAGGCCGTGGCCTGGGCGCCGGGCAGCGACCTGCTCCTGTTCGAGCAGCATTTTGCCGCTAACAGCATGTGGACCAATGGCGGGGCGCTATCCACCCTCAATGTGAAAACGGGCGAAATCCGGGACATGAAGGCCAGCATCAAGCTCGATTTCAGTTTTCAGTGGCATCCCACCGAAAAGGGCGTGCTGGTGTTTGGCGACAGCAGCAGCTCTCCCATCATGGGCGGGCAAACCCTGGCAGTGCTCAACCTGCTCACCGGCCAGCTCTCACATCCCATCAAGAGTGAAAATGTATCCGTTTCCACCCCTTCCTGGCTGCCGGACGGGAAAACCATCCTGTTCGCGGCCTTCATGCCGGGGGATGCCAGCCAGCCGGGTGAACCCTTTGCCGCCCCGGCCATCTACCTGATGGACCGCGACGGCAGCAACGCCCGCCCCGTCACCAAACCGCCCCAGGGTGGGCGCGACAGCCGCCCGCAGCTTCTGCCGGACGGGGTGAATTTCGTCTACTTCCGGGCTGACACCCAGAAAATGACCTTCACCCTGCGCCTGGCCGCCCTCGACGGCAGCCTGGACGGGCCGGTCACCGGCCCCCTACCCCTGCCGTCCCTGGCCATTGGCGGCGACTACACGTGGGACGCCTCCCTGGTCTACCGGCCATAAATTAATCGCAGCCGCATGCAAGCTCTTACCATCCGACCGATAGCAGACGCCGATGGCGCCCTTCCGCCCCTCATCTATACCGTGGGTTTCCTCACCCGCTGGGATGATGTGCTCATGCTGCACCGCCGCAACCCGCCCAACCAGGACCTGTGGAACGGGGTTGGCGGCCACATCGAGCCGGGCGAAAGCCCCCTGGCCTGCATTCTGCGCGAGGTGGAAGAAGAGACCGGCTATCGCCTGGCTTCAGCCCGCTTCTGCGGCCTGCTCACTTGGGAAGGCTTCGAGATTCCGCCGGCCGGCCTGTATATTTTCACCGCCCCCGCCCCCGACGGCGAGCCGCGCCCCAATTCGGAGGGCGACCTGGAATGGAAACCGCGCCAGTGGGTTTTCACCTCCCCCGAAACGGTCTCGAACATCCACCTTTTCGGCCCGCCGGTATTGTCCGGCGCCCCGCCCCAGGTTTATCATTTTGCCTATCAAAATGGCGAAATCCTGTGGCACACCACAAGACCCTGCCCAAATAGCATCTTGTGACGTGGAGAAGGGATTTGATCCTGCCTCGAAACAGGGATTTTGTTGGGGCTGTCCAAAAAGAGGGTGGACACGTGGGTCTACCTCTACCCTTTGCGAAGCACCCTTACGCAGTACCCTGCAAGGGTGTAAGGGTTGAGGGGGCGGGCCGGGGTGGGGGTGTTTGATAATCATACAAATTAGGCGGCGAGGGGGGCGACATCTGCGTAGCGCCCTGTAAGGGATGTGTCGCCCCCCTATCTGTGCGGGGTGCTATTGGTTAGAGCGTTCTTTTTGGACAGCCCCAAACCCTTTTTTGAATGTAGATTTAATGCGCCACCACAGGAAAATAAACCCAGATCGGTGGCACGAACACGGCTGCCGGCTCAGTGTAGGCCGAGTCAGCCCCTGCGCCGAGTGCCCGCACCCGGTAATGGTAGACTAACCCCGGCGTAAGCGGGGTATCCTGGTAGCTGGTGACGTCGACCAGGGGGGTCGCAAGCGTTGTCCAGCCGTTCAGCCCGTCCGGGCTGTGCTGCACCTCGAAGCCGGTGGCGTGGGCGCTGTTATTCACCCAACTCAAGTTGATCTGGGTGCTGGAGACGGCGGTGGCGGACAGGGTCGGCGCGGCCAGCCAGGTGGTGGCCTGGACCGTGACAAACTGTGAGTAAGTTGCCGGGGTGGTGTTGGTGTTGACGGCCCGCACCTGGTAATCGTAGGTAGTCCCTTCCGCAAGCCCGGGGCCGTCATCGAAGGAGGTGGCGCCCGAGACAGTGGTGGAGAGGGGTGTCCAGGTGGCGCGGTCTGGCGAGCTGTCCACTTCGTAACCCGTGGCGTTGGCCTGGTTGTTGTCGTGCCAGCTCAGGTTGATCTGGCCGGGCGAAACGGCCGTGGCAGTCAGGCCGCCGGGCACGACCAGAAGGTGCTGGGTGGTAGCCAGCCAGTTGTAGGCGCTCAGCACGTCCAGCCGCCCGTAGCCAAAGGAGGTGTCGTATCCGGCCGGGCCCAGGTCGACCGCCGACTGCATCAGGGACTGTTCACACAGGTCAAGCCCCAGGTGCGGCAGGGCGCTCAGCAGCAGTGCAATCCCGCCGGTCACTTCCGGGGCCGCGCACGATGTTCCGGTGCAGGTTGAATACTGTCCCACCGGAACGGCTGCCTTCAGAGCCACCCCCGGCGCAACCAGGTTGGGGAAGGGCGCGGCCGCATTGCAGTGGCTCGGACCGCGCGAGCTGAGGGAGGCGATCGCGCTGTTGTTGTCAATGGCTCCCACTGCGAAAGCCCCGGCGTTGTTGGCCGGGCTGATATCGCTGGATGGGTTCGGGCCAGAGTTGCCCGCCGAGAAGACGGGCACGATGCCGGCAGCCACCAGCGCCTGTAAGTCTGACTGGAAATTGAGGTCGCAGCCGGGGGTTTGGTACCCCCAGGAGTTGTTCACCACGTCGGGCGCGCCGCCGGGGTTGGCGGGGTCGTTGTTGGGGTTAAGCACCCACTGGAATGCCAGATGGATGGCGGTTTCGGTGGCGCCGCCGGCGTTATTGAAAATTTTGGCGGCGATCCATTTGGCTCCCGGCGCCATGCCGTTGCTCGAGCCGCCGGCGCTGCCGCCAACGATCAGGCTCATGGTCATCGTGCCGTGGTGGTTATCGGTAAAGTCGGCCGGAGCAGCATTTTGGCCGTAAGGGTCATACCACGAGTTCGTGCCGCCGCGATAGCTGGCAGCCAGGTCGGGATTAGTAATATCCACCCCTGTATCCAGGCTGGCGACCACCACGCCCTGGCCGTTGTAGCCCATGTTCCACAGGGCGGGGGCATTCACCAGGGCAATGTTTGGCTCCGGCGGGGGGGTGGAGGCCTGTGCCATCTGTTTTGGGTTCGGCCCCAGTATGGCAGGCAGCTCAACGGCCCAGCGTCTTTGCGGCCCGGCTTTGTCAGATTGGGTGCCAGCCGGATGGTCATCCAGCAGTACGATCCGTGCGTTGGGGTCCGGGTCGGGTGTAATGCGTGCCACCTCGGGCCGGGCCGCCAGCGCCATAATTGCGGCCGGGGTGGCCTGCAGGCTGACGCCGTTGAAAATCCAGAACGGGGTCACGTGGTCCACCTGTTCCTGGGCCTGCAAGGTGTTTGCCGCCGCCAAAAGGCCGGCCTGCTGCTGGACCGCCAGGGCCTGCAGCGACTCGATCACCACCTTCTGCCGGGCCGCCCGGGTGGGCTGCCGAAAGGATGCGGCCTGCAGGGGCGATATTCCGCCTGCCTCAGCCGCCGGGCTGGAGGCCAACTGGGTGCGCAGGGTGATGATAAAGCCCGATTTCTGACCAGCAGGGAGCCCTGCCAGCACCTGCCTGGCCGATAAAGAGAACGCGTCCAGGGTTGGGCTGGCTGCAGCCTGGGCCGTGTTGTCAGGGTCGGGTAAAAAAAGCCCCGCCAGCAGCAGTGGGATCAGGACAAAGCTCAGGAAACGATGGGTAATTTTCATAGGTTTAACATAAACGCCACCAGCCGGATTCTAAAAAATAGCACTCCAAATGGTTAAGAAATCCCTTTATTCAACCTCATTTTATCCTTTTAGGCGGGTGATTGTCAACAGGGTATTGTTAAAAATCAGTTGATAAATCAGAACATGGTTTCTATAATTGATTATCTTTATCGAACTCCTCAATAAATAGGTAGGTAGTATTTTTGTTCTGCTTGCAGGACAAAAATACTACGGCCGACTTTATTGAGAGGATACTCTTTATCTGTATTGGTAGATTTCAGGAGATACGTCCATGAACCAGATTGTCCACGTTGAATTCCCCGCCACCGACCCGATTAGCGCCGGAAAATTTTACTCAGAACTGTTCGGCTGGAAGCTGAAAGCCTGGCCGGAATACAATTACGCCACGGTTGAGATCGAGGGCGGCCCGGCGGGCGGTTTTCCGCAGATTGATGGGAAGGATTACAAGTCTGGGGACGTGGTCGTGTACATCCAGACCGATGATATCGAAGGCACCCTGGAGCGGATTGAAGCCCTGGGCGGAAAAATCCTCCGCCCACGCACGGCGATCAACGACAGCAGCTGGTATGCCTTCTTCGCCGACCCATCGGGCAACCGGGTGGCGCTCTTCAGCAGCAAGAACCCGGCCGCTTCTTAAGCTGCAAGTATCAAAGTAAAGAAATATAGTTTTTTGACCCCGCAAGGCGGGGTCAAAAAGCCATATTAACCTTTTTAGATGTTGATATAATCTCTGTATGTCCCCTTCTCAAAAACGCATATTTGCCCTGCTGCTGCTCATGGCAACGGCCGTTTTTATCCTGGTTGCCCTGCCCAACGCAGCCGCCTCGCAGAATATGTCCATGGTGCAAATGTTTGAACCGGACGAGGCTGCCCCCCTGCCCGCCATGCTGCACATGATCGCCCCCGCTCCATCCCTGGACCAGACCCTGAGATATTTTGTCTTTTACGATTATTATTTTTACGGCTTTCCTTTCTTTGCGAGCTCGGCCCTGGCAGTCCTGCCCCTGCAGTGGCTGGGGCATATCCAGGATCTGCCGCTGGTCATGTTGGCGCTGCGCCAGCTCATCAGCGTGCTGCCCATGCTGGCAGCCTTGCTGCTGCTGGTTTATTTACAGGACGGCTTTCGCACTTACCGTTCGCCGGTGCTGTTTGCCTTCTTGCTCAGCGTGCCGGCGGTTTTGGCGAACGATTTCTGGTGGCACGCCGACAGCCTGACCTTCCTGGCGGTGGCGCTGACTCTCTTCTTTCTCGCCCGCGATAACCTGCGCTTCGGCCGGAATTTCCTGCTGGCGGCGGTCACCTGCGCCATCGCCACTGCCACAAAATTGGTGGGGGCAGATTTCTTCCTGGCAGTGGGGCTGGCCCTGCTGCTGGGATTCGTTCTCAAAAAGGCATCCTGGAAAAAACTGGTCGGCGCGGCGCTGGCCTTCTTGCTGGTCATGGCCGTGTCCTTTGTGGCTGCCAACCCATTTTTGCTTTCCCATTGGGCGCTGACAGCCTATCTCAACACCTTCAAAAACCAGACGGACCTGCTGTCACAGGGTTACGGGGTCGTGTACGACAAGGGCCTGGTCGCTTCCTGGCCGATCATGCATCCGTATTACGGTGAGGCACTGTTCCTGCTGGCGGCCCTGGGCGTCAGCTTCTGGGGAATCTGGCGCGGGCCGCGGCGCTTGCTGCACGGGTTAATCCTGGCCTGGTTTATCCCCGTCAGCGTGACCATCTTGTATTTCACCCATTTTAAATATCAATACTGGCTGCCGGCTGCCCTGCCGCTTTTTTCCAGCCTGGTGATCTTGTTACCCGAGAAATTGAAGGTGAACTGGGCTGCTCTCAAAGCACATCTTTTACAGGCAATTATCCTCCTGGTTGTCCTGGGCCAGTTCATCCTTTTCGCGGTTAGCGATGTGCAAAGTTATGACGTTCGCCTGCACCGGGCGGATAACAATGATCGCATCCTTTTTTACAGCCAGGCGGTGGAAGCTTTGAAACCCCTGCCCGCCGGGCCGGTCTCCGTCTATTATGATTACCGCATGTATCTGCCAGACACCCTCGGCTGGAAGACCGAGACCAGTTACGACCTGTTGGAGTATGGCTATATCCAGCAGCGCAATTTTGGCGTGCTGTTGTTATTGGACCAGCGCATCCGCGACTACCTTAATCCTGCCGCCACCGGGATCGATCCCGAGCTTTTCGCCCGCAACCAGAAGTTCTACCGGGATGCTGATAATGAGACCATCGCCGGCTACCACTTTATTTTTCGCAACCCGGTGGGCCTGGTCTACGTGCGTGAGGATTTATACCTGCAATATTTCAACAAATAAGCCTACCCATTTCGTATTGTATAACCGTGCACTCTCTATTATAATTGAAGTTAGGATTTATCCAAAAAATATCTTTTGGGGTATCTACTTAATAAATGGGGAGAAGCGATGTTTTTTGTCCCGCTGCGGGCCAAAAATAAACACCCAAAGAATTAATTTCATGAGCCATTCCTCTGCCTTTTGTAGACTTCTATGAAACGAACCGTTCGCCTCTGGTGGATCGTTGCAGGCACGTTTGCCCTCATTCTGGCAGGCGTCTTGGGCTTGCTGTATTTCCCGTTCCGCCAGCAAATGGACCGCCTGGAGGTCACTACCGAAGGCACGGCCCGCTCTACGGCCGTTTTCATCGGCCAGTGGATCGGCCTGGAGGCTCAGAACGGCGCCTGGCAGCCGGTGCAGCAGTGGCTTTCGGGTTACAGCCTGGCGGGCATCGACTTCCACTTCCAGGTGCTCCTGCCGGACGGCAGCGTGGTGGTGGATAACCAGGACCCGGTCCAGGGCAAGGTCGACCTGCCGCTGGCCCAGCAGGCCCTGGCGACGGCCAGCCTTCAGGCCAGCCGCCTGGCGCCCCAGGTTTACCAGGTGGCTGCACCCATCCTGGGGTCGGATGGCAAACCCTTCGCGGTCCTGGTCAACCGGGTCGATTGGACGGCCCGCTACCGGCAGAGCCTGGCCACCCTGCTCGAGCAGATGGGGGTTGGCTCCTTGCTGGTCTTGCTGGGGATGACGCTGGCGCTGGTTTTGGCCGCCCGCGGCATTGTTGCCGAAGCCGCAGGCGCCCGGGCCCCCGCTTTCCGGGTCAGGGAGCTTAACCGCACCGGCAGCGCCATCAACTCCATGCTCGACCAGCTTGAGGAACAGCGTGCTGCCCTCGACCTTCTCAACCAGCAGCTCGAGCAGACCGTGGCGCAGCGCACCGCCCAGTTCGAAGCGCGCAACCAGGAGCTGCTTCTCCTCAACCGCATCTCCGACATTGCCCTGGCGGCAGAATCGATGCCCGAGGGCATTCAGCGCATCGCAGCCGAAATCAGCACTGCCACCGGCTTTCCAGTGGTCACCATCGAACACTACGATCCGGTCTGCCAGACCATGACCCTGATGGCCGCGGCCGGCGCCGGCCTGCCTGCCGGCCGCGAGACGCCGGTTGCCGGCAGCCTGTCGGGCCGCACTGCCGCCAGCGCCAAAATGCTGGTCGAGCATCCGGACGACGCGAGCCTGCCGCTCCCGCTGCCTTTTACCTGGCGCACCTACCTGGGCGTGCCCATGACCGGCAGCCAGGGAGTGCTCGGGGTGATCAGCCTGTTCCACCCCCAGGATATT
>Ga0209638_1002850_pt1 | contig 10501 bp, 12 predicted proteins | sample BarGraNGADG00211_FD_184490 | JGI IMG/M metagenome (GOLD analysis project Ga0209638, IMG submission 184490) | Arctic peat soil microbial communities from Barrow, Alaska - Barrow Graham LP Ref core NGADG0002-211 (SPAdes) (version 2) | ecosystem: Environmental > Terrestrial > Soil > Wetlands > Peat... | reverse complement strand
AGTGGTCCGGCCACCCCTCCTTCAAAAGGAGGGGAAATGTATCAGACATATATTCAATACTTTACATTCTGTTTTGTACTAAACTCTCTCACTATTTTATTGTATTCAACTCCCTAACTTAACGCGTATGCCACTTCGTGGCTAAGTATGTTCAAAACAAAGTCCTAAGTTTTTATATATCTTCTGATAACTAAGATGTGTATAAAGGGTAGTTGCCCCATAAAGGGGGTTCAATCCAGGCTATTGTTTCAGCCAGTTATAGGAGGTATGAGGGTGGGTTAATTATGGGGTTATAAAGTGAATCTCTTTCTACCGGAATGAACCCCGACTGACGTATTAATATACTGATCTCCTCTGTACTCATTACAGGGTTTTCCTCTGTTGAACCTGCCATCGAATAGATTCTTGTGGTATCATCAATCGTCCCATCCATATCGTCTGTTCCAAATGAAAGAGATATCTGGGCACATTCCTTCCCGATCATTGGCCAGTATGCTTTAATATGCGGGAAGTTATCAAGATAAATTCTTGAGATAGCATAATTACGGAGATCTTCAATTATATTCACTTCACCCAGATATGACATACTGTTGTTCGACTTCTTGTATTTTAAAGGGATAAAAGCATTAAATCCTTTTGTTTTATCCTGTAGAGAGCGGAGTCTTTCCAGATGATTAATACGGTGAGCATAGGTTTCGATATGGCCATAAAGCATCGTGGCATTTGATGGAATTCCCAACCTGTGTGCGGTTTCGTGAATTTTAAGCCAAAGCTCAGAAGACGATTTTTCATCGCAAATTATTTTTCTGAGCTCTTCATCGAATATTTCAGCGCCACCCCCGGGTATTGAATCCAGACCATACCCTTTCAGAAGCTTCAATCCCTCTTCAATTGTGCATCCTGCAAGGGAAATCATATGATCGAGTTCAATTGCAGAAAAGGCCTTGACATGAATGGAAGGCCGGTACGCTTTTATTTTTCTTATTAACGATCCCCAATAATGAAGGTCATGCGACGGATGTACTCCCCCGACGATGTGAACCTCAGTAACGGCCTTATCGTCAAAGCGTTTTACAATGTCAAGCATTTCTTCATGGCTATATTCCCAGCTTTCAGGATCACCTTCAGGTTTATGATATGAACAGAACCTGCAATTATAAATACAAATGTTAGTCGGTTCAATATGAAAATTCCGGTTGAAGTATGCAAGATTACCATTGTGTCTTCTTCTGACTACACCGGCAAGCAAACCAAGCAAAGACAGATCGGCTTTTTTAAAAAGAAACAATCCATCTTCAGGGGTTATACGAATATTGCCGGTAATCTTTTCTGCGATTACCCTGAGATCTTTATCGTTTATAAGGGTTAAAAGGTCAGACATGTTATTATTTAAAAAGTCAGTAAATGTAAGTATAATAGAAGTGGATTTGGAGTTCAGGTTACATCAACAGCTATCAAACAAAAAAGGCGCCTTGTTATAAGACACCTTTATTCAAATATTTTAAAGTTTAGATTATCCTTTTAATTTAAGCTCCGGTGAAACTGAGAGTTTCTTTCTTCCCTTTGCTCTGCGTGCAGCAAGCACTCTTCTCCCGTTAGGAGTTGACATCCTCTCCCTGAAACCGTGCTTATTTACTCTCTTCCTTCTTGATGGCTGATAGGTCCTTTTCATCTTTTCAATTATATTTGTTGACTAACTTCTGATTTGAGACTGCAAATGTAGTACTTTTTTGAAATATAAAAACCAGGAAGGTGTTTTTTTTAAAAAAATCAAACTGGCAGATATACAATCACTTTAGTTTCAAAAAAAGATTCTTTAAAAAAGTCCTTAATCTGCCACACAGTTGCTTTCTTCCCAAACTGTGATAACTCAGCTTTCAGATCACCTCCTTTGAGATATAAAATACCATTCTCAAGGCTGTTGTTTCCTGACTTGCTTATATTTTTTGTTGTAAGGCTTACAAATTCAGGAAATCCGGTTACTGCCCTGCTGATAACGAACTGAAATTTGCCATTTTCTTCTTCAATTCTTTTCCTTACAGGGTTAATATTTTTTAAGCCAAGTTCATCTGAAACTGCTTTAACAACTTTAATTTTTTTTTCAATTGAGTCGAGAAGTGTGAATTCAGAATCAGGAAATAGTATTGCCAGAGGAATACCGGGAAAACCGCCACCTGTACCCACATCGAGGATGCTGGTGCCAGGTAAAAAGTTAATTACCTTTGCTATTGCCATTGAATGAAGAACATGATGAACAAAAAAATTATCCATATCCTTGCGGGATATTACATTTATCATGCTGTTCCATTTGTCGTAAATCACTTTTAATAACGACAGTTTCTCTTTCTGAATGGCTGATAATAACGGGAAATACCTAAAGATACATTCTGACACTACCGGTTACCTGTTTTGATTAGTATATTGTATAACAGAGTTTTGGCCCTGAATAATTGTGCTTTTACGGTTCCGATCGGAAGATTGAGCTCGGATGAGATCTCTTCATAAGAGTATTCCTTGTAATAACGAAGCTCTATAAGTGACTTATATCTTGGTTTTAGCTGACTCACTATTATATTTAGTGCAGCTACCTTCTGGTGATGGATCAAGGTCTCCTCCGGATCGGGCAAATCAGATTGAATATTCACAGTGACATTATCCAGATTTTCCTGCAGATGATCAAACAGAGTAGGAGAGAGTTTCTTCTTCCTGATAAAATCAACACAATTGTTTGTTGCAATTTTAAATAGCCAGGTGCTAAAGGCGAATTTAGGGGTATATGAATCAAGATTTCTGAAAGCCTTCCCAAAAGCCTCGATAGTAAGGTCTTCGGCATCGGATGCGTTATTCACCATTTTAAGAAGCATATAATAAATGGAATCTCTGTAGCGGTTCATCAGACTGGCAAATGCTTTCTCATTTCCCTTTTTTGCCTCTTCAACGAGTAACAGATCACCTTTGGCCTTATCCGAAAATTCGTGAACTACTTCCATTTATTCTTATCGGATTTTCTCCGGCTATTACTTAAAAATATAATGCTGTTGATCAATGGTGAAAAGATATCAAAAAATAATAAATAACCCAACATTCCAGGCTCATTCAATTTCTTACTGACAAATAATAAAACGATAATCTGTGTTATCAGCCTTAACATAAAAACAGTCAAAACCCATGTCCAGAGAAAAGTAAAGGAAAGCAGAATAATGAATAAGGAATAGAAAAGAATTCTTGTTAATGGTTCAGTTATTAATAGAAATTTATCTCTGAATTTGTAATACGGAGCAGTTGTCAGATGTCTTTTCTTCCGGGCTATCCAGCCATTCATATCAGAGCATGGAACTGATCTGGTATGAGTTTCAGGCCTGCATTCCACGCGGGTATTATCGCCTGTAGCAATGGTGTTAACCAAAAGATCATCATCTCCGGATCTGATATGGTTATGTGAACCAAACCCTTTGTTACTGAAAAAGACAGAACGTCTGTATGCCAGGTTACGTCCGACACCCATGTATGGGATACCGCGGATGGCCATACCAAGATATTGCATTGCGATTATCAGGCTGTCGTACAGGATATACTTATTCAGCAACCCTTTCCCTCTGAAGTATCCACCATATCCGAGCACAAAATTGGTCCCCTCATCAAAAGGGGACGTCATACCCTCGAGCCATTTATCAGATTCAGGCTTACAATCAGCATCGGTGAAAAGCAAAATTTCATTCTTAGCTGCTTTTATCCCAATGAACTGAGCGAATTTTTTATCGTGTGTAAATTTGGGATCTTTATTTACCGTGGAAATTCTCAGATGCGGATACTGTATCAGATATTTTCCCAGTATATCGTACGAATTGTCTTCAGAGCAATCGTTTACAACAATCACCTCATAATCGGGATAATCCTGTTCAAGGATTGATGGCAAAAAGTTCTGTAGATTTTCTGCTTCATTCCTGGCGCAGATTATTACAGAAACAGGTTGTCTTGTATTTTTGGTTGCAAAGGGTTTCTTTAAATAAACAGATAGATAAAAGAACAGGTAATAAAATAACTGTATAGCAGCAGCGGAGATAAAGATGCAGAAAACGACTAAAAGTATAATATTTTTATGATCGGCCATTTGACTTCCAATTATGTCAGCAATATTAATAATTAACGGAAAGGTAAAAAATTTATTACAACAAAAATTCCTTATAATTTTATAAGCCGTATGGAAAAATTACCTTTGTGCTTTGAAAAAAGAGATTTAACAACATGTTTATTATAGAGAGCAGGGATACCGAATCAAAAGCGCGTACAGGCATCCTGAAAACACCTCATGGAGATATTCCTACTCCGATTTTCATGCCTGTGGGGACCGGCGGCACAGTAAAAGGCATTCTGCAACGTGATCTTACCGAGGAAATTAATGCAAAAATAATTCTTGGGAATACTTATCACCTTTATTTACGTCCGGGTACTGAGGTAATTAAGAGAGCCGGAGGGCTTCATCATTTCATGTCCTGGGAACGTCCTATCCTTACCGATAGCGGAGGTTATCAAGTCTTCTCCCTGACAGGGAACAGAAAACTTACTGAAGAAGGAGCTATCTTTAAATCGCATATTGATGGTTCGAGACATCTCTTTACTCCGGAAAATACAATTGACATTCAACGTATTATTGGAGGTGACATAATGATGGCTTTCGATGAGTGCACTCCCTGGCCATGTGATTACAACTATGCAAAAAAGTCAGTTGCACTCACTCATCACTGGCTCGACAGGGCAGTTGTAAGGTATAATGAAACAGATCCTTTATGGGGTAATGAACAACTGCTCTTCCCAATAGTCCAGGGAGGAACATTTGATGATCTGAGAAAAGAATCAGCTGAAAAAACAGCCTCTGCAGGACTGGAAGGGAATGCGATCGGAGGGTTGTCAGTAGGGGAACCTGCTGATGAGATGTACCGGATTATAGAGATTGTAAATGAGATACTCCCTGATGAAAAACCCCGTTATCTTATGGGAGTTGGTACTCCGGTCAACCTCCTGGAAGCCATTGAAAGAGGAATTGATATGTTCGATTGTGTTATGCCGACACGAAACGGAAGAAATGGAATGTTATTTACCAGCGAGGGTACTATCAATATCAGGAATAGAAAATGGATGGATGATTTCAGTCCGATAGATCCTGATGGCCCCTCCAATGTAAGTCTAAACTATTCCAGGGCGTATCTCAGACATCTTGTTATCTCCGGGGAAAACCTGGGTGCACAGATAGCAAGTATTCATAACCTGGCCTTTTATCTGAAGCTGGTTGATGAAGCAAGAAATAAAATTGAAGAAGGTAATTTTAAGAAATGGAAAAGCTCAATGATAAAAAAACTTTCAGAGAGGCTCTAGCTTATCTGAATATAAAACTTATTGACACTTACATTATCAGAAAGTTTCTCGGAACCTTCTTCTTTTGTCTTGTATTGATACTAACTATTGCTGTTGTCTTCGATTTCGCCGAGAAAATTGATAACTTCATGGAGAGACAGGCTCCGGTTAAAGCAATAATTTTTGATTATTACATGAATTTCATTCCATATTTTGCAATGCTTTTTGCACCATTATTTGTATTTATTTCAGTTATTTTCTTTACTTCTAAAATGGCGATAAGTACGGAGATAATAGCGATTCTTAACAGTGGAATGAGTTTCAGGAGAATGATGTGGCCCTATTTTCTTTCAGCATTTATCATTGCAACATTTATATTCGTACTTACTAACTTCATTATCCCCAAATCGAATCTCATAAGGATAGATTTTGAAGATAAATACTCCCACACCTCCGCCAGCAAACGAATGCCGGTAGAAAATATTCACAGGCTGGTGGATAAAAATGTTTATGTCTTCATGGGAACCTACAATCCATTAAGCAAGAGAGGGCAGAACTTCACTATTGAAAAATTTAATGATAGTGGAATACTCGAATCAAAGTTGTCATCTACCTCGGTAACCTATGATACCACAATGCATAAATGGAGCGCCCTGAATTATTATCTGCGTGAAATGAAAGGCAATGAAGAGATCATTACCAAGGGCAAGCAAATAGATACAACACTTAATATACAGCCGGAGGATTTTTCAAGGGACCCCGGATATGTGGGAACCATGACCTCACGTGAACTGAATAATTACATAGACCTTCTCCGGCTCCAGGGATCGGATGAGCTTAAACTTTTCCTGATTGAAAAATACAGGCGGTTTGCAAACCCCTTTGCTGTTTTTATACTTACTCTTATAGGTGTTTCCCTGTCATCGAGAAAAATAAGGGGTGGTATCGGTATGAATATAGGAATAGGTCTTATGCTTAGTTTTTCCTATATTCTGTTTCTTCAGTTTGCTTCACAATTCTCACTCAAAGGAAGCCTCGGACCAATGCTTGCAATGTGGATCCCAAACATCATTTATACGATAATTGGTCTCGTGCTGTATAAATTGGCCCCGAAATAGAATTTAACTCATACAAATATTTAATACCGATTAATATGCCAGTGAATAAAAAGATACATGAACTCCGGGAAAAACGTGAGAAGATTCTTCTTGGCGGAGGTGAACAGGCTATTGAAAAGCAAAAGTCTATGGGTAAGCGAACAGCCCGTGAGCGCATTATGGCACTTCTTGATGAAAATTCCTTCAATGAATATGACTTGTTTGTTGAGCATGAGGCACGTGATTTTGATATGGATAAGAAGTCGCTGCCCAGCGATGGGGTAATTATCGGATCAGGAACTATTTATGGCGCTCCAGTTGCAATTTTTGCTCAGGATTTTACAGTCGCCGGAGGTTCCCTGGGATTAATGCATTCAAGAAAGATTACCAAGATTATGGATCACGCTCTTAAGATGCGGATTCCACTAATCGGGATTAACGATTCAGGAGGTGCAAGAATACAGGAAGGGGTTAACTCTCTGGCCGGGTATGGTGAAATTTTCTTCCGTAATACTATATCCAGCGGTGTAATTCCGCAACTCTCGGTTATATTAGGACCATGTGCCGGTGGCGCAGTATATTCACCTGCACTTACCGATTTTGTTTTTGTGGTCGATAAAATTTCAAAAATGTTTATCACCGGACCTGAGGTAATAAAAACTGTACTCGGGGAAGAAATTTCAATGGAGGATCTTGGTGGTGCAAGAGTGCATAGTGAAATAACGGGTAATGCCCATTTTTTTGCACTGAGTGAGGAGGAATGTTTTGAACAGATCAAAAAGCTCATCACTTTTATACCCTGGAATAATGGGCAGAAAGCCAGGATGTTTGAACCGGCTGAACCCAAACCCGAATATAATATCAATAAGATTGTCCCCGAAGATCCGACTCTCCCTTATGATGTCAAAGATGTTATCAGGGCAATAGTCGACAATTCTGATTTCTTTGAGATAATGGAGCTTTATGCAAAGAATATTGTTATCGGTTTTGGCAGAATGGGAGGACATACTACAGGATTTGTTGCTAACCAGCCCCTCGAAATGGCCGGGGTTCTCGATGTTGATTCTTCCGACAAAGCTGCAAGATTCATCCGTTATTGTGATGCTTTCAACATTCCTATTATTACACTTGTCGACTTGCCGGGTTATCTTCCGGGTGTCGATCAGGAACATGCAGGCGTGATAAGGCATGGTGCAAAAGTTCTTTATGCTTATAGTGAAGCTACTGTGCCGAAACTGACAGTTATCCTCAGAAAAGCTTATGGTGGCGGATATATAGCGATGAGTTCACGGCATCTCCGTGCGGATTTTGTTTTCGCGTGGCCATCAGCTGAGATTGCAGTTATGGGTCCCGAAGGAGCTGCAAATATTATATTCAGGAAAGAGATTATGTCTTCTGCTGATCCCGACGGTATGAGAAAACAAAAGGTAGAGGAGTACAAATCTAAGTTTGCCAACCCGTATGTTGCTGCATCACGAGGTTATGTCGATGCTGTAATTGAACCTTCCGAAACCAGAAAATTCCTGATGCATGCTATAGAGGTATCTGAAAACAAGGATGTTCCTATGCCACACAAGAAACACGGACTTCCACCTTTTTAGTTAAATGTATCAATAATTTTAATGGAACAATCATGAGTAAAAACGACAAGCTTGGATTCCTCAATATTAATACCAGTTTATATCAGACGAGGATAAGCAATAAATTTCTAAACCGGAAACCTTATCAACCTGCTGACCCGCGGATTATTCTGAGTTTTATTCCCGGCACTGTCTTTGATATCATGACAGAACCCGGACAAAATGTTTTCCAGGGCGACGATCTGATGATACTCGATGCCATGAAGATGAAGAACAAATTGAAATGTCCTATCGATGGCAAAGTCAAATCAATAGCAGTTAAAAAGGGAGATAAAGTTTCAAAGGGAACAGTGTTATTGGAGCTGGAGTGAAAATCACATCACTCCCTCCCAGATTACAAACTCCTTAAGTTTCTGTGGAAGCATCGGTTTTTCTGAAAATATTCCATAAACACTCGATCCGCTTCCTGACATAAGGCTGAAGAGGGCATTCGATTTATACAATTCATCTTTTAAGTCACTTATGATGGGATGTTTTTGAAAAGCGAAATCTTCAAAATCATTTAATATAAGATCTCTCCATTCGATTACCGGATGTTCAATCAATTGTAAAAGACTTGTTGAAGGAAGTACTGACCGGCAATTTTGATATGCTTCCCTGGTATCGATTCCGACTCCGGGATTTATGATAACCAGATAATAACCTGATAACACCGGTTTGACGGGTATCAAAATCTCACCTCTTCCGGTAGCAAGGGAAGGAATACAATCAACAAAAAAAGGACAATCGCTTCCCAGCTCCATTGCCATAGCTTTGAGGCCGGCATTATCAATATTGAGTCCGAAATGTCTGTTAAGTACGTTTAGCATGCCTGCTGCATCTGATGAACCTCCGCCTAATCCTGCAGCAATCGGGATAACTTTATGCAGATGAATTTTTAGTAAGGGAAAGAGGCTCTTACCACGTAGTTTGATAACAGTTTTCATAACAAGGTTGTTCTCTGGTTCGGTACCTGTATTAATACCGGTAACTTTAAGAATATCTTTATTAATTTGCTGATCTGAAACAACAAATTCAAGGGCATCGCTTAGCCCGACAGGATAAAATATTGTTTCAATGTCATGATAACCATCAGGACGCTCGCCTGTAATGCGCAATCCTATATTTATTTTAGCATTTGGGAAAAAAATCATCTTCCTCTATTTGATGTAAAATTACCATAAGGTTTTGAATATTACTACCCATTAATGATTCAGAGACTTGCCAATGATAAAAATGCTGCCCCGGTAAAATTATATGATATTCTACCGCGGTTTGTATTAAAATTTATGCAAATCCGCATATTCAAATTCATTTTTTGTTTAACTTTAATAGCTATTGTGAAGAGTCAGACATAAACACTTTTTTGTTGAATATGTAGAGGATTGTTGGTAAAATGCTTCTGTGACTGACGAGGCTTTGCATTAATTGTTTGTATTCAGAAATTTGAAGTGCTAATGAAATCCGAGACAGCTCCACTCTAACTTGAGATTATTAAACCAAGACCAACGAACGCTAACGCCAAGGAGCAGAAAAGTGACAATGAATTTGAGTATCATCTTTATATATTCCTTGATTACAATATTTTATTAAATTTGTAGCATGATTAGAAGAAAACAACATATTATCCAATTGATCAGGCAGAAAGTAAATGAAATTGACAATACTGCTGAGGTCATCCTCTATGGATCCAGAGCTAGAGGAGATAATAAACGGGACTCGGATTGGGATGTTATGATCCTTCTTAATCGGAAAAATGTCGATAAAAAAGTCGAACAGACCTTTCGTCACCATCTTCTTGACATAGAACTTGAAATTGGAGTGCCTATTTCAGTTTTTGTTTATTCAAAAAGTGATTGGGAAGGAAAGTATTCTGTAACGCCACTTTTTAGAAGTATAAAAAAAGAAGGGATTCTTATTCCATGACAAAGGAACAGAATGATTATATAAAATATCGTCTTCAAAGGGCAACGGACACCTTAAATGACGCAAAACTTCTCGCTGAGAATGAAAGGTGAAATTCCTCAATCAATCGATTATATTATGCTTGCTTTTATGCAGTTTCAGCCCTTCTTTATTATCATTCTATTGAAGCCAAGACTCATAAAGGGGTCCGCATCAAATTCATGAGTGAATTCATTAAAACAGGACTATTCGACAAAGAATACGGCAAACTCTTTTCTGATCTTTTTGATTGGAGACAAGAAGGAGATTATTCGGATTTTGTATCGTTTGATAAAGACTTGACAATTCCTCTGATAAAGAAAAGCGAGGAGTTCATTGCCTTAATTAGAAAATTCTTAACCACAACGAAACGCTAACATGGATGGTGCTTTCATGCATTAGTGTTTTGGGAGACAATCAAAGTTCCAATCCTTTAAGCAGGCAACCTAAAGTAAAATATTCTATCTTTGACAAATGATCATTAAAGAT
>Ga0209638_1002846_pt1 | contig 10509 bp, 9 predicted proteins | sample BarGraNGADG00211_FD_184490 | JGI IMG/M metagenome (GOLD analysis project Ga0209638, IMG submission 184490) | Arctic peat soil microbial communities from Barrow, Alaska - Barrow Graham LP Ref core NGADG0002-211 (SPAdes) (version 2) | ecosystem: Environmental > Terrestrial > Soil > Wetlands > Peat... | reverse complement strand
CGTTCGGGTCAGCAGGGGTTTGACTCAACCCCGCGGCGAATTTGAAGCCGGCGAATAGCGGGGCGACGGACTGGCGGTTGAGCGCCTTGGTGATTTATTCTCGGCAAGATATGCTTTAGACCACGCCCGCCGAGTTGCCCCGCCTACCACCGCGGCAGGATGCGTTCCCAGTTGGGGTCCACGTGCTTGCGCATCTCCGCCACGTCGTCCCGTTTGCGGTAGGGAATCTTGGCGTAGCGCTCCCGGCCGCGCGCCAGTTGATCGTAGTCCAACTCGATCCCCAACCCCGGACGCTCCGGAATCGGCACGCAACCGTTGACGAACTTGATGCGTCCGCCGGCCACCACCTCGTCCTTTTCGGTCTGCCAGGGATAGTGCGTATCGCAAGCGTAGGTCAGATTGGGACAAGCCGCCGCCACGTGCGTCATGGCCATCATGCTGACTCCCAGATGACTGTTGGAGTGCATCGAAAGCCCCATCCCCAGGACCGACGTCAGATGCGCGAGCTGCTGCACATTGCGCATGCCGCCCCAATAGTGCGGGTCGCAGAGCACAATCTGCACCGCGTCCAGTTTCTTCGCCACCGGCACGTCGGCGAAACACGTGACCGCCACATTGCTCGCCTGCACCGTGTGGTTATTCTCGGCCAGCAAGCGGCGCCGCACCTCGCCCATGCCCTCTAGCCGGGCGCACCCGTCTTCCAGGTAGCCGCCACCGGCAAGTTCGTCCTGTAGCGCGCGCCCCACCTCCACGGTGGTATCCACGCTCCACGCGCAGTTGGGATCGATGCGCAGCGGATACTTGGGCCCGAACTCGCGGCGCAGCGCGCGGATGCTTTCCATCTCGATCGCCGGGTCCAGCACGCCGCCCTTCAGCTTGATCTCGCGAAACCCGTACTTTGCCGTCATCTGCTTGCACTCGCGCACGCACGCCTCGGGCGTAAGCACCTCGCCGTACTCGTCCTCGCGCGCGTCGCCGCCAACGCCGCCGCCGCCCCCATGCTTGTAAAAGAGGTACGCGGAGAAGCTGACCTCATCGCGCACGCGCCCGCCGATGACGTCGCAGACCGGCTTCCCGATGGCTTTGCCGATCAGGTCCAGGCACGCGATCTCGATGGCCGCGAAGCAGCGCGCGTGCCGGTCCAACGGATTCTCGCCCGGCACCAGGTAGGTCTGCGAGCGGCCGCCCGGCGCGTTGGCCATGGTGTGTTCGGCCTCGCGGCTCAAATCCCGCCATAACCCGGCCAGTTGGAATGGGTCCATTCCGGTGACGCGGGCGCGCACCGCTTCGAGGCCGGCCAGCGGACCATCGCCGCCGTAAGTCTCGCTGAACCCGGTCAGGCCGGAGTCGGTCTTCAACTCCACGATGGTGCGCAGCGCGAACGGCGCGTGCAGGCCGTACGAACTACGCAGCGGTGGATCGGCAATCGCGATCGGATGCAATACCAGTTCCGTGATTTTCATGGCACGTGATTGAAAGGTGAGGGACCGATCTCGAAGGGGTGTTGGCGCGCGGCTTACTTGCGCGAGCCGCGGCGCGGGTTCCGGATCTGCGATTGACGCACCTTGATCTTCTTTCGCTTGGGCTTGGTGATCTTGAAGGTGCCGCTGCCCACGTACTCCGCTTGATACAGTTTATCGTCCGCCAAAACTTTTTCTCCTGAAATCTACGAATAATTGATCCTTCATTGTACCGCGCATTATTCTGGAAGATGAGGATGGGGGTTTCGCCGCCACATTTCGGAGAGGATCCAGCGCTGCCGCTGATGCCGGAGCTCGCGCCCAGCCGCGTCCCGCATACCTTTCGCGCCCTGCGCCACCGCAATTTCCGCCTCTTTATCGGCGGCCAGATCGTCTCGCTGGTCGGCACCTGGATGCAGAACGTGGCGCTAAGCTGGCTGGTGTATCGCCTCACCCACTCGGAACTTCTGTTGGGCACCGCCTGGTTCTGCTCCCAGATCGCCGTGTTCGCGCTGGGGCCGCTGGGAGGCATCGCGGCCGACCGCTTTCCCCGCCAGAAGGTGGTCATCGTCACCCAAACCCTGTCGATGGTGCAGGCCTTCGTGCTGGCGGCGCTCACCCTCACCGGACGCGTCCAGGTCTGGCAGGTGCTCGTGCTCGCTGGCGCACTGGGCGCGATCAACGCCTTCGACATGCCCGGCCGCCAGGCGCTGGTGATCCAGATGACCAGCAAGGAAGATCTCATCAACGCCATCTCGCTCAATTCGGCAACGTTCAACGCGGCGCGCGTGGTGGGGCCCGCCATCGCCGGAGTGCTGCTGGCGGTGGTCGGCGAAGGCACCTGCTTCCTGATCAACGGTTTCAGCTTCCTCGCCGTGATCGTCAGTCTGACGGCCATGCGGATCCCGCCCGCCGCGCCCAAGGCTCCCGCGCCCATGTGGCGGCACCTGGTGGATGGCTTCCGCTACGCCGGCCATCATTCCGCCGTGCGGCGCGTGCTCGCCCTGATGGGCGCCGCGACGCTCGCCGGCATGCCGGGCCTGGTCCTCATGCCGTTTTTCGCCGACGATATTTTCCATCGCGGCTCGCGCGGCCTGGGAATCCTCATGGGCGCCATGGGCATCGGCGCCGTCGTCGGCACGCTGACTCTGGCGCGCCGCACGCGGCTTTCCGGGTTGGGCCGCGTGATGGTGATCAGCGGGCTAACCACCGGCGCCTGCTACCTTGCCTTTGCGTTTTCCCCTTTCTTTTATTTGTCGCTGGCCGTCATGCCCGTCGTCGGATACAGTGTGATGCGGCAGATGGCATCGGCGAACACCACCATACAGACCCTGATCCCCGACGAATACCGCGGGCGCATCATGGCGCTGTACTCCATGACCGTGGTCGGCCTGGGACCGTTTGGCAGCCTGGCGGCCGGCGCTCTGGCCGGACGCTTCGGCGCGCGCGCCACCATGGCCGTCGGCGGCGTGCTCGCGCTTGTGTCATCACTCGTCTTCGCCTGGCATTTGAGGAGAGATCCGATTGCGGCTTAACTGGCATTCCCCACAAGTGTTCTTGTGCGACGTGGCGCAGGCACTCGTGCCTGCCGCGTCGGCACTCCTGCCGACGCCAACCTTCGACACTGTGTCACAACCGCGAACAAGTGTCGAGACGAGTCTCAACACGGCAGGCACGAGTGCCTGCGCCACATCGGCTGGACGGAGTGTGAGAAATGCGGCTTAAGACTGCTTTGTTCCTGATCCTGCTGGGGGCCGTCCAGGCGCCCGCCCAACCGGGCGATTCCGCCAAACTCTGCGCGCAGATCCCGCCGCTCGCCGAACAACTCACCAAGATCTCGGGGATGCCCTTGCGCCACGCCGTGCCCTGCGACTTCATCACCAAGGAGAAGATCAAGGAGTTCCTCAACAAGCGCGTCAAGGAAGTCGCCAAGCCCGAGGATCTGCGCGCCGAGGAGCTCACGCTCAAGAAATTCGGCCTGGTGCCGCCGGATTTCGACCTGGCGAAAAACACTATCGAGCTGCTCACCGAGCAGGCCGCCGCCTTCTACGACTACGACCGCAAGAAGCTGTTCGTCACCGACACCACCGCCTCGGAGACCCAGGAGCCCGTGCTCTCCCACGAGATCGCCCACGCCATCGCCGACCAGAACTACAACCTCTCCAAGTTCATCAAGGCGGGCCGCAAGAGCGATGACGGGGCCACCGCGCGCCTCGCCGTCATGGAAGGCCAGGCCACCTGGCTGATGTCCGAATTGCTGGCGCGCAAGATGGGGCAATCGCTCAAGGATTCGCCGGCGCTGCTGGCCATGATGAGCGGCGCCACCGAAGGCGCGGCGGGGCAGTACCCGGTCTTCGACAATGCGCCGCTCTACCTGCGGCTGACCCTCATCTTCCCCTATACCAAGGGCATGCTCTTCCAGAATGCGCTCTTCGACCGCGACGGCCAGAAGGGATTCACCGAGGTCTTCCGCAAGCCGCCCGTCTCCACCCAACAGATTCTCCACCCGGAGAAATACTTCAGCGGCGTCAAACCCACCCAGCCGGACCTTCCGCAACCCCACCTCCCCAAAGGCTACAAGAGCCTGGTGGGCGGATCGCTCGGCGAACTGGAGCACGCGGTCATGCTGGAACAGTACTCCGGCAAGGCGCGCGCCGCCGACATCGCGCCGCACTGGCGCGGCTGCGCCTTCGACCTGGAGGAGAACAAGAAGGCCGGCCGTATCGTGCTGCTCTACGCCGTGGAATGGGACAGCGAAGAGGCCGCCCGCCAGTATTTCGCCGCCTATCGCGCGCAGCTCTCGAAGAAATGGAAACAGATGGCCGTCGCCACGGAAACCGGCGACGCCGTCACCGGCGCCGGCGACGATGGCCGCTTTGAGTTACGCCGCAAAGGCGCCACGGTCACCAGCATGGAAGGTTTGCCCCCTGCGATAGACTGAGTTTATGCGTTTCTTTCGGGTGATCGCGGCACTGACTCTACTGGCCATGGCGATCGCGTCCGCGCGCGCCGCCAATCTGCCGCGTCCTTCGCCGGATTTCGCCATCAACCTCGGCCAGGGTAAGCAAGTCCGCATCAGCCAGTACAAAGGCAAGACCGTCGTGGTCGCGTTCATCCTGACGTATTGTTCCCATTGTCAGAAGGCGATCGGCGTTCTCTCCAAGATGCAGAGAGAGTACGGCGCGCGCGGCCTGCAGGTGCTGGCCTCCGCCACCGAGGAGATGGCCGCCGCCGCCCTCCCCGGCTTTTTGCGCCAGTTCGACCCGCCGTTCCCGGTGGGCATCAACACCGCCACCGAATTCATCACCTACATGCAACATCCCACCATGCTCCAGTTGATCATGCCGGGGCTGGTGTTCATCGATAAGGACGGGATCATCCGCGCGCAATACGAAGGGCGCGACACGTTTCTCGAGGAAACCGGCGTGGAGAAAAACATCCGCGCCAAAGTCGAAGAGATGCTGACACCGCCCGCCGCCGCGCCGAAAAAGGCCGGGGCGAAAAAGGGTGTCGCGAAGAAATCCAACTAAGTTCCCGAGGCGATCAGCCGACGCCCAGGCGACTCTCTATTCCGTCGTCTTGCCGTCGAAGTGTTCGTTGTCGGCCTCCGCGTCGGCGCGCGTATGGTGGACGACGCCGTCCCGATGATTCGGCGGCGCATAGATCGTATAGAGCTTCAGTGGAACACTGCCGGTATTGACGATGTTGTGATTCGTCCCGGCCGGGACGACTACCGCCCAGCCCGCTCGGATCGCTGTCCGAACGCCATCGAGCACCGCCTCACCGGTCCCCTCCTCCACGCGAAAGAACTGGTCGAGCTTGTGGACTTCCGCCCCGATCTCTTCCTTGGGCTTTAACGCCATCAAGACGAGCTGGCAATTCTTTGCCGTATAAAGCACTCGGCGAAACTCGACGCTCTTGACGGCGAGATCCTCGATGTCCTGCACAAAGCCTTTCATAACGCGACTCCTCTTTCGTTTTGCCCCACGGGGGCGTTCGATGACATGCAGAGCAGGCGCACTGTTTTCCAGCCGCCTTGCTCACGAAGGTATCACAATATCAAGAAGCTCCGGCCTTTGAGTCGCCGCGCCGGAGAGCGGAAAAGCACAGAACTTCGCGGGACGCTCAAGATCCGGTGATCTTTGCCACCAAAGCGTCCAGCAAAGCCGCATCCGGGACGCTGCCCTGGGCGATGCGCGCATTGCCGCCGCCGCGGCCGCCCGCTTCGGTGAGCGCCGCCTTCAGCAGCTTGCCGGCGTCCACTCCGGAATCCGCCGACGCGGCCAGCAATACCGAGGGCGGATCCTTCAGCGTCGCTACGTAAACGCTCCTCGTCTGCGCGGTGAAGTTCTGCGCTACCGCGCGCAGGTCTTCCAGGTTGCCGCGATCCAGCCGCTCGACGGCGCGCCGCATGCCATCCGGACCGGGCTCGGTAGCGGTGTAGAGTTCCTTGCCCTGATAGGCCGCCAGATCGAGTTCCAGCTTGCGGCGCGCTTTCTCGCCCGCCTTCGCCGCCTCCAGTTGCGCGGCCACCATCGGAGCCACTTCGTCCAGCGGCGCCGAAAAGAGCTGCGCGATTCTGCTGAGCGCCTCGAAATCCGCCCGCGCGCGCCGCACCGCGCGCCCGCCGCACACGAACTCGACGCGGACCGATTGCCGGATCTTCTCCGTCCGGCGCAGCAGGATCGGCCCGATCTCCCCGGTGGTGCGCACGTGCGTGCCGCCGCACGCGCTGCGGTCCAGCCCGTCGATCGACACGATGCGCAGCGTGCCCGCACGTTCCGAGGCCTTACGCAGCCCCTGCGCCACGCCAGCGTCCTCAAACCGCACGTCCACCGCGCGATTCTCGGAAACCAGTTGGTTGGCGCGCCGTTCGGCCTCCATCACGGTGCGCGCCTCCACCGGCCCGCCTTCCAGATCGATAGTGGCAGACTCCGCGCCCAAATGAAAACTCACGGTGTGCAGCCCGAAGAGTTCCTCGAACACGGCCGAGAGCAGATGCTGCCCGGAGTGCTGCTGCATGTGGTCGAAGCGCCGCGTCCAATCGATTTCGCCCGCCACTTCGCCCGCCGCCGCCAGCGGCGCCGCCAACCGGTGCGCGATGCGCCCCTCCTCCTCCACCACTTCGACCACCGCCACCCCGGCGATCGACCCCACATCGAACGGCTGCCCGCCCGACGCCGGATAGAACAGGGTACGGTCCAGGTATACGGTGCGCCCGTCCGCGGAGCGCTCCACCACCCGCGCCTCAAACTCGCGCAGGTAGGAATCGGTGTAATAGAGCCGTTCAGTCATAGGAATCACTGCTATTGTTGCAGGTTGACGGCCTGGGTAATCGCTCCCTTACGGTCGCGGCTCGGTGTGCAGCCGTAATGCGCCCATCGGAGCCGCGACCGTAAGGGAGCGTCCGTCCGCCCTCGCACACCAATAATGTAATGTTTTTGTCGCCGGGCCGGGATCGCCAAAATCGGGTGCTATATTCGGGGTTTAGGTACGCATTCTCTAAAATGATCACCCATCCCAAAGGCACCCGCGCTCGTGTTCTGTTCAGTTCCGTCTTTGGTCCCTACGCCCAGGACGATGAATTCGGCAGCCGCAAGATCAACCCGATGGAGTTGTACCACAACCAGGTGACGCGCGAGCAGGGGCCGTTCTCCCTGCGCATGTTCCACCGTTCGTGGGGCATCCTCATGATCCAGAAGAACATCTCGGCGCCCACCACGGTACTGGATTTCCCCACCCGCGAAGCCTTTGCCGAGGAACTGCGCACCAACCGGTACGACATCGTCGGCATTTCCTCGATCATCGTCAACATCGGCAAGGTGCAAGAGATGTGCCGCATGGTGCGCGAACTGTCGCCGAAGTCCACCATCGTCGTCGGCGGACACGTGGCCGCCATCCCGGAAATCGAGGGCCTGGTCGATGCCGACCACATCGTGCGCGGCGATGGCATCGCCTGGATGCGCCGTTTTCTCGGCGAGGATGACACCGCGCCCATCCGCCATCCCGAAATCATCTCCGGCTTCGGGGCGCGCACCCTGGGCCTCACCCTGCCCATCACCAAAGGCACCACCGCCGCTACGATTATTCCCTCCGTGGGCTGTCCCATGGGGTGCAACTTCTGCACCACGTCCGCCTTCTTCGGCGGCAAGGGCCGCTATCTCAACTTCTACGATTCCGGCAAGGAACTGTACGACGTCATGTGCGAGATGGAAGGCAAGCTCGACGTGAAATCGTTCTTCATGATGGACGAGAACTTCCTGCTGCACAAACGCCGCGCCCTGGAACTGCTGGAATTCATGAAGGCCGGGCACAAGGCGTGGTCGCTGTACGTGTTTTCCTCGGCCAACGCCATCAGCCAGTATTCCATAAGGGAACTGGTGGAACTGGGCGTCTCCTGGATCTGGATGGGCCTGGAATCGCCGCACTCCGCCTACACCAAACTGAAGGGCGCGGACACCATCACGCTCACCAGGGAACTCCGCCAGCACGGCATCAAACTGTTGGGCTCGACGATTGTCGGCCTGGAACACCACACGCCCCAGAACATTGAAGGCGAGATCGAGCACGCCGTGGCGCACGACACCGATTTCCACCAGTTTATGCTGTACACCCCGGTGCCCGGAACCCCGCTCTTCTTCGAAATGAAGGAGCAGGGACGCATGCTGCCCGGCGTCAATCTGGCCGATATCCACGGCCAGCACGAGTTCAATTTCGCCCACGCGGCCATCTCCGCGAAGGAATCCAAATACTGGCTGGATTTCGCCTTCCGGCGCGATTTCGAGCGCAACGGTCCCAGCATCTACCGCATCTGCCGCACCACCCTGGACGGCTACCGGCGCTACAAGAACGACGCCGATTCGCGGGTCCGCGAGCGCTTCGCTCGCGAGGCCCGCGCGTTGGGCAGTGGATACGTTTCGGCGCTGTGGGCCATGGAGCACCACCTCCGCCGCGCCAATCCCGCGGTGGCGCAACAGATTCGCGTGGTGCGCCAGGAAATCGGGCGCGAGTTCGGCCTGCTCAGCCGTGTGATCACTGGGGTGGTCGGCCCCTTCCTGTATTGGACCGCGCGCCGCGAACAACGCCGCCTCGCCGAAGGCAAAACCTACGAGCCCCCGACCATCATCGAGCGCCGCAACTGGACGCTGCCGGATGCCGTGGAGAGCGCCGTTCCCGCGGTCCCCGAACTGGTCACGTCGGGCGATTAGTGGGTAGGACAGGCCTCCTGGCCTGTCCACTGGACAGGGCGCGCTTCCAACACATGAGACAGGCCAGGAGGCCTGTCCTACCTGCTAACCTATCCTGATGTCCCTCGGTCTCAGGCTGGAGCGATACTTCGAATTCCAGGCGCTTGGCGCCGAGTGGAAAACCGAAGTCCTGGCCGGCTTCACCACCTTCATGACGATGGCGTATATCGTCTTCGTCAACCCGGCCATCCTCCACGAGACGGGCATGCCGCTGGCCGCCGTGACCGCCGCCACTTGCCTCTCCGCCGCGGCAGGCAGCTTCCTGATGGGCGGATTCGCCCGCTACCCAATCGCGCTGGCGCCCGGCATGGGCCTCAACGCCTACTTCACCTACGCCGTGGTCAAAGGCATGGGAGTGCCCTGGCAGGCCGCGCTGGGCGCCGTCTTTCTTTCCGGGGTCGCGTTTCTGGTGCTCACGCTGCTGGGCGTGCGCCAGTTGATCCTGTCCGCCATCCCGCACGAACTCTACGCCGCCGTGGCCGCCGGCGTGGGCCTCTTCATCGCTTTCATCGGCTTCCGCAATTCGGGCATCATCGTGCCTAATCCCGCCACCACCGTCACGCTGGGCAACCTGACCGACAAAAGCACCGCGCTGGCGCTTTTCGGACTCCTGCTGATCTCCGCGCTGCTGGCCTGGCAGGTGCGCGCCGCCATGCTGATCGGCATCCTCGCCACCACCGCCGCCGGCCTGCTCACCGGGGTCGCCAAATGGGCGCCGCAACGCTACAGCCTGGGCGACCTGGCCGCCACCGCCGGCAAGCTCGATATCGCCGCCACCCTGCGCATCGGTTTCGTGGAGATCGTCTTCGTCTTCCTCTTCATCGATCTGTTCGACAACATCGGCACCCTGGTGGCCGTGGGCAAGAAGGCGAACCTCTTCGACAAGGTGGGGCAAATCCCGCGCCTCAACCGCATCCTGTTCGCCGACGCCATCGCCACCATCGTGGGCGCGTGCTCCGGCACTTCGACCGTGGTCAGCTATATCGAAAGCGCGGCCGGCGTGGCGGCTGGCGGACGCACCGGCGTCACCGCCATCGTCACCGGATTGCTCTTCGTCCTGGCGCTCTTCATCGCGCCCGTGGTGGGCGCCATCCCGGCCGCGGCCACCGCCCCCGCGCTGATCGTGGTGGGCAGCATGATGGTGTCCGTGGTGGGGGAAATCGCCTGGCACGATCCCGAAGTGGCCATCCCGGCCTTCCTCACCATGATGACTATCCCGCTGACCTTCAGCATCGCCAACGGCCTGGCCTTTGGCTTCACGGCCTACAGCTTACTGAAGATCCTGCGCGGCAAATTCCGCCAGGTGAACTGGTTCGTCTACCTGCTGACCGCGCTCTTCATCCTGCGCTTCCTCTACGTAGCGCACGGATGACGCCGGCCGAATGAGGCTGCGTCGACCCGATGGTGGCGCTGCGTCAGGAGTAAGTTGGCCGTGATTCCATGTCGGATACCAAAAGAGACAGGCCAAAGGCAGCTTTGATAGCCTCATCGACTTGGGCTAAAACCAAAGCATCGACTTCGCCCATTTTCTTGATGAGCCGCTTGCGGTCGACCGCCCGGATTTGATTAAAGACCGCCACTGAGGCCACCGTCAAGCCGGTGGAAGGACCGGCGGGCAGGAGGACATGGAGCGGCGACAGCGGCAGTCTAACGGTCGATGTGATCGGCGCGACCATGGTCACGGCGCTATAGCGATTGGAGGTATCGTTCTGGATGACGAGCGCAGGCCGGGTCTTCTGGATTTCATGCCCTACCGCCGGGTCGAGCGCCGTTTGGTAGATTTCGCCTCTTCTCGGCCAGAT
>Ga0209638_1002845_pt1 | contig 10512 bp, 10 predicted proteins | sample BarGraNGADG00211_FD_184490 | JGI IMG/M metagenome (GOLD analysis project Ga0209638, IMG submission 184490) | Arctic peat soil microbial communities from Barrow, Alaska - Barrow Graham LP Ref core NGADG0002-211 (SPAdes) (version 2) | ecosystem: Environmental > Terrestrial > Soil > Wetlands > Peat... | reverse complement strand
CTTGAGTGCCTCGACCGCGGCCATCGCGAAGAACGGCAGGAAGGTGAGCCTCGCGCCTTCGCGCGTCTCGAACGCCGCCTTTGCCTTGGCGCGCAGGCGTGCCACCTTCGTCACGTCGACTTCGACGACGGTCGTCAGCTGCGCGCCCTGCTTCAGCGACTCGACCATCCGCTGGGCAACGATCGTCCTGAGTCGCGACATCTTCTCGGTCGTCCCGCGCAGCGGCGAGACGTCGGTAGGTGTCCTGACCACCGGTGGTTCGACCGGCCGCGGTGGGGTGACCATCGACGCCGAAGCCGCCGCTTCAGCGGCCTTCGCTGCGGCCGCCGCTGCGGCCTCGAGGACGTCCTCCTTGCGGATCCGGCCGCCGACGCCGGTTCCGACGACGGCGGTGAGGTCGACACCGCTGTCGTTCGCGAGCTTCCGCACCAGCGGCGTCAGATAGCCGGTCGCCGCGTTGGCCGCAGCCTCCACGGCCACCGGTTCGGGCGGTGCCGTGGCCTCGGTTGTCTCGGGTGCCGCGTGCGAGGGAGCATGTGCCGGGGTGCTCGCCTGGGGTTCTTCCGATGCCGCCTCGGCCGGCGATACCGAGGCCGGCGATACCGCGGTGGGCGATACCGCGGCCTCCGGCGTCGGCTCCACGTCGGCGGGCACCTCAACGGAGACCTCGGCCGAGGGGGACGCCATCGGTGCTGGAGCGCCCGTCGAGATGGGCGCGCCCGTTCGGATCACCGCCAGGGCTGCACCGACCGGCACGGTCTCGTCCTCGGCGACCAGGATCTCCTGCAGCACACCGGCGATCGGTGACGGGATCTCGGTGTCGACCTTGTCGGTCGAGATCTCGAGCAGGGGCTCGTCGAGCGCGACGCTCTCGCCGACCTGCTTGAGCCACCGGGTCACGATTCCTTCGGTCACCGACTCGCCGAGCGCGGGCATCACGACCCGCTCGCTCGGGCCGGACGCATCGGTCTCGACGGCAGGTGCCTCGACGGCAGGTGCCTCGACGGCAGGTGCCTCGACGGCAGGTGCCTCGACGGCTGCGGCGGGCTCTGCCGAGCCCGGAGTGGCGTAGGCGTGCGCGGCGACGCTCGTCGGCACGTCAACCGCCGGCTCCTCAAGCCGAGGAACGTAGATCTCCGGCTCGAATACCGGAGCAGGCGCTGCCTCCACCGGTGCTGCCGGCTCAGCGGCCGGTTCCGGCGTCGTCGGGGCAGCCTCGGCGCCTGCGCCCGTACCGATGATCGCGAGCGGCGCACCGACGGCGACCGTCTCGTCCTCGGCGACCAGGATCTGCTCGAGCACGCCGCCGAACGGCGACGGGATCTCGGTGTCGACCTTGTCGGTCGAGATCTCCACCAAGGGCTCGTCGACCGCCACGGTGTCGCCGACCTGCTTGAGCCAGCGAGTCACTGTGCCTTCGGTGACGCTCTCGCCGAGCGCCGGCATCGTCACGGAGTCAGACATGACCGAGTGTCTCCTTCTGGTCTGCGGATCAGTTGTGAGCGTGCAGCGGCTTGCCGGCAAGCGCAAGGTGGGCCTCGCCGAGCGCCTCGTTCTGGGTCGGGTGGGCGTGCACGAGGGCAGCAACATCCTCGGGGTGCGCTTCCCAGTTCACGATCAGCTGGCCCTCGCCGATGAGCTCGCCGACGCGTGCGCCGATCATGTGGACGCCGACGACGGGGCCGTTCTTCGCTCGAACGAGCTTCACGAAGCCCGTCGTGTCGAGGATCTTGCTCTTGCCGTTCCCGCCCAGGTTGTACTCGACGACGTCCACGCCGTCGGCCCCGTAGACCTCGCGGGCCTTGACCTCGGTGAGACCCACCGAGGCGACCTCGGGATCGCAGTACGTGACCCGCGGGATGCCGGACTCGATGATCGTCGCGGGCTTCAGGCCGGCGATCTCCTCGGCCACGAAGATGCCCTGCTGGAACCCGCGATGGGCGAGCTGCAGGCCGGGCACGATGTCCCCGACGGCGTAGATGTTCGCGACGCCGGTGTGCAGCCGATCGTTCGTGATCACGAAGCCGCGGTCGAGCGTCACGCCCTGGTCCTCGTACCCCAGGCCGTTCGTGCTCGGGCCACGGCCGACTGCGACGAGCAGCAGCTCGGCGTCGATCGTCTCGCCCGACTCGAGCGAGACGTGCACGCCGTTGTCGTCCTGGGTCGCGCCGGCGAACCGGACGCCGACCTTGAAGCCGATCCCGCGCTTGCGGAAGGCGCGCTCGAGCGCCTTGGAGAGCGACTCGTCCTCGTTCGGAACCAGGTGCGGCAGCGCCTCGACGATAGTGACGTTGGTGCCGAACGAGGTCCACACGCTGGCGAACTCGACCCCGATGACGCCGCCGCCGAGGACGACCACCGACTTCGGGACGTAGTCCAGCTGCAGTGCCTCGTCCGACGTGATGATCCGGCCGCCGATCTCGAGGCCGGGCAGCGAGCGCGCGTACGAGCCGCTGGCGAGCACGATGTTGCGGCCCTGGACGTTCTGTCCGTTCACCTCGACCGTGTCGGTCGCGACGAGGTGACCGCGACCCTCGATCAGCGTGATGTTGCGGGACTTCACCAGACCCTGGAGACCCTTGTAGAGACCGCCCACCACAGAGTCCTTGTAGGCGTTGACGCCCGCCATGTCGATGCCGTGCAGCTCCGTGTTGACCCCGAAGTGGTGCCCATCGCGAGCGTTGTCGGCGAGCTCGGCCGCGTGCAGCAGGGCCTTGGTCGGGATGCAGCCGCTGTGCAGGCAGGTGCCGCCCAGCTTTCCCGACTCGATCAGCGCCACGTTCATCCCGAGCTGGGCGCCGCGGAGCGCCGTGGCGTAGCCCCCGCTCCCTCCGCCCAGAACAACGATGTCGTAGACGGTTCCGTTCGGATCGGCCACAGGTGGACTCCTCGGTGCGCTGACGATGACCAGGTGATGGGGTGAACTGGCTTCATCTTGTCACCACGGCCACGCCAGCCCTAACCGAACGACGGCTTCTGGACCGTGCCGGCGCAAACACGTGAAGGCGCGCGGGAGGGCGGCTAGCCTGTGCTCATGCCATGGTTCCGCCGGAAGGGAAAGGCGACATCGTCGACTCCCGCACCGGCCGAGGCGCAACGCGCGACACTGCAACATTTCGGTGATTTCGTGCGCACCCGGCCGGGCGTCGAGGCATACATCGAGCCGGCAACGCACGTCACGCAGACGACGATGGTCCTGATCGCAACGACGGGGGAGTGGACCCGGCGTCGGGTACCGAGCGGGGTCATCGCCCGGCAGGTTGCCCAGAGTCTGCGCATCCCCGTCTACGACGTGAACCTGACCGGATACCCGCAGCAGATGCGGGCGTGGAACACCGCACAGAAGGTGCGGCGTACCCAGGCCTAGCGGCTGCGCGCCTCGAGCAGCGCGAGCAGGGTTCGAACGCCGACGCCGGTACCGCCTTCCGGCGTGTACCCGTGAGCCGGGCCCTCGTTGAAGGACGGCCCCGCGATGTCGAGGTGCGCCCACGGCGCACTGCCGACGAACTCCCGGAGGAACAGGCCCGCAACGAGCATCCCGCCGAACCTCTCGCCCATGTTCGCGATGTCGGCCACCTTCGAGTTCATGCTCGCGCGCAGCTCCTCCGGGAGCGGCATCGGCCAGAACTGCTCGCCCGCGCTGCCCGCCGCGTCGAGGACCTCGCCGCGCGCCGCGTCGGTTCCCATCACGGCGGCGACCCGCGCACCGAGCGCCACCACCTGGGCGCCGGTGAGGGTCGCGATGTCGATGACGACGTCGGGATCCTCCTCGAGCGCCGCGACCAGGCCGTCGGCCAGCACCAGCCGACCCTCGGCATCCGTGTTGAGCACCTCGACCGTCTTCCCGCCGCGGATCGTGATGACGTCCGAGGGTCGCTGTGCCGTGCCGGACGGCATGTTCTCGGCGATGCAGAGCCACCCGGTCACCTGGACCGGAAGCTTGAGCGCGGCGGCGGCCACCACGGTGTGCAGCACCGCGGCGGCGCCGGCCATGTCGGACTTCATCGTCTCCATGCCCTTGGCGGTCTTGATCGAGAGCCCGCCGGAGTCGAACGTGATGCCCTTGCCGACGAGCGCCACCTTGCCCGGGGAGTGCGGCGGCGCCCAGGTCACCTTGACCAGGCGCGGGGGTCGGGACGAACCCTGACCGACGCCGATCAGACCGCCGTACCCGCCCGCGGCGAGTGCCTTCTCGTCCAGGACCGAGATCTTCACACCGGTGCCGCGCACCGCTTGCCTGGCCAGGTCCGCGAAGGCGGCCGGGAACAGGTCGAGCGGCGGGGTGTTCACCAGGTCGCGGGTCGCGTGGACGGCAGCCGCCAGGACCTCGGCCCGGGCGATCCCGGTCTTGAGCGCGCCGTCGTGGGCCCGCGGCGTGACGAGCTCGATGTGCTCGAGGGAGCGAGCCTTGGCTGCCGTCGCGTCGTCGCGGTAGCGGGTGAAGGTGTACGCGCCCAGCAGGGCGCCCTCGGCGATCGCGACGTCGTCCTCGGTGCTCGTCGACGGCAGCGCCATGCCGATGGCGGCAGTGCTGCCGGTGAGCTCGCGGGCCGCCGCACCGGCAGCACGCCGCAGCGTCTCGGCCGGGTAGCCCTCCGACTTCGGGCCCAGTCCGGTGACGACGAGGACGGGCGCGGCCAGGTGACCGCCGGTCGGCACCCGCCGCACCTCGTCGGGGGCGCCGGTGATGCCGAGCGTCGCAGCCGAGCGCTCGATCTGCGCGCGCAGCGCGGTCGGGAACTCCTTGCCGACGACGAGGGTCGCGCCGTCATCGGTGCTCGCCGCGGCGACGACGATCGCACCATGGCGGAGCGTGGTCAGGTTCTTGGAGGTGAGCGTCAGGCGAGGCACTCGTCGATGCTAACGCGCCCGGCACCGCTACTCTCCAAGCGTGTTCACCACGATGGTCGTCATTGTCGCGATCCTGGCCGGGATCCTCGGAGCGTGGGCGGGGTACCGCGCCGCTCGCGGGTTCCCGGTGCTGTCGGACGATCTGCTGGCCGCCGGCGTCGTCGAGCTGGTGATGCTCGTCCAGGTCGTCGTCGTCATCGTCCTGGTCGTGCAGCATGGTGCGAGCGACCCGGTTCTGCTCTGGGGCTATCTCGGTGCCGGCTTCGTCCTGCTGCCGTTCGCAGGTGTGTGGTCGTTCGCGGAGCGCACCCGGTGGAGCTCGGTGATCCTGAGCCTTGCCGCGCTGAGCCTGGTCGTCGTCGAATGGCGGCTCACGCAGATCTGGGGAGGGTGAGCATGTCGATCGAGAACAGCGCGCGAGAAGCCGAGGCGGGACACCCCGCGGCGGTTTCCGTCGTCCGCCGGGAACCGGCGCCCACCGCCAGTGGACCGGGCCGCCTCCTCGTTGCCGTGTACGGGGTGCTCGCGCTAGCAGCAACCGGGCGCGCGGGGTGGGAGCTGTACAGCAAGTTCCACGAGGCGCCGGTCCCGTACGCCCTGTCCGCCTTCTCGGCCGTCGTCTACCTGGTCGCAACGGTGGCCCTAGCGCGCGGTCGTGGCCTCGCGCGTGCGGTCGCCTGGGTGACGATCAGCGTCGAGCTGCTCGGTGTGCTGTCGGTCGGAACCGTCTCGATGCTCCACCCCGAGGACTTCCCGAAGTCCACCGTCTGGTCCGGCTTCGGGCAGGGGTACGGATACGTACCCCTCGTCCTGCCGATCCTGGGTCTCATCTGGCTGTGGCGGACCCGCCGGGCCGGATAGGTTGACGGGCGTGTACCGGCTCCTCTTCATGACCGTCCTGCGTCGCCTCGACCCCGAGGTCGCGCACCATCTGGCCTTCAACCTGATCCGGACTGCGGCCCGGGTGCCCGGACTCCAGCAACTGCTTCGGCGCATCTTCGCGCCGCGCGGCGCGATCGACGCCCTGGGCATCCGCTTCCCGGGCCCGTTCGGCCTCGCCGCGGGCTTCGACAAGACGGCGGTCGGTGTTCGCGGCCTGACGATGCTCGGCTTCGCCTATGTCGAGGTCGGCACGATCACCGCGCAGGCGCAGCCGGGGAACGAGCCGCCGCGCTTGTGGCGAATCGTCGACGAGGGTGCTCTGCGCAACCGGATGGGGTTCAACAACGACGGGGCGGCGGCGGCTGCCGTTCAGCTCCGCAAGCTGCGGAGTCGCGCATCCGGCCGCCGGCTCGTCGTCGGGGTCAACATCGGCAAGACGAAGATGACGCCGCTCGAGGACGCCGCGGCGGACTACGCGACGAGCGCCCGCGCTCTTGCCCCCTTCGCCGACTTCCTGGTGGTCAACGTGTCTTCGCCGAACACTCCCGGGCTGCGGGACCTCCAGGCCACGGAGGCGCTGCGCCCGATTCTCGAGGCGGTGCGGACTGCATCGACCGAGGCCGCTGGGCATCCCGTGCCGCTGCTCGTGAAGATCGCGCCGGACCTCAGCGACGAGGATCTCGACGCGATCGCCGATCTCGCCCTCGAGCTGGGCGTCGACGGCGTGGTCGCGGTGAACACCACGATCGCCCACGACCTCGGTCCGGGCGGGCTCTCAGGTCCGCCGCTGCTGGCGCGCGGCCTCGAGGTGGTCGCGCGGCTCCGCGGGCGACTCGGTGACGAGCCGGTGATCATGGGTTGCGGCGGGATCACGACGGTGGCCGACGCGCAGCGGTATCTCGACGCGGGTGCGACGCTCGTCCAGGGCTACACCGGGCTGATCTATCAGGGGCCCTTCTGGGGCTCGCGGATCAATCGCGGCCTGCTCCGATCGCGGCGCGTCTGATGCATCCGCCGCAGTGGACCTGGACGTTCACCGACGCCGACGGCACGGTGCTCAAGCCGCCGATCAGCCCTACCCTGCCGAGCCGGTTCGATGCCGAGGCATGGTTGGGCGAGCACTGGAGGGCGCTGGCCGCCGAGGGTGTGGCCGCCGCGACAGTGCTGCTCGACGGGACGCCCCAGGGCGCGCCGGTCGAGCTGGTGGAACCGCTCGACGGATAGTCGCGCGGCCGCTGGACGGATCAGGCCGGGCGGCCCTTCGGGCTCATCGCGACGGTCAGCGACGGGTCACGAGCGACCGAGTCGCCCAGGGCCTCATCGATCCGCTTCATGACCTCGGCGGGGATCACGACTCCCGATGCCTTCACGTTCTCGATCACCTGCTCCGGGCGCGAGGCGCCGATGATCGCCGCGGACACGTTCGGGTTCTGCAGCACCCAGGCGACCGCGAGCTGGGCCATCGAGAGCTCGAGCTCGGCCGCGATGGGCCGGAGCAGCTGGACGCGCTCGAGGAGCTCGGGTTGGTCCAGGAAGCGCTTCACCATCATCGCGCCGCCCTTCTGGTCCGTGGCCCGCGAGCCCGGCGGCGGTTGCTGACCAGGCTTGTACTTGCCGGTCAGAATGCCTTGCGCGACCGGGGACCAGACGATCTGGGACAGCCCGAGCTCTTGAGAGGTCGGGATGACCTGCGCCTCGACCACGCGCCAGATCATCGAGTACTGCGGCTGCGAGGAGATGAGGCCGAAGCCGAGCTCCCGGGCGAGCGCGTGGGCGGCCCGGATCTGGTCCGAGCTCCACTCGCTGACGCCGATGTACAACGCCTTTCCGGCCCGGACGACGTCGGCGAAGGCCTGCATCGTCTCCTCGAGCGGCGTCTCGTGGTCGAAGCGGTGCGCCTGGTAGACGTCCACGTAGTCGGTCTGCAGGCGGCGGAGCGAGCCGTCGATGGATTCCAGGATGTGCTTGCGCGAGAGGCCGGCGTCGTTCGGGCCGCCAGGACCGGTCGGCCAGTAGACCTTGGTCAGGATCTCGAGCGACTCGCGACGCTGGCGCTTGAGCCCCTCGCCGAGCACCGACTCCGCGACCGTGTTGGCGTACACGTCCGCGGTGTCGAACGTCGTGATGCCCATCTCGAGGGCGGCCCGGATGCAGGCGAACGCGACATCGTTCTCGACCTGCGAACCGTGCGTCAACCAGTTCCCGTAGGCGATCTCGGAGATCTTGAGACCACTCGTGCCCAGGTATCGGTACGCAACCATGAGCCCAGCCTAAGCCTGGTCAGCGGGGCGGCTCGCCGCGCTTCACCTGCGGCTTCGGGAGCCGGACGCGACGGATCTGCATCGACCGGGTCGCGCCGTACCAGACCAGTCCGCGCTCGACCTTGTCGGCGCCGAACTTCGCAGCCAGGCCGCGCTTGAGCACCCGCGTCATCACGAGCAGGTCGAGGATCGAGAGCAGCACGACGCCGTACAGCACGATCGTGATGAGCGCCGCCGCCGTCCTGTTTGTCGCGAAGAACATGGTCGCCAGCACGATCACGAGCGCGATCGGCAAGAAGAACTCGCCGAGGGACCATCGGGCGTCGACGAAGTCGCGGACCCATCGACGCTGCGGGCCCTTGTCCCGGATCGGGAGGTACCGCTCGTCGCCGGTGCGCAGCGCTTGGTACTCGCGTTCGCGCTTGGCGCGCGCCCGCTCCCGATCGCTCTGCCCGGCGACCTTGCGATCAGCGGGGACGAGCGGTCGGCGGTTCGCCGCCTCGGACTGCTTGCGCTTGGGCGTCGGTCGGCCCTTGCCGGCCTGCTCCGCCTCGGTCGGGTCCGGTGTCACGACGTCGGGGACGGGCTGCTTCTTGCGTAGGGGCACGGGCCAAGAGTAGTGGAGCCGCGTACTACGGTGGTCGCGTGACCGAGACCCCTGGATCCACGATCCGGGCCGGTGGCCCGCTCAGCCTCGAGACCCTCCGTGCGCGCGTGGCCGCCGAGTTCCCCGCGCTGCAGGCCGAGCTCGAGCGGCTGATGCGCATCCCGAGCGTCTCGAGCCCCGCATTCGACCAGGTACAGGTTCTGCGCAGTGCCGAAGCGGTGGCGGCGCTGCTTAGGGGTGCCGACCTGCCCGAGGTGCGCATCCTGTCCGTGACCGGGCCCGACGGACGCCAGGGCTCGCCCGCGGTCATCGCACATCGGAGGGGGCCGGCGGGTGCGCCGACGGTGCTGCTGTACGCGCACCACGACGTCCAGCCGCCGGGCGTCGATTCGGAGTGGGTGACGCCCGCGTTCACTCCGGTCGAGCTCGACGGCCGGTTGTACGGACGCGGTGCGGCGGACGACAAGGCCGGCGTGATCGCTCATCTGGGGGCGATCCGCGTCCTCGGTGACGCGATGCCGGTCTCCCTCACGGTGTTCGTCGAGGGTGAGGAAGAGGTGGGCTCGCCGACGTTCGGCGAGTTCCTGCGCACTCATCGCGACCTTCTCGCAGCCGACGTGATCGTGGTCGCGGACTCCGCCAACTGGCGGGTCGGTGTGCCGGCCCTGACGACGAGCCTGCGCGGACTCGCCGACTGCGTGGTCGAGGTCGCGGTGCTGGACCACGCGATCCACTCCGGCATGTACGGCGGGCCGGTGCTCGATGCCGTGACCCTGCTCGCGCGTCTCATCGCCACCCTGCACGACGACGCCGGCGACGTCGCCGTGGCAGGCCTGACCAGCGCCGCCGACCCGTCGGTCGAGTACGACGAAACGGAGTTCCGGTCCGACTCCGGGCTCCTCGACGGCATGCGTCTGACCGGCTCCGGTCCGATCGCGGCCGGGATGTGGACCCGCCCGGCGATCGCTGTCATCGGTCTCGACGCGACCAGCGTCGCGGCGGCCTCGAACACCCTCGCGCCGCGAGCCCGGGCCAAGCTGTCGATCCGGGTCGCACCCGGGGGCGACCCCGCCGCGGCACTCGCCGCCGTGACCACGCATCTCGAGGAGCGCGCGCCGTTCGGCGCCCGGGTGACCGTGACACCGGGGGAGACCGGGAAGCCGTTCCTGGCACCGGCGGACTCCCGGGCGATGCGCGCCGCCCGGGGAGCCTTCGAGGCCGCCTGGGGCACCCCGCCGGTGGACATCGGGATCGGCGGCTCGATCCCGTTCATCGCGGACCTGATGACCCAGTTCCCGGACGCCGAGATCCTGGTCACCGGTGTCGAGGACCCGGACTCACGTGCCCACGGCGCGAACGAGTCGGTGCACCTCGCGGAGCTGCAGAAGGTGATCCTCGCGGAGGCGCTGCTGCTCCAGAACCTGGCTGAGCCGGTCTGACGCACGGCGCCGCGTGTCAGTACCCCGGTAGCGCCAGCATCTGGTCGAGGGCGACCCTGGCCCAGTGCGCTTCGTCCGGATCGACGACGATCTGGTTGACGACGTGTCCCTCGACGAGCGACTCCATCACCCAGACCAGGTGCGGGAGGTCGATCCGGTTCATCGTGGAGCAGAAGCACACGGTCGAGTCGAGGTAGTGAACGGTCTTGTCCGGGTTCTTGGCTGCGAGCCGGCGCACCAGGTTGAGCTCTGTGCCGATCGCCCACGCGGAGCCCGGCTCGGCGGCGGCGAGCGCCCGGACGATGTACTCCGTCGATCCGACCTCGTCGGCCGCGGTGACGACCTCGTGCTTGCACTCGGGGTGCACCAGGACCCGGACGCCCGGAACCCGCTCTCTGATGTCGCTCACGTTGCGGGCCGAGAAGCGCCCGTGCACCGAGCAGTGGCCCCGCCAGAGGATGACTCGAGCCGC
>Ga0209638_1002844_pt1 | contig 10513 bp, 11 predicted proteins | sample BarGraNGADG00211_FD_184490 | JGI IMG/M metagenome (GOLD analysis project Ga0209638, IMG submission 184490) | Arctic peat soil microbial communities from Barrow, Alaska - Barrow Graham LP Ref core NGADG0002-211 (SPAdes) (version 2) | ecosystem: Environmental > Terrestrial > Soil > Wetlands > Peat... | reverse complement strand
GTCGGCGAGTTGACGCTCTCCGGTGCCGAGACCTCCGGCACCGCGATGGCCGGCACGTTCGTCTACGCACCGCCGAGCTGGCTTCCCGAGGTCGACTACGCGGTCTCCGAAGGAACGGGCACGCTCACTGTCCGGCAGCCGGCCGCCAGCCACACGGACCCGTTCCAGCGCACGGCGAACACTTGGGACGTGCGCGTCGCGCGCGGCGTCCCGACCGACCTGAAGCTGCGCCTCGGTGTGGGAAGCAGCATCGTCGACCTGCGCGGCGTCGATGTGGCGTCGCTGGACGCGATCACCGGCGTCGGAGAGACGACCATCGATCTGTCGGGCGTCAGGACCACCGGGTTCGCCGCCCGGATCGAGAGCGGCGTCGGCAAGCTCACGCTGCGCCTGCCGCGCTCGATCGGCGCTCGCGTCACGGGGGCCAAGGGCGGGCTCGGCAGCTTCACGGCGGATGGCGAGTCGGTCACGAGTGACAGTTGGGTCAACGATGCATGGAGCGGATCCGGCCCCAAGATCGACATCGTGCTGAACCGCGGCGTCGGTGAGGTCCAGATACTGCTCGTCGACTAGAAGGAAGGCACGAAGATGTTGCACTTCATGGGTCTGTTCGTGTTCGGGTTCGCCGGTCTGGCGGCGCTGGTCGCCGTGCTGTCGATCGCCTACCCGGTGTTCGTGGTCTGGATGATCGTCGACGGCGTGCTCCGCACGGACGCGGAGTACCCGGGCACCCACATCAACCGCAAGGTGCTGTGGGTCGTGCTGATGGTCCTGGTGCACCCGGTGGCGATCGCGTACCTCTTCATGGTGTTCAACCAGGTCAAGCGCGGTTCGTTGGTGGCGCCGTGTCCGGCGCCTGTCGCGTAGGGGCCTTGGCAAAGGCAAGCGGCCCCGCATCCGGCGACGGATGCGGGGCCGCTTCGTGCGTCGGGGAGTCCTACTGCAGCCAGTTGAGGAGCGCGGCCGCGGCGATGAGCAGGTCGACGGTCGGCCCTGCGACGAACCACGGGTGCCACAGCACTCCGATGACGATGATCGAGAGCACCGAGCCGAGCACGACGGCGGGGACCCACACGCCGGCGAGGAAGCCGACGCCCCACACGCCGAGGGCCGCGACGACGAAGCAGAGCATCATGAGAGCGATGACGGCCGTACCGACCGGGCGCAGCGTCTCCTCGGAGACCGACGGGAGCCAGGGCGACCGCCACACGAACGGCCACTTCGGGTCCTGGGGCTGGGGAGCGAGCCACAAGAGGTGGATGGCGCCGTGCACCAGAAGCAGCAGGCCGAACAGCACGCGGGGCATCGCGTCTCCCCCCCCCAGGCGGTCTGACGCTACGATGGTACCGCGCCGGGTAGGCGCGCAACCCGAGGAGCCCCCATGGACCTGAACGTCCACCACACCGGCATCACGGTCGCCGACCTCGATCGCTCCGTCGCCTTCTACGAGGCGCTCGGGTTTTCGCGCGCCGCGACATTCGGCCCGCCGGACGGCTCGCGTACGATCGTACAGATGGTGAAGGGCGACGGGATGATCGAGCTGTTCGCCTACGCCGACGGTGTCGTGACGCCGCACGCGGTCGATCGTCCCGTCGCCGGGCTCAAGCATATCGGGCTGCGCACCTCCGACGTGCGTGCGACACTCGCGGAGCTGGAGGCGCTGGGACTCGTCGAGCCCGGAGTGCCCGTGACCACGGCAGGCGCCGGGATCACCATGGCGTTCATCCGCGATCCCGACGGCACGTCGCTCGAAGTCCTGAGTCTGGGCTAGCCCCCGGGCGCTTCTAGCGCTCCGGCCGCACGCTCTCGATCGCGGTAGCGAGGTCGCTGGACGCCGGTACCGCGAGTTCGGCGTCGATCCCCGCACGCGTGAGTCGTTCGGAGACCTCCGCGTTGGCATGGCACAGCGCGACGCGGATGCCGCTCTTGCGGAGCGTGCCGACCACTTCGACGAGGCTTGCCAGGCCGGTGAGGTCGATGAATGGCACGCGCGCCAGCGAGATGACGAGCGCTGCCGGTTCGGTATGGGTGTGGAGGAGCGCCTGCTCGAACTGGTCGACGGCTCCGAAGAAGAACGGGCCATCGACGGTGTAGACCAGCACGCCTTCCGGGACCGCGATGTCGCTGTTGCCGGTGCGCTCGGCGAGCTCGGCCTCGGCGAGCGGGCGGACCTCGACCGTCGACGACATGCGCCGCAGGAAGTTGAGCATCGCGAGGATGATGCCCACCTCGACGGCGAGGACCAGGTCCGTGAAGACGGTCAGGCCGAGCGTGATGAACATGACGAGGACGTCGGTGCGCGGCGCGCGCATCGCCGTGCGGACGATGTGGCCGATCTGGCTCATGTTGTAGGCGACGACGAACAGGATGGCCGCGAGCGCCGCGAGCGGCACGTTGTAGGCGAGCGGGGCCAGCGAGACGAGCACGAGTGCGATCACCGCGGCGTGGACGATGCCGGCCAGCGGGCTGTTGCCGCCGTTGCGGACGTTCGTGGCGGTGCGCGCGATGGCGCCGGTCGCCGCGAACCCGCCGAACATCGACGAGGCCATGTTGGCGATGCCCTGTCCGACGAGTTCCTGATTCGAGTCGTGTCGGACGCCCGTCATGCCGTCTGCGACGGTGGCGGACAGCAGGGACTCGATAGCACCCAACAGAGCGATCGCGAACGCGGGCTGTACCAGCTCCAGCACGAGGTTGAACGAGACGTGCGGGAGGGTCAGCGGCGGCAGACCCAGCGGGACGCCGCCGAAGGTCGAGCCGATCGTGGCCACGCCGGGGAGATGCAGGACGCTCTGGACGATGGTTGCGGCGACCAGGGCGACGAGAGGCGCGGGGATCCTCCCGACCTGCGGGATCTTCGGCCACACCACCAGGAGGGCGACGCACGCCAGACCCATCAGGGTGGTTGTCAGCTGCATGTGGGGCAGCGAGGTGATCAACGCGAACAGCTTTTCGTGGAAGTGCTCGCCCACGGGCTTGGGCAGACCGAAGAAGGCGTCCCACTGTCCGACCCAGATCACGACGGCGATGCCGGCGGTGAACCCGAGGATCACCGATTCAGGGATGAAGCGGATGACGCCGCCCATCTTGGCGAGACCGAACGCGAGCAGCATGACGCCTGCCATCAGGGTCACCAGCTGGAGCCCGACGAACCCGTAGTGAGCGGTGATGCCTGCGAGCAGGACCGCGAAGGCGCCGGTCGGTCCGGCGATCTGGACGCGGGTACCGCCGAACAAGGTGACTGCGAGCCCTGCGACCAGCGCGGTGTACAGGCCGTTCTCGGGCTTCACGCCCGAGGCGACGGCGAACGCCATGGCCAGAGGAAGGGCGACGATGCCGACGATGAGGCCGCCGGTGAGGTTCCTCACCCAGTTCTCGCGCTTCAGCAGTCCGGCGCGCCAGGCTTCGATGATTGCGGGCATGCAGAGTCAGATCCCAAGGTCACAGGTGGGCGGAAAGAGGACTTCCACACTACCACCAAGCACGTCACGCGGGCGGTGGTCGAAGCGCATGCCCAAGGTGCGGTTCGGCGTCCGCGCGCTACAGCCCGAGCGCCGCGCGCTTCTCGTCGATGGCGGCGCCATGCCGCTCGAGGTGCCGGATCGTGTGCAGCAGCAACCCGCGCAGCGTCACGAGGCCGTTCTCGCTGTGGACGGCGTCGCGCTCCCACGCTTCTGCCGGCAGACGCCGCAGGTCCGCGGCCATCTGCTCGCGGGTGGCGTCGAGAAGGCGCAGGCCCAACTCGAGGTCGCGCTCGGCGTAGTGGAGCGGCTCGAGGTAGTCGACGCTCTCGACGCCCATGAGCAGCGGCCGCTCCGTGGCGATCGTGCGCTTCATGCGGTCGGCCATGAACTGGTCCGCGTCGACAACATGACAGACGACCTCGAAGCTGGCCATCTTGCCGGCGATGGGGCGGGCGGCGAGCTGCTCCGGCGACATCCCCTCGATGGAGGCGCGCAGCATCGCCGTCCCGGCGAGGTAGCGCTCGATCAGCTCGGCGGTCGACGCGGTCCCGTCGTCGGCTTGCGCCCTCGCGACGAGGGCCCGGTCGTCGGTCGCCATCGCTAGCAGCTTCCGGGCACCGAGCACGGGGCCGAGCGCACGAACTCCGGGGTCGCCTCGATCTGCCCCACGAGGGCCGAGCGGTCGGTGTCGGCGTGCAACAGGCACGTCACGTCTTCGGCCATCGGGTCGCCGGTGCGCTGCCACGCCTTCGCGCGGCACCCCCGGCAGATGCACGAGTACTCGCACTCTTCGGGTGAGCAGACGCCCTCCGACTCCTGCAGGTCGAGTCTGTAGAGCTCAGCCACGGCGTCCTGCAGCGACATGTCGCGCACGGTGCCGATGGTCCAGTCCTGGGCGAACTGGCAGGGCATGATGCCACCCTCGGAGTTGATGTTCATGTGGCCTTTGCCGACCGGGCAGGCGGAGATGGTCTTGAGCCGCTCCAGGCCGTTGCTGACATCGATGCCACGCTCCATGAAGCGCTCGGCGACGTAGGGGATGAACGACGGCATCGCGCCGATATCCCACTCCATCCCCTTGGCGCCGCTCTCCTGACCGGCGACGAGGTCCTCGATGATGTAGTCGGCCAGTTCGCGCCACTGTGCGGCCGTGATCCGGCCGTCGTCCTCGCCCTCGCTGCGGCCCGCGGTGATGAGGTCGCAGAAGTAGATCAGGCCGATGTCGAGGTCGCGCGCGTCCTGGATGAGATCGTAGACGTGGGGCCACGTCGCCTGGCTGATCGCCGTCTTGATGGCCACCCCGACGCCCTCTTCGCGCAGGACCTTGATCGCCTCGACCACGCGTCGACGCGTGCCGGGAACGCCCACCATCGTGTCGTGGAAGTCGTCGGGTCCGTAGAGCGAGGTCGCGACCCAGTCGATGCCGTCGGCCTTCAGGCGCTTCGCCGCCGTGCGGTCGACGAGCGTGCAGTTGGTGGAAACGGTGACGCGGATGCCGTAGCCGCGGGCCTTCTCGAGGATCTCCCAGAAGTTGTGGCGCATCATGGGCTCACCGCCGGAGAGGAAGAGCGCGGGCAGCCCGCGTTCGCCCATCTGGTCGACCAGGGCCATGGTCTCCTCGTCGGTCAGCTCGTCGGGGCACGCGTGTGCGTCGGCCGCCATGTAGCAGTGGTCGCACAGCAGGTTGCAGCGGTTGGTGATGTTCCAGATGACGTCGCTGGGGCGACCGAGCTTGAAGGCGGTGATCGCCTTGTTCTCGACGTCGGCGAGAGGTCCCTTGAAGAAGAGCGAGCGGACGTGGGCCATGGTATGAGGCTCCTAGAAGATCTCGCGTCCCGCGAGAGTGCGGGACTCGCTTGTGAACATGTGAATGCTATCACGAGGCCGCTGCGAACCGCGTGCCGAGACGCTGGCCGGAGTCAGGCGGGACGCGAACCGGTGGGTGCGCCCTGCGGACGGATGAGGCATCCTGTCACCGACGGTCACCGGATCGAAGGGCGCTGCGCTCCATGACGGACGGACCTGTGAAGGACCCCTCCTCGCCGACGTTGCAGGAGCGCATGCGGCTCGACGTCGACTACCGCTGGCTGTTCGCGATCGCCGGCGTCATCTGGACCGGCGTCGGCGTGCTGCTGCTCACCTACGCGGTGAGCTGGCTCAGGCCGGTGTCGGTGCCGCTCGAGATCGAGCTGACCGTGGCGGGGGTTGCCGTCGCCGTGGTGTTCGTCCGCTTCGTGTTCCACGGGATCGTGAGCAAGAACATCGCGCGGATCGAGCGCGGGCCGGCCCGCGCGAGCGCGTTCTCGTTCCAGGGCTGGAAGAGCTACCTCGTCACCGTGCTCATGATCGCCATGGGCATCACGCTGCGGCACTCGTCGCTGCCAAAGCCCGCCTTGGCCGTCATGTATCTGGGCGTCGGGCTCGCGCTGCTGCTAACGAGCCTGCTGTACCACCGGCACCTGTTCAGGTCGCACCGAGGCTCGCGGAAGTAGGGCATCGCCGCACGAACGAGCGCTTCAGCCCGACCCGCCGACGGTTCGTGCACAATAGGGGGGAGACCGGCGCGCAATCCAGGCGCCCGACGTGAGGAACCCGAATGAGACTGACGATAACCAGCGTCGACTACGCCCCCGCTGAACTCTCGGAACAACTGCCCCTCGCTGTGACGCTCATGCGTCCGCTGGCAAGCTCCGTCCCGAACCGCGTCGGAGCCTGGCTCGGAGTCTTCGACCGGCCGGTCCGGTGGACGAACGAGAATGGCAAGGCCGTTGAGATCACGCATGCGGCGGTGTGGCCGCGCGCGAAGGGCGCAAGCATCGGCGCCGGCGCGAGAGGCCTCCCCATCGGTCTCGCCTATGTGGTCGACCCGTCGGTTCTGGAAGATGAGGCGCTCGACCTGGCCAAGACCTACTTCGTCGCCGTCGCCTTGGCGAGCGACTCCGGTCGCTGATCGGCGGCACGTCGCACCCCGCGGGTAGGCTCCTTACAGGAGGTCGCCTCATGGACAAGCCCGGACTTCACTCACTCGACGACACCGTCGGGATAGCGCCCGGCAGCCATATGCCGCGGCTCGGGCTCGGCACCTTCCGCTCGCAGCCCGGAGCCGAAGTCGAGCACGAGGTCACTTGGGCCTTGGAGCTCGGGTACCGCGGGCTCGACACCGCCGCGATGTACGGGAACGAGGACGGGGTCGGCCGCGGGATCGCCGCGAGCGGCGTCCCGCGCCGCGACCTGTTCGTCGCCACCAAGGTGTGGAACGACGACCAGGGCTACGACAGCACGCTGGCGGCGTGCGAGCGCAGTCTGGAGCGCCTGGGCCTCGACTATGTCGACCTCTACCTGATCCACTGGCCGCTGCTCCCCTTGATCCGCGAGACGTGGCGCGCCATGCAGAAGCTGCGCTCGGACCGGCGCGTCCGCGCGATCGGTGTCTGCAACTTCCTCGTCCCGCACCTCGAGGAGCTGCTCGCGTTCGCGGACATCCCGCCCGCTGTCGACCAGGTCGAGCATCACCCGCGCCTCCAGCAGCCGGAGTTGCGCGAGTTCTGCACGTCCAAAGGCATCACGATGCAGGCGTGGGCGCCCATCATGCGCGGCGGGGTGGCCCGGATCCCGGAGATCGTGGAGATCGCGCAGGCCCACGGCAAGACGCCGGCTCAGGTCACGTTGCGGTGGATCCTCCAGCACGGCGTCACCACGATCCCGAAGTCGGTGCGCCGCGAGCGGATCGCCGAGAACGCCGACGTCTACGACTTCGAACTCACCGACGGAGAGATGGCCGCGATCGACGCCCTCGACCGGGGCGAACGCCTCGGCCGCGACCCCGACAAGATCGCCCGGGGACTCGACCGGTTCTGAGCGTCCACCCCGAACCCGGCCGACACGAAATCACCACACCCGCAGCGCGCGACTCGGCGCGCTGCTTGCTGTCCATCCGGGCACGGGAATACCCGAGGGCGCATGGGGCGTCCGTCGATAAGGAGGGGGTGATCCAGCAGATGAGTAGTCATAACATCGCTGCGCTGGTCCGGTCCAACGTGGATTCCACGGAGGTCCGCACCTCCTAGGACGGCGGCGTTCCGGGAAATAGAACCCGGGCGTGTACGAAGCGCCACCGATCTTCGGGCGAAAGTCGCTGTTCGGCAGCGATGGGAGAGGGCCATCCTTCGGAAGAAGGATGGCCCTCTCTGCGTGTGCCCGGCGACGTTCCAGGCCTACGCGATCGTCCAGTCCTGGGCCCGGACCCAGGACTGGACAGTCCAGAGGTCGGGGACGAGCTCCTGCAGCGAGTCCAGGTCGGCTCTGGGCGGCACCCACTCGCCGGGCGCGGGGTTGTGGACACGTGCCATGCCCGGGAAGGGAGGCACCTCCCCGTAGACGACCGGTCGGTCGAGCACGAGCGCGAAGATGTCGGCGACCTCCGGCATGGTCATCTCGTCGCTCGCGATCTCGAAGAGCTGGCCGACGAACCGGCCGTGCTCACGGAATGCGAGCGCAACGAACTTGCCGATGTCGTCGACTGCGATGAACTGGCGCACCACGTCCGGAGCCACCGGGGCGTGCAGATACCCGGCCAGGATCCGTTCCTTCTGGCCGAGCCAGTTCTCCATGAACGTCACCGGGCGCAGTGTCGTCGCGGGGATGCCGATCTCGGCGATGTGCGCCTCGATCTTATGTTTCGGCAGCCGGAAGGGGGTCTCATCGGGGTCTTCCGCCCCGTACACGGAGCTGTACACGAAGTGCTCGACGCCGGCGGCTGCGGCGGCGTCTGCGAGATTGAACCCCTCGCGCTCCTCGTCCCCGGCGCCGGCCCCGCTCGGGGTCTGCACGCTGTAGACACCGTGGACGCCGGCGACCGCGCGGACCAGCGACGCCGGGTCGAGCAGGTCGCCCTTCACGAGCTGGGCGCCGGACTTGGCGAGCGTTCGCGCTGCGGGGCTGTCCGGGTCGCGCACGAGCGCCCGCACCTTCCAATCGTCGGCCAGCAGATGCCGTGCTGCCGCGCCGCCCTGGCGGCCGGTGCCGCCGGTGACGAGGATCGTGAGGTCGCTGCGGTTCATGAGGCCCCTTCCGTTCGCTCGGGTGCTTCGACCGGTCGCGCGACATACCAGTCGTCGCGGGTGGGTGGCAGGCATGAGGGGCCGCCGCACGGACGGTGCAGCAGCGCCTGGAAGACGTTCAGCCCCCCGGCGTGGAAGCCGTGCGCCGAGCCGGCCATGTAGATTCGCCAGATCCGGTAGGTGACTTCGTCGGTCTCTCGCACGACCTGGTCGTGGGCGGCCTCGAGGTTCGTGACCCAGCAGCGCAGCGTGCGGGCGTAGTGCTCGCGAAGGCTCTCGACGTCACGCACTTCGAAGCCCTCGGCTTCGGCGGCTGCGAGCACGTCGGAGACGGCCTGCAGCTCCCCGTCGGGGAACACGTAGCGCCCTATGAATGTGTCCCGCTTGAACGCGCCCTGCGCTCCCCACAGCGTCGTGATGCCGTGGTTGAGGAAGACGCCGCCCGGCCTGAGCATCCGCATGGCCTGCGCGAAGTACGGCCGCAGCATCGCCTGCCCGACGTGCTCCACCATCCCCACGCTCACGATCTTGTCGAACTCCCCATCGACCTCGCGGTAGTCGCGCACCTCGACACGAGCCCGGTCGGACACTCCGGCACGACGCAGGCGCTCGTTCGCATGGTCGGCCTGAGGCTCCGACAACGTGATGCCGAGTCCCTGGACGCCGTAGCGCGTCGCGGCGTGCTCGAGCAGCCCGCCCCAGCCACAGCCGATGTCGAGGAGCCGGTCACCCTCCCGCAGGCGCAACTTCCGGCAGATGTGCTCTACCTTGGCCAGCTGGGCGGCCTCCAGGTCGTCATCCGCGGAGCGGAAGTAGCCGCAGGAGTACTGCATCCTCGAGTCGAGCCACCGGGCGAAGAAGGTGTTCGATACGTCGTAGTGGTAGCGCACGGCCGCGCGATCTCGTTCCCGGGAGTGGAGCGCCCCGCCCGCATCGGCGCCTCTCGATGCGTCGTGCCCCGAGGGGCGGGCGGGCAGCATCAACAGGGATGCGCCGAGCCGTGCGAGGAATCGGGGGCGCTTCCACGGGATGCCGGACAAGCGGTCCCACACGTCGAACACGCCCTCGATGTCGCCCTCGATGTCGATGTCGCCGAAGATGAACGCCTCGCCGGCGTTGAGCTCGTTCGGCGGCCACATGAGGCTCCGCAGCGACCACGGGAAGGGGAGGACGATCGTCGTCCGTGCGTGCGTGGGCCCGAGCGTGGTGCCGTCCCAGAGCCTGATCCGGACATCCCAGCAGTGTGTCTCGCCGAGCAGATCGGTCAAGACGGCTATCGTCCTGTCACGCGTCGACGTCTCGGTGGCGCGCGGCACGGTCCGCATGGTGTCCATGGTCATCTTCTCCCGTTCCCTCGCGTGGCATCTTGGTACCCGCCGAGCGAGCTCCTCACACGCGGGTGCGCCGCCTCTCACCGGCGGAGGGTCGTGGTGCCGCTCCGGTGGCTCGCGTGGGACAATCCACGCAACGGCGAAGAGGAAGCGGGTGGGCGTGGACGTGACAGGTTCGAGGACGGCGACCTCGGGCGCCAGTGTCGTCGTGGTCGGCGGAGCGAACACCGACATCATCGGCGCGTCATCGGCCCGGCTGCTCCCGAACGACTCGAACCCCGGTCACATCCGCGTCAGCGCGGGCGGGGTCGGCCGCAACGTCGCCGAGAACCTCGCGCGGCTGGGCGTCCGCACCGCCCTGATCACCGCCTTCGGCGGCGATGAGGCCGGTCGCCGGCTGCTCGACGCGTGCACGGACGCGGGCATCGACGTGACGGCCTCGATCGTCGCGCCGGACCTCCCGGGCGCCCACTACCTCGCGATCCTCGACGAGCACTGCGACATGGCGGTGGCCGTCAACGACATGAGGGTGCTGGACCTTGTCACCGCGGAGGCGCTCGCCGAACCGGAGCGCGCCGCGGCTCTCGCGACCGCGGGGCTGGTCGTCGCTGACGCCAATTTGCCGGCCGCCTCGCTCGAGTGGCTCGCCGCGCATGTC